>Ga0209049_1000005_pt1 | contig 48216 bp, 53 predicted proteins | sample WorMetulBAHAMAS2_FD_187398 | JGI IMG/M metagenome (GOLD analysis project Ga0209049, IMG submission 187398) | Marine gutless worms symbiont microbial communities from Max Planck institute for Marine Microbiology, Germany - Olavius ullae BAHAMAS.2... | ecosystem: Host-associated > Annelida >...
CCCTGGAACCCCACCCCAGCTCTCGCAGTTCCTTTCCTGCCGAACCAATCCTCCAATCGATCCGACGGCGCGGGCGTTGCAGGTACGGCTCCTGAGCCATTGGGCAGCAGCAAATCTCGGTCCTTTCAAGCTGAATCAAAAAAATCTTTGCAGTTACTCCGTAGGAGCCTCTAGCTAACAGCCGGGGCTAGTGGGTCGCAGTGTGGTAAACCAGGGGGAAAGTGTGGGGACTTGTCCGAAGGCAAGTATCCACACGCTCGCACCGCGATTTCCCCGGTTTTCCACACGGAGACCTTGTGATGTGTCAATGAAGGACTGGATTTCAGGTTTTCAGCATCTTATGAAGATGTCTTTAGTACACAGCCGAAGTACACAAGCAAGAAATTCCATTCTCCCGCTAATTTTCGCCGAAAACATCATAGAAACATTTGGTTAAGTGGTCTGTTCTTAGTACACACGTTAAGTACACAAAATCCCGGTAAGCAATTCCATTCTCCCGCTAATTTTCGCCGAAAACATCATAGAAACATTTGGTTAAGTGGTCTGTTCTTAGTACACACGTTAAGTGCATTTTCAGAGCCGCCATGGCCCCCATATACCCCTCCCCTTTAGGGGAGGGGGGTATATGGGGGCCATGGCGGGTTTTTGAATTTTTTGACTTTGTGTTAGAATCAATCCAGTCTTTGAGATGGAGAGGAGATGTTGATGATCGTTTGTGGGATTGATCCTGGTTTGAGAGGTGGAATTGCAATTGTCGATGTAGAGGACCAGGTGCTTTTGGCCGCGCAAGAAATGCCCTTGGTCAAAGAAACAAAAAACTCTAAAAATAAGATTTTGGATGTCTGCAAATTTCAGAAGTTCTTAACTGATATGCAACCGGAATCAATCGTGATTGAACGCGTAGCGAGCAGGCCCGCGCAAAGCTCGCAATCAACTTTTACTTTTGGAAGGATGTATGGAGCAATAGAGTCGATTGTTTATTTACAGAAATGCGTGGTGGAGCAAGGGATGTTCGAACGGGTTGAGCCTAGAGTGTGGAAAAAAGCATTTGGGTTATCATCTGATAAAGGTAAATCAAAGGAATCGGCATCTAAGCTGCTTTTAATAGATGACATTAACCTTTTGAATAAGATTTCTAAAAGCGATGGGATCGCAGAAGCTGCATTAATTGCATTGTACCCCTTCCAACGTGAGGGTAAGATACATCTATCTGCAATAGAGCGTTCATGATTCGGGGTGAGAAAACCGCAGAGGAAGAACCATGGTTACTCTCCTTCATATTCTGTTAGCACAAAACTTATGGATACTCGGCTTCCTCTTTTCAGTCTTCTGTGTAATTTTGAGTTAGTGCACTACCGCACTACCTAATTAAACTAAACGTGGAGTCTACAGCTATGCCTAATCCGGCAATATTTAGTCGTGATGTCATGGTTCCGGTTCGTAATAAACGAGCAGCCCTGCCTGGCGATCCAGATTATCGGTTGATGCCGGATGGTTCTACAGTCTTTCCCGAAGCTCGCAACTTGGCGTACAAAATTTATGTGGAGTTGTCCACGCGTAAGATTGGAGTTCCAATCGATTGGGAGGACGATTGTATCCATGAGATCTATAATTCATGGTTCAATTTCATGCAAGAGTATAGGGAAATTCTGAAACAGGTCTATTTGAAAGATTCAACTGTGAGGTTGAGTACTTCCCATGTTTATCACGGTGAGAATACCTTAAAAGTTGATCCTCTCTATATGGCAGATGGATTGTATTCCAGGTACATTTAGAAGATTTCGTGTAATACAGAAGAACATCATGAATCCGACCCCATTGGTTAGAGTCGTTATGAGAAGGAGTGCGCATCCATATAATCTGGTTTCGGTATCTATATCTTGTAAAGATACAATCTAAAACCACACGCAAATAGGATGATGCAGAATCGTCGCAGTGAAGGTATAGGGACCCGGTCGGCTTGAGCAGACGGTGCATTTCCTTTAGTCGTTGCGCCATGAATGCTAAATAGGCGGCTATCTTTTCATTGATTTGATGTACACAAGACAATAGGTTACCTAGTTCAGGCACTTTCAGATAAAGTGCTTTGTATATTGCTCTTGTTTCATCTTCTGTGAACTCCCATTTATCAGAGAAATCATTATAAATTCTTCCAGAATTGAACGGAGGGTCGAGATAGATCAAATCGACGCTTTCCGGTGCCATGGTCTGCATAACGTCAAGGCAGTCACCGATGTAAAGATTTTGCATTGATCTGCACCAGGCTAACGAATTTCATCTAAACGCTCTGCTTTGACATTAAGTTTGCGCGCGGTGTCCTCAAGAGAAAGTCACTGCTGTCTTTCGTGCCCAAACAAGAATTTCAGGGTTGATTCTAGTCATTTCCCGGTGTCCGTGCCAGGCGCTCCTCAAGGATCTACCTTGGCGGAACCGCATAGTCTGGTTAGTCGTTGTCGCCCGCCATAAACGATCAAGGCTTCTCGTCGGGAGTCGCGTCAGTACGTAAATAAATTCTTGACATTCGTAAGTATTTGATTAAGCTACGGCTTGTCTTGGAATCCGCTCTAAAAAAATCTTTATGGAGTATAAAATGGGGAAGAATATGTCTCCCGATCAGCGTTCTAATCGTTCTACTGCCCGCCGTAGCCCCCTTTGGGGAGGCGTCTCCGGTGGTGCACTAGCAGCGGCGCTTGCCCTCGTTTTCTTGCCCCCGTTCGGGTCGAATGTGAAGGCTCATGACGTCCTAAGAGATGGAATCCTTGACGGGATTCCAGGATTAGAAGAGAACCATAAGCCTTATTCGCTTGATTTCTCCCGTCTGGGAGAAAAGCCTCGCTCCATTTGGGATCAGGATATAGTCTTCAACTATGGGCTTGGATCTAAAGAAAGAAAGTATTTCACTGGTAAATTTGATCCCAATCGAGTGGGGGAATCGTTTGCCGTTCTCAGGGGTAATACCTTTTTTATGAACTTTGATTTTGACGGGCATCATAATGCAAGGATGAATTATGGTGTGGGTGATAGTGAATCCCAGTATTTTCTTGGATTATGGGATGTGGATAAGAAGCGGTATTTTCCGGCACTGCGTCGTGGGAATAAGCTTTTGATTGATACTGATGGAAACGGTAAGCACGACATTGAGGGTAGATGGGGAAATGGAGATAATGAGGGGGAATACGCAACGGGCGATGTAGATGGGGATGGTCAGACCGATTTTATCATCCGCAATGGCTGCCGTTTTAAGGCAACGACTTCTTTTAATCTGAATGAGGAGGGGGGTTTTGAGACTGATGAGCGGTATAAATGGAGTTTTGGTTGTGAGGAGCGTGGAAGTATTAGGCAGTATGTCTACAATGGGAATTTCGGAGGGGACAATAGGGACGATATAGCCTATGTCCTTGCTGGAAAGGCTTTAATAGATACGGATATGGATGGCAAACCAGATATGGTTTGGGAAGGTCTTCCGGAGAATTCGTATCTAGAATATTATACCCTTGATGCCAACGGTGATGGTACGGATGAGCTAGCATGGCGAGACAAGAGGAAGGCGACAATTCACATTGCCAATGCTACTAAAAAGAGTCACCTGAAAAAGTTTTAAGCGTGGAATCTTGATTAGTCCGCGTTTAGGCGGCGTGTTGAATGTGGACCGGCATTTCGAGTAACTAGACGGATCTTGGTTACTCGAAATGCCGGTCTTTTTTTATTTTAAATCCACACCAATCAGTTGGAGAGGATTGTTGAAGGTGCATAGATGTCCGTGAGGCTTAAGTCCCTCGATCAAAAGGGTACAAGCAGGCGCTTGTCTAGCAAGAGAGATAACCTGCTTCTGAAAATACAGAAAGAAGCTAAGAAACAGTTTGGACTAGACGATTTCGATCCTGCTGTTGCTTTAGCTGTGGTTGCTTTAAAATGTTTAGAGACCGAGCGTGTCGTAGAGAATGGACGAGTTATCGGGATCATTCCACCGAATAGGGATCTTGCGGTTAAGGCGTTTAGCCGGGTCTTGCCGTATGTGCATGCCAGGGCGGTTACTGTGAGCGTTGAGAGCGAGGATGGCAGTAAAGTGGCAGGCTCGGCCAAGAAGAAGTTAGAACAGCAGCTGCAGCTGTTACCTCCAAAAGGTTGGTCTTCAGATCAAGGTGAAGGAGATGAAGATAGATGACTTACGGTTTTTACGATTTAAAACCACTCGACTTACGGGAGAAACTAAAAATGAGCTATACCACTGATTCTTTGTCTTACACCTTGCATAACTACTTGGTTCCAGGCACGGCATTCGCTGTCTTTTCCGGCTATTCAGGGAACTTAACTGGCATTGATCTTATTCACGCTCAATTTGTTGCTGCCGGGTTGTTTTTCTTCTTCATCGGTTTGGTTCTTAGCCGGATTGGCTCACTTGTTTTAGAGCCTTTACTACTTAAATGGTCATTTGTAAAGTTTGTTGACTACAAGGATTTTGTGGTGGCGTCTGAGTCCGATGATCTTTTAAGAGAGCTTTCTAATATGAACAATGCTTTCCGTACGTATTGTACTGTTTTTATTGTTTTGGCGCTTCTGTCATGCTATGACCTCTGGTTGACTATGACCCCTGTTTTTGATACGGGAAAGTTTGCATATTTGCTTCTCTTTGTGGTATTGCACGCATTGTTTCTTATATCGTATCGGAAGCAGACGGGGTATATCACTCGCCGGGTTACGACTGTACTTGAGGAACTTGAGGAAGAGGAAAAAAAGGAGGCCGAGAAGACTCCAATAGGTTTTCAAAAGAGCTAGTGAATCTGGCTTTATTAGCCTTGGCTTCTAAGGGGAGGGACGTGTAATGTGCGTGTGTCGTCATCTCTCCTTAGAAAGTTGCCAAGAGATGTCGCGTTGGATGTTATATCCACGCTGACAGAAGAAGAAGCTGGTGAGATTCTTGTTGATTGGGAGTTTTGGGCCAGAGATGAGCAATTGCCGCCGGAAGGTGACTGGTTTATCTGGCTTTATCTAGCAGGTCGGGGCGCAGGCAAAACCCGTGCGGGTTCGGAGTGGGTTCTTTCTAGGATACGGGATGGATGTTGCCGGGGTGGGCTGATTGCGCCTACGGCGGCAGATGCGAGGGATGTTATCGTTGAGGGGGAGTCTGGCATCAAGTCGGTTGCAAAGGAAAGCGACTTCACGACTTCTGGCGAGTGGCTTGGTGTTCCTGAGTATGAGCCTTCCAAGCGTCGTCTCACTTGGAAAAATGGGGCGGTGTGTTTTACATATTCAGCCGACAAACCAGAGAGGCTAAGGGGGCCTCAACACGACTTTCTGTGGGGTGATGAGCTTTGTGCTTGGCGTCGGCCAGAGGCTTGGGACCTTGCGATGATGGGGTTGCGTCTTGGGGAGAACCCAACTGTTTTCGTATCGACGACTCCGAAGCCTATCAAGTTAATCAAGAATTTGATTAAAGATCCTGCGTGCGTTGTCACGCGTGGCACGACATATAGTAACAGAGATAACCTTCCGTCGAAATTCTTCGATTCGATTATCAAAAAATATGAAGGTACGCGGTTTGGCCTTCAGGAGCTTGAAGGTGTATTACTTGAGGAAGCTGAGGGTGCGCTGTGGAGCTATAGTTTAATTGAGGAAACGCGGATTACTGATCCAGTATCACTGGATACTTTGAAGCGTGTAGTGGTTGCTGTGGACCCAGCAATAACTGCTACCGATACTTCTGACGAGACCGGAATTGTCGTTTGTGCGCTTAGGAACGATGGGCATGGATTGGTGCTCTCAGACTTATCTGGTCGGTATTCCCCTGGAAAGTGGTCGAAGATTGTTGTTGATGCTTTCGATAAGTGGAAAGCTGATAGCGTGGTTGCCGAGGGGAACCAGGGAGGGGATATGGTGAAGTATACATTGAGGACGCAAAGAAATTCTTTACCAATTCGTGTTGTGCATGCTTCGCGTGGCAAACGCACACGTGCAGACCCGATAGCAGCATACTTCGAGCGTAAGGAGGCACATATTGTCGGAACGCTACGAGATCTTGAGGATCAACTTTGTTCTTGGGAACCTTTGAGTGGGCAGAATTCTCCGGATAGATTGGACGCGATGGTTTGGGGATTGACCGATTGTATGGTAGAGCGTAAAGAAGAACTTAGGGAAGTTCGTGTTCATGGATATTTTTGATTCGGGAGTTGAATTATTTGAGAAGTCTGGAGGAGAGATTGATGTTCATCCTGAATACAGGGATGCATTGTCGGATTGGAAGTTAGTGAGGGATGTTTATGCTGGAGAAAAGAGGGTTAAGTCGTTAGGTCAGGAATATTTACCACAGCCGACTGGTATGACATTCGAGGATTATAGGGCTTTTAAAGAAAGGGCCATCTTCCCTGATGTCATGAAGCAGAGCGTGGTTTCGTTGACCAGTCGTATTCAGCGGCACCCTTCTCGTGTTATTTGGCCTGAGAATAATAAAGACTTTCTTGAAAGTTGTACGAACACGGGATTATCTATTGATGGATTGTGCCGTAATTGTTTGTCGGAGCTTTCTTTGATTGGGCGTTTCGGTATTTTGGTAGATTATCCTAATAATGAGGTAGCATATAACGTAAATCCATACCTTGCAGGGTATACGGCTGAAAATATTCTCGATTGGGAGTATCGCCACTTATCTAGCCGCTTGGACTTGGTTTATGTCCTATTGAGGGAGATTGTTTATGGGAGGAACGAGAAAGGCCGTAAGGTAAAATTATACAGGTATAGGAAGCTGTATTTAAATGATGGCGGTTCCTATTGCGTTGATATGTACCACCATGATGTGAGCAATGATAAGATTCACAAAACTGGCTCGATTATTCCTAATATAAGTGGAAAATCTTTAGACTATATTCCTTTTGTTATTGGCAGTGTAGCTGACAATCCCTCTTTTATAAGTCGTTCCCCGATGTCCGAGTTGGGGTCGTTGTGTCTTGCATATTATAGAATGAGTGCAGATTATCAGCATGCTATGCACCTTTCTGCATTACCGACGGTAGTTGTCGTTACAGACCATTTTGGCGAGGAAACGACGTTAAAATTAGGTTCTGGCACCGGGTGGATACTTCCGATTGGCTCTAGCGCGTATATACTGGAATTTACTGGCAGTACACTTGGCCAGATGCGTCAAACCTTGCTTGATTATGAATCAAGAATGGCACTTCTCGGTGCCGACATGGCTAATACGGACTATGCCATTAGAAATGAATCTGCTGAAACTTCAAGGATGCGGCGTATGGCAAGTGTTATGAAGTATACTTTGTCTGCGAATTCTTGCGATGAGCTTATAACAAGCGTATTAAAGATAGTAGCGTTTTGGAAAAGGTTCTCGGTTGAGGAATGTGAAGAGGCTAGGGTCGAATTGAACCGGGATTGGCTTGAGACGAAAATTTCACCGCCAGAGTTGAAGGCTCTGGTTGAGACTTGGCTGGCTGGTGGTTTATCGTATAGGTCACTCCATAGGTCCCTGCAGACAGGGGAGGTTGTTCCCCCATATACTTCGTGGGAAGAAGAATTGGAGCTTATTAGGAATGAGGGTAAATGAGGGTAGCGATTTCTTATCCTACTGCTTGTATATTAATCTGAGGTAAATGTGGGCATCTTCTTTGACACGTCGGATATTAAATCAAGGATCGAGAGTGTAGCTTTAGCGGTTCTTGGAAACAAGCGGCGTAGTCAAGTCGCCGTTGTTTTTGTTAACCTTGTCATCGGGTTGGTGGCCGCATATTTCGTTGCTGAGGAATCTGCGCGAGTGATGCATGTTGAGGATTGGCAAGTCGTTTGGTCCATGGTTGGCGCTAATCTGTTATTCTATATTGTTCTTATGAGTCCATCCTTTTTTAAGAGGGGAAAATCGAATATTTGGTTTACTGTACTTAGCATTACTGGCCTATTAATTGTTGTTGGATTCATATTAGTTGAGGAAACGATCTATTTAACGCACGTTGATGACTGGCATATTGTCCTTATCGTCATGGCGGTTAATCTTGTCATTTTCTTTATCGTTTCAAGTCATATACCTGATGCGAACGCACTGAATACTAGAGATCCCGATGTCCGTTGCGAACGGCCTGACTGTAAACGAAGTGGTACGAGACAAGCGAGTCTTTCGGCAGATCAGGTTGATACGGATGGGGAACGGGATGGGGAGAAAACTGGCGGAGATCCTACTTAACGTAAATTCTGAGATACGCCGCGTTTTGTACGATAGGCTTTCTTCAGAAATGCCAGTGTCGCCTCGTGCATCTAAAGTTAAAAAGGAATTGAATCTGCTTAAGACTGAGCTTTCGGAAGTGATTAGTTCCGCTCACGCCGATATGAGGAAAGAAGCGGAGGATCAGTTCAAGGGATTAATCCGTAAGGTTTCTGCAATTGAGTTTTCGGATTTGCGAAAAACTGTGCCGTCTGTTGTGGAGCTTGGTGCGCTAAAAGCAAAGGATGTCGTTGATGTTATGGCACTGGTTAATGAGATTCCGGTTTTAGGAGTTCCAGTAAAGCACTGGTTTGAAACAATTAATGAGAAGGACCTTTCTAGGGTATGGTTTACCCTTTTACAAGGGATATGGATGGGGAAGACAACGCCGGATATTGTGCGGTCAGTGGTTGGTACGGATCGTTTAAGGTACAAGGATGGGGTTAGGTCGGTAACGGTCCGGGGTGTAAAAATGATGGCTCGGACGATGACAAACCATATTTCATCGGTTTCGTCTCAAGCGGTGTGGTCAAAAAATGCGGATATTCTTCGCGGTGTGCAGTGGGTTTCGACATTGGATCAACGAACATCCCCTGTGTGCAGAGATCGAGATGGGAAGGTTGGTCCGGTAGATGTTGCTGCAATGCCGGAGTTTAAGCTGCCGTTAGGCACAAGAAGGTTGGTTCCACCGCTTGCGCGTCCTCCAGCACACATGAATTGTCGTTCGACGACAACTCCTATTGTTAAGTCGTGGCGTGATCTTGGTATAGACAAAGATGATCTCTCTGCTGGAACCAGGGCAAGTATGGATGGGAATGTGTCGTCGGAATTGACTTACTATCAATGGCTCAAGAGGCAGCCGGTTTCTGTTCAGAAGGAGGTTCTTGGTCCTGCGCGTTACAAGCTGATGCGGGAAGGGGTGAATCCTGACCGTTTTGTCAACGATGACGGCATGGTTTTAACGCTGGATCAGCTGTCTTGAGCGCGGTTGTTGATCTTGCGTTTTATCTCTTGTAGTCTAGGAAACTCCAAAAATACCCTATGTAACTGATTTATTGAGGTTTCAAATGACCAAGACGGTTGGAAAAAGTAAGTTGTCGTTGACAACGCGTGCTATGAGTGACGCTATGCTTCGTGTGAAGGATGGCGTGGAGAAGTTTGTCGATAAGTGGGGAAATATTTCCGGTTTCGATAGTTCTGTATCCTGCAGAAAGGGGCGTAACGCATTGATGTTGTATATCCGTCCCGAGATTACTCGTATGGTTGACATGAGTAAGTCGTTGACAGATGCCGAGAAACAGGAGGATGAAATCCGCGAGCTGAAGGTGAATGCCGAGAGTACGCGCAAAATGCTGTCCTCGCATTTTGAGGATTCTGCTTCCCCGGCTGAGGAATCTTGTATGCGCCAGTTGGGAATGTTGGGTGTGAATTGTACACCTGCGTTGGAGGCTGATGATCGAGGATGCCTTACTACTCCCAAAATTAAATTCAGATCTTGTCAAGATGAGTTAGTCGACGTGCTTGATGGCCTAGAGCAACATGCAGATGTGGCGAGGAAAGTTTTGAAGGGGGGGACGGTTGATGATGATTGGTTAAATGCGTGGTCGGGTCCGGCAGCAGTGTTGACTGGTCATGCCATTCAGAATTTGGCGAAACTCTCTTCCTCAAAGAGGGGATTGACTATAGGTACTGTTGGCCGAACTCTCATGGAGAGTGGTTTTGATGACATACTTAATGTCGTGGAAGATAATATGAGCGTTCATGGAGAACCCACCATTCATGGGAGGAGAATTGGGGGAATGGTTTCCGGGTTAAGGGGGTTGTTGCACGGTGTGTATGAGCTTTGTTTCCATAAGGAACTAAACGAAGGTCAACCCCCGGTTATTAAGAAAAGGAAGAAAAAAGACAAGGAAAAAGTGCTTTGTAGCAGTAGCAACGTGATGTCTGGCTGAACCTTGTGTGGAAAACTTGTCCTCCATGGAGGGAGGACACTCCCTTTAAGGATTAAATGAGGTAAAAATGCCTGAAGAAAATGTAATGCAAAATTTCGAGAAATTGGAATCTAAACTATTAGCGCTCAAGGATTTGGAAGCCGAGCATTATGCCCTGCATGCGCATAAGGTTTCTGAGTTATTAGCTGATTTAGTAGCAACACTTCGAACTGCTATCCCTTTAGAAGGAAAAAGGAAAGTGGGAGGAGAGGATCACGATCCTGATCTTGAACGGTTTGTAGAACATTTAAATCCTTTTCTCTAAATTAGAAGGAGGTTTGAAAAATGCCTTTAGAAGAAAATTCCGATCCGAAAGATCCTAATCCTAACCCTAATCCTGGTCCTAAATCTAATGAGACGGTTGGGTTAGACTCCGCATTTGTAGAAGATTTTGTGCAGGTGAAATCCGAATTGTCGGAGGTCCGTGAATACCTTAAAAGGTTTGAAGATATTGATCTTTCGAAGCTGGCTGTTCCGAAGGACATTAAGTCTTCGGAGAATGAGATTTCTGCTCGGTATGCGCGTGAGGTTACTGAATTAAAGGCTCAACTTAAGTCTTCTCAGTCTAAACTTGAGAAGTATAAGGAATTATCATCTGCGAGCGAGGCCACTGCGCGTCAGGCCACTCATAAGATGCGGATGGTTCAGCTACAGACGGACGTCCATACAGCCGCACTGAATATAGGGGTTGCTCCGGAAGCAGTGCGTGATGTCATCGCCTTAGCAAAGGATACTTTCAAGGTTTGTGAAGATGGGGAGATGAGGCCACACACGAAAAGTGGAACGCCTGTGCTAAATGAAGATGGAAAGGAAATGGATGTTGTTGGATGGGTAAAAATGGAGGCGAAACAATCTCTACATTGGTTTGGCAGATCGGCTGGTGGTGGGGCTGCTGGTGGGGAGAACATTGGGTTGGGAGGGCTAGATGAGTTTACGATTCCGACTTCAAAAATAAAAGATCAGCAGTTCGTCGATAGAATAAAAAAGAATGCTAGGAAAGCTGGTATTCTGCATAGCTATATGGTTGATTGAAAGTTCTAGTTTCGTTTTGCGCTCTTAATGTGGGGTGTATAGAAAATGCCTTCTCCTCTGGTTACTCCTTCTTTAGCGCCTTGGGTTCCCCAGATTGCGGTTTCCGCTGCCCTAAGTGCTTTCAATCAAAAAGTTACAGTTTTAAAGACTGTAACTACGTTTGGTCCAACAACCGTTCTAGGTGGTAGTCCTGTTAATGCTGTGGGGACGGTGAATAAAGTAGGGTCTCAAGGGGATACGGTAACCCTTACCGTAGCACCTGTATATGTTGCAAATGACCAAATTCAAACGCAGGGCACTCCACCTGATTTTGGGGGAGAGAAAGTAACTGTTGTCATTGATAAGGTTGCTCAAGTTTCTAGAAAGATGAATCCTGTTGCTGCAGTAACGGTCGATTCAGCGATGATTGAGCTAAACGCTGAGAGTATGGTAAAGGCTGCAATTAATCAGGTCGCTTCTGAGATATTTAAACTTCTTCATAGTTTCGACATATGTGTTGCTGTTCCTGCTCCGCCACTTAACCCTAATTATGCTGCTTATGCAAGACCGGCAGCTACTGGACATTCGTTTCTTGACACTTGCGGTATTGAGACAGAAGGAGGGAAGTTTTCGCCTTCTCCCGAAATCCAGTCCGGTATTATTGCTGCTGGTTTAGCCGATAAAGATAATATTAAGGGGAATCTTGCTAGCGTTGGGATAGGGTTAGCTCCTGCTTCGAGGGTTCCTAAATCTGTTCCTGCGTTAGGTGAAGTTGTCTCTGACGAGGATGGGAGTACTCTCAATAAGGAATATACTCTTACGAGAAGTGATCTTCCATCCGATGTGCTTCGGCCCGCCGGGCGATTAACGGTAAAGAGTGACGTAGATGCCGGTGAGTCTTCTGTTGCCTTGGATGGGGGGGGGATTCTGAAGAGTGTAAAAGTTAACAAGAATGATGTTTTTTACTTTGCGGAGGATGGTAAGACGGAGAAAATTGATTACAGATTCCCTTATGCGGCTATGTCTGAGGCAAAGGCTGACGCTGGAAGTGATCTTACTCTTACTATTTCACCAAAAATTAGGCATGGTCTTCTTGCGGGTAGTCACGTAGCATGGAAGACGTATGCCCGTAATTTTTGGTGGAGAGGATCTGCTGCGGATGTAAGTTCTTTCTATCATCCATCTTCAGTAGTTGTTGTATTTGCGAATATGTCGTCTCCGACCGCTCCTCCCGAGACGTACCATGCTGGTGTGGACGAAAGTACAGGAACGTCCTTTCGTGTTCGGTATTTTGTGGACAATTATGGTCAGGAGTGGTTGGTCCTTGAAACTTTCTACGGGCTAGCAATTGTGAATCCGTGGAGTTGTGTAAACGTCTTGACTAAAAAAGATTCATATTGAGTTAGAAGTGTTGTGTCAATTAACCTTGTTGTTGGGACAAACACTTACGTCTCGTTAACTGACGCTCAATCTTATTGGATTGAGCGTCAGTTAACTGCGCCTTCCTCGTTAGAGGAATCCCTCATAAAGGCAACCGATTTCTTGGAGCAATGGTATTCTTTCATTGGCATTCCAAAAACGAATGACCAGAGATTGCACTTTCCAATTAAGGATTTAATCCTGCCAGATGGCAGGAAAATCTCCTCCGCAGGAATCCCGCAGAGGATAAAGGATGCAACAGCGTATGTTGCTTATGTTATCGGTTCTGAAAAATACCAGACGACAGGATTGCGTGAAAGTGGAAAATTCGGCATAAAAAAGACGAAGGTTGATGTTGTTGAGGTTGAATACGCTGTTCCTGTTAATTTTGACTCCGAGAGTCAAGAGATTCGTGATGTAATGAATCTGAGGTATATTGTTGGAATGATGGTCCGTGATCTTTTAAAGGATAGTGGTAAAGTGACTCGTGATGGGAAGAATGAAATGCGTACTGTTCGTCTTGTAGCGACTTATTAGATGTCCGAGCTTTATGAAGGATTACGTGTGGTGGCAGATGACTTGATAGGGGAATTCGGGGTTAGGGCGAAAATTGTGAGGAATTCGAGTACGTATGATGTAGATAAGGGTTCCTATAAATTGGTGGGGTCGGCACTAGTTGAGTATGATGTGAAGGCAGTCATCCTCCCTAAAGGAGGGGAATCTGGTGGTTCTGATTTTGGAAGTGTTCCTGCTCCTGAGTGGGTGGATGAGGAGGTAATAGCCAATGCGCAGGTCGTTTTGGTTTCTGCTTTGTATGGTTCGAGCAAAGCTGTGCTAATTGAAATTACGCCAAAAGATCGGTTTTTAGTAGAGGTTGGTAACGCTACATACCGTGATGGACAGATCATTACTGTATCGAGTATAAGCCCTGGCGGGTGGGGTAATCCAGTTGTCTATAAATTGTTGGTTTCATTCTCGTAGATTCAAGTGAATAGTGCTCGTAAGTTTGGTGTGGATTTGGAGCGTTTCGGGTCTGGTATGGAGGCCAAAGGAGACTTGATCCTGAGAAAGATCGTGCTTGATCTCATGTCTGCGGTTGTTATGGATACCCCGGTTGATACAGGGCGTGCACGTGGCAACTGGTATCCTTCCATTAATGTTCCAAGCGATGCCAAGGATGATTCGACCGTTGATCCTAGCGGCGGTGGTGTTGTTGCGAATATCATGGGAACGGCGTCTCGCGCAAACATGGGAGATGCGGTTTGGCTGTCGAATAACCTGCCATATATTCTCAGACTTGAAAATGGAAGTTCGAAGCAATCTCCTCAAGGGATGGTCGATAAAAATATCGAAGCAGCGGCATTGCGTTATGGTGGAGTAGTTGCTCGCTAGGTTTGTTCAATAATGACTGCTCGCAACGATAGCTACGAGGCAGTGCATAAAGCGATTCGGAATCGTTTTCTTACGCAGTGGGGTTCCAAAACGGAGATTGCTTGGCCGAATAGTTTTTTTGGACCGAATCTTGGTTCTGGAGCAGTCAATCCATGGGTAAAATTGGAGATATTGGATTCTGCTGCCGATGAAGTTGCTTTCGGCGGTGATGGTAATAATCGGGTTCGCTATCAGGGGATAGCGACTGTCATGGTTTTTGTTCCTTTAGATTCTGGCGATAATAAATCTCTTGAGTATGCAGATGAGGTTACACGTGTTTTCCGTAAGTTCTCGCACCCCGACACGGGGCTTTTTTTTGACCGACCTCCTTTTATACGTACTATCGGGGTCACCGGCAGGTGGTTTCAAGTAAATGTCTTGTGTCCGTTCAGGCGGGATTCTATTCAGTGACGAGGTAGCTGCTGTTTATGTCTACTAGTCTGGCCGTTACTGATAAAGTTGCATTGTATATGGCTAAGGAGGCGGAGTGGGGGAGTTCTCCGGGTATTGCTGCTGACACCTATAAACCTTTTAGATTTGTTAGCGAATCTTTGGCTTCTACTTACACGACGAAGGAATCCGAAGAAATAACTGGCAACAGAATGCTTTCAGATGTCATCATTACGGAAGTGTCTCATGAAGGATCGATTAAATGCGAAGTCTCACCGGGAACGCCGGATGTCCTTTTTGAAAGTGTGATGTCATCGGAATGGAATGACGAGTCTAGTTATACTGTTGGATCGGATGATGCCTTTTTAATTAAAAATCAAATGCTTGTTGGGAATCCATCAATTATAAGCAGCGTAAATGCAACTTTGGTTTTGCCCAATGGAACTGTTTATTCGGAAACTCAGAATGCTATTTATAGTAATTCGAGGAAATTAATTAAAGATGGCGGTCTAATTACCATTAGTGGGGTTAGGGAAGGCGGTGGATTAGGTGGGGGTGAGACTACTATAGTTGCGGTTTTTAAAGGAGTATTAAATGTTAAGCTTAATAAAACTGACAGTGTAAATCATGATATAGTTTTTCTTCATGTTCTGAATTACGATAAGATTTCATCTAACTACTTTAAACAAGGACTTACTGGTACAACGGGTCGGGTTCAAGCCAATTACTCGATAAAATTACTAAGTACTTCTGTTGTTACTTTTGGCGGCTCTATAATTAACAGGGATACTCTCGTCTCGATGACGTTTGTTAAGTTCACCTTAGGGCTTGGGACGTCCACTATCGTTAGATCAGGCAATAGTGTTAGTGTTTCTAATAACATGAAACAAGAGTTCAACGGTTGTGTTGTCAATGAATTAAGTATGAATTTCAATACGGGCGAGGTCCTATCCATGGATATGGATATAATTGGTAAGAAGTCTTCTGTAGTTACTCTTGTTTCGAGTGAGGAGGGCCATGAGAAATATAAAAAGACAAGGGATACTAGCCAAGTCATGTCGGGATCGCACAATGTAAAGTACGCTCATTTCGGTGGTATTTCCGACTATTCAGTAGCTAATATGTCATTGAAAATACTTGGTGGACTGGCCGGGCAGAGGGTAGTGGGAAGTGATAGCCTTGGCGGTATGCGCATGGGGTCCTTCGGGGTTGAAGGACAAGCCTCGGTTTACTTGAAAAATAAAGGACTCCTTGAGGATTTCGTAAATGGACGTTCGTTTCCGATAGATGTTTTGATCGCCGACGAGCAATATAGTAATTGTTTTTTTCTGCATATCCCGAAGGCGAAGATAAGTTCGTATAGTGGGGCAACGGAAGGAAAGAATAGCGACTTGTTTGCAAATATTGATTTCCGTGCTCTAATGAATCAGGATGGAACTGAGAAGCCTTATGCCTTTCATATCTCGAAGATAATAGAATAAATATGGAGTAAGGAATATGTCGTTCGAGTTATCGTCACTTCTGCTTGATCCAAAGGCTGAGGCTGAGGGTTCCGTTGTCGATCTTGGTGACGGCGGTAAAATTAGAATACGTCATATCAATCATCCGGTATTCAAAAGGGCGTTAAGGCGTGGGGTTGGTAAGTATCGTGCCCGTGACATCGATAGTCTTCCAGAAGCGAAGCAGAACAAGATTCTGGCTCAGAGCATTGCTGATGGTCTCTTGATCGGTTGGGAAGATGTTACAGAAAATGGCGAGCCGCTAGAATTTAATATGGAGAATGTACTGCGCATACTTATGAAGTATCCTTCCTTCGTTGAGATTATTATTGATGAAGCACAAAAAATCTCGAATTTCCAGGATTCCGAAGTTGAGGAATTATCGGGAAACTGACTGAGCGTATCAGGTGGGAGGTTTTATTTGGAGATAAACTGGAGTTCCTTGAGAAGATTAGTGATGAGAGTGGTGTCACTCCACCCATGCTGCAGGAGCGACCGGAATTTCTACCTGGTACGCGCGAATACTTTGAAGCTTTTTTCCTTTTAAGTTCCTTCCGAACTAGCGGTCCCGCTGGTCCAAACCCGATCCAGTTCTCAGAGATCATCTCGTATGCCAAAGTCTACGGCTACCATTCATACGATGAAATCACTGCCCTAATACAGATCGTTCGATCTTGCGATGATGCTTGGTTAAAGGCTGTCAGCATCCGAGCAGAGCAGGAGTCTGAGCATGCCGCAAGAAAGCGTACTTAGAGTCGGCATCGATAGCCGGGACATGGTTTCTGGCGCTAAGAGGGGCGAAACCGCACTTTCCAGACTGTCGAAGACTGCCCATGTTACGGAAGGCCGGCTCAGCGGCCTTGAGAGCCGCACAAACGCGCTTTCAAGGGTTCTTGGGGCAGTAAGCACTATCGCCGTTGTCAGTGGATTTGCCCGGCTTTCAGACGCAGCGGCGAATATTCGGTCGAAGATTTCTTTGTTGACCGAATCCGTGCGGGAACAGACGGACATCTATCAGAAGCTGCTTTCCGTGTCGAATGAAACACGGTCTTCTTTTGAGAATAATGCGGGAGCACTGACACGTTTTGTTTTCTCATTGCAGTCTATGGGCTTTTCAATGAGAGAAGGAAACGTTATGGCCCTTGATCTTATAGAAACGCTCAATAAAATGGCGGCAGTGGGAGGGGCGAGTACGGCAGAGGCAGCATCGGCAACACTTCAGCTTTCGCAAGCACTGGCTTCTGGTGTATTGGCTGGCGATGAATTTAAGGCGATAGCCGAGAATATGCCGCTGTTGATGAAAGCGATTGTCGATGCGCTGAATGATGTCGCCGGGAGCGCGAAATATACACGAGGGGATCTTAAGGAGCTTGCATCTGATAGTCGGCTTACGTCCGATATTGTCATCGGCGCTATACAGAGAATAGCGCCAGAGATTGATAGTCAATTTGCAAAGATCAAGCCAACAGTCTCGTCGTCGTTAACTGTAATAAGAAACCAAGTTGTCGATTACTTTGATGGAATCAATCGTGGCTTAGGCGCTGGCAGGCTTTTCTCTCAGCTTCTTTTGACGATTTCGGACAATTTCGATATTGCCGCAGGGGCGGCAACTGGACTTGCAACGGTCATTGGGATTCATCTCGTTAGGGCTATGTCTGTTGCAGCCGCTGCTGCTGTACGAAGCATGGCAGTTGCTTGGGCGGCGACTGGTCCAGTAGGGAAGGCTGTTCAAGCTGTCGTTCTTGCTTTGTCACTTGCGGCAAGTGCGGTTGTCTCGTTTGGAAATAAGACAGTAGAGGTTGGGGGTGCGAGTTATCGGGTATTCGATCTTGCTAGGGAGGCTATAAGACGGGTTGCTGTCTCTTTTCATGAACTCTTTGTCTCAGTTCAAACTGTTGCGTCTAATATTTGGTCGGCGTTCAAGTCAAGCCTGAATAATATTATCGGTGCCGTGTATGCTACGGTTAATTCGATAGTTGTTATTTTCGGTAGATTACCAGAGATATTTTCGGAAATTGGAATAAGGTCAGTCAATGCTTTAATTTCTTCGTTTGAATCCGGTTTGCAATCCCTCGCACAGGCAACGCATGCCTTTTTGGGTATGGTCGGCCTGGGCGGTGCTTTTTCACCGGAAAATCTTTTTGATCTGTCTTCCTGGAAGACAGAAGCGCCAAAGGCGATAAGTGAGATTTCATCCATCATAAATGATGAATTTAAGTCGTCTATTGGTCAAGATTTCCTTGGTGAGGCTGCGTCTGCTTCTTTGGGCTTTATTCGTGACAAAGCAATGATGGTTGCGGAAAGTCTGGCCGAAACAATTGATCCTGTTGTTGGCTTAACGGATAAGGTGTCCGAGTCTACGGATGCTGTCAAATTCTCCCTTGATGGACTTGATACAGCATTGAAGACTAAGGTGAAGACTATAAAAACATTCGGTGATAGAGTGAACGACATTGCGAAAAGGATGAGGGAGGGATTTGCAAATGCGGTTGGTGATGCAATCGTAAGGGGAGAGTCGTTTAGGCAAACGTTGGTGAGTATTGCGAAAGAGGGTTTATCGACACTGATTTCTGCAACGGTTGAGTTAGGTATGAAGTGGTTGGCTAATCAGGCGTTGGCTCAGACGCTTGGGGCTGCTGCTGTTGCGGCGACGTCGGCTTCTGCGTCTGCGGCGGCTGCCGTTTGGGCGGCTCCGGCGGCCTTGGCGTCGTTAGCAACGCTTGGCACCAATGCGACGGCGGCGACCACAGGGATTATGACAACGATTGGGATGACGAAAGGGTTGGCGATGTCTGGTCTTGGCGGATTTGCTTATGGCGCTGATTATGTTAGTGGTCCAGGAACGTCAAGGAGCGATAGCCTATTGGCTAGGTTATCGTCCGGTGAAGGCATAGTCACAGCGAGAGCTAATAGAGATAACCCCGGCATGGTTTCTGCTATGAATAACGGGGAGCGAATTGGCCGAGACGTCGTTCTGAATATAACCGTGGAACAGCATGGGGCAGTTGATGTAGACGTTGATCGTGTTACACCTACAGATGTTAGAATTATTGCCAGGGAGGTAGCAACGGAGGTCGTCGAACAAAGGTCGGAAGGTGTCTTTTCAAGGCAAATCGCGCAACCGAATAGCAGAATGTCAAAGGCGTTTGCGTCTAACTTTAAGGTGAACCGGCAGCGGTAGTTGATGTATGTCGCTTCCAACGGAAACGTTGAACCTCGCTCCTGAGACACAATCCTATACGATTGTTCCTGGTTCCGAGGTTGAACGTGTTAAAGTTGGTGGCGGTCTGGGGAAATATCGACGAGTTTTCAGTGGCAGTACCTACACAGTTAGCGCTTTGTGGCTCCTTGACAGGAGCGATTTTGATACATTCATTTCCTTTTATGAAAGTGACCTTTTAAATGGGTCAAAACCATTTAAGATTAGACTCTTTGCCGGGTCGTCTACTGTTGGCGATCATGCCGCCTATTTTATTCCTGGCACATTATCTCTAACGCCAAAAGGCGGGTTAGCCTATGTGGCGAAGGCTAAATTAGAGGTTTTACCACGAATTACACGCTCCGAGACGCCTACTCCGCCAGGTGGTTATCACAAGTTATCTCTTGTCCCAGATATAAAGTCTTATTCAATTGTTCCAGGCTCGGATGTCGAGCGAGTCTCAATGAGAGATGGTCCAGGGAGATACCGGCGAGTTCGTGGTGGCAGCACTTATACTGTTGGTGCCTTGTGGACTCTTGATAATGAGGGGTTCAATACTTTTCTTGCCTTCTATGAGGCGAACATATCATTTGGCTCGAAACCTTTTAGAATCGATCTTGTTGTTGAAACATCGTCGGCAGTTGAACATACCGCTTTTTTTCTCCCAGGCTCGTTGTCTCTAAAGTCTCAGGGAGGGTTGACCTATGTTGCTAGCGCTAAGCTGGAGGTCGTGCCGGTTCAGCCAAGTCTTTTTGCAATCGATTTAGACGGTCCAGTTGTTCCGCTGCCTGGTCCGGTTGATCCCTCGTCTCAGGGGGATTCGGATCTTGCGCGAGTGTTGGGGGGTACGCGAGATGTTTCGAAGCTTTCCGGTGCGGATGGCGCGGGTGCCGCCAGCACTGCCGGTACTGACGATTCAGATGATGAAGCAGAAGATGAAGATCTGGATCTTGCGCGGCTAATGAAAGGTACAAGAGGTCTTTTCAATTCCGGAGACTGATAATCATGCCGCACGCTGAGCGTTATGTGAATTATTTCCTTAACTCAAGGTCATCTGCCGTGTTATATGAGCTTGTGGAAATAAGTCATGTAAGTTTCACCAAGACGTATCGGATTATTAGAAATTGTGGGGGTGGATTAACTGTTCGGATAGGAGGCGAAGATGTGAAGTTTGAATATTATCCTTTGAGGATCGAGCGCAATGATGACAAGGGAGATTTGGATCAGTCGTTTAGATTCATATTAGGAGATATTGGCGAGATTCTGCCGAATGAAATTTCTCGCGTCATGTCTTCTGGCAGTTCTTCTATTAAGCCGAAAGTAATTTATTATGCTTTTAGTTCTACGGATCTTGGTAATCCTTTGTTTGGGCCTTTCGAGCTTGAAATGGAATATATCTCGTTTAATCATGAAGGTTCGACGTTTGTAGCAAGAGCGCCTGAGATGAATGTGTCGCAAACAGGGGAAAATTATTCTCTTGACAGATTTCCAATGTTGAAGCCGTTCCTGACATGAGTAATTTCGATCCCGTTTTGGATCATTTTCTTTTCCGTGAATATGATTTTGAAACCTACCATTGCGCGCATTTTGCTAGGGATGTTTGGTTATATCTTACCGATGAGGATTTGGGTGAATACTTTGGGTGTTTATTATTGCCGAGAGCTATAGTTAGCGTAAAGAATTTAAAAAAAAGAAAGTTTATTAGATTGAGAAGATTAGAAACGCCTTGTATCGTTCAGGCAAAAATGAAAGACAATGTGGTACACGTAGGCGTTGGTTTGAACAATTCAGTTATTCATTTAAACAGTAGGCTTGCTAGTTACGTTGATTTGAATATTTTTCTAAGGGATGTTCTTAGGGTATCTTATTATGCCACAAGTCACTCTCGTGAGAGATTCGCTGCAATTATGGGCCAGAGAGATTCATGACGTCGATAACGTTATTGAATTTCTTATGCGCGAGTTCCCGCGTTGGCCTCGTTCGGCAAGGATCTATCGCAATGTGGTCTCAGAAAAGCAAGATGTCACGCCAAGTGACAAAAATAGTGTTGATCTGTTGTTGTCGATAGATGATCCATTGATTGTTGTTGTTTACCCAGGGGAGGTTACAACGACAACGATGTTGATAATGGCTTCTATTGTTGCGCTTGGTCTGCTGGCCGTTTCGTCGTTTAAACGACCGCCACAGCCGACGATTCGACAAAGGCATCAAGCGTCATCAACAAATACGCTTGGCTCTCGTGTTAACGATCCGCGACCGCTGGCGAGGATTCCTGACAGTTTTGGAAGGCAACGGATTGTCCCAGATTTATTATCAGTGCCTTGGCGTTTCTATGTAAATGATAGGGAACACGAAATTTGTTATATGTGTATCGGTCGGGGTTCATATTTAATAGATGAGGATGAAGTGTGGGATGGCGATACTAAAATTAAAGATATCTCCGGCTCTGTTGTGAAAATCTATCCTCCCGACTCATCACCGCTTAACGGAAACATCTCGCAAACTATTGGTGCCCAAGAGTTTGAAGTCGTTAGCAGCGAAACCACAACCCTACAGTCGGATGCCATTAGGCTGAATAGAGAGTCTTCACTTGGTCATGTCTTCGGCTCCGATCTTAGTGGGAACCTTTATTCCGTATATAGAAATAATACCGTTAATGGGCAGTTACTACTGCCGTCGAACGTTTATAGTTTTGATTGTCAGGGGTGTGCTCGGTTCAGCATCTTGACCGACCATAATGAGGGAACGATAGAGGTTGATGATTCCGATTTAGACTTTACAACGGTTCTACATTCAGACTTCGCTATTGAGGTTTCTGCCTTTAGGGTAACTGGCGCTTCCAGTTATGATGAGACATTGGGAAGCAAAGTCTTCGTCATAAGCGAAGATAACACGAAGTTCTTGCTATTTTCTCACGGTGTTAGGAGTGGCGAGCGTCTAACCTCTGATGCTGTTGGCAAGTGTCTTGTTATCAGTGGGGGAGATTTAGCATCCTGGCGGCCTGTCAGTTCGGAGATTTGGAACGGAAGGGATGTACACGATAGCATTTTCTGGACCATTAAGAATGGAGAATCCGTTTCTGGCGCTTATAAGGTGGTTTCCGTTGCAACTGTAGAGGTCGAATATAGAAAACGTCCGGCTGTTAGGGACCTTGGAGGATATAGTACGAGGGAAATGGTTAAGGTTGGATTGACATGGTTGGCTGGCAGTGATTTTTGGAATGATGAGGTAATGACTGATTTCGATGATGAGAGTGATTATATATGGAGCTATATGTATCAGGGGAACCGGAGAAGGCGATCAATCGGCGATGTTCCGCAAACGAGAATGTATGCGTCCGAGGCATTGAACGTTAAACTTTTCGATTTTTCGGATTTTGTTGGGTTGGGTATTGATGGGACATACGAAATCAATTCGTTTTCGGAAAAATCGCTAAAGTTACACGTCGAGTCTCGTTTGCATGGCGCTTGGGAGTCGGCGCAAAGGAGTACTGCGCCGGATACACAGCGTGCAATGCTGTATGCTAAAGTGCCAGAGGAGAAGTGGATTGGGCCTATCTATGTCGATAAGAGTGCGGTATCGATGAATTTCCTTGCCAGGAATGGTCTTTATGTGGAAACAAGTACTGGAAATCCAAAACCGTTTCCGGTTCAGGTGGTAGCGAAAATATCTAAATTAGATGATAGTGGTAATAAGATTGTAGGTGGGGAGTCAGTCAAGACGTTGGATATTAAAGGTTCAGGATTGAACAGGGAGGGGAAAGCGGCCACGCTTGCCTTTGATCTTCCAGACAATCTCTCCGGGAGATATAGGATAGATGTGCGTCGGGCTACCGAGACGGATCTCAATGCAAGGTGCATTGATTCCTTGCGGCTCACGGAGTTTTTCGAGCTTGAGCGGGTTCCAGATCACCATTTATTCGGCAATGTCACGACTGCGATGGTGGAGACTATTGCGACAAAAGATGCGACGAGCATTAAAGAGCGTAAGTTCAACCTGCTTGCAACCAGAAAGGTTGTTACTTACCGGGAGGATGGTACAAGGAAAGGTTTGGTTGCGACCAGGAATGCCGGTGATATATTCATTGCTGCTTGTTTGGATGATAATATCGGTAGAAAGTTACAAGAAGATGTCGATATTTCGGGAATAAAGTCCGAAGTCGCAAAGGCGATAGCGGCTCTCGGCTCGGATGAAAAAGTTGAGTTCAATGGTACGTTCGATAATCTCGATATTTCAGTCGAGGAGACGCTGAGCACTGTTGCGGCTGCTGCGTTTCTTGTACCTTACAGGTGGGCGAAGCAGATAAAAGTGCGATATGAAGGAAGTACTGCCAAAAATGTTTTGGTTCTCAACCATCGGACAAAGGTCGATAAGACAGAAACTAGATCTTTGAGTTTTGGTATTAAGGATAATCATAATGGCGTGATCTATGAATATACCGACAGGGATTCCGGTCTTCCGGAGTCGATTTATCTTCCAAACTCGGTTGAGCCATCGAATCCGATTAGAGTCGAGGAAATTGGGGTTCAAAACAGGTCGCAGGCAGAGGCTCATGCGAAGCGGATATGGAACAAGGAAAAATACCAGAATGTCGTCGTGACCGTTAAAGCGACACAGGAGGCGGAAATTCTCTCGCTTGGGGATTGTGTTATCCTTGCCGATAATACTCATGCGGTTGACAATGATGGGGAAGTAGTTTCGCAAACTGATCTGGTCCTGGAATTATCGCAGAGAGTCCCACGGTTCGCGCAGGGTGTTTCATATAAAATCCTAGTGCAATTGCCGTCAGGATCGGTTCAAGAAAGAGGGATTACCCGTGTGAGTGATAGGAGTGTTAGGTTGGCGAGCGGATTAAGCGAGAGTTTGGCGTTGGGAGTCGATAATTATGCGCGTGCGACTTATAAGATTTTTAAGGAGACAGACGTCGGGAACAGTCGTTTCATCGTTGTTGAGAAAACACCGACCGATGATATGACCTATGATCTTAAACTTGTCAATTATGATTCAAGAGTGTATGCATAACCGAGGCGCGAGGTTGATGGGATATGTCTAACCCTTGGGAACCCGATGTTCCTGTACCTCATCGTAGCGATAAAGAGATATTTCATGAATGTTCTCTGAAATTCGATGGATTTATCAATGGGGATGGTTACGAAGATGTAAGGGGAAATCACGTTCAGGGGTTAAGGACCCTATCTAGTCGCGCGCTTATTGAATATTCGTCGAATAAGCTAAATAAGATTTTCGTTAGGAACGACCCGGCAGGGGGAACTATATCGGCCCAGGTTAAAAGCGGGAATATTGCCAGCAATACGTACATTGAATTTCTTTTTCGGAAGTCAATACCAAGTAATGAGGCGATGGGTTATAGTTGGTCGGTGAGTGGAATTTTTATCACTACTCGAAACCCTGATTCGACCTTTACCCGTCGTATGCGCATAGGTTCAGCAGCTTTTTCCAGCTATATAAACAGTCACAACATTATTGTCGATACATGGGGTGTTCCGTTTGCAGATGGGTGGGTAAAGGGAATATTGCAACAAACCTTTACCCATGGATCAAAATCACTTGTTCTTGTCGATGGAAACGCGCCGTCGAAGCATAGTTTGCCTGGGAATGTGGGATATGCTGATTCATTGATTATCAATACGGAGGTCAATATAGGGACTACATCTATTTTGCGCCAGCCATCTCCGATCACTATTGGAAAACAGGATATTTCATGGATGGTCGATCAAAATGGCTTGCATATCTCGTCAAGATGGCAGGCTGCTGGTCATTGGTCTGCACGTGAAAGAGATTTCAAGGAAATGATGACTGGAGTAGCATGTCTTGTATTGAACGTTGATAAGTTCGGGGATAATGAAGTCCCGGTCTATAAGAAGATCTTTTCAGATTGCGCAACAGAAAAAACGCTTCAGAAATATTGGGGCACTTTCAATCTTAACGAATCGATTGATGTTTTGTCGAAAACCATGAAGGATTATTCTATTGATGATGAGGGCACATCACAGTCTTTGGGGTTGCAGTCAAGGTGGATTCATTTAATCGGCGAGAAGTCGCTTCATTCATACGCTGTAAGTTTAACTGTCGATTATTTGGATTCTTCTGTAAGCGATATTTCAGGGAGTCGTTTTGTCTGGTTGAAAAGAGAGGATGGTACGCTTTTGTTAGCTTACCTGTTCCCAACAGATATGAGGCAAGCGAATAGCGGGTCGGGGGCTGTAACTATTAAGATTGATACGTCGAGTTGAGTCATGAACCACGATGAGATTGTTACATTTTACAAGTACCTCAATAGTGAGGTTATGTTTGTCGATAACAAAGGGGTTAAAACCGATAGCCTAAGAACCTTGATGCCTAAGCTTATCGCTTATAAAATAAAACAGGCAGACTTACAGGCGAAGTCGGAAAAAATATCCCGTAAAGCGATTGTCGAACGCAGGGGAGATGGTGCTTTTAATTTATATGTGAGAGCGTTGAATACGAAGTCTACTAAGCATATCAAGTACGTATTCGAGCGGGACTGGTATAGTCGGATTGTCGGGAGGAAGGCTTATTTCGGTAATCGTGCTGTTTGCTGGGAAGGCGCGTGGATTGTGCAGCGGACAGGCGATACGTTTTCCGACGGGGAGAAGGTTTTGGGCCGAAGAACCGAGTCTACTATTTTTGATCCTGTCTTCTTGTTAAAATTGAGTATCAAGGAAGGCTCGCAGGTGATGCAGGAAGTTGATGTGTCGGCGGGTGGTTCGTTGGGGCTTGAGCAACAAATCGCATCTCGGTTGATTGTAGATGATAAGGATATGAATATTGGGAAGCAGTTTGAGGATGGCGATGCGAGGTTTGTAGAAGGCACTCATATTTTCTATGAGAGTATTTCAATCATCAGGTTTGAAAGAGAATGGTTCGATGATCTACATTCTTTTTCAAGCAAATCCAGTTTCAGAAGGGGCTTGTACGTAGGGGTTGTTGAACCGTCGTCTGATGAGATATATATTCCTTTCGTTATTGTCCGCGCGTGGGTATTGAGTGGTGATAGTATATCGATAACCAACTCTATCGTTCCAATTCTTGATCCTGACTACAACCATCTGCCTGATGGTGGTAAATTTAGTATAGATTTAAAGTCTGCAACTGTATCGTTGTCGTCGATTATATCTCCTGCCGCAAAAACAGATGGGCTTTCCGCTTTTTTCTCTGATAAAGGGCCGGGAGGGATCGTGGATTTGACTTCAATGAAGTCATCGATTCAAGATACCGTCATTATTGAGCATGGAAATGCTGTTGTTCCGTTGGATTCGCAGGGAAACTTGAATACGATATTGTTTAGTGATAGCGGAGTTGCCTTTCATTATCTTATGGATTTCAGAAGTTTAATTCAAGACGCCGGGGAAGATGTTTCAGTCAAGCGGTTGCTATATAATAATGATTTGCAGTTTTTCCATGTTCACCTGCATAACCACAAGGCTCATGTAATGAGAGCAACTTTCAGTGCTCTTGTCCGTGAGTAAAGAATAGGAGCGATATGATGGCTAAAAAGACTTCGAAGAATGGGATACGCTTGCTCAAGCTGTTCGAGGGTTTCTCGTCTCAGAAGTACCTGTGTCCCGCTGGACGTCCGACAATCGGGTATGGACATCTGTTAGGTCCGAGAGAGTCTTTCCCTTATGGGGTGACGAAAAAGGAGGCTACGAAGCTTCTTAGATGTGATGTTAAAGACGCTGAATTTGCCGTTTCGGAACTTGTCAAGATTGATCTTTTAGAACATCAATTTGATGCTTTAGTGTTGTTCGTTTATAACCTGGGAAGGAACGCTTTTGAGCATTCTACGTTACTCAAAAGGGTGAACGAAGGGAATCATGAGGCCGCTGCGGGAGAATTTAAGCGATGGGTTTATGCTGGTCATGTGAAGTGTAAGGGTCTCGTCAAGCGAAGAAAGAGAGAGTCTAAACTGTATTTGAGAGGGGAATCCTAGAAACCCTAAAAAAAAGCCATAAAAGATTTTGCAGTTACTCCGTAGGAGCCTCTAGCAACTGACGGGGCTAGTGGGTCGCAGTGTGGTAAACCAGGGGGAAAGTGTGGGGACTTGTCCGGAGGCAAGTGTCCACACGCTCGCACCGCGATTTCCCCGGTTTTCCACACGGAGGCCCTAGGTGGCACTGTTTTCATCGCAAACGTCGAGTTTCCTCATTATTTCGACAAGTTTGCGTCGATTTGAACGTCCAAACTTCATATAAGCGTACAGGATGGATCGTTCTCCCCGGCTGAGATTTTTGTTCTTCTTCTCTAGGTACTCCTTCAGGCTCTGGCAGTTAGATGGCGATTCACAAATTTCCTTTTCTGTACAACCCAGGGCCAGGGCTAGTTTTTCTAGCAATTTTGGTTGGAATTTGATAAAGGGGTCGGTTTCTAATCTTGATATGTGACCACTGCTGATCCCTACCCTTTGAGCGAGTTCAGTCTGACTCATGCCGGTCAGCATTCGGAGTTTCTTTAACTTTTGCATTGCTTCTTCCTGTTAGGAATCCTGCATAAGTATCTGATTGTACACATGGCTTGATCCTAGATCCACTAGCGCTAGCAGCGGAATCTCTGGAAGGGTCCCCCCAGTACGCCCAGTACGGACCCGTACTTTCCCATTTTTCCCTTTTTTTGGAAACTAGAGACTGAAGTTAGAGTTTTCTTTCCCTCAGACTATGCGTATAATCTTACGCAATCTTCAGTCCGTCTGGAAATATCTACCCATGCTCGAAAGTCTAGCCTACCAACGCCGCCAGCAAAAACTCCGCATTGAGGCTGGACCGGAGATCCTGCATGCACTCGAAGATCCCAATACAGTCGAAATCATGCTGAACTCTGATGGTCGTTTGTGGGTAGAGCGATGCGGGCAGGAAATGACAGAGGTTGGCCGGATATCGCCGCTGAACGCCGAAGCCTTGATCGGAACCGTTGCGGATTCGCTTGGCATCGTGGCGACGCGTGAGACGCCGATTGTTGAAGGTGAGTTTGCTCTGGACGGCAGCCGGTTCGAGGGTTTACTCCCTCCTATCGTGAATGCGCCAATTTTTACGATTCGCAAGAAACCACCGACGATCTTCACGCTGGATGATTATGTTCGCCAGGGCATCGCGGACCAACAGCAACGGGAGCGCATCGAAAGCGCGATCTCTCGGCATGAGAACATCCTGGTCGTTGGCGGCACCGGCTCAGGTAAGACCACACTCACGAACGCGATTATCGATGGGATTGCCGCGATTCATCCCGATGATCGGCTGGTCATCATTGAGGACACTGCCGAGATCAGGTGCCGATCAGAAAATGCAGTGATCCTCCGGTCAACCGTCGATGTGAGTATGGAACGCTTGCTGCGGGCGACCATGCGGCTCCGCCCCGACCGCATTGTGGTGGGCGAAGTCCGAGGGATGGAGGCCCTGTCGTTGCTGAAAGCCTGGAACACTGGCCATCCGGGAGGCGTCGCCACGGTCCACGCCAACAGTGCGCAGGCCGGATTAATCCGGCTTGAACAGCTGATTGCGGAGTCGGGATCGCAGAAGGATATGCGTCCGTTGATCGCGGAGGCTGTGAATGTGGTGCTGTTCATTGCTCGTGATAACAGTGGCCGAAAGATCAGCGAGATGATTGAGGTTGAGGATTTCGTCAACGATACATTCCAAATCGTGGAGTATAAATAATGATTTTTCTCGAAAGAAAGATGTGGGTGATGTTGTTTGGGCTAATCCTAGTGGCATTGTTTTCGTTTTCTTTTTGTGAAGTTGCATGGGCTTCCACGACTGCGCATGCCTTTCCGTGGGAAAATGCGTTGACCAAGATAAAGGAATCGCTCACCGGCGCTGTCGCTATGTCTATAGCGATTGTGGCACTTTTCGCTGCTGGCGTCGGGCTTATCTTTGGAGGTGAGTTCTCAGACTTCACCCGGAAGGCAATTGTACTGGCTTTCGTTGTTGGGTTTCTTGTGTCGGCGTCGACTATTGTGACGAAGCTGTTCGGTACAGGGGCATTAATTGCATGAATACCACAGACGAATTGCGGCGGGTGCCATTCCATATGGCGCTAACTAGACCGGATATTCTATTTGGTTGTGAGCGGCGATTGGTGCTAGTAGTTGGCCTAGTGTGCATCTTATTGATCGTTGTTGTCACGACGAAGCTTGCTGTGATTCTCGGCATTCTGACCTGGATATTTTCGGTAGCCGCATTGCGCTTGATGGCAAAGTCAGATCCGCTTCTAAGTAGTGTTTATCAGAGGCATATCGTATATAGAAGATACTATCCGGCGTGTTCTACGCCTTTCGCGCCATCAGCTCCACATCCAAAGGGTCGTGGGCGGTAATTATGCCTAAGATGGTACCTCTGAAGCTTTATAGGGACCGCTCTCTAGGATTTCCTGATTTATTAAATTGGGGATCGGTCATTGAGGACGGTGTGATCCTCAATAAGGATGGCAGCCTTTTGGCTGGTTGGCTCTATCGTGGAAAGGATCTGGAAACCGTATCGGTAGCTGAGCGAAACCGCGTGAGTGGCGTCGTGAGTGCTGCACTTACTAGGCTCGGTTCGGGGTGGATGCTGCACCAAGATGTCATTCGTGAACCGGCGTGCAGTTATCCGAGTGTGGAAAGTAATGATTTCCCTGATGATGTGAGTTCCTTGATTGATGAAGAGCGGCGTTCCCAATTTGAATCAGAGGGTGCGCACTATGAGAGTTTCTATCGGTTGACCCTTTCGTTTCAGCCACCATTATTGCTTCAAAGCAAGCTGTCAAATCTGTTTTTCGATGATCCTGAAAATTCGTTGAAGCTTTCATCATCGGTTATCGGCGATCAGTTGCTCAGAGAATTTCAAAAGACGTTGAATGATATTGAAGATCGGTTATCTGGCGTGCTCACGCTAATACGTATGAAAGGCCACTCATTTACCGATGAGTGGGGTAATGAATACGTCCGGGACGACTTGTTGCAATATCTGAGTAGCCTGATTTCAGGGAGGCAACATCCGATAAATTTGCCATTAGTGCCGATGTATCTAGATGCGGTGATTGGCCGACAAGAGTTTTGGCCCGGTATTATCCCCAGGCTTGGGGATCGGTTAATCCAGGTTGTTGCTATCGATGGATTCCCAATGGAATCATTCCCAGGAATGCTGGCTGTTCTGGATGAATTGCCGATGCGTTATCGCTGGAGTAATCGTTTCATTTTCCTGGATATGGTAGAGGCGCAAACGCACTTGCGGGCCTTGCGGAGGAAATGGCAACAAAAGGTGCGCGGCTTTGTCGATCAACTGCTTCATAGCACAAACCCAAAGGGACCTATCAATCAGGATGCCCTTCGGATGGTTTCCGAAGCGGATGTCGCGTTGGCTGAAGTCAGTTCAGGTCAGATAAGTTATGGGTACTTTACAAGTGTTGTGATACTAGAAAGCGAAGATCGGGAAATCTTGGCGCAGTGTGCGCGACAGGTGCGGCGTGTCGTGAATAATATTGGATTCAACGCTCGAATTGAAACGGTTAATACGGTTGAAGCCTTCATTGGGTCGCTTCCTGGTCATGGTTACGAGAATGTGCGTCGTCCTTTGATGCACACACTTAACGTTGCTGATCTATTGCAGACTTCCTCGATTTGGGCTGGCGTGGAATATGCTCCCTGTCCGTTTTATCCGCCAAAAAGTCCACCGTTGATGCATGCCTCCACCAGAGGCAGTACGCCGTTCCGATTTAATTTACACGTCGGGGATCTAGGACACACGCTTGTGTTCGGCCCCACAGGTTCTGGTAAATCGACACTCTTGGCTCTAATCGCCGCTCAGTTCCGGCGCTATCCAAATGCGTCTGTATTTGCATTCGACAAAGGAGCGAGCCTTGAACCATTGACACGAGCCGTTGGCGGTCAACACTTCAACCTTGCCGGTGATAGCGAAGAATCAGATCTATGTTTTGCGCCCTTAATGCAAATTGACCGTCCCGGCGAGATGGGGTGGGCCGAGGACTGGTTAATTACGTTATTGACCTTGCAGAAGGTCTCCGTAAAACCAGTTCATCGGAATGAACTACATCGTGCTCTTTTGGTGTTGAGCGAGAGTGGAGCATCTAGAACGTTAAATAATCTACAAACCAGTGTGCAGGATCGCGAAATCAAGCAGGCACTTGCGACCTATACGGTCTCCGGGTCGCATGGACAACTGCTTGATGCCGATAAGGATGAACTATCTATTGGAAGTTGGGCGTGCTTCGAGATTGAAGAACTGATGAATCGAAGGGAAGATATTCAGCTTCCAGTTTTGCTCTACCTGTTCCACGTCATTGAGTGCCGACTGACAGGACAACCGGCATTGCTGATCCTGGATGAAGCATGGTTGATGCTTGGTAACCCGGTATTCCGGGAAAAAATCCGCGAATGGCTCAAGGTGCTGCGGAAGGCGAATTGCGCCGTAGTGATGGCAACGCAAAGCCTATCCGATGCGGCCAACTCAGGGATTTTGGATGTCCTGGCCGAGAGTTGTCCCACCAAGTTGTTTCTTGCGAATGTTGATGCTTCGCGCGATGAGAACCAGACGTTGTATCGATCGTTGGGATGCAATGAGACCGAGATTCGACTTATTGCCAGTATGGCCCCTAAAAGACAGTATTTCGTTGCTTCGAGCGAAGGTCGCCGGTGTGTCGATTTCAACATTGGGCCATTGGCTCTCTCGTTCATTGGCGCATCGGGTAAGGAAGATCTGACACGGGTGCGTGCGTTGCATGCCGAACATGGGGCGAAATGGCCGTTCGTGTGGTTGGAAGAACGAAGAGTGTTATGAAGTCGTGTGATGACTAAGTCTAAATGTATTTTCCAAGGAATACTGGCGCTCTGCCTGATGTTCCCTCCGGTATTCCTGATACCCTACGAGATGCCGGGTTTTCGCCAAGAAGCCGCCGCCGGGCTCGGAGGGCGGATTAGGAAGATAGCCAAGCAAGTCGTGGCAGCGGCGCTTGCCGGTGTTTCCACATCTATTCTCCAGGTCGAAGCCGCAATGCAACGGGCTCAACAGATTAAACACAATTTTGAACAATACAAACTGATGGCCAAAGGCGCGAAGTCCCTTCCAACATGGGAGACACAGGTGGTAGTGGAGGAGATGCTGGAATTGCACCGCCTGGCGGAGCAAGGCAGAGCGATTGCCTACAATGCGGCCCAACTTGATGAGGAATTTCGGAGCGCGTACCCAGGATTCGAGCATTACCAAAGCAACCCACGAACCGGCGAAAGCCACCAAACCTTTGCCGAACGCTACCGGGATTGGTTTCAGTACGGTCGGGACTCTATCCGTGGCGCATTACTCTCGGCTGGATTGCAGTCACGGCAATTCCAGACGGAAACCGCCAGGGTAAAGGAGTTGGAGAATAAATTGATGTCCGCCGAGGGGGCGCAGCAAGTTCTACAGGCCGGTTCCTTGATTGCTTCGGGTCATATAGACCAACTGCAGAAGCTGCGGCAACTTGTGATGTCCCAAACTCAAATCCAGGGCAACTATAATGCGTTGCAATTAGACCGACAGGCGTTGGAAGACGCCACGTTAGAACGGTTATTGGCCCCAGGCACAAGAGTGAACCCCGATAAGTTCAAGAAAAATCCACTTCCCTTTCTAGGTAAAAAAAGGGTAACAGCAACATCCGATGAAGAGGTAAGCTCCGATGACTCTGATGATGAATAAGTCCCATAGCACCCATAGCAATAAGAATATTAAGAATATTCTAGTGCTCAGTGTTGTGGTTTCGCTGCTAGGTAGCCTTATTGTAGGTATCTATTGCTTCAATAGTATGAAGGAAAGAGAGGAATTGGACCGGCAGGCATTGGAGGATACCACGTCTCAACGGTTCTTGGCCTCAACCCCATGCCCAAGAGTGAACCCCGGTGGGTTCCAGTAAAATCCACTTCCCTTTCTAGGGAAATCGAAACCCATTCAAGGTGAAGAAGAGGTAATCTCCGATGATGAATAAGTTCCATAGCTGGAAGAATATTCGAGTGCTCGGTGTTGTGGTTTTGGTGCTAGGTAGCCTTACTATAGGTATCTATTGCTTCAATTGTATGAATGAAAGAGAGGACCCCGATCCACTTCCACCTCCCTTTCTAGGTAAAGAGGAATTGGACCGGCAGGCATTGGAGGACACCACGTCCCAACGGTTCTTGGCCTCAACCCCAAGCTCAAGAGAGAACCCCGATAAGTTCAAGAAAAATCCACTTCCCTTTCTAGGTAAAGAGGAATTGGACCGGCAGGCATTGGAGGACACCATGGAGGACACCACGTTAGAACGGTTATTGGCCCCAAGCCCAAGCCCTCGAGAGGACCCCGATAAGTTCAAGAAAAATCCACTTCCCTTTCTAGGGAAATAGGATGATAAAGCGTTTCACAAGTTTAGTCCTAGCCCTATTTGTAATAGGGCTTTCTAGCGATGTTTGGGCCACAGCCCCACCATCGCTTGTGGACGCTTTTCAGTCTGCTGCTGCTGATTGGATAGATCCTTTGCGGCAAGCCGCTAAATGGCTCTTGCTGACCTTGGCGACGATTTCAGTGGTTTGGAAATTCGGTTTGTTGGCGCTCCAGCAAGCCGACTTCCAGGAGTTCGTTGTCGAACTGGTTCGCATGATTCTTTTCGTCGGGTTTTTCCTTGCCTTAATTGAGTATGCAGATACATGGTCAGAACAGTTAATCGAAGGTTTCGCTTTTCTTGCAACTCAAGCGTCCGGGACCTCCGGATATGATATTGTTGGAGATATAAATCCGACGCGGGTTCTAATGAGGGGGCTGGATTTGTCGACTTTAATATATAATTCTGCTACTGGATGGGCGTCTAGTTTCGTATATGCTTTGCTTACTATTCCGATAATAATTTTTTATGCGTTGATTGCCGCTTTCGTATTATTGGTTTTTTGTGAGACTTATTTCGTAACTGCCGCTGGAGTTATTTTGCTAGGCTTTGGTGGCAACCAATGGACTAATGACTATGCGGTTCGTTATATTACTTATTGCGTCAGTGTCGGGATGAAGCTATTCGTGACACTGTTGATTGTTGGGTTAGGTGAACAGCTGATTAATGGGTGGGCGGTTAATGTAGGAAATTGGGCGGCAATTGGGACTGTCTTTTCCTTAATTGGCGTTCTTATGCTTCTAGTGGTCCTAGTATGGATGCTCCCGAATCTCGTCCAGGGAATTGTGAATGGAGCGTCGCTGAGTTCGGGTTCGGGTTCCGGATCGTTCGGGGCGGTCGCGGGATTAGCCGGTGGAGCGGCGATAGGTGCGGGTGCGGCTTCCTTCGGTGCGGCGAAGTCAGTCGCTTCGGGAGCGTCTGCGGTTCAAGACGCGGTGAAGCTCGCGCAGTCTCAAGTTGGTGGAGCCGCAGCTTCTGCAGCGGCGGGCTTCGGACCAGCGGCGGCTCTGGGTGGAGCCGCAGCTTCTGCAGCGGCGGGCTTCGGACCAGTGGCGGCTCTGGCTGCAAAGAATGTTGGGCAGGCTGTTGCCTCTGTCGCTGGTGATTGGGCTAGGGGGCAATCGAGTGGCGGGCAACTTATGCCGCAAGTCGCATCGGCAGTCCACGCGGCGCGGGAGAAGGCTGAGAGGACCTCCGCATTGCAAGATGCTGGTAGTGGAGCGGGTGGAGGTGGAGCCGCAGCTTCTTCGGGAGCGTCTGCGGTTAAATGATGCGCAAGAGTCTACGCAAGATGCTCACAGAGAAAAATAAAAATATTGAAAGCCCCTATCTAGCTGCGAGACGCGAATGGAATGAACGCTATGGGGACTTTATTGTGGCGGCTAGGACATGGCGGTTGGCAACTTTCCTGTCTTTTGCTGTAAGTCTGATTCTTGCTGCTGGATCAATTTATCTTGCCAGCCAGTCGGTGTTAGTCCCTTATATCGTGGAGTTAGATCATACTGGAAAGCCAGCTCAGGTTACGCTGGCTGGTCAGGAATTAACCGAGCGCCAGCAAGATCTTGTTATTCGCTCTCAGTTGGCTCAATTCATCAAAGATGTTCGAGAAGTATCCCGTGATGTGGAATTACAGAATCTGGCGATTAAACGAACTTATGCGTTTTTGAGTCGACAGCATCCTTCCTTCTTTGCAGTCTTGGAATTTCAGAAAAAAAACCTTCATGGACGCGATTCACTGGCTGCAAAAGGTCTGAGCGTGATGGTTGAGATCTCGCAAATTCTGAAACTTTCTCAGGGGAGTTGGCGAGTCGAGTGGCTGGAGTATCGAAAAGCCGCGCAAGGACCGTCCGTCGAACCGATACGGATGGTCGCTGTGTTAACCGTACAGATCGGTGGGGAAGTGCATGAGGAAACATTATTGCTCAACCCGCTTGGGTTGTATGTCTTAGATTTTACGTGGTCGCGTGATCTGATAGGAGATGGTGATGCTTAGATTTGCTCAGTTATCTATTGTATTTATTGTAGTCGCTTTCAGCATGGCGGTGTCCGCCTCTTCACCCCCACCTCCGCGAGGTCCCTATCCTTTGCGACATAACGGAGAAATTTTCTTTTTGTATGGGGACCCTTCCAATACCTTAGTTTGCTCGCCTTTGGTTTTGTGTATAGTTATTCTGGAATCTGGGGAGCGAATCGTGCGGAATGGCGTACATCTCGGTGATACTGTTCGTTGGCAGATAAAACCTACTGTTGGGGCAAATGAAACAACCCATGTGGTGCTCAAGCCTTTTGATGTGAACCTTGATACCTCATTGGCCCTTGTAACTGATCGACGTACATATAATCTGCGAATTACATCCTCAGAATCTGGAGCGATGCCGCTGGTTTCTTTCCATTACCCTGATACCGTGGATGCAGCTTGGCAGGATTACTACCGTGATCGTGCTGCTGCTGAGGAACGGAGACGTTTGCCAGAAATGAATGAGGATATTTCTCTGCTGGATTTCATGTATGAAATTATAGGTTGTTCTGAATGTTCCTGGCGTCCATTGCGTGTCTATAATAATGGAAAATTGACGATTCTGCATATGGGACCAGGGATTCACCATGGGGAGGTTCCGGCGTTTTACGTGGAGACTACACAGGGCATGTCAATGGTAAATTACCGTATCCAAGGGGACCGTTATATTGCGGATAGGGTGTTCGACCGAGGAATTTTAATTCTAGGGGTTGGGAAGGACCAACAACGCGTGGATATTATCCGTCTTCAAGGTGGTCAAGCTAAATCTAAATCTATCGAACCGGAGGTTTTCTCATGGCTGGATTAAGGTTCTGTGGTGCAGTATTGGCAGCTTCCTGGACGCTCGTTGGGTGCAGCACCTTCCATAGCCCTGGTCCGTCGGTAAGCTATGCAGTGGAATCGGTTGCGTCAAGACAAATCGCTGAAGATTTGGTTCAATCTTTGTCTGAAGTCTATATGCCAGCGAAGACCGTACTGTTTATGCGGCCTGAGCGGATTAGGCAGTCCACGGTCGGATTTATATTCCAGACCAAGATCAGGAAACAGGCAGACAAACCGTTTAGTTGGGAATTGGAACATGCTATGCGACAAAGAGGCTTTGCAGTTCAGGTGGATGACACAGAACCCGGACTCCCTGTGACCTATGTGGTCGACCGCATTGGGAAGTCCGGGTATCTCGCAAGTTTATGTGTAGAGCAAGATTGGTGCGTCAGTCTGTTATATCAACAACAGACGGACGGGACCCTTCTCTATAAGGGCGGAACTACCAGGACGCAACGGTTGTGAGCCAGGACGATTCTTTGAAGGCGTCGCATTCGCCTGACGATTCCGATTCGGATCTTGTTTTCGGTGCTCAAAGGCTGAATCGTCTCCCTTTGGTGATTCTCAGTGTAGTTAGCGCGATTATCCTAGTTGTCCTGATTTTTGCAGTTTATCAACGATCAGAACAGGGTCGTGCTAGCGGCGGGGTTGGCATCCTGATGGAAACAAAGCCCGTCCCTGTCGAGCCGGAAGATGCTGTGGAGAAACTGTGGTGGCGTCCGGATGATGACGTTGCTAATCCTGAGTCAAATCCTGAGTCAATCGCGCTTGATCCTGAGCCTATCTCTCCACCTTCTTATGTCGTCCACGACGACTTTGACGGCGGCTCGGATGAGTTTGAGCGAGACGCCCGGTTATCCGGAACCGTTATTAATTCGGATGATCTATACGATAAGATTAACATTGATACCGATACCGATACCGATACCGATACCGATATGGCGGGAGGGCTACCGAAAAATCTGCTGCAAAAGCTGCTTTCCGATGGAAAAGACCAGGATGACCCGAATCTGCGCAACCGCAAGGAACTGTTCAGACAAACTGATATTCACTACGGCTATAGTCTTGAGCCGAGACGACCGGCCCCATCTCCGTTTATTTTGCGCGTGGGGAGTATTATCCCTGCGGTTCTAGTCAGCGGTCTTAACTCAGATTCTCCTGGTGAGATCATCGCCAGCGTCAGCCATGATGTTCGAGATTCACGAACTGGACGTTATGTGCTGATTCCACATGGAACTCAGCTAGTGGGTACTTACGATCACCACGTAGCAAGGGGCCAGACTCGAATCATGACCGCATGGCATCGTCTCAATTTCCCTGATGGTTCGACAGTGAACATAGGCGGGATGGTTGGGACGGATCAGGCTGGTTTTTCCGGTTTAGAGGATAAGGTGGATAACCACTACTGGAGGGTTTTCGGTAATGCTACTTTGTTAGCGTTTATTGGTGCGGGTGTACAGATTGCGGTTCCTGATGAGGAGGTAGACCAAACTACCTCTGGCCTTGATCCGTCTGTAACTGCAACTCTGAAAATGGAAACCGCACGTCAATGGGGAGAACTCGGAAGCGAAGTAGTGCGCCGGAATTTGAACATCCAGCCGACGATTTCGGTTCGGCCTGGGTATCGATTCAACGTGATGGTGGACAAGGATCTCTTGATTTCGCCTTATGCTGAATGACCGTTTTTCTAAAACGAGGAAATTTATATGCAATCCGTAGTCATCTGTGAGAAACCGTCGCAAGCGAAGAATGTCCGGGAGGCGGTTGGTAACAAATATGGAAAAATCCTTGCAGCACGTGGGCATCTGTTTCGCTTAGCCATGCCGGAGGAAGTCAATTCAGAATGGAAACAGTGGGGGTTCGAGGTTCTACGCCCGGAAGGCGGCTTCTACCCATTCGTTGCCGATAACTCATCGGGTAAGAAAGAAGTTATCCAAAATTTTCGGAAAGCGTTTAAAGGTGCCGATACGGTCATCATCGCCACCGATTGCGACCGGGAGGGGCAAGCTATCGGTGAAAACATCGTGCGCCACTGCGAGTTCAAGGGCGATGTGTTCCGGGTTATCTTCTCGGCGGAAGACCCCAAAACGCTATGCGAAGCCTTTGCGAATAAGCGGCCCAATGCTGAATACAAAAACCTTTATCAGGCCGCGTTTGCCAGAGTCCAAGCAGACCAGATCGTGAATCTGTCGATGACCCGCGCAGCTACTCTGGCGCTCAAACCACCCTCGATGCGCGGGGCATTGGGTATTGGGCGCGTGAAGACCCCGACGATGGGGATCGTCTGCCGCCGGGAGAAGGAAATCGCGGCATTCAAACCGCGCGATTACTTCGATCTTTTCCTCGATGTGACCGAAGGCACGGAGACGCTGCGCTTGAAATGGAACGCCCCGGAAGACGAGCGCTTTTATGACAAGGCCCAAGCATCGGCCATCGTCGAACCTCTCGCCAGATGGGAGGGGCTAGTCAGCGTCAAGACGAAGCGGAAGACGGCTGCGCCACCAAAGCCGATGGACCTTCCGGCATTGCAGCAGCATGCGGCACGTTGGGGCTGGACGGCGAAGAAAACGCTCGACACCGCGCAGGCGCTCTATGAGACGCACAAGATCACGACTTATCCACGAGCCGAGACCCGCTACCTACCGGAGGTTGAGATCGACAATGCCGGAGCCATGCTGGAAGCGCTGCAGATGCTGCCTGACTGGCCCGCTGCGGGCATCGGTTGGGAGGGACCTACGATTCGTAAAGGCAAAGCCGGGACCTTCTCGGACGCCGGTCTGGCCGGTGCCAGCCACCATGCCGTAGTTCCCAACGTGAACACCCGGCTTGAGTGGGGGGCCATTTATCCGAAACTCGCCGACGATGAGCGCAAGTTGTTCGACGCGATTGCCAGGAGTTATCTAGCCGCCATCGGTCCTGACTGGATCTATGACCGGACAGAGATCTCGGTTCAGCCGGAAGACCGCAAGTTCGCGGCGGTCGGAGTGGTCAATGTCGAGCTAGGTTGGCGCGAGGCCATGGGGGGAGAGCTAAGCGACAACGAAGCCGTGCTCCCGCTGTGGGACGATGGAAGCACCGTGACAGTGACCGAGGCGGGCACTGAAAAGAAGACCACGAAACCTCCAGCACGTTACACGGAAGGCTCACTCATCAAGGCGATGCAAGAGGCGTGGCGATTCGCCGAAGATCCGGCGCAGTCCTCGCGCCTGAAAGAGGCCAAGGGAATCGGTACGCCAGCTACCCGCGACACCGTCATCGAAGGCTTGAAAAAGCAGGGCCTCATCGAAGTCGAGAAAAAGACACTCAAGGCATCTGAGCTAGGGACGGCCGTCTACGAGATCTTGCAAGCTGAGGCCCCGGAAATCCTCGACCCAGCGGTGACGGCGGAGATGGAATTGGCGCTCGATGAGATCCTGTCCGCCAAGAGCCAAACCGATCAGGTCGTCTCAGCCTTAGTTGATCGAGCGGTGGACTTCAATGAGAAGATGAAATCCAGGGGCAGCCGGAAAATCGACGTGAAGGTGACGACTAAGGGGGGACCCTCGGGCCCGGAGCCATCCAAGGCTGCGGTGTCGTTTGCCAAGAAGATTGCCAAGGCCGCCGGTTGCACGATCCCGAAGGAAACCATGAAGGATCGGGGCTTGCTGTCAAGCTGGATCGATCAGCACAAAACGCAATTGCCGGATGAGCCGTCCCCGAAGCAAGTGGACTATGCCAAGTCGATTTCGGATCGGAAGAAGATCGAAATTCCGCCGGAGGCCCTGCGGTCAAGGTCGGCGCTGTCAGCCTGGATCGGGGAGAATGGGTAAATATCGCCTTCGACATGGCCTTCCGTGGCCTGCAGCCCGGACAGTGGCCTTCCGTTCGCTCTTGGCGTGCCTCTCGGAGATGGGCTGGAACTTGACAACCCGATCAATGAGGGTCATGCCGAGGGTCATGCCAAACGTAGCGTGGGGTAACTATGCTTTTAATGGCTGATTGCTTAATCGGACCGAAGTAGCGCGAGTCGAAAGATGAGGGTGAATAGCCGGAGAATAACCAGACGTAGCCGTTAGGGACTTCTCCCGAAGCCGGGAGAAGCGGTAGTGGGCGTCTCGCTCCATCTACCTCTAATCTTGAACTGTACTTGATCTTTCGTCCATTCACCCGGACGCTCCCTTCCGATATTTCCACCAAGTCTCCTGGGAGTGCCAGCACGCGCTTCATCAATGGCCTGAGCCTTCCCTTGCAGCCCCATCCTGCGGATAGGTACCCACGTTCTTTTCCCAACTGGATAGCCGGGTTTTCAAGATCAGGACAGACCACCACGATTGCTCCACGCTCTATCTGAGCCGATGTTATTTTCTTGTAGAATCCAAGCGGCAAAGACCCGGAGATATTGATTATTCCTCTGGCGCTTATCCACATTATTGTGGCGTAGAATAAGAACCAAATACCCAATAAGCTAAGTGCCAACTTCTTGGTCTTGGTTTTCATCGACTGTCTTTGCACTGATACGATCACTCATTGCAGGCGCTTCGATCATTGCCCGCTTTTGGAACACGGGATCGCGAAAATAGAGGATTTGCCGACCATAGATCGGGGCCTGACCGGCGACGAAAACCAGCATATGTCCCGGCTCCAGGACATTGCCTTGACGGTCCTTACTGGCTGAAGGCAGGCGCATCACCTCATCGGGGGTGATGAGAGGGCGCTGGACTTCTTGCATGGATTCGCTGCGCTGGCCGCGACTGCCAGTGCGCAAGCCAGAGATCGTAGTTTGCTTGCGAACTACCGTGGTCTGGCCCGCCATCCGAGACAGCAATTCTGCCGTCTCGATCTTGTTGGGCGCATAGGCGATCCGAATATGGCAATTTCCGATCAGACCTTCCTCACGGCCATAAGCACTGTAGATTTGCTGCAGATCCTGCACGATCAGATAAGCCTTGATGCCGTAACCCGCCATGAAAGCCAGCGCCTCCTCGATGACGGTCAACCGTTTCAATGAAGCAAACTCATCGATGAGCAGCAGCAGCCGGTGCCGGTAATCAGCGACGCTCTTGCCGCCTTCGAAGCGCATCTTCTCCGTTGAAAGGCGCACGATTTGGGTAATAACTAGACGAATCAGTGGGCGTAGCCGATCAGCGTCGGATGGCCGCACGACCAGATATAGACTGACCGGATTCTCACCGTGCATGAGATCTCGAACCCGAAAGTCTGACCGACCAGTGTTTGTTGCTACTAGGGGGTCTCGGTAAAGAGATAGGAAACTCAGTGCGGAAGATACCACGCTGGATAATTCCTTTTCGCTGAGGTTGAGCATATTGCGGGCGACACGCGCGACCACCGGGTGCGGTTGGTCGCCCAAGTGTTTGTGTTCGAGCATCAGTTCCAACACTGCCTGGATGTCCATTTCCGGGCTTGCTAGCAAGCTGTCTACGTCGGCCAGCGTGGCGCTCTGTCCAGTGTCCCGGTGCTGGACATAGCAGCAATGCAGGATGGCTCCTGTCAGGAGTGCTTGGCTCATTTTTGACCAGTGATCGACAAGTCCTTTACCGTCCGGGTCCACCAGCATGGTGGAGATATTCTGGGCATCGGCGACTTCCTGTGGCGTTTCCAGCCGGATTTCGGAAAGCGGATTGAATCGGGCGCTCCCTTCCGCAGTGGGATCGAAGTTCAACACCTTGTTTCCAGCGTATTCCTTCCGCCACCCTGCGGTGAGTGCCCAATTCTCGCCTTTGATGTCGTAGACGACCGTGCTGTGCGGCCAACTCAACAGAGTTGGAATCACCAGGCCGACGCCCTTGCCGGAGCGGGTCGGGGCGAAGGCCAACACGTGTTCCGGCCCATTGTGGCGCAGGTAGCGCGTTTTTCGGTTCTTCTCGTCAAGCCATGCGCCCACATAAACGCCTTGGGAATGCGTTTGAGGTTGGGGCAATAAGCCGCTCTCCACAATCTCTTGTCGGTCGGCCCAATGCGCCGTGCCATGTAAGCCTTCGATGGCGGACAAGTCGCGCTGGCGTTTCTGATTTAATACGTACATTGTAAATGGCAAGAACAGTAACGCAGTGCTGAATGTGAAAATCGTTAAACCTTCCTTAAAGGTTTCGTCATACTTCCCCTTGAATTCAAGGAACCAAACGATCCAACTCCAAGGCCAATAAAGATTGCCGGTGATCTTGCCGCTCAGTGCAGGGTGATACTTAAAGGCGCTGGCGAGATATTGAGTGGCCGCAGTCGAAGCTAATAAGACGCAGCAGAAAACGATGAATGCCATGATAGCCGACTGATTCATCCGAGACCGGCCTTGCAGCTTCGTGGAGATTTGATTTGTCATGTTGTGGGTCCTTAATGCCGGGGTTTATTCCAGGCTATGATCTTGATCTTTTACCGCCTCGCGTCCTTTTTTCTGACGGCGTTGTTGGGTTTGAATGCGTTCGAGTTTCTGCAAAGCTGCATGATCCCCGGCCTGGGCTTGCGCGCGTAAAAATTCCGGCCACCGCTTAGGGGTTGTTTCATTGATGATGCGAGCGCGCGATTCCCGATGCCGAGCATACGATTCGCGGCTCATTGTGAGCCTGGTGATCGCCAGATTATGCGCTATTTCGTCCTTTTGCCTTCGATTCAAGGAAGAATCGAAGAAGACTTCGAGTTTGACCTTTCCGTAGGTCAATTTCTGTTGCTTGAGCTCGGCTTTTCGTTTTTCCCCCAATTCCTTTAGCAATTCCGTCCGCCGGGCGCGGAATTGCTCCTTGTCTTTTTGGTAGCGTTCCCACAGAGGATCGGGTTTGCGGCTCTGCAATTGAGGACGGGATGGCTCCTGGTAACCCCTATGCGCAGGGATAACCAGTGTCGGATCATCGGGTGGCCGGTATTCCCCAAGGCGGCCTTCCAGTTTGGCTTTACTGAAATCACGACCGAGATCGCTCGCCTTGACAAAGACGCTTCCCTCCTGATTCGCAATGACTAAACCGTTCCCACGCTTTCGCAGAGAAAGCCCATAGGTCGCCATAGCGCGATGGGCATCCGGCCAGGACTTTGCGTGTTGGAGATCCTTCGTAACCTTATCTTTCCTCTCCGCTATCCAACTTTTGAAGGAAGCTTTGCCTTGGTGGGTTTCCAAATTCCCGGCGCGTCCTGATTGTCGGCCAGTTTCGAGCTTGTCCCGATGCTGTTCCCGGTCGATTCGATTATCCCGTTTCAAGCCGTGTTTCCATTCCAGTTCAGCGCACGCCGTGTCGAGTTTGTATTTATCGTAATACGGCTCGACTGCTCGGTAGCTCTCCGGGTGAATCTTATTGATTGCTAAATGAATGTGTAAATTGTCGGTGTCATTGTGCGTTACGCTGATCCGCTGGTGATCTCCCAACCCTATTGCTCGGCAAATTTCGTTTTCAATGTCTTCCAACTGTTCCGGCTTTGGGTTTTCGTCCTTTTGAAAGGATACGATCAGGTGATACGTGCGGTCGATTTTAGAGCGGGTGTTCAAGGCTTGGGTGGCCTCTATCTCCTTGACCGCCAGATTCACTTCGTCCAGGTTGCAGTTCGTTATTTTGGTGTATTCGACGGAATCTTCCTTGCTGGATGCTGTTTGCCCGGATTCGCGTAATAGGTAGCTGACCAGATTCCCGTACCGGGAACCCTTTTTGCGTTCGACACGCTTGGCAATCATAGCCTTTCGACGGTCTCTCGGATTTTCTCTTTCGTTTCCGCCAATTGGCTTAGCAACTTACGGATTTCTTGGTGTTCGGTAGGGGGCGAGATTGGAAGTATCAGTTTCAACAAGCCACCGATGCGGCCAAGGTCGCCGCGCAGCTTAGCTAAGCGGTCGATGGCCTGTTTGTCCATCGTGTTTTTCGGTGCGAACCCAAGCCCAAGGTTCCGAAGATAGGTAGCCGCCGAGAGGCTGTAGCGGTTAGCTTCCTCTCGGATGGCGGCCTTCTCGTTGGCCGTCACGCGCACCTGGATCTGATCGTCTCGATAGCGAGTATTGCTCCCCATGCCGGATCTCCTAAACCGTTGAGCCGCAGGCGAATAAGGCAGGATGCGTTTGCTGGCCGCCCCTGGCGGCGTTGCAAACGCACATCCTGCCCCTCCCCTTCTCTACTGTATCCTAAAGTGGAATCCGATGTAAGTTAGAACTTTTTGACAAAGGAACATAGAGACGCTAGAATTTCTAATCATCAAAGATGATGAAAACCGATGTATTCCAATATATTTTACCACATTCCTTAGAAGACGATGAGAGACGATGAGTTTTATAGAGAAGTTATCAAATCGTTCTGAGGGGAGACGGACCGGAAAGGGACGGCGTGAGTTCTTGGCCCTGAAGGACGAAATCGAAGATGCACTCCGTAATGGTTATACCATCAAGGAGATATGGGAATTTCTGCAAGAGGAAGGGATGCTTTCGATTAAATATTCGAGCTTCTATTACCATGTGAGACTGTATGGTCTGAGACAAAAAGACCTTGATGCGCGTTTATCCGGTGCATCCGATAGCTCTCTAAAACAACGAAACAAAGACAGGAAACTGGTACCTAACAAAACAGATAAATCAGATAAACCCAAAAACGAAACCATGGGGTTTTCGTACAATGCAAAACCTAGAAAAGAGGATTTGGTTTAATGCCTAATATTCATTTAATTTTGCAGGGCAAGGGCGGCGTCGGCAAATCGTTGATTGCGACCTTACTAACCCAACAAAGGACTTCAAATGGTACTGGTGTCGTTGGAATTGACACAGACCCTGTGAACGCTTCGTTCTCGAAGTTCAGCCTAGGTGTGGAACACCTAGACTTGCTGAACGATGGGGAAATAGATCCGTCGCAGTTCGATAAACTTATGGAACAACTCTTGAAGCTGGACGATGGGATGGAAATCGTGGTCGATAATGGCGCAGCCTCATTCATCCCTTTATGCGATTATCTGCTTAAAAACAAAGCAATTGAATTACTCCAAGCCGAAGGTAAGCGCGTGTTGGTCCATACCATCGTAACAGGCGGACCGGCTTTTTTGGATACCCTATACGGGTTCGATGCGATTGTTTCACAATTCCCGACCGGCACGGATATTGTGTTATGGGTAAATCCCTTCTTCGGGGAAGTCAATACTCAAGAGAAAACCTTTGATGACCTAAGCGTCATTCAAAAACATAAGGGGACCATTTTCGGAGTGATCCATTTACCGAAACAATCTGGTCTCTTCGCTGAAGACTTACGTAGGATGCTCGAAAATCACAAGACATTCGAGGAAATAAAAGACGATAGCTCTCTGGGTTTCATGAACCGTCGGCGATTGTCGCTTATCCGGGAGGCATTGTTCTCGGCCATGGACCCCGTTTTGGGCAAGCTTGCTCATGCTTGATCGTAAATCGATCATTAATGCCGTGGCGCAAAAGCACGGCATTGTGCTGGGGGAGGATGACCCGATCCTGTCGTTTTTGGCGGTTCATGATGTGGTCCTGGATGAATACCGGGAGCGGTTCGAGCACGCCGATAAGAGCCGCCAGATTCAACTTGAGCGAGTGCTGGATCGGGTTTCATCCCAAACGGTCAAGGCGCTGACAGCCGCCGTTGGAAAGGAGCGGGAACGGTTTCTGAGAGAGCTTCAATCCGTATTGGATGTGGAAAGGAAGTCGCGCCGTGCAGAGGGCAAGGTTATGTCTATCATCTTATGGAGCATCATCGTATCCTCGGCGCTGCTTTCGGTTTATCTTCTATTCTTCGTAATCTCTTAACAAGACCTAAATAAAACAGGAGTGAAGCATGAAACCTTTTGACGCTGAAGAAGAAGGCTTCTCGGCAGAATCAATTTCCGAACTAGCCCATGTCGCAGCGCAAGGAAGCGATTATGTTTTCATGATGAATCATATGCACTTGATAAAGAAGGCTATAGAGGACGATGACGACGAGGCCGACGCGGCATTTTTGGCTTTCATAGAGGCTAGCAGAGCGCACTTGAGGCGCAAGCAAGACAAATTGAGCCGACTGCCAGAGGTATCGTAACAGTTCAAGCAGTCCGTCACCTCAGAGGCCGTCAACTGTCGGGTGTGAACTCGCCGGAAAAGCGAGGGCGGAAGGTTTCGGACTGCGAGTTTCAGAAGGCAAATAATGTGCCAACGCAAGCGGTTTCTGAGAGAATATCGTTTGGTTTGTTCTCCAAACCGTATCAGTCATCTCATTGGGAGTAGAATCATAAAATGAAAATGAAGTACCTAGGGTTTGCCCTCGCTTCCCTGGCCGTAAGTGCCGGTTCGGCGGTAGAGGCGGCTTGGAAACCTCATAGATACGGCCCCTTCGCAGCACAGGTTGTGCGGGTCATCGATGGCGACACGATTAAAATCAGGGCCGCCCTTTGGCCGGGTTTGGAAAAAGAAATCAACTTACGCTTGTTAGGCGTGGATACGCCGGAGATGAGAGCGAGTAGGTCTTGTGAGGTGAAGGATGCTCGAAGAGCTAAGGACTTCGTGAAGGATTTCTTGGACTCGAAGCAGGTCCTGAGCGTTTCAGAAGTCCATTATGGAACGTATGCCGGTCGAGTGTTGGGAAACTTAGAGGGAGATGGACAGAGCCTTAAGGATGCCCTCCTCTCAGGTGGGTATGCTCGGCCCTATCAGTCTCCCAGAAACCGTCCGCCTTGGCCTTGCACCAGTTCCAGTTCCCGGTCCAGTTCCTCCCGATCCAGTTCCACCAGTTCCCGACCCAGCTACCTAGCCGACCCCAGACCTAGTTACCAAGTTTGATAGACCTTTGGGATCTGTGCCATCCAACGCTCATAAGCCTTCACCGGGCGGTTTAGCTGCGTTGCAGGCTGCATGACTACATATCCAATCGGGTTCATCCAAGGCTCCGGTAGGGACAGCTTAGGGTTCGGATTTTTCTTAATCCGCTCCCCCCATCCTCGACGCCACTCTCTTAAGGTTGGACCTAGATTGTACAAACCTTGCAGTGAGAAAAGATCAGGAGCCAAGGGCACCACTACATACTGAGCGGAGAGGATTGCTGCCCGGTTGAGGGCCCCCAAATTGGGGCCAACGTCGATTATAACCACCTCCGATTCTTGTGCCTGTGCTGCCAGTTCAATGCCGCGATAAAAAGCACTGATCACTCTGAACGCTGCCTCATCCCCGTCCAAACAACGCGGCCAAGCATCCGAGAGCCGGTCCTCAAAGCCCGATAATCCCAAGTCTCCGACCAGCAGTCCGATGTTGCCGATAGGCTCTACATGGGGATTTGCAATGTCACCTTTTCCTTTCAAGATCGGGTTAATCATGCCAAATAGGGTGTTTTGATGTTCATCCGCCCAAAGCGTTTCCAAGCGATCCTCATTGAGGAACATATTGGTTAGGTTGGCTTGCGGGTCAAGGTCCGCCGCCAACACCCGGACACCTAGTGCATCTAACTTCCAGGCCAAGTGATACGCCAGAAAGGATTTTCCGACTCCACCCTTGTTATTAAAGAAAGCGATGGTCTTCATTCAATTCACCTTGAGGGTTACAAGTTTGGAGGAAGGCTCGTATAGAAACCTGCCATCGCCTCGTGGGTGATCTCTCGGTTGGAGTGCTCACCTGGCAGACGGTCGATGCGCGCGTCGATCCATGGAGCTTCCATGTGCGTCAGGTCGTAGAGCCACTGTGAATGCCTATTGCCGTAGTATTCGAGCACGGCATCCACCGTTTCTTTGGCGTTGAGGTTGAGCTTCTCGGGATTACCGCTAGGAATTTCCGAAACTGTGAACTGACCATGATGCTCATTGTAGAGTTGTGGGCACGCGGGACCATTCGCCCACGCTTCGATACGTTCAGGGAACATCGGTTGCTCGTCCCACACGAGAGACCA
>Ga0209049_1000006_pt1 | contig 42812 bp, 33 predicted proteins | sample WorMetulBAHAMAS2_FD_187398 | JGI IMG/M metagenome (GOLD analysis project Ga0209049, IMG submission 187398) | Marine gutless worms symbiont microbial communities from Max Planck institute for Marine Microbiology, Germany - Olavius ullae BAHAMAS.2... | ecosystem: Host-associated > Annelida >...
AATCTCAGCCGTGCCGCTCGAATTGGGAATGGAGTAAGCCGTAGAACTCATGAAGCACAGTCATTGTTCCCTTTGCTGCGTGGTATACCCCTGGCTGTCGTTGAGAATTCAACAATTATCGACAGCCTGCGCCGTATTTCCCTGCCGAGGGTAGGATGGCGAGCGATGAACTTGGTATGCTGGTCCATCGAATACCTTGTGAAGCGGCCCTGGTATATGTCCGTCGCGTGGTATCCCATCTGGCGTCGCCGCCTGAAACGGGCGCCAAAACAATGAACGATGTGGGGTCCCGTAGATACAGGAAGCAACACGATTTTCCCCAGAATCGTTGCCGCTAGCGAAACGGCGTCAAATGGAAGTCACACCGCGTTTCGGGCAAATTTCGTTCAAAGGACATTCCCGGCAGCTCGGCTTCCTGGACATGCAATAACGCCGCCCGTGAAGATTGGCCGTCATGGAAAACTCATTCCATCTCTCCACCGGGATCTGTTCTCCCAGATTGTATTCCACCTTCGTCGGATCAGTTTCCTCAGTCAAACCCAGACGGCGGCAAACCCGGCCGAAATGAGTATCAACAGTAATACCCGGCAGATTCCAATATTGAGATCGGATGACATTGGCACACTTCCGGCCAATGCCCGGAAGACTCGTTAGATCCTCCATCTCACAGGGAAGTTTTCCACCATACACCTCCACCAGCCTCGTTGCCGCCCCGATGAGATTGCGGGCCTTCTGACGAAAGAACCCCAGAGAATGGATGACTACTTCCAATTCCTGCGGATCCGCCCCGGCCAAGGCCTGGGGATTCGGCCATCGTCTAAAGAGTTCGGGAGTAACACGATTCACCGCCGCATCCGTTGTCTGAGCAGAGAGTGATACACTCACCATGAGTTCAAACGGACTACGGAAGTTCAGCGGAAGGCGCCAGGGGGAATATTCTTCCTCAAGAATGTCGAGAATCATGAGCAGCAGTTCTGTCACGAGGGGTGTACGGAAAGTCGATTCAGAGTTTGTTTTATCCGCGTTCATTGGAAAGATTGGTATTCATCGCTCCCCTCACAGTGGGCTCATGGCCAAGCAAGTTCAGTATGCCCTCTCAGCGGCAACGATTTCAAGGCTCGGCGGAGATTGGGTTTCAACCAACATGGATTGTTTCGGGCGGCCCTATTAAGTTTGAGATGGAGCGCCTCACTCATTGACCAGGTCCCCCGAACCCCATAGAATGCTTCCAAATCGGAATGTAGCCCAGCGGCTAGGGCACCTGCTTTGGGAGCAGGAGATCGGAGGTTCGAGTCCTCTCATTCCGAATGGCAACGAGCCTGACGCGCCCATAGCTCAGCTGGATAGAGCATCGGCCTTCTAAGCCGAGGGTCAGAGGTTCGAATCCTCTTGGGCGTATCCTCAATTCCCATTCCCTAGAGTGGCGGATCGGGCCGCTAGGGCACCTTGTATTCGATCTTGCGGATCAGGTGGTTGCCTGAATCGGCGACATACACATTGCCCGATGAATCCACCGCTACGTCTGAAGGGGAGAAAAACCCTGCCGCCCTTGCGACACCATCACTATAGCCCACTTCGCCTGTGCCGGCGTAGGTGCTCACCGTTTGCTCTGGAGAAATCTTGCGAATTCTGTGGTTGTGCTGATCGGCGACATACACATTGCCCGATGAATCCACCGTCACTCCGGCGGGTTGTCTGATTTCCGCCTCACTCGCATCACCATTCCTGAATCCCCACGCGGTGCCGATGAAAGAACTCACCATTCCTTGAGGAGAAATCTTGCGAATCCGTATATTGTCTCTATCGGCGACATACACATTGCCATCCTTATCCACCGCTACGCCTTGGGGGTTATCAAACTGTGCCTCCCCTATCGCATCGCCGTTTGTATCGCCCGGGGAGCCGGTACCGGCGTAGGTACTCACCACTCCCGATGGTGTAATCCTGCGAATCAGGTGATTGCCAAAATCGGCGACATATACATTGCCCGATGAATCCACCGCCACGTCAGCGGGACTATCAAACTGTGGTGCCCCTTCATCACTATTCGTATCGCCCGCCCGGCGAGCAGTACCGGCAAGGGTATCCACCTCGCCTTCCGGTGTAATCTTATAAATCTGGTGGTTCTTTCTATCGGCGACATACACATTGCCCGACGAATCCACCGCCACACCAGCAGGCACATCGAATTCCGTCGCCGCTTCATCATCATCCGTTTCATCAGCTATGTGGGGACCGGCAAGGGTGCTCACCGTCCCATCCGGCCTAATCTTGCGGATCATGCGGTTGTTTCTATCGGCGACATACACATTGCCATCCTTATCCACCGCCACGCCGGCTGGCCCATCAAACTGCGACGCCCCTACATCGCTATTCGTAGCGCCCGTCAGGCGAGCAGTACCGGCAAGGGTGCTCACCATCAAGGCCCTAGTTGGGGAAATGGATGGGTTCGGGCATGAAAGCAGCGAGGCAACGGTCAATAGGATGAGAATTCCCGCAATTTTCTTCATTGTAACTTCTTGATACTCCCTCGTTGGCGCATCCTATAGTCAGGACACGGACATGCCACAATATACCCCTTATTTCGATCGATATCCGGTTTTTCATCAGTTTTTTTCAAATTTCTTGGATTTACACGAAGTCGAACAGACGGGGCCGGCACACGGACCTTTCAAATTGTGATCCATGAGTGAGCCGCCGGAGGCGGATCTGCCTCGATTTTCGATAAATTCCTTGCAGAGGGCTGTTCCTCCATCCGACACCGGAACAGGCCAATTCCCGAATTCGCGCCCGCGTCCACGGCAGCTGGCACAGGGAGCGCCCGAAGGCCATGAGATCGGCCTTCGGGAAGCAAAGTGAGCCGCTCCGGTTTGCCATGAAATCTTAAGACTCCCGATAGCCAAGTTCAACTATTTCTTGAATAATAACAGCTATATTCTTCGTTTAGGGAAGACAGAACTTCCCCTTGAGAAGTGAGGGTCTTCAACAAAGAGATAACGCGAACACAAGGAAGGCTGGAAATGCAATACGAAGAACCAGTTTGGACGCCGCCGTCAGTCGATGTCAGCAGCCTTATCACCGGAGATATGCCGGGGGATAAAATCGAAATCAATGAAGACCATATCGCCCGGGCCAATATCGCGTTTCCGCTGATACTGAGGCATCTGACCTCCGAAGACAGCGATCACTTCGTCATCTCCGTCTACGGCGGATCGGGTGTCGGAAAATCTGAAATCGGCTCGGTCCTGGCAAGATACTGCGAAGAAGCCGGTTTCCCCGCGTATCTGATGTCGGGAGACAACTATCCCCGGCGCTACCCGAATCAGAACAATATCGAACGGCTCAATATCTATCGCTCTTCAGGTCTGGCCGCCATGGCTGCCGACGAGGAATTTGAAGATGAATGGGATGATGAAATCCGTTCTCACTGGCCGACAACGATGGACTTCAATCCATCCCTTGCCATCAATCACCGCGGCTTCTCTCTTTACCAGAACGCCGGGCGGGCGGCGCTGACAGAATACCTCGGAACGGGAATCGAAATCGATTTCAAACTCGTCAATTCCATCATCGCGCGTTTCAAAGCGGGCATAGGGCGAATTTCTCTCAAAAGAATGGGTCGCACCCAAGAGAACATCTGCTTTCGGACGATCGACTTCTCCAAGATCCGCATTCTCATTCTCGAATGGACCCATGGCAACAGTCCTTTCCTGCAGGGTGTCGACTTGCCGATTTTCTTATACAGTGTCCCAACAGAAACGCTGGAACACCGCCGCTTACGAGGCCGGGACGCCCACACCGATAGTCCATTTGTCCAATTGGTTCTGGAGCTTGAGCAATCAATACTCAATGCTCAGGCATCGAAGGCGGCTTTGATCATTGGAAAAAACGGCACCATCATTCCTTTTGAGCAATTTCAGGCGGAACGGCAATGATTCGAGACGGCATTATTTTCTGCGCATACCCGGATAGCTGCGGTGGCAGTCTTCGATGCCATGTGGAACTTCTCGGAAGCAGGGAGTTTCAAGGAATCTTCCGGTATTTCTATATTCTACCGTCCCTGTTCCAGTCCGATCTCGATCGGGGATTCTCAATCATCTCCTATGACTTGGCTAACAATCCGGCGAACTCCGATGATTTGGATGCATTGAGGAATTCGGGGCTGGAACTGAAACTCGATCTGGTACTCAATCACCTGTCTGTTCAGTCGCCGCTGTTCCGCGACCTGCTCGAAAACGGCGACGATTCACCCTATGTCGATGCCTTCATCGACTGGAACAAATTCTGGAAGGGATTCGGTGATATGGGAGAGGACGGATATATAATCCCGCATGAACGATACCTCCGGAAACTGTTCATGCGAAAGCCGGGTTTTCCTATTCTGAAGGTTCCCTTCCCCGACGGCACACATCGTTTCTACTGGAACACCTTCTACCAGAGTGTTTCGATCGCGGTCCCCGATACCGGGGACTTGATGAGACTTGACGGTATCAATAACTCCAATGCCCCGGTCATTCAGGAAATTATTCGAAAATCAGTCGAACTGGAAACTCCCATTCATGACGCGGATTTCGCCGAGTACCAGCACCTCCGTGATGCCGTTATAGATTTCGTAGACCGGGAATGCACAGAGTATCTCGGTCAGGTGGACCTGAACGCGGAATCGGAAACCGTATGGCGGTTTTATCGCGAGACCTTCAGCAAACTAGCGTCCTATGGCGCCCGAATCGTAAGGCTTGATGCCTTCGCATACCTCCACAAGGAGGTGGGTCGCGGCAATTTCTTCAATGAACCTGGAACCTGGGAATACTTAAGAAGGATTCAGAACATCGCCGACAACTATGACATCGTTCTCCTGCCTGAAATCCATTCCCGGTACGACGATGGCACTCATCGGAAACTGGCCGACCACGGCTATCCCTTCTATGATTTCTTCTTTCCGGGTCTCGTAATCAATGCCCTCGAAACACAGTCGGCAAAACGGCTTGTCGCCTGGATCAATGAGATCCGGTCTCAGGGATACCTCACAATCAATATGCTGGGCTGCCACGACGGCATTCCCCTACTGGATGTGAAGGGCATACTGGCTAAGTCCAGCATCGAGGAAATGATCGAACTGATCATTCGACGCGGCGGCCGGGTAAAAAGCCTCTTTGGTCCGGATGGGAAACAGATATCCTACTACCAGGTTAACGCGACATTCTTCAGTGCCCTGGGTGAGAACGAAAGGAAGATGCTGCTGGCCCGTGCCATCCAGCTTTTCATGCCGGGAATTCCTCTAATCTGGTACCTCGATGTGTTTGCCGGCACCAACGATATCGAAGCCGCGGACAAGGATGGTCATAAGGAGATTAACAGAACCAATCTCACGATGGAAGAAATCAGGGAACGCATGTCCCTGTCCATCGTTCAGGAACAGCTGAAACTGCTGCGGTTCAGGAGTCAATTCCCGGCTTTCGGGAATAACTCCACCATGGAGATTGAATCCAAGGATCCTAAGAGGCTCATACTCACTTGGAAGAAAGGCGGAAATAGAGCCACTCTCGATGCGAATCTGTCCACCTTGGATTTCTCCATAAACTACAGTGACCACAATGGGCAATCTTCGCTGGCAATTTGATTCCGGTGTTGACAGCCCATTCCCCTCCAACCATTCAGTTCGCTACGTCGGAAACTATCTAAAACAACAGATGAACACGTTAAGTGGTATTACATCCATCAAATCATGATCCTGAATCCGAATTCAGACTTAACCCGACAATCACAGGATCGTGATCAGATGAACGGAAAGCACTACTATTATATAAAGAGGATTGGTGGCCTGCCGATTTATACTCAGTATTATAATCCAAGGAACGAGGTTCATCTGCGTTGATATGCCATATAGTTTTGCCAGTAACCTGTCCTGAAAGACTGTTGCTTGCTAATGCGTGATCTAAATATCCAGATTCACCACTATGAACATAGGTGTAACGACTATCCGCAGCAATACCGGCGATTAAATCAATGTACCCGCCATCCAAAAAGACTTTGATGGGATCTTCTTTAGCATATGCATTGAGATCACCAATGATTAAGAAATCTGTATCGTTACTATTTGTAGGATCCGTTCCCAACCAAGCAAGAATTGCCTGTGCGGCGGTTTTTCGAGTTAGATTACAGTTTCCTTGCCCATCCTGTGTATCCGGATCATCGGCACACGGGGAACCTTTTGATTTTAGGTGATTGACTATGACTGTCAATTTTTCCTTCGAACTGATTTCTTCAAATGTCTGCGCAAGTGCCGGGCGGTTTTTCTCATCATTGAAGCGAGGAGTTATATTTACGTTGGCATCCAAAATTTCAGCTGAACTAACCGGGCGAATTGTCTCTGCTCGATAAAGCAACCCTACTGCTATGTCATCGCCATCATTGCCTCCGATTCTGGCAACACCCGTACCCGAATTGGGATTGATGAAAGCATAAGTAATACCACTTGAAGCACTGGCGTTCAAACCATTAACAAGATCTTGTATTGCACTCGCATTACCATATCCATCGTTTTCAATTTCCATTAACCCGATAATGTCAGCATTCATTGCTAGGATCGCATTGATAATCTTATCTCTTTGCCGACTGAACTCACTCGCACTTGATGCGCCTCGCGGGGCTGGAAATCCTCCACCCGTACCGTTGCCGTTAAAGAAATTGAGTACGTTGAAACTTGCGACTTTTATTGAGGAGGCTCCTACAGATGAAGGGCTATTATCTCTTGCATTTGCAGCGGTAAATTCCAGCACTGCCGTTGGTTGAATTCGATAGCTACCATACGAATAATGCATTACTCCTGTTAATCCAGCTACTGTATAACCGACACGAAGCGTTCTATTTGCGGACAACCTGGGAGGTGGGTACACAACAGGATCCGGGTTTTGTTTTGTACTTGCATCATCAACCAAGATCCGATTCAAACTATTTCGAGATCGAAGTGCTCTCGCATCAGAAGATTCTGGAGTATACTGATTTGTAGGATTCATTAATCGTCCACCTGAAGACAGCAGAAAAGAACCATATCTTCCTAAATTGTAATTCTCTGTGACGGTTAAGACTTGGGGGAATCGAACTCGCATTCCTTCGTAGGCTTCCATAGCACTAGCATCAAGAAATGGAAGGTTCAGTTGAGTAAGAAGAGGAAGCGTATTCTCCATTGCTGAGCACTTCGATTTGCGGACTAGCGAGTACGGTCATGGAGTAAGTCTCTTTTACTGTTGCGGTAATTCGGACTTTGTCTCCGACGCTTACACGATTCCCAAAACTTCCTACATTGACAAAAATACCCTCAGAAGTATCAGGATTATTGTCTTTTTGACTATCTTCTTCTTGAATGAAAAACCCCTTGAGTTGAGGTCTTTGTGAACTGATACCCTCGAAATCCCCTGTAACAATCGCCTCTACTGTCACTCGTTCATCCCTCATCGGACTCGATCTAGCATCTCCTTGAATGGCATGAATGTAGCGTAGAGGTGGAGAATTGTCCGGGGTATTGGCTGGGTCATTGCCCGGGGTATTAACAGGGTTTGAGCACGCGTGCAATACCAAAACAATGAACAGAATGATAACTCTTCGGATTTCTTTCGTTAGAACCATTTCGCCTCCTCAAGATGGAACATCCCCGACTTCGAAGCATCCCAGACTTGTGCGGAGGATATCACCTATCTCAATCGAGCATATATCATACAGCTCATTCTGGGTCATGTCAGCACTCCAATCTGGAGATTTTGAGCGGCTCTTTCGGGGTTTTGATGGGTGCCACAGGGCTCATAGTAGGGCGCATAATCTTGCGAATCCGGTGGATTCAACGGCCACATGGACATTGCCCGCCGCATCCAATGCTACGCCACCGGGACGACTAAACTGTGCCGATCCGCCTGGAGCATCATGCGCCGCGCTCCTGTTTTTAAGGACAGAGGCCCTTGACAGACTCGGATCGTTCCGCTATGAATAAAGAGACAAGGGAATTTTCTCAGGAAGCTTAGCATGGGTTGAGTTGTGGGCAAAATCCTATCGAAACTCATCCACGGGAGAGCTTTGTTTCTCGCGAATTTTCTCCTCGTAGGAATCGATCATGGCCGATTCAAATTCCTCATTATCCCGGTATCCATAGCCGAACACGTCAGAGAACAGTGAGGCCTCCTCCATGCACAGGTAGAAGAATACGCGGCCGTGCCAGGCCCGCAGAGATTCGTAAGCGAATGTGAAGAGTTCTTTTTTTATCTTTCGGGGATAGGAGAGTTTGCCTTCAGACTGTGCCAGGGGCATCTGCAGGACGCGACTTTTCACAGCCCTGCGCCGAAGATTCCTGATGACTTCCTTGGTAAAAGTGAGGGTGCCGAGGGAGAGCATCACGACGTCTTCGGGGCGGAATCTTCGAACGAGACCATCCAATAGAGCGCCGTATTCCCGCTGCCAGGACTCGTAGCGCAGCATGGGGTGCAGATGAAATCCCACCAGATTACCAGCATCGGCAATCTGGGCCGCGGCGTCCAGGCGCTTATCAAGACTGGCTGTGAAATGCTCTTCGTTTCCAATGATCGTAGGGGTGTTCAATGACCAGGTGGTGATGAGGTTCCTAGGTACATCGGAGCGAAGTAAATGGGCGATGTTATCGGACTTGGTTTTCAACTCAAGAATGACATTGGGATGCTGCCTGGCAAAGTCCATCAGAGCGTCCAGTATGCCCGCCTTATTTCCCCATAGCAGGGAATCCGAGGATTGTCCTGTACCGATGTGGTAAGTAAGTGAGGGATTGATGTCTAGACTCTTCAGGGTGCGAGGAAGATTCCCATCGATTCCGATAAGATCCTTAGCGTAGAAGTAGCGGATGGAGCAGTAGCTGCAGTCGAAACCGCAGCCCTCGGCGACATCGAGCGTAAGCAGGTTGCAGCATCGAGTTCGCGGCGAGGCGACAGGGCAGCGGCCGAAGGCGGGCATCAGGCGATTGAGAGAGATAAGCGATCGATGAGAGAGGTCGGGCCGGTCACTGCCGCCTCGAAATCCCCGGTAGGATTTTTCCTTCCTCTTCAGTTTTAGGTATTCCGCTCGAACCCCTTCTATGGCTTCCTTTCGGGATGCGGCAGGCTGTTTCAGGAAATCGCCAATGGGAGTCTGCCGCCACATGGTCAGGTCGATGGCCATCTCAATAAGCTGTTTGATTTCCTGATGGCTGAAACGCCAGCGAAGGGCGGCGCCGATGATGGCATCCTGATCGTGCTCGCCCAAATTCGCGTCAAAGCTCTTGTTAAAAATGATATCGATTTTATCGGCCTGTCCATCCAGCAGATATTTCCACTGAGGCAGGGTGGCATCGATGAGCCGCTGGATGCGCGAGGAGGAAGGGATGCTGTCATCCAGATGGTCGGATATCACTTTCAGAACATGAATGCGGTGGTTTTTCAAATGGGCGGAAACAGATTCCACGAAGGCCGCGGCCTCCATGTCGACAATTCCGGTATCCTCGACAGGCGAATGGGCCGGGTAGGCTTCCTGCTGGTCTAACTTACTATATGGCGCGTCGAGGGTGATAAATCGGAGAATGCCCTTATCCCTCACAGCGTCCAGGTTGGTCGCCAACGCGCCCAGGCGGCCGGGAACTCGAACGTACGCGTGGATGAGTGTCCCGATGGGAATTCTCGGGTTAGTGCAGCCGGCCAGACCGATGTTGATGGCACGGGTGAAGCGGTTAGCCGTCAGTACGCCCTCTAGGGCGTTTCTGCTGTTCGCCATCCCCACGCCGGAAATGACTAGGAGAACCCGCGCGCCGCGGAAGACGCGGTACGGGCGGGTTTCATACTGCCTGAGATTCAACGCGCGGATGATGGGAGCCGCCTCATGATAGAGGGCGGTGTGGATGAGAATCTCAGGGTTCGGTGTCATAGGGAATGCTCCGGGGAAGAAAGCTATTCACAGCGCAAGGATATCAGAATAGCGGATTGACGGAGAATACCCAAGCGGTCTTACATGAGTTTCAGGATTAGGGGTAATCCGATTCAATGCCGGGAAATCAGGCACGCTTCGCCTCGAAGAGGTTTCGGGGAAGCTCATATGGCAGCCGTTTTCTTCAGAAGAATCGCCCTTCGTGGGTCGCGATCCCTCCACATAGGCCAGCGCATCAGGCCAGGGGTATGGTCGCGTTAGTAGCGACTACAAGCAATCCCACCTTGTTCTTGATTGTCTTTTGCCTCCTTGTCATCCTACGTTTGCAAGGGATGTCTGACTGAGTCTCGCCCAGTACAAACGACCCGACGGATGCTAATTCTTGAACTCGGCCACGAGACCCTGAATGGAAACCTTGGCGTCGCCGAAGAGCATACGACTTTTCTCACCGAAGAACAGGGGGTTGTCTACACCGGCGAATCCGGGGTTCAAGGAGCGTTTGAACACGATGATGGTCTTGGCCTCCTCGACATTGATAACGGGCATACCATAGAGGGGGGAGGCCTCATCACTCCGAGCCGCGGGATTCACCACATCATTAGCGCCGATTACCAAGGCGACATCCACCGTTTCGATGGTGGGATTCACATCATCCATCTCCTTGAGCCGTTCATACGGTACGTTCGCTTCGGCAAGCAGGACATTCATGTGTCCCGGCATGCGACCGGCAACCGGATGTATGCCGAAATTCACTTCGGCTCCGTTCTCCTGCAACTGGGCGGCCAGTTCCTGGACGGCATGCTGAGCCTGAGCCACGGCCATGCCGTAGCCGGGTACAATCAGGATGTTCTGTGCCGCTTCCAGGATAGGATAGGCATCTTCTATCGAGATAGGTTTGGCTTCACCGGTGAAACCGGCTCCCTTTTTCGATGTCGCGGCGGAACCAAACCCGCTGAAAAGAACATTGGAGAGGGAGCGGTTCATGGCCTTGCACATGATGTTGGTTAGGATAATCCCGCTGGATCCCACCAGGGCACCGGATACAATGAGCACATTGTTCTTGATGACAAATCCCGCGGCGCAGGCCGCCATTCCGCTGTAAGAATTTAACAACGATATCACAACCGGCATATCACCGCCACCGATGGGTATCACCACCATAACACCCAACAGCAGGCTGAGAGCTCCCAGGAATATGAACACGATGTAGGGTGAAAGGAAGGGGAGAAGAGTGCCCTCACCCATGAGGGGTCGAGCGAATGATATCATGAGCAGGGAGGCAACAATGAGCAGCACGGTTAGGCCGTTTATCAGCTGTTGACCACCGTAAAGGATGGGTTTAGAGGATATCCTCGCCGAGAGTTTGGCCCAGGCAATCACCGATCCGGTGAAGGTAACGCCGCCGATGAGTACTGTAACGCCGATGATGAGAAGTTCGTTCCAAGTGCTCGAGGCAAGAAAACCGGCACTGGAGAGACGCTGGAATTCCGCCCATCCCACGAGGAGGCTGGCGATGCCCCCGAAGCCATTGAAGAGGGCCACCATCTCCGGCATGGATGTCATGGCCACCAGGCGCGCGGCCAGGGCCCCAATCACCATTCCGGCCGCGATGCCGGTTACGATCCACGGCCAGTGAAGGAGACTGTCCGAAGCGAGGGCGGTGACTATGGCCAATAGCATGCCGATGGCCGAGATGAAATTGCCCTTTCGGGCACTGGTGGCCCTGCTGAGCATCTTCAGGCCGAAGACGAAGAGCATGGCTGAGATGATGTAGAGTAGGTTTTCCAATGCCTCGGGCATGATTACGGCTTCCTTTTGGTGAACATGCCGAGCATGCGATCGGTAACCAGATAGCCGCCCACGACGTTAATGGTGGCGAACATGATGGCGAGTGTTCCCAGAATAGTTCGCAGGAGATCATCCTGAACATTCCAGGTGCCCAGTAGACTGATGAGAGCCCCGACGATGGTGATGCCGCTGATGGCGTTGGAACCGGACATCAATGGGGTATGAAGCTGACTGGGAACCTTGGAAATAAGCTCAAATCCTAAGAAGGTGGCCAATACCAATACGAAAAACAACATGATTCCCATAACTATGCTCCTTGATAATGGGCTTTGATGCCCGGATGAACGATGCTGCCATCTCGGACGATGACGCACCCGGCGGCGATTTCATCATCCGTCGCAAAATCGCTTTCACCGCCTATGCGAAGAATGCCTTTGTCGGCATCCCAAAGATGGGTGAAGAGATTCGCCATGTTGGCGGCCAGCATCTGGCTGGCATGTACAGAAACCTCGCCGGGGAGGTTGTCGATTCCTATAATGCAGACGCCGTTAATGAAAACTTCCTCATCCGCCTTCACGCCCTCAACGTTACCCCCGCTTCCGGCGGCAAGATCGACGATTACTGATCCGTTTTTCATCTCTTTGAGCATTTCGGCGGTGATAATCAGTGGGGCCCTGCGACCGAAGAGTTTGGCTGTGGTGATCGTGACATCGGCGGCGGCGACAGCCCTGGCCATAGCCTGTCTTTGCAAGGCGAGCTGCTCGTCGCTGAGAGCCTTGGCATAGCCATCTCTAGTCTGACCGGTTTCGCCCAGATCCACCTTCACAAACTTGGCCCCCAGTGACTGTACCTGTTCTTCCACCACCGGGCGGGTATCGAAGGCCTCCACCCGGGCACCGAGGCGCTTGGCGGTGGCAATGGCCTGGAGTCCGGCCACCCCCGCGCCAATGACAAACACTCTCGCCGGCGTGAGGGTTCCGGCCGGGGTCATCATCATGGGGAAAATTTTCTCTAGGCGGTCGGCGGCCTTGATAACCGCGACATAACCGGCTAAGGATGCCTGGGAACTCAAAACGTCCATTTTCTGGGCTAGGGTGGTTCTGGGAATCATTTCCAGACTCACGACGTTAATTCCGGCCTTGGCGTAGGCCTCTACAAGCCTTCGATTGTTAAAGGGGTCAAGCAGACTCACATGGAGGGCGCCTTTCTTGATGAGCTTGATTTCATCAGGACTACTGGGCCTGATGCGGAATACGGCATCGGCTTTCCCTAACAAGGCGGCGGCATCCGTTTCGACGCCCGCCCCGGCGTCTTTGAATTCATCGTCCGACCAGTGTCTTGACAAACCGGACTGGATTAGAACCTCCACTCCTTCCAGCGATGTGAGTTTCTTCACCGCCTCCGGTATAAGGGCGTTTCGGGCTTCTTTGGACTCTCGTGGAACGACAACGAACATGCCCACCTCTTTCCTATGCAGGTTTTTTACTATGCTAGTTACTTAGACTTCGTTTAGCAAGCAGCCAGCGGCTGGATGCTCAAAAATTCCTTTGACGATCGCCGGCTATCGGTCTGTGAGAGCTATCGATGATTGACATCCACCCTCAGGCTCAAGCCGCCCCTCGATTGGGTATTCGCAGATAGCTATCCGTCCTTTCCTGACGGCGGGCCAGGGATGTGTAGAGAACTGGTATCAGAATGAGGGTAACGAGGGTGGAAGTGATGAGCCCCCCTGCGACGGCTTGGCCGAGGGGCGCGTAGATTCCGGCCCCCGAAGCTCGAGAAAGGGACAGAGGAAGCGCGCCAAAGAATGTGATGAGGGTTATCATGAGTATGGGGCGAAGACGGGATACCGATCCCTTCACAACGGCCTCTTCCAATGCCATCCCCTCCAGTCGCAGCTGATTAATCCGATCCACCTGGACAATGGCGTTATTGACGACGATGCCCGCAAGAGTGATGATGCCAAGAAAAGCAATCAGCGATATATCAGACCCGAAGACTGCCAAACCACCGACGACTCCAATGAAACAAAACGGTACCGAGGCCATGATTATCAAGGGTTGCACCAGCTTCTCGAACTGGATGGCCATAACAGCGTAAACAAGGAAGAGAGCAACGAAAAGAACCAGGGCGAGTTCCATGAGAGAATCGAATACCAGGGCTCCCATCCCTTTCAATCGCCATTCCACATCCTCAGCAAGAGGCTGAGCTTTGAGAGCATTGCGAAACCGTCGATTGATCTGCCTGAAATTCTCATTCCGGGTATGGGCGGTAACAGTGAGCGATCTGGCACGATCCTGATGCCGTATTCTCGATGCGCCAATCTCTTCCTGCAATGTCGAAACCGCGTCCAGGGAGATAATCCGGCCCTCGGCATTCCTTATGGGAACTCTTCCTGAGGTGCTCGAATCGGGGGCTAGGTTCTTGAAGGTAGAGCCAAGCCGTATCTTCCTATCCTCGCCGTCATCGGGTCTGAACTCTCCGGCATCAATGCCGTCGTAGATAATACGGCTGGTAAGGGCGGCTTCCCGGGCGTTTACTCCCAGCGTTCCCAGCAAACCCGGATTGAGGCGGGCCATCACATATCTACGATCTTCAGCGATATCCCGGGTTGTGGAAAGGACAGCGGGATCGCCGGCCAGGATGTTTTGAATTCGATCGGCAGCTCGTGTCAGTTCCGTCGGTGATTCTGAGCGTAACTCCACCCTGAACCCGGCGCCGCCTGTTCCCATTGATACCATCCTGTCAAATCCTCCGTTGAAAACAGCGATTTCGATCCCTGGTAGGGCTTTCTGAAGTTCCTCATTGAGCACGGTCATGATTTCTTGAGAACTCCGCTTCCTTGTCTTTCGTGGGTACAGCTTCAACTGACCCCAGATAGCTTCACGAGCCCTGGCCTCCCCAGCAAGATCATCTTCCATTCCTACGTAGAACAGGACATTCGAGAGCTCCGGAACAGCAGATCGGATATGGGCCTCCGCTCGGTCTGCAATATCGCCGCTCTCCTCAAGAGATGCATCGGGAAGAAGCTTCAGAGAAACGAACAGTTCATCGTAGTCCGCCGCGGGAAGAAATGATATTCCCATGAGATCGGCCGCGAAGAAGCTGATAATCAGAATGGCGATGGCCGTAAAGGTTATGGCGGCTCTCATATTCAATGCCTTGGTGAGGATGGTTTCATATCGCTTTTCCATTCGGTTCATGATGCTTCGTGGCATCTGTCGGTATTCTTCTTTCAACAGCCCCCACCGGGCTAGAATCGGTACCATCAGCAAGGCGGCGAACAGGGAAGAGCCAAGGCAAAGCGCGATGGTGAGTGAGAGGTCTTTCATGATGATTCCGATGATACCCGTAAGGAATATCATCGGGATGAAAACGCTGAGAGAGGTAGTAGTAGAAGCGACAACGGCGCCGGATACCAAGCCGGAACCCTTGAGTGCGGATGTGCCGGGGGACTCTCCTACGGCGTGCTGCCGATGGATACTCTCAAGAACGACGATAGAAGCATCAACAACCATTCCCAGAGAGATGGTGATGCCTGCCATAGTGAGTACGTTGAAAGACTGACCGGCAATTTTCATGCCCGCGAAGGCGAGAACGAGACTGATGGGCAGGGATATGGCGGTCACCAATGTTAAACGCCAGCTCTGCAGAAAAAACCAGATGATGGCGATGGCCATCGTAACCCCTATCACTGCCGATCTTACAACAGAGCCTAGGGACTTCCTGATTATCTGACTATCATCTTGCAAGATGGTAAATGTATACTCACCCTCAGCTTCATTTTCCAGATTAGCCAATCGCTCACGAATATCCCGGCTCATCATCAGGGCATCGCTGTGTTCTCTTCTCGTGACTTGAACCACCACAAGATCACGTAGCCCTGAACGCACCCTCTCATTGGTATCGGAGTATTGCTCGGTAATTTCGGCGACATCGGAGAGCTGAATCACATCGTGCCTGGTGTGCCCTATAACAAGCTTTTCCAATTCCTGTATATCGGTGAATTCTCCGCTTACTTGGAAGGCCCATTGCCCACCACCCCAGTTCACCAGTCCGGAAGGCAGGGTTGCGTTACGACCTCTGATGACATCGAGAACTTCTAAGGCGGTGATATCGATAGCCCTGAGAGCATCCACATCCAGAGTTACCCGAAGTTCCAGTTTGCGATCTCCGAGTGTTAGCGCACCGGCGACTCCATCCACCTTGTATATCTCCGGAATAACACTCTTCTCCACAAATCGGGTAACGCGATCGGTATCCCATGGACCCGATACGGCAAAAGTAAACATGGGAAGATCGTTGGCTCCCTTCGTGAACACAGTCGGCGCTGAATCAAGATCGTCAGGAAGCTCTCCAAGAGATAAATCTATCCGAGTTTCCAGCTCCTGGAGTATGTTGTTCGCTTTTTCGGCGAATTTCAGAGTGATGATGCTGACACCTTCGCGGCTTTCGGAGCTCAGTTCCTTGAGGCCGGGTATGGATGAGAAATGGCTCTCCAGCACAGAGCTGATATCCTCTTCGATGTCCTCTGCGGCAATTCCCGGTCTCTGAGTGACAACAGTGGCTGTGGGCATCATGACAGACGGGGCGAATTCCCGACTCGAATAAAACAATGCCACGATACCGGAAAGTACGGCAGCACTCACGATAATAATTACCGGTATGGGGTGTCGAAGAGCCCAGGCACTGGGTTTCATGGCTTCAAGTCGGCCTCATAGGGGATAACACGGGAGCCATCTTTCAACCAGGCATGACCATCCAAGACAAAGAGCGACCCTGCCCATTCAGCTGGGACGGCAAACCGTTTGCTATCTTGGAATACTATTGGTAATTCCAATGCGCTTACTGTATGCAGGTTTTCATCTATCATCCAAACGCTGTCTGATAAACGGGCTCTTAAAGGAAGTGACCATGTTTCGTTCATAGCACTCAAAACAAATACAACTTCGACTCTGGCACCTACCGGCCAGGGGTTGGTTCTCTGCGGGATGTCACAGATTATTTCGAAACTACGGTCCTCGTAGGATATCGTAGGACTGATGAAACGGATTTCCGCTTCTTTGGTCTCGCTCATGGCAGAATATCTCGTGAATACTCTCAGATCAGTGGGCGTTGAAAATCGATTCCAGTACTTCTCCGGAACACCTACCTTCACTTGGAGATTGGAATCATCTCCGATGGTAAACAATGGCCGGTCGATGGACGCTAGATTACCCTCATCGTAGTACTGCTTCAGGATGCGGCCGGAGAGAGGCGAACGCAGCTCTGTGTATTCTAGGCGTATTTTGGCCAATTCATAGTTGGCGAACGCCGCATCCCGATCAGCCCGAGCCACATCCCACTGCTGACGACTGATTCCAGAATTCTCATACATGGCCTGTATCCTTGCCAAGCTTTCCTCGGCGAGAGTCCAGGCGGATTCCGCAATGTGAAATTCCTGCCGGTATACTTGTGAATCAATACGTGCCAGTATATCTTCTTCTCTCACGGTATCGCCCTCGTGAACAAGAACTTCAAGCACGAGCCCAGGGACTCGGGGAATCACATCGACAATCCGCCGGGTTTCAAGAATCGCGGGGAGAATCAAGGTTTCGCTCAGATCTCTTCGTTCCGGTCGCACTGTGGAGACAGGGATAGGTTTGACATCAGGAGAACAATCGGTGGATTGTTTTCTGAAAAACCAAAAGATGAAAAATACCACCATCAGGATGAAAACAATGAGTACAATGCGCACACTTCCCTGCACCTTGCCGGCCATATTATAGTTTAGCTACACATATAACCCCAATAACAGAGAACGAACGTCAAAAAATGACCTACCAGCAATCCTGAGTTTGCAAGGCCGTTTGTCACATGGCATGCTCATGCATCTTCAGTTGGAAAACAGAAAAAACCGGCAAGTCCTGGGTTTATCCCCTCCATTGACCCTCATCATAACGAGGATTCCGCCTCCTTCAAGTATTGAGCGTCCTGAGACCTGCCGAGTACAGGCGAACTCTCATAGTCAAAAATGACATTGCTCACCTATACTTAGCTAGGTTCTTATTGATGAAAGCGTGATATTATTGAAGGCTGTGAATCATATGGCAATGCATAGGATTGATCGGGAGCTTATTAGAATATTCCGTTATTTCTCCGGTGGTGTGGCCCTGGCATACTTTCTGGTCCAGGTAGTCCCCGGCCCATTGAGGGAAAGCGATCCTGTGGTTCAAAGAACGATGTTTCTCTTCACACTCACTTATGGAGCCACATTTGTTGTATCTCATGATACCCCGTCTCGACACCCTGATGAAGAAGTACTACCTTCCGGTGATACTCATAATCGCGAGCGTTATTCCCATTGCCATAACCAATGCGAAATACAAGGTCCTGATTGATATGGGAATTCCCATTAACACCGTGGATGATACGATGACGGTAACGATACTACTGATATTCCCATTGATTATCACCGCCTGGCAGTACAGATTCTCCGTCGTTTTTCTTTTCTTTGTTGTTCTAGGTCTTCTTGATCCCATACTCATTATCATTGCCAAGGAACAGATTACCCCGGATATATACAGCACTTTCAATGCGTCATTAGTAAGGATTCTGGCCCTCGGTTTCGTGGGATTCATGATTACCATGTTGAGAGATCTCCAAAGACGCAAGCAGGTAGCCCTGGAAAAGGCCAATCGCAAACTCGAAGAATATGCCATGACCATTGAGCACTTGGCGGCCAGTAGGGAAAGAAACCGCATTGCGCGCGATCTTCATGATACACTCGCTCACACACTCAGTGGCTTAGCCATACAACTCGAGGCTGCCGGCACCGTTATTGAAGAAGAAAATAAACCCTTGAAAACAATGATAAAAAGGGCGCAACAAACCGTACGGGTCGGTTTATCGGAAACACGGCGCACCCTCAAAGCCATGCGGGCCAGTCCACTAGACGAATTTGGTCTATTTCTGGCATTAGAGCAAATCGCGAAAAACGTGAGCGAGCGTGAGGGCATCAGTATCACAGCGGTATTTCCCGATAATAATCCAGGGTGGTCTGAGAGCCTGGAGGAAAGCGTGTATCGAATCGCGCAGGAGGCTCTTGAAAACATACGGCGACATGCTGATGCCACCCTGTGCAAGCTTTCCCTCGAAGGAAATCTGAGCTTTCTCTCACTCACCATTAGCGATGATGGAAGGGGGTTTGAGCCAAATGACAATAAGGAAAGTGAGCATTACGGCCTGAAAGGAATGCGAGAGAGCGCGGGCACAGTGGACGGGAAACTCAGTATCCAAAGCCAAATCGGCCAGGGAACGACAATCCATTTCCTTTGGGAGGCTACTGATGCCCGAAATGATTAAGGTTGTTATTTGTGACGACCAAGAAGTTGTAAGAGAGGGATTGAAAACCATATTGGAAGCCGACAGCGGCATCCAGGTAACCAGCGCGGCCGACAATGGTGATGACCTGATTAGAAAAATTGAAGCTGTAGGGGCGCCTGATCTTGTTCTCATGGATCTGAAAATGCCTGTGATGAATGGTATTCAGGCCACGAAAAACATCAAATCGCGTTACCCGGAAACCAAAATACTAATTCTCACCACCTACGATGACGATCAATGGATTATCGATGCCATCCGGGCGGGAGCCTCAGGTTACCTGTTGAAGGACACCCCCCGAATCGATCTCATCGATGCCGTGAAGGGAACACTGAGCGGCCAGAGCTATGTCGATCCTTCAATAGCAGGTAAGGTTTTAGCCATGGCGGCAGGAGTCATACCCCGGCCCACCGAATCCACAACACCGAAAATTCGGCCCCGGGAAAAACAGATTTTGTTACTCATTGCCCGCGGATTATCCAATGCCGATATAGCCGCTGAGCTCTATCTATCAGAAGGAACGATAAGAAATTACGCCAGGCCCTGTTTACACGAATCGGCGTTGCGGATCGAACTCAGGCCGCTATTGCCGCACTGCGCTATGGCATCATAAGTCTCGAGGAAATTTAAAGGGGAAGAATATCATGAGTCGTTCCAGCATACTGGCAGTCGCGTCCGGAAAAGGTGGTGTTGGTAAAACTATCACCGCGGTGAATCTGGCCCTTGGTACGGCCAGGGAAGGTGTGAGAACCGCAATTGTAGACGCCGATCCGCTCTCCAATGTGTTGGCCATGCTCGATCACCCTCAACCCGAAGGAAATCTTCCAGAGTCATTGGACGATCCGGCCTCACAGGCCTTCATCGTGGCTCCCTATATCGAGGTGTTATTTCCACAGCAGAAGAAATCTACACAGCAGGCCGCCAAACTCGTGAAGGATCTGCTAATCCGGCATCGCGACTGGCTCGATGAACGCTACGGACTCGTGATTCTCGACATGCCCGCGGGCGTGGATGTGAAAGGTGATTTCTCCTATCTGGCCAAGGCGGACATCCTTTTGCTGGTAACCACCTCAGAACCTACCTCCCACGTAGCGGCGGGTGGTTTCCTAAGAAATATCAGAAAAACCTGGAAAAAACGCCCGATATACCTCTGGCATAATCGATACGAATCACTTGTTGACGATGACTTCGATCCTGATGATTTGGTGGGCAACTACAACCGCAATGTTGAAAGATCACTACGTATAAAAAAACCAACGATTATACCGGTAGCCTATATTCCACCGGATTCCACGCTCGATCTTACAAAAATCGACCCTCCAATCCTGATTAATCTAAACCGAACCATGTTGGAAACTCTCAGGGGAATGGCCGATGCGGCCTTAGCTCCAATGCCGGCAAGCAGTGACGCGCATTACTACTCCGGAGCCATGGTATCGTATTACATGCGGCAAGCCACCGGTGAAAACATCCCCGAATCGGTTATTGAAAACATAGAAAAGGCTGTAGGCACCAATCTGCCCGATACAACGAAAAACGAACTTCTCACCTGGCTCAACCAGGCCGCGGAATCCCCCCTTCGGCTCCAAATTCTAAAGGGAATCGAAGTGGTCAATCTCCATATCAAACAGCTAATGAAGGACGAAGTGGATAGCAATGAAATCAGTATGTCCGGTCGTTCGGTGGACCGCGAGATTATTCCACTACTGAAAACGCTTTCCTGTCTACCTGAGGAGTCCTATCTGATCAACTTGGCCGCCCTTCTGCTGTTTCACTACTCGCTAGCAAAAATATTCAACATTCCTACCGCTCAGAAGCTGATATCAGATTTCCTTCCCAGGAGAGAGGAGTCTGGCATTACTATTCGGGATCGACGCACGCAGATTGCACTCACTATCATCAAAGATTCGGCCTACCAAGAACGTTATTTCGACCTAGTAAAAAAACTCTACCCGGTGATGAACCGGCAGGTGGAACGTCTTGTGGAATCCTTCGGCCTTCAGAAGCTCCTGTTCAAAAAACGGAATGGGGGAACAGCGAGAAAAATATACCTCAGGCTCTTCAGTTCCACCATTTATGAAATCGTCAACAGTGGACTGGGCATTGTCGCGGGATTCCGTTTCCGCCCCTCTTCCAGGGCGTTCCAATCGGGTTTCAACGAACTCAGAAAACACGCGCTCGACACCTAGTCTTCAGGTCCCTTGTCCTGTTCTCATTCCCATGCGTATCATACCCTATGGATATCTCCCAACGAGCCCGCCAAGCCCGCCAGGCCAGTCGCCGTATGCCATCCCAACATGCCCGCACGCGCACCAGATCCTTGAAGGCCGTCAGGCAGGCATTAGGGTTGGGTTCGGATGAAATTTTCGCTGCCAACCTTATCGACCTTGAACGATCCGCTGACGAAGGTTTAGCTATCCCCCTCATGAAACGATTGAAAATCGATGAATCAAAACTGGCTCGTGTGCTTAAGGGCATCGAAGCCCTGGAACGAATGCCCGACCCGGTGGGCAAGGTACTGGAAAAACGGGAATTGGATACGGGATTGATACTCAGCCGCGTCGCGGTACCCATCGGAGTAATCGGCATGATTTTCGAATCCAGGCCGGACGCCCTGGTTCAGATGGCTACCCTCGCTCTTCGATCGGGTAACGCGATCATCCTTAAAGGTGGTTCGGAAGCAGTGGAAACTAATAGAGTACTCACCAGAATCATCCAGGAGGCATCCACAGGGAATCATCCTGACGTTAATGGCATACCCGCGGGCTGGATTCAACTGGCGGAAAACCGGGCGGAAGTTCAGAAGATGCTGACAATGAATCGTTTCATCGATCTTCTAGTGCCCAGGGGATCTAATGAATTTGTCACGTCCATCATGAAGGACTCCTCGATACCGGTTCTGGGTCATGCCGATGGTGTTTGCCACATCTATCTCGATAGCGGTGCGAACCCTGACATCGCTGTACCGCTTGTACTGGATTCGAAAATGCAATATGTCGCCGTTTGCAATGCCGTTGAGACTCTTCTGGTGCATGCGGAAGCTGCCGACAATCTTCTGCCGCTCATTGACGCCAGCTTGAGTGCCGCGGGATGTGAATTACGCGGATGCGAACGCACCCGGAAAATCATCAATGTCGAGGCGGCGAGCGAAGAGGATTGGGGCCGCGAGTATCTGGATGCCATACTCTCGATTCGCGTGGTGGATAGCCTAGATGACGCAATCGATCATATACACCTTCACGGTTCGGGTCATACCGAAGCCATCATCACTGAAGATGTTGACGCTGCCGAGGAATTCCTCTCCAGGGTGGATGCTGCCGATGTGTTTCACAACTGCTCAACCCGGTTTTCTGATGGTTTTGTTTTCGGTTTGGGTGCGGAAGTAGGCATTTCCACCTCCAAAATCCATGCCCGTGGCCCCGTGGGCGTGGAGGGCTTATTGAGTTATAAATGGCAGCTGCGTGGATCCGGTCAGATTATAGCCGACTACAGCGATGGAAATAAATCGTTCATCCACAAGAAGCTGTGAGAGACTTCAACGATATCAATCGCGTTGTAGTGAAGGTGGGAACGAACATGCTATCCCCATCTGTCGCCCCCGAGGGTTCACGGATTGAGCAGCTAGCCAGAGATATCGCGGGGCTACGAAGGCGTGGTTTGACTCCATTGGTGGTGAGTTCCGGCGCCATTGGATTCGGCGCGCAGGCTCTGGGCTTGAGTACCCGGCCGACGAAAATCGAAATGAGGCAGGCCTGTGCCGCCGTCGGTCAGCCGATTCTCATGGAGCATTGGCGCCGCTGTTTCGACAAGCATGGAATTACCACGGCCCAGATACTTCTGATTCGGGAAACCTTCGATGGCAGGCGATCCTTCCTGAATTTGCGAAACGCCGTCGAAAACCTGCTGGCAGCAGGAACCATCCCGATATTCAATGAGAATGACAGTATTTCCACCACCGAAATCGGCGATGTCTTTGGAGACAATGACTCCTTAAGCGCTCATATAGCCAGCAAACTCGATGCCGGTCTGTTGGTTCTGCTCAGCGATATTGATGCCCTCTATGACAAAGATCCCAAGCTTCATCCCGATGCCCAAGCAGTGCTTCAGGTGGACAAAATAACCGACATGATACGCCGCTCTGCCGGAAAGGCCGGCAGTAACATATCCACCGGGGGGATGATAACCAAACTACAGGCAGTAGAGGTGGCCGCACGAGCGGGCTGCCGCACCGTGCTGGCCGATGGACGAATAGGCGGTATACTCGGTAAAATTCTCGATGGCGAAGAAATCGGGACGCTGTTCCGGGCAGGCCGTCGCATAAGCGCCCGATCCCGATGGATACTGGGTGCTCGGCCAAAAGGTCGTATATTGGTGGATGCCGGCGCCCTGGCTGCCCTCGAGAGTCGAAAAAGCCTCTTACCGAGGGGAGTTATTGGGGTGGAGGGGGTGTTTGAAATTGGCGACATTGTTCTCATCGAATCGCATTACCAAGCCGTCAGTTCCATGGGCAGTGACGAAATTCGTCGTGTCATGGGCCGACACAGCAGGGAGATCGCTGGTCTCCTGGGCACTGGGCGACGCAGCGAAGTGATAAGAGCCGAAGATATCATTCCCCTGAAGTGATTTTTCACCTATGATATCAGCTCCCCTTAAGAACCTACCGGAGGACAATACGATGGCAAAGCAGATCAATCTGGATAAATCGGGGCTTGTAGAGATAGTCGGCAAGGGACTCATCCTTGAATTAACGACAGACGAACAAGAGAGAATTCTCATTCGCGCGGAGTCCAAGGCAGGTGGCCATCAAATTCGAATCAAAATCCATGAAGACAACCCTGGAATAGTTACCTATTCACTGGGCGAAGTCATAGGCGGCCCACATCTCACGCTCGTTGAATAGGATGGGGACTCGTTTGCGAATTCCATGGCGACACCCAGGATATCGAGGCGAAATCCCCTACCTGATGCCCCACGGGAAAAACAACGCGTGGATGAAGCTGCCAGTAGTATTCATTCTCAATCCGCCCTAAAGGGGAATCTGTTGAATACCCGGATATCCTGCCTCATCGAGGGCAGTGAGAAATTCAGCAACCGAACGATCGCTCTCTACCTTCACCAGCTTTGTTCCTAAATCCACCTCTACCTTATCCGTGAGGGTCCTCAGGGCCGCCTGCACCTTGGACACGCAGCTCTCACAGCCCATTCCCTGCACCTGGAAAATGTACTTACTCATCAACACTACTCCCTTACCGATGTGCGTCGGTTTTTTCCTTCATATCGCCGGCGAATCGCCAGAGAATTGATGAGCACAGCTACTGAACTGATGCTCATCGCAAACTCGGCCATAAGAGGATGAACCAGCGCTGCCGCCGCCAGAGGAAGGGCCACAACATTGTAGATAAAGGCCCAGAACAAATTGCCCTTGATTGCCCGAACCATGAGGGAGGAGAGAGTGAGAGCGTCAACAATGCGTCTCAGCCCCCCATGGGTAATCACCACATCCCCCGCTTCCATCGAAAGATCGGTTCCATCCGAAAGAGCAAAGCCCACATCAGCGGCCTTGAGAGCCGCCGCGTCATTGATTCCATCCCCAATCATGCCAACCCGCAGCCCGGATTGCTGAAACTCCTGCGCAATACGAAGCTTATCCTCTGGATGAAGTTTAGCCTTAACGTCCCTAACGGGTATACCCACCATCGTGGCCACAGACAGAGCCGTGCTTTCGGCATCCCCCGTAATCATCACCGGACGCACACCGCGCTTCTTCAATGCGCTCACCGCCGCTGCGGCATCAGGCTTCACCGCGTCGGCCAAAACCAGAAAACCGGCTGTTGAACCATCCCGCCATATTTGAATCACACTGTGCCCTGGTTGAACATCCACATCCACGGCATCCCGAGCTCTTCCCACCGTGTATTGAACACCATCAATCGTACCACTGATTCCCTTGCCCGCCTCTTCCTTTACATCCTGTGGCGTCGGCGTATTCAATGTCGCGCCGTTCCCACCACCGCCCCATTCCACTATCGCCCGTGCCAGCGGATGAATCGAATAGGTCTCCAGAGACACGAGGGCCGACGCGTCAACCTCATTCAAACTCGAGTGAACCACCGAAGGGCGACCCTCTGTGAGGGTACCTGTTTTATCAAAGAGCAGCACATCCAGCTCACCGGCGGTTTGTAATGCCTCACCACCTTTGAAAAGCAATCCATTTCGAGCAGCTAGGCCGTTCCCCACACTGAGAGCCATGGGCGTCGCCAACCCCAAGGCACAGGGGCAGGCAACCACCAGCAAGGACACCATCGCAAACACAGCCGTGGTCCACCCCCCGGCTCCCGCAGGCACCCACCAAAGCACATCACCCACCCTTTCCAGCCACATCGCCGCGCTGGGATAGAATAGCACCCAGGCCGCGAAAACTACCATTGAAAACCCGAATACCACCGGAACAAACAACCCGGCTACCTTGTCAGCCAAAGCCTGCAACGGCACCTGAATACCCTGGGCCTGCTCCACCAAAACAAGCATCCGTGCCAAAAAGGCATCTTCCCCGATGCGCAAAACCTCCACTTCCAAGAAACCACTTTCCAGCACGGTACCACCAATCACCTCATCACCGGCAGATTTGGAGAGCGGCAGGGGTTCCCCACTTATCATCGCCTCACTCACCGCCCCTGACCCAGAAACAATCACGGCATCCAACGGAATTCGTTCGCCACTACGCACCTTCAGGCGCATGCCCTTTTTCACCGCCTCGACGGGAAGCTCCCACACCATACCTTCTGAGTCAACAACAGAAACATTCTCCCCTTTCAGAGACATCAGACTGCGAAGATCCGCCCCTGTATGTCGCCTCAATCGGGCCTCGACGTACCGGCCGGTGAGATGAAAAGCCGCCAGCATCGGCGCCAAGGCTCCGAATGACTGTATTGGCACAGCTAATCCGGCCAGAACAGCCGTCACCCAGGCCGCCAGAACACTCAGGCTCACTAAAACATCCATGTTGGCATGCCGATGAGTGAGCGCCACCCAGGCCCCTTTCAGAATCTGCCTACCCGGACCAATAATTACCCCAATTCCCGCCGCCGCCTCCAGGAACTCCATGTAAGGGATTCGCACACCCGACATGGCAAGAACCATCAACAGCATAGCCGGCAGAGCCACCGCCCAGGCCTGCACCAGCCGGCGTCCGACCAACCGGAACTCCCTTTCGACTTCCTCCTCCCTCGGCAAGTCCTCAAGCGGTTGATACCCCGCCCGTTTCACCGCCGCAAACAAATCATCCCGAACCGGCCGACCATCTCCAATGACATAGGCCTTCCCGCCGGCAAGACTCACCGATACATAGTCAACCCCCGCCACCTTGCCGAGCTCCTTCTCTACAACGTAAACACAGGAAGCACAACTCATTCCCGCCACCGCGAAACTGAAATCCACCGATTTGTTCTTCCCTGCTCCTGACTGAGCATCCATCCTCATTTCCATTATCAAATCCCATGCCTATTCAGCACACTCATCATTTCATCAATCAACAATCTTCCCTCGTCCTGTCCCGAACGCAGCGCCTTGCTGGTACAGAACTCCACATGACGCTTGAGCACGCTTAAGCCTGCATTCCTCAAAGCCGACCGTGCCGCCGAAATTTGAGTGAAAATTTCCGGGCAAGACACCTCGTCCTCCACCATACCAATTACTCCCCTCACCTGCCCCTCCGCTCGCCTCAGGCGTTTCAGAGTGTCGGTTTTCGCATCTTGAATCTCTTTTTTCGTTATATTGTCACCCATCATCTACTCCATATATACCCCCTAGGGTATATATGGAGTAGACCACTCGTTCGACTATTGCAAGCTTCTCAAGATAGCAAACCTCATCAGTAGGGGCGATAGCGCTTGGCTACCCCTAGCATTCACCATAATGGAGATAAATCACTTCCTAATAAAAGCGAAAATCGCCTGTACATACATCGAGATATTGATTAAAAATAGGCTGTTGAATTTCCTGATATGAAATGGAGCAATGACAATGCAGTGGTTCGCAAACCAATCACCAGTAATCCAGGCCCTGCTGGGGACCTTATTCACATGGACCCTCACCGCCCTGGGGGCCGCAATGGTTTTCCTATTCAAACAAATCAACCGCAAGGTGCTCGATGTCATGCTGGGTTTCACAGGCGGCGTTATGATTGCCGCCAGTTACTGGTCGCTGTTGGCACCGGCCATTGCCCTTTCTGAAGAGATTAGCAATCTGCCGCCTTGGTTTCCGGCCGCGACGGGATTTCTAATGGGCGCGATTTTTCTTCGGGTGATTGATCGCATCATTCCGCATCTCCATCTGGGGATGTTGACAAGCGATGCCGAGGGTCCGAAAACAAGCTGGCAACGGAGTGTGCTTCTGGTACTGGCAATCACTCTTCACAACATTCCCGAGGGTTTGGCCGTTGGAGTAGCTTTTGGCGCGGTGGCTGTGGGATATCCTGGTTATTCCCTCACGGCTGCCATCGCCTTGGCTATCGGCATCGGTATTCAGAACTTCCCCGAGGGTTTGGCGGTCTCTGTACCCCTCAGGCGGGAAAAAATTTCCAGAGGGCGCTGTTTTCTTCTCGGCCAGGCCTCCGCGATAGTTGAGCCGGTATCCGGCGTATTGGGAGCTCTCCTAGTGGTGCTGATGCGCCCGATACTCCCCTATGCCTTGGCCTTCGCGGCAGGCGCTATGATTTATGTCGTCATCGAAGAGCTTATTCCCGAAGCCCATGAGCACAACAATATCGACCTGGCCACCATGGGTGCCATGGTGGGTTTTGTTGTGATGATGACTCTGGATGTGGCCTTAGGTTGATCGCAAGGGCGTCGTGTCACATTTCCAAAGTTCGGAAAGAGTTCACCCTGGAAAAACCCTTCAGGCAATCAATCATCTGAAGATGCGGGTACCAAAACTAAACATAGGACCCGAACCATATTCCTCCTTGCCGAATCTGAATCCACCACCAGCCTCGCCAAAGAGCGACAGATGCTCATTCAGGAAATACTCAACACCGCCAATGAGGTAGATTCCGATATTCAATGAAAAGGCTTCTTTTTGGAAAACATCATAGTGTGTGTTGAGCAGGTACATTCCATAGAACCGTACCTGATTGGAGAGATTTGTGGAGCGGAGTATCAATCCAACCCCGGGGGCGATCACAGCATTAGCTATCACGGCATCAGTAAGGCCGCTATCTCCACCCTTGTACTTTAACAGAGTGATAGCTTCGATGCGTAATGCCATAAATCGGGAATAGGGGATGGTAAATTCCATGCCCGTGAGCAGTTCGTCACTAAGAACACCGATGGGGATGCCAATGGCGAATTTCTGACCCCAGGAGTTCGGATCACGGGAAGATGCATCGTTCGAATCATTGCTTGAAGCTTTGTTCGAAACTTTGTTCGCGTCGCTTTCCGAATCATCATTCGAATTACGCTGAGAAGAGTTCTGTTCCTGGCGCTCGAGTCGGTGAAGCAAATCCAGATTCTCTCGTCTCAGATCAGTGAGTTCATCCGAATTAGGAGTCTCCCGAGAGCTCTCAAGCTGTTGAAGCATTTCCTGATTCTTCCGTCTCAGCTCAGCGATTTCATTCTCTTCAAGAGTCTGAGCCGCCAAGCCGCTTACCGCCAACACGCCGAATAGCAGAAAAATGATTAAAACGATGCTTCTCATTCTATCTCTCCTTACAAATGAGATCCCCATTAAGGATATGACTCATCCCCAACGATCACTAATACTCTACTACCAGTTTTACACTTATCCAGTTTTCTTCCACTTCTTTTCAAAAAAAGTCGAAAAGAATGACTTTCATTCCATAATATCGTCATAAATGGACATAAATCGTCGCTTTTTGTCGCTAATAGGGGCTTCCTTCCTCTGAATACACTGAGGGTCACTCACTTAGCATTCGTGAATTTCCTCAGCCAGGATACCAATGCACATACCAAGAACATCGAAGTAAGGGAGATAACGATGGCCGGCCCTGAGGCAATATCAGCAAAGTAAGACGCATAAAAGCCCATGATAGTGGCAAGGAATGCTATGATAATGGACAGCGTCACTATCCGTTTGAGCTGCTTGGATACTAATGAAGCGGCGGCTCCGGGAGCTACCAACAGGGCCAGCACCAAAACCACTCCCACGGTTTGAATTGCCGCGACGGTAGTGAAGGCCAGCATGGAGAGTAGTATGTAGCGAACCAAAGATGGTGAAAGCCCGATAGCGGAGGCATGGGCGGGATCGAATGAGGCTGTGAGGAGTTCCTTGAATACCTGTGTAATCACGGTGAGAACCAGAGAAGCCACGACACCCATCATAATGAGATCGATTCGGGATACCCCGAGTATATTGCCAAACAGGATGTGGCTCAAATCTCTGGCAGTAGCCACCTTGTTGAGAATGATTATTCCCAGCGCGAAGAAGCCGACAAATACCACTCCGATGGCGGCATCCTCCCCTATCTTTGTCCTGCTGGAAATGAAACCGATGAACGCGACCACCAGCAGGGCCGCTATCATTGCGCCCCAAAATAGATTGATCCCGAGAATGTAGGCCACGACGATACCGGGAAGAACCGAGTGAGACAGGGCATCTCCCATGAATGACATTCTCCGCCAGACGATGAAGGCACTCAGCGCGGAGCATGCCAGGGAGCTGAGTATGCCGCCAATGAGTCCCCGGAGCAAGAATGTATGCCTCAGTGGTTCTAAGAGGAGGTCCATGGGTGATAATCCTTATGGAATTCGAACCCGTAGGCCTTGGCAATGGTTTGGGGAGTGAGCACCTCATCGGGCGCCCCATCGGCGATAATCTTCTTATCGAGAAACAGGACCCGAGTGAAGTGCACGGTGAGAACACCCAGATCGTGTGTACTGACAATCACCGATTTTCCACCGGCTGTCAGATCTTCCAATGTATGAAAGATAAGTTCCTGTGTAGCAAGATCAACATAGTTGAGTGGCTCGTCCAGTAACAGCAAGTCAGCATCGTGGGCCAGGGTGCGGGCGAGCATCACCCTCTGCTGCTCTCCACCTGAAAGCTCGCCCACCTGACGATCGGCCAAGTCTTGGATTTTCATGGTTTCCATGGCAGAATCAACCGCCTCGAAATCGATTTTACGGGGATGCTTGAACCAGCCAAGATGGACATAGCGTCCCATCATTACCACTTGGCGTACACTCACTGGAAAACGCCAGTCAACGCCGCTGCGCTGAGGTACAACGGCTACATGATGAAGACTGTGCCGCGCTGGATGTCCAAAAACGATGATATCCCCTCTTACAATGTTCTCCATACCCAGAATCAATTTCAGCAGGGTGGTTTTTCCGGCACCGTTGGGTCCCACCAGGGCTACACGCTCACCGGGGTTGATGGTAAAACTCACTTCATCAAGAACATCTTCCTTCAAAGAGAGATAGCGGTGGCTCAGCTTCGTTACTTGCAGCGCGGCGTTGCCCTCTACATGCGGGAGTTTACAGGTTCCACGGTAGTTCAGGTCAAGCCATGTTGGAGGCATTCTTATTCCCCGCTCAATCCATCGACAATCAACTGGGTATTATGACGGATGAAATCCAGATATGTATCCCCCCTGTTTCCCGCCAGGGCCAGAGAACCGGTGAGAAGCTCAATCACCCTAATCGGTCGCCCGGAGGTGCCGGCTATCGATGCGGCCAGGTTCTGTGTGCCCCGGCTGGCGCTCTCCCCAACGAAAATGGCCTTAAGGTTCTCTTCACGTAGCAGATCGGTCAGCTCCGCTATGTGCTGCACAGAGCTTTCAGCCTGGTCACTGATGGAAGGGATGAGATAGCCGACTACCTCAAACCCATATTCACGAGCGAAATATCCAATCCCCGCATGATCGATGAGCAATTGGCGGTTTTCCGCCGGGAGGAGCTTGACGGACGAACGCAGCTCAGCATCCAGGTTTTCGAGTCGACGGACATAGGCCTGGGCATTTCGCTCATAGACATCCCTGTGCTTTGGGTCGGCGGCAGAGTAAGCCCCCGCAATGGTACGCGTCCAGCTAATGACATTCAGAGGAGACCACCAGAAATGAGGGTCACCTTCACTGTGCTCACCATGTTCATCGTACTCAGCATGCTCATCGTGCTCAGAATCCTCATCGTACTCAGCATGCTCATGGTTTCCACTAAGAATACTGGCCGGTTCGATACCCGCCGACACCGGCACGATGAGTGCCTCTTTGAGCTTGGAGAGTATGGGGATCAGAGACTCTTCCAATCCCAGCCCATTCACCAGGATGATATCGGCGTCCTCGAGAAGAATGATATCTCTCGGGGTGGGGCTATAGGAATGGGGGTTGTGACCCCGGGGCATCAGTGTTGTGACTACGGCTGCATCCTTGGCGACATTCGCTGCCACATCGCCGATGATGGTGGTGGTGGCAACAACCTCCAGTGGGCGTTCAGCAAGCGCAAGGGGCTCAATAAGGGGCATCTCTAAGCGAACGCCGACTGGCTGGATTGAACCGTTGCCATCGACTTCGTTCCGATGGCAGCCTTGGGTGGCCATGCATAGGAGTAATAACAGCGCAAGCTGCCTGAGAGTGACGGGTGAACTCGATAAATGCTGTATCTTCTGCTTCAATGTGCTTCTCCTTCGATGTTGTGTTCTCCTTCCTTAAGCAACAAGGCAGTGAATATCCGAGTATAGCACTGCAGACCATCAAGACGCAAGGGTTTCACTGCGATTTTATCCAATGCGACGTAATTCTTCAGGGATTCCACGGAGACAGCATCCATCAAGGCCTTGCCGCAGAGAGCCGCGCCGAAGATGCTAGCCTCCACAAGGGCCGTGAGGAAGATAGGGTTTTCGGGGAGAAGGGCACTCAAAAGGGCACGGTAATTCGAATTCTGTCGAAAGCCGCCTTCGATGTACAGCTCGGTACCCGACTCCAAACCCACTCTCTTGAGAGCGATGGAGCTTTGTATGGCCAAAGACAGATTTGCCAGAGCGAAACCGACAGAATAGTCGTCAAAGGCATGGGGCCAGTTATTCTCCTGATTCAGATCATCGACAAGGTACACCCGATTCCCTTCCACCACACGGGCCACCGAATTAGGGAACTGCCCGGTGCCGGGAATCACGCCCGGGAGAATGAAAACTTGGGAATCGGCGAGTATTTGCTCGTAGACGGCGGGATTATACTCGGGCCAATCCTCCCTTCTATGATGCTTCATCAAAGCCTCTGTATAGACCGAGTATTCCAGACCTCCGAGAAGGATGGAGGTTTTTACCGGTGTTCCTCGGTAGGAGAGATTGTAGAATACCATCTTCCCCAACTCATCGGGAGAAAATGCGACTTCTGCGACCGGGTGCATGGCCACACACCACGTCCCGGTGGAGTTCAGTACGAAATCCCTTTCCTGGGAAATCAGATAGGGTATGAGAGAGGAATTGGAATCGTGGATGCCGAGGGTCACCTGGGTATCGGGAGAAAGACCGGTAGCCGCCGCGACATCGGCTTTTAACTCACCCAGTCCAGATTCAGGCGTCCTGGGCACCTTGGGGAGCATTCTCCTCACCCGTAGTTCATCAACTACTGACGACCAATCGTGATTGGCAAAATCCCAGAGATAACTGTGGGCGCCGACATAGGTGATATCAGCGCCGACCTTTCCGGTGAGACGATATCCGAAGTACTGGGGAAAGAACAATATATATTGAGTCCTCTCAAATTCGGTTGGCCATCGTTCTTTTTGATACCACAGCAATTTGGCGGCATTGACGAGGGGCTTGATTTCTGCGGTGGCTGTGCTGGTTTGTATCTCATGGGGGTTTCCCATGGCAGCCCAAAAACGTTCATGTACATCGGAAGGCACCTCATGTGTGTAGGGCAAGGGCGGAACACTGGGTCTCCCTTCCGCATCCACACATACGAGGGAGGCACCATGAGTGCTGATTGAGATTACCCGGATGGGATAGCGGGTGGCGAGCTTCTTCAATTCTTCCAGAAACCAGTTTTCGATGCCATCGATATCCTCAACATCAATGTCACCCGCATCATCGTAATTTCTCAATCGGATGGTTTCAATTTTGCGTTTTCTCGCCACGAGGGGTTTCATCGCATCGTCGTAAATGGCCACTTTCTTGTTGGTTTTCCCGATATCCAATACGGCAATGGCGTAATTCATGGCTTTTAGCGGTAAATTGGGCCGAAATTCGCGCAGGCTCTGAAGTCGGCACCTTCCCTGTCCATCCCGAAGTGATTCCAAGCCGCAGGTCTGAATATGCTTTTCTCCGCTACGTTGTGCATGGAAACCGGGATGCGGAGCATGGAGGCCAGCGCAACCAAATCCGCCCCGATATGGCCGTGGCTGATAGCACCATGGTTGGCCCCCCAAGCAGACATCACCTGATAGACATCCTGGATTTTTCCACTTCCGTCTATTGGGAAGGAAAGGCGCGGAGCGAACCAGGTAGTAGGCCAGGTGGGATTGGTTCGCTCATCGAGTGTGTCATGGACAGCAGTAGGAATCTCGACCGTCCAGCCCTCTATCAGCTGAAGTACGGGACCGAGTCCCTTTACTAAATTGATCCGACTCATCGTAACCGGCATTCCACCCTTCGTCAGGAAGTCGGTAGAATACCCCCCACCCCTGAAATAACCACTGTCGCCCGGACAAAACCGGGTCGCCTTGATACAGGCTTCCGCCTCGGTAGCACCGATATCCCAAAAGGGCTTAATAGCGGGCGTGCCATCGATGCTCTGTTCACCCGTGCCGTCCAGGCAGGTGGATCCGGAATTGATCAGGTGTATGAGACCGCCGGCAGCCTGGCCTGTGAGTTCATGCCCACTGACCCGCCGGACGGCTTCAGGGCTCCAATATGTACGGACATCGCTGAAAATCTGAGCGGTGCCGGTGAGTAGGTTGCCAAAAAGCATCGAGATACCATTGAGGGTGTCATTCTCGGTGGCAAGAATGAAGGGCTGGCGGAAGCCAGTCCAATCAAAACTGGAATTCACCATAGTTTCCATGAAATCCCCATTGGCCCGCCAGTCGGTCCAATGCCGTTGACCCTGGAACCCCGCCGCGATGGCATTGTGCCCAAGGGACTCCTCACCAAATCCCAGTTTCTGAAGATCGGGATTGCCACACATCAGATCCTTAACTATGAGGGCCATCTTCACCGATTCATCCCATTCAGCCTCCTTCTGCTCTGACGAGTGCCGCACCTTGGCTTCATTGGGGTCCTGGCCGACTTTCAGGTTTTCCCTCACCCAGGCCCTCGCTTCTTCATACTCCGCGGGGTCGAAAATGTTCTTCTCGACGCGCCGAGCGATTTCGCTCATATCGACATACTCATTCCGCATACCCAGGTAATCCTGAAAGAAACTCTCATCGACTATGCAGCCGGCGATACCCATGGACACCGAGCCGATGGAGAGGTAACTCTTATCCTTCATGGTGGCCACAGCGATGCCTGCCCTAACGAAGCGCAGTATGCTTTCGGCGACGTCATTCGGAACGCTCACATCATCGGCGTCCTGCACATGCCGGCCGTAAATACCGAAGGCTGGTATGCCTTTCTGGGCGTGGGCGGCCAGCACCGCCGCCAGATAAACCGCGCCGGGGCGCTCAGTTCCATTGAAACCCCAGATGGCCTTGGGTGTGGAGCGGTCCATGTCCATGGTTTCCGATCCGTAGCACCAGCACGGAGTTACCGTCAGCGTCAGTCCGACGCCGTTCTTCTCAAATTTCGATTGACAGACTGCCGCTTCGGCCACCCCTCCAATGCAGGTGTCAGCAATGACGCATTCCACCTTTGTGCCATCAATATATCGAAGATGATCGCTAATGAGTTTTGACGCGCTCAGCGCCATGCCCATGGTCCGCTCTTCCAGACTCTCCCGGACGCCTCCTAAACGCCCATCAATGGTGGGTCTGATACCGACTTTCGGGCGATCACCATTGTAGCGCCATAATCCTATCTGGGCTTTTTCCAATCTCATTTCATTACCTCCGCTCCGTTGTTGTTCTCACCTACAAGCGTTTTCCGCAGTAGATTCCCTTCGTGGTGAAGGATCGTAGTGACGTCTGTTCTCCCACAGAAAACAGCCGATTAACGATGAATAGGAGGCGCGGCCGCCAAGAGATGAGCCTCGGCATCAGCGTTCCATATTCCTTTGTTCCTTCCGACAATCTCCGCCAGCTTCGCCCAGAAACTATCACTTTTCCCCTTCTCCGCAAAGTCGTCAATCGCTGTCAGAGGAAGTTCAACATTGGTGTAAATGAGCTTCTTACCGCCGGCCATTTTCGGGAGGTTGAGCGTGGTTCCCCTCACCGCGTTCAATCCCCCAATGTGGGTAATCATCACCGAAGGGTTAATTCTCCCCGCCCTCATGAGATTCAGGGAAATCTTCATGTCTTCGGTGTTCCCACCGCTGGTTCCCACGATGTGGTGAAAGGAATAATGAATGTTGTAGAAATTCACCTTGGCGGTGAATTCCGTATCACTGGGCCCGGCAAAGAAATTCATGCATCCATCCTTTCCGAGTATCTGGTCGGCTTGTTCCACCACTGATACAACCGGAGCCATCACAAAAACATCGTCGAAACCCTCCCCTTCGGCCAGCGCCTTGAGATGGGTAACAGGATGAGAGAGTTTGAGCGTGTTAAGGTAGAGCAATTCCACCCCGAATCGCGCTGCCTCATCGGGGGAAAAGAGCAGTTCGGCACGGGAGAGTCTCGCGTCATCGATATCGGTTACCACGAGTTTTCGGGGTCGATGATCGCCGTGAACGGCCAGATCGATGGTCCCCAGTCCCATGGGCCCGGCGCCGGCAAGAATCGCCATCGTTCCCCCTGGGCGGATGCCCATTCGATGCTCATAGCTGCCCTGGGGAACGTGATAACTCGCCCTGAAGGATCCGACAATGCAGCTCATGGGCTCAGAAAGACTTCCACAGTAGTAAGCTTCCTGATCGTAAGGTAGGAGACAGTCCATCTCCATCACTTCTGAGGGTATGAGGATGTCTGTCGCGGCACCGCCAATCCAACGATAGCTGTAACCGGGAGCATTGAGACTGCCCTTGTAGTTGAGGGCGGGTTGAATCGTAAATCTATCGCCTACCTTGTAGCGTTCGGCCCACTTCGATCCTACAGATACAATCTCTCCGCAGAACTCATGGCCTATCATCACCGGATTCGTTGCGATGTCCGAGGGTACCCTTTTATGATCAGATCCTTGTATCGCGGCCTTGTAAGAACTCATGCAGATGCTATCTGAGACAATGTGAGCGAGAATCTCGTTGTCTTTCATCATTGGAAGCTCGAAATTCTCCAGTCTTAAATCCTTCTTTCCGTACATGCGTACAGCCGTTGTTTTCATCTTTTCACCCTATCAATTCCCTCCAACCGTCTTCCCATAGCCGAGAAATTCATTGCTATTTCAACATCATCTGACCACCGGTTACCGGTATGGCCTGACCGGTTTCATAGCCCTGGTCGATGCAGTAGAGTATGGCTTTTAGCACATCCCCTCCCCCACATCCGCGGCCCATGGGCACCTTCTCTTCGTAAAATTTCTTCACTTCGGCGACACTCTTCGCACCGGGCACCTTCCCGGTTTTCAAGTATTGAACAAACAGACCTTTTTCCGGATCGGACCAGAGAGGCCCATCAAAGAAATTGCCCGGACAGATCGCGTTCACCTTGATGCCGTATTCCACCAGCTCCATGGCGAAACTCTGCACCAGCCCTATACCCCCAAACTTGCTGCCGGCATAGGCACCGTTCTTGTTCGACCCGGAGAGGCCGCTCTTCGAATTGATCTGAATGATATCCGATGTGAAGGATGGCGATGCCGCTCTCTGGAGAATCATCAGCCGTGCGATGTGTTTAACCACCAGAAAAAACGCCATGTAATTGACTTTTGTGACGAGTTCAAAATCCTCTAGGGCCATTTCTAGCACCGAACCGGCCTTGAGAATTCCGGCATTGCTGATAAGAATGTCCACTCCCCCAAGTTCCAGGGCAACGGCATCGGCCATCGCCCTCACCGAATCCTCATCAGACACATCCACGGTAAGCGAAGAAGCTCTTCTCACATCAGTGTTGTTGAGCTCTCTGACAAAGGATTCGGCCAATGCGGCGTTGATGTCGGCCACAATGACATAGGCACCGGCCTTGGCAAGGCCTCGGGCAATCTCCGCCCCAATACCCTGGGCAGCCCCGCTAATCAAGGCCACTTTTCCCCGGACAGCATCCTTCGATCCTGCCCTCGGCGCAGCTTTCATGAACCCACCACCATTCCGGCGGGCCTCTTCGGCTTCATCATAGCTGTATCCGGCATAGAAGCTTCCGAAACCAGGCACTCGAATGGCCGCCGGTATGACGCTGTCGGCACCCATGTGCTCCCCCAACGCCTCCCTAATCCGGTAGGCAATCCCGCCTTCGGATTCGCTCATTGCCGCCGTGTTCGGCAGCGGCGCCGCACTGATATTCAGAATGGGTAACTCCATCTGCTCCTGCTCTTCGGATAGAAGAATAACGGGAGCAGTGACGAGCTCCATGTAGCTTCCTCGTATCACGGGGGCCAGGTTCATTCGGTCCATATGCCCTCCTTGCGAGCCGCATCAATAATCGATTCGGGATGGGTTGGATCCATGCTCCGTCCCATCCGGGCATAGACATCCAATCTGTAATTCAGTGGTTCATCCTTCAAAGAAGAGTTGGAGTCAAACAGACCTGAACCACCAGCGGAAGCCAAGTGCTCATGGGCGATGAGGGCCCAGCCATAATCGTTCAGATGAGAGAATTCTCCTAAGGAAAGCTCGGGACAACGAAAACTCTGACGGGATGAATTGATATCCACACCGCTTATTTCCATCAGACCCTTCTCAACACATTTCGCCTTCACCCGAGCGAGCTGCTTCAGAGTATTGCGGGGCGGCATGTAGCTAAGCGCCTGGAATCCGAGCCCCGGCAACTCATCAAAGAGTTCATCCAGCCAGGAGTCCTCGAAGGCTTCGGCCTTTTTATCTCCAGTGGGCGATTCGCCCACATCGCCCAGATAGGGATAGCAGGGTATGGCCCCGATACTCCGAGCCAGAGCGCTCACTTCCCGAACCGGCGGACATTCGTTTGTGTCCGGCTGATGGAAAAACAGCGGAACCAAGAAACCCTTGAACAAACCCAGAAGATCATAGAGAAAGTGGGGATTTTCCTGGTCTGAAATCCGTCGGACAACCGTATCAGGAATACTCAAGCCCAGAGAACTCTCCAAGGTCCTGCGCAGCTTCTCGTCGCATCCAAAAACCCTCGACATCTTCTTAGCCAGGGCGAAAAGGATGTGACGTTCCGTGATGCTGCCCCCCTCATCGCTCATGGACGAGGCTACCACATCGCTATCGAAATCCAGATTTGGCAGGGCGGCGTCGGCCAATATGCCATTGAGCGCTCCTACCTGTTCTTTCATACGCCTATGGCGGGATTCGCGTATCGGTTTCAGAAAGTCATCCACTTTACCTAGATTCTGGTGGGGTATCCCGTGCAAAACCATGTATAGAATTCCCAGTGAATCCGGATTGTTAATCCTCCTGCCGGCCATCGCCGTTCCATGAGCATGCGCCCGGAGTTCACAACCGACTGTAATCGCCAGGCCGATTCTTCGGCCGGCCCTTAGCATCTCAGAGCAGCCGGAAACCGACTCATGATCGACAATCCCGGCGGCACCCAACCCCGCACGCCAGGCGCCATAAACCGCCTCAGTGGGAGTGTAGGGACTGAAGGAGTAATGAGTATGAATGTGATTGTTCACCTCTCCTGTCCTCACCGGTATGAATCCGGCGGCCCTATCGGCGTGGATTCTCCTCTTTAGGATTCTCAATCGAGTTTCGGCATTCCTTCCTCCCAGATTGCTCACACGCCCTTCCGGTTTCGCCGTATCAACTCGCCGGTGCTTTGCGCCGTTATCGGTGTATGTCCTGACAGGGGGAGTATGCGCTCATGCACCAAATCGATGAACCATGAGGCCTGGGGAAAGAATTGCTCCTCCATTTCGGCGGCTGGTGAAATCCAGTTCCGCGCACCGAGTACCACCGGTGGCGCATCCAGGTAGTCGAAGCAGAGCTGAGAGAGATTGTTGGCTACATTGTGCAGGAAGTTGCCACGTTCCACTGCGTCGGAGGCCAGTATTACCCGGCCGGTTTTCCTCACCGACTCAACCAAAATTTCATAATCAAGGGGATTGGCAAAGCGCAAATCGATGATGTCTGACTCGATGCCGTAACGTTCCTTCAATTGTTCGGCGGCCTCAATCGCCACATAGAGGGTGGCGCCGATGGTAATGATGCTGAGATCGCTCCCCACTCGGCGAAGGGCGGGAACAGCTTCCGGTGTCTCATAATAACCTCGAGGAACCCCGCCCACTTCAAACTCCTCGCCGATACCATAGAGCTTCTGACTCTCCAAAAACACCACGGGGTCGGTACCCGAAAGAGCCAGGTTCAACATGCCCTTGGCATCGGTGGGAGTGGCAGGAAAAAACACCTTGAGTCCCGGGATATGCGCCAATATGGCCGTCCAATCCTGCGAGTGCTGGGCGCCATACTTGGCACCCAGCGAAACCCGGAGAACCAGGGGCATTCTCAGCACCCCGGCACTCATACTCTGCCACTTGGACATCTGGTTGAATACCTCATCCCCGGCCCTGCCTAAAAAGTCACAGTACATCAGTTCCACCACTGCCCGGCCGCCGGATAGGGCATAACCGACTCCGGCTCCGACGATGGCTCCCTCAGAAATGGGGCTATTGAAGAGCCGGTGGTAAGGAAGGGCCTCGGTGAGCCCTCGGTAAACCGCAAACGCGCCGCCCCAGTCTCGGACATCCTCACCCCATGCCGCCATCGTAGGATCAATCGAAAAACGATGGATCATCGCCTCGAAGATGGCATCCCTGAAGCTATACATCTTGGCCGCGCTGACATTCCTTCCACTATCGTGTCGAGCCCGCCTTTTTTTCTTCTCAATGCTCCTCAGACGGGGATTCTCAGCCGATTCCATGAGTAGCTCAGGTCGTCCTTCATCCATCTTCTCCATATTCGTGTTCGAAAACATCACCGTCTCAATGAAACGACCCGGGGGGCGGGGTGAGATATCCGGGGAAATCGCCTTTTTCAGCGTCTTCAGCAGCTTCTCATCTACTAGGGAGTGCGTCTCGGCAATGTCATTAGCACTCAGAACACCACACTCTTTCAGGTAGGACCCGTATCCCATGACGCAATCGTTCGCCTGCCAGAGTTCAACTTCCTCCTTGCTTCGATAACTGGAGGCATCCGAAGGGCTATGGCCCGAGAGACGATAGGTGATGGTATCCAGCAATGCCGGACCCTTGCCGCTCAGCAGGAGTTTTTTCTGCCTGCCCGTTGCGTCCGCTACCGCTAAGGGATTGTATCCATCCACCCGTTCGGCATGCATGTTATCGGGATTCACACCGGCACCTACCCTCGCTAGCATACCGAATCCCATGGTTTCGCCCATCGGCTGTCCCCCCATGCCATAAAAATTATTGAAGAAGTTAATCAGCAGTGGGGGAGCGCCTCCGAGGTTCCTGTCCCAAAGCGTGGTATATTGGTCCATGGCGGCCAACATCATACCTTCCCACACAACACCGCAGCCCATCGACGCGTCCCCGATATTGGCGATGACAATACCATCTTTCCGGTTAATCCTCTTATAGAGGGCCGCTCCCACCGCGATATCACCACTTCCGCCAACCAAGGCGTTGTTGGGCATGGAACCAAATGGTGGGAAAAACGTGTGCATCGAACCACCCAGGCCCCGGTTGAAACCGGTTTTTCGGGCGAAAATTTCAGCCAGGGTACCATAGAGGATGTAATCCACAGCCAAATCGCGGATATCACCCTCATTGTCCTTCTCAACAACGGCGAGAATTTCCCCTCCGAGGTATTCCTTCATTATCGATTCGATGGCAAACTCATCCATGAGAAGGGCCGCTGAAAAAGACTTGGCGAGAATCTCACCGTGAGACCGGTGAGATCCAAAGATGAAATCGTCGTGCGTGAGCGCCATGCACTGACCCACCGCCGCGGCCTCCTGCCCGATGGATAGATGGGCCGGCCCCATGTGCTTATATTCCACGCCCTTATACGCGCCGGTTTTCTTGATGGCATCCAATACCGACTCGAACTCCCGGATGAGCAGCATGTGATAATACGCGGCCTTGAGACGCTCCTCGCCCCAGGTTTTTTGCTCAACGGCAAAGTCATTCTTGTACGTATTGACCGGGATATCCTTCATTGTAATCGTACCGGACTTTCTCATTTCCGCCGGATCGATTAACTGATTTTTGGGCATGGCATTTCCTCAACTTACAGGGTCTTAAGCGCTCGGCGGTTGCTCGAATCCGCAAACATGTCGGTCCTTTCAAATTCCCACAGAGTCTCACGCACAATCTCGGACACCGTGGGATGTGGAAAAATGAGTTCTCTCATTTCATCTATCCGCAATTCCGTCTCAATCATCGCCGCGGCACCCCAGATAGTCTCCGAACAGGAATCGCCAATCATATGAACGCCCAGGAGTACCCGCGATTTCGCATCGATGAGTATCTTACAGAAACCCTTCTCCTGTCCGTACTCCGCCAGGTAGCGGCCACTGTACTGCATGGGGAGCCTCTGGATAAGCGGCTTTCGGCCCGTCAGCAGCGCCTCGCTTTCTGTTAGACCCACCCCAGCGGCCTCGGGCAGGCTGTAGAGCACAGTAGGGATGGCGTTGTAACGCATACAATCGGGTCTGCCCATCATATTCGCCACGGCTACCTCCCCCATGCGGTAGGCCGAATGAGCCAGTAGACTCTTCCCCGTGCAATCACCGACAGCCCAAATTCCCGGAAGATTGGTCCGCATACGCTCATCGACAACAATGCCCTTGGAAGAGACATCCAATCCAATCTCCTCAAAGCCCATATCGCTCACCAGCGGCTGACGACCAGTCGACATCAGAATGACTTCCCCTTCGACATCGTTTGCTCCATGAGCATCGGTGTAGAAAACCCGCTTGCCTTCGATTCTCTCAACCCGGGAGGCGAGCTTGAAGTCTATGTTTTCCTCAAGACGATTACGCAGCGCCACCGCGATATCACCATCGAGAGAAGCGGCAATTTCAGGCAGCATTTCCACAACACTCACAGAAACCCCCAGAGTGGAAAACAGGGAGGCGAATTCCAGTCCAATCACACCCCCACCGATTACCACCAAGGACTTTGGAACCCGGCTGATATTCAAGATTTCCCGGCTTGCAAGAAGCGTCGATGAATCGGATACGGGGATTGGCGGTATTATCGATCGAGAGCCAGTGGCAATGAGTATTCTCGCCGCCGTATACTTCTCGCCATTGGCTTCGATGGTAGAACGATCTGTGAATCGGGCCTCTGCCTCCAGAACGTGAACCTTGCGCTTCTTCAGTTTCGCGGAGACGGCCGCACGCAGTGCGCTGATGGTATTCGCTTTTCGCTTCTGGGCCATTGACCAGTCCAGAGTGACATGCCCGGCATTCACCCCGAAATCAGCGCTGTTCTTGGCAATCTGGTAATGCTTAACCGCCGCCAGCAGAGTTTTTGTGGGAATGCAGCCCCGGTTCAGACAAACCCCACCGATCTGTTCTTTCTCGATGAGCAGGGTTTTCAAACCCTCATGGGAGGCCCGCTCGGCTGCGTTATACCCTCCCGGGCCGCCGCCCAATATA
>Ga0209049_1000007_pt1 | contig 39531 bp, 44 predicted proteins | sample WorMetulBAHAMAS2_FD_187398 | JGI IMG/M metagenome (GOLD analysis project Ga0209049, IMG submission 187398) | Marine gutless worms symbiont microbial communities from Max Planck institute for Marine Microbiology, Germany - Olavius ullae BAHAMAS.2... | ecosystem: Host-associated > Annelida >...
GGCAAACTGCCCACAGCCCAGGCAGCATTGGAGGCGAAAACCAAACGGCTTAAGGAGCTTCAGGGAGAGAACAGTCTTCTCAGGGAAGAAATCGCCGAGGAGGATATCGCCCGGGTGGTTTCCAGCTGGACAGGCATCCCAGTATCCAAGATGATGGCCTCAGAAAAAGAGAAATACCTCGAACTGGAGAGCATAATCCGCCGGCGGGTGGTGGGGCAGGATGCGGCAGTGAACGCAGTTGCCGATGCGGTGAGACGGAACCGGAGCGGCTTATCGGATCCGGGCCGACCCCTGGGTTCTTTTATCTTTCTTGGACCCACAGGCGTGGGAAAAACCGAATTGGCACGAGCATTGGCGGCATTTCTCTTTGACGACGAGAGGGCGCTCACCCGCATCGACATGAGCGAGTACATGGAGAAATTTGCTGTTTCCAGGCTGGTGGGGGCGCCCCCGGGCTATGTGGGATACGACGAGGGCGGTCAGCTTACCGAAGCGGTGCGGCGACGGCCATATTCCGTGGTGCTCTTTGACGAAATTGAAAAGGCCCATTCTGATGTGTTCGACATACTCCTGCAGTTGCTAGACGAGGGGCGACTCACAGACAGCCAGGGTCGTCTGGTGGATTTCCGTCACTCCATCATCATTATGACTAGCAACCTGGGCTCCGATGTCATTCTGGAGAAAGGGGTGAATTCGGAAACTCGTCATATTCTCGATGAGAAACTGAAGGCCACTTTCAAACCGGAATTTCTCAACCGGGTCGACGAAACCATCGTTTTTAATTCCCTGGGCCTTGAGCAAATTCGCTCCATTCTGGACATACTCATCACTGCTTTTACAAGGCGACTGGAAGAAAAACGCATGATGCTTCAACTGAGCGGGAAAGCTAAGAATTTCATCGTTGAAAAGGGTTACGCGCCCGCGTTCGGTGCCCGGCCCCTGCGGCGTGCCATTAGGGAATTGGTGGAGAATCCACTCGCTCGTATGCTCCTGGCGGGAGAATTCACCGAGGGTGATACGATTGTGGTGGAGTTAAAGGGTAAGGAACTGGATTTTTCGAAGCAATGACTGAGGGCCAGCGGCAATGCCGAAAATCAATGTTTGAGATAGGAAAGGTTGAACGGCAAGACGATGTTATTGCCGAATTTGTCTTCGCCATAGCCGTTTTCGGCGAGAGTGCGGATGTCCTCTAAGACACGCATATCACCCTTGAAGCTGACGGTATCATCACTGATGATATCGATTTTTCCCATGGCCAGATAGAGGGCAATGCCCCGTTTAATAAACTCGGCGAGGGTCTCATCTTGATAGGGTGTGAGATCCCTAAATGAGAAATCGTTGTCGTAAATCATGATTTTTTGATTTACCAAGAGCTTGAGAAAGATATCACGAAGTTCCTGCTTCATTCGCGGACTGTCATAGCTGCAGCCCCCGTCGTTTTTCACCTTGGTATGATCCATAACATAACGGGCGACAGCATCACGCTTGCGGTGATTGAGTTCTTCATTGGCTCTAAACAGTTCCAGGGGCAAAGAGGCATTGTAAACGGTTTCCCCCAGAATCATTTTGACTTCACTGCCATAGTGGGTGGCGATTTTCGCTATGAGGGTAGAAGGTCTCACATGAAATCCCCGGTAGTTGGGTATGGGAACCTCGATGGTACCCTGCTTGGCGTAGGATTTCAGGATGTCCTTGCATAAACTCTCAGCGGCATTGAGATATCGATCGGCGTAGGTGATGAAATACCCGATTATGATTGTGAGAATTTCGCTGTTGGTTATGGGTTGGGAGAGTCGTTCGTTCCAATTCATCAGAGTATGGCGCTCATAGAAGTGTACGAGTGTGACAGCCGTATCGAGCAGATGGAATACAACGGATATTTGGCCCCTCAACACGGGAAGGTTGGAGTCTCTCACGGCAATGTCGGAGCCGGGCAGATGGGTGTCGTAGATGGACTGAAGATTGTGGAAATCGTTGGCTATATGACGCAATTTGGTTTCGCTGATAATTCCGGGTATGCAGCTGTGATACTCTTCAGATCTTAGCTTGCGGTGAATACCTAATTGGGAATTCTCCTCGGCAAGATTCAGGAGACTGGTGGCCAGATGCACGGTGATTTCCCTGGGATCTTCGATGGTTTTGCGGGATTGATTGGATTTCAGTCGGCCATCTATGGGTGTGTTTTGAAATCCATACACACTCAAAGGGCGTATGTCCTGATTGAGTTTCATGCTTTCGACAACTCTCATGAAATTCTGCGAGGCCGTTGAGAAGGCCTTGCACAGGGTATGGATGGTTTCCCAAGTGTCCGCGATGAAGTTTCCCTCGATATCCAATAACCGGTATCCCTCTGCTGATTGGGCGATATGGAAAAGATTGTAGATAACGCGGCTGAGAGCCTTGGCAACAGCGACGGACATTCGAAAAGGTCCCCAAAAAACATTTCCCAACGCACCGAAGGCATCGAGCATCTCTTCGCATTTGGATGCCTCGTGTTGGAGCCGCATAACCAGATGCTTGGGTATTTCCTTGGGTTCGAGTTGGCTCATTGCCGAGGACAGTGAAATGAAATCTCTCAAATCGGACCGGAGATAGGGTCCGAGATCTTCATCGCTAATGATACGCATTGTCACAGTTCTTTTTAGGTGATACTTATCATAAGGGATAATTGCAATAGGCGAAGTGAATTTCCTGTATCCTGGAAAGGAAAAGACGAGTTTTTCTACGAAAAAGTGCTCTATTGCCGGTTAAAAAACTGAATCGGGGAGGGAAGAAGATGTCAACCCAATGTCGCTGATGATGAAGTACTCATATCCTAAAGGCGCGGCATTGGTGTTTCCAGGTGGTCCAACCAGTTTGCCCTCTGCTGACCGAGGCTGTTCATCGGTACCCTGGACGCTTAGTCGGTCCACCTAATTGTGGCTTGCCATGAGACGCCGGAGCCGGGCGGCTCTATTCAATCTGTGAATGTCGGGTATACTGCCATCCAGCAGGGCATAAGGAGGCGCGAACCATGAGCAAGCTCTGGTCCAAGGGTTATGAACTCGCGGATTTAATAGAGGATTTCACAGTCGCTGAAGATTACATCCTGGATCAGCGACTGATCCCCGCCGATGTGCTCGGAAGCCTCTCCCATGCCGAAACGCTCACCCATGTCGGCCTCCTGAACAATCATCAGCTCGCCTCCCTCAGAAGTGGACTTCTGAGCATCCTGGACGAGCATGAGGCCGGCGAATTCAATATTCGCCGCTCGGACGAAGACGGACATACGGCTATCGAAAACCGTCTGGTAGAGCTGATTGGTCAGAATGGGAATCGTATACATCTCGGTCGGAGTCGAAACGATCAGATTCTTACCGTTATGCGTATCTGGATGCGCGAATTCCTGTTTCGCTTCATTGCCTCCGCCTCCTCCTTGGCCTCTGAGCTTCTGGACTTTGCCGAAACTCATCGCCAAATACCCATGCCGGGCAGAACACACATGCGGCCGGCCATGCCCTCATCGGTGGGCTTGTGGGCCGGAGGTTTTGCGGAATTAATTGTGGACGACCTCTGCCGTGCCGACTCACTATACCCCTATTTGGACCAGTGTCCTCTCGGTTCCGGAGCCGGATTTGGAACACCACTCCCCCTGGATCGGGAATTCAGCGCCCATCTCCTGGGCTTCTCCAGGGTGCAGATGAACGCTGCCTACTGCGGTCTCTCCAGGGGCAAATTCGAATCCCATCTGCTCGATGTCCTCGATCAAACCGCCATTTCCCTTGCCAAATTCGCCCATGATCTCATTCAGTTCTCGATGCCGGAATTCGCCTGGTTCACTCTGCCACAGGAACTGTGCAGCGGATCGAGCATCATGCCCCAAAAACGCAATCCCGACGCACTGGAACTCATGCGCTCCAGAGCCGCGGCGGTGGGTGCCTGGAGTCAGCAGGTTAAAACCATCATCAGATCGCTGCCCTCCGGCTATCATCGGGATTATCAGGATACCAAAGGGCCTACCCTTCGCAGTGCCGACACTCTGATGTCCATGATGGCTGTCACGGCCCTGATTGTGGGTAAACTGAAGGTAGACGAGGCAGCCCTCATACGAGCCTTCGATCCGGGCATCTTCGCTGCCGATGCGGCCATCACCCTGGTGGCTGAGGGCATGAGTTTCCGAGATGCCTATCGTGAGGTGGCGGCACATCCCGACAAGTATTCCGTCGGTGGAGCCCGGGAAGCAATCGAGAATCGGATTAGCTCCGGTACCGCCGGCAACCTGCGCCTGGACTCGGCCCGCGGCATCCTGGAAGAGCTGCGGCGTGTAAACAAAGAAAGGGAACAGAGCGTCAACGCGGCCCTTGAACGACTCGCCGGACGGCCGGTAAGAGTGCTATGCTAGGTTCAAATCAGTCCGCTTACTCAAGCGTGGCGTGTGCCCCACATCTTCGGATGGCGATTGCGCCTCGGGGGTTTACTCCTACCCGCGTAAGCGCGTTTTTGATGAATAAGCGATTGTCGCGGCCGTAAGAGCTGTCAATGCGGCCAGAGAGGGCATGGCCAGAAGAAGGGTGACCGGAATGCCGCCAATACCCTGGGCTCTCCCCGCCAAAATCTCAATGAGAGCGAAGAAAAAAGATGATATGAGTATCCCTGTTGGCCTACGAAATCCCATCCATATAATTACCAGGGCGATCCAGCCCCTGCCCGAACTCATCCCAGGAACATAGGCCCCCACTCTCAATGCCAGAAAGGCACCCGCAAGCGCCGCGCCCGCCGAAGAGATAACGAGAACCAGGAAGTGGGTCTTTTCCACCGATACGCCGCGCTCACGGAGAAAATCAGGACTGGATTCGGCAGCCCTGATATGTGAACCGAAGCGGCTGCGCGTCAGTAGCAGGGCCGTCAGAAGGGTCAGCGGTACCATGAGCCATGTGATGTATGGCAGTCCCCATTCCATGAGTTGGGCTGCTTCGGGGATGTGAATAGCACCCCTACTGCCCTGTACTATCTGGGAAATCAGCCCTGCGAGTGAGGGTATGAGAAGATTGATACCCATGCCGGCGATGAACAGATTGGCGGTTAATAGCAGATGAAACCCGGATAGCAAGGAACCAAAAAAGGCGCCGACAGCTATTGCGGCTGTGACAGCTGCCAGAGCATTTCCCCCTCCGGCCATCACCAATGCTGTCATGAAGGCCCCGGCGGTGATGCATCCCTCCATCGAGATATTCAATACGCCGGCTCGTTCCGACAGCAGCACGCCGAGGGATGCCAACAGCAGAGGAACCGCAGAGTTGGCAGCGGCCAGTATGACGTCCATCATGCGTATCGCCTTTCACGCCCATGTCGATTTATCAACCGGATGGTGACAAACAACAGCACCACACCTTGTACAAACCCCGCCATTGTGTAGGGGAATCCGGTATGCAGCACAGCCGCTTGAGTCCCCAGAATGAGCCAGGTGTAGGCCAACGCGGCCAAGGGCACCAGCTCCGGCCTATTCCCGGCTATGAGCGCGATGGCCAATCCATCCCATCCAAGAGAATTGGTGAAGCCCTGCACGGCTTGGCCGCTATCCAGGAGAGCCGCGACACCCGCAGTGGAATAGAGGGCTCCCGAGAGGGAGAGCGATCCGATAGCAATCATGCCCGTGCGTATACCGCCGTACCGGGCGAACTCCTGATTAACCCCGTTAAGGCTCCATTCATAGCCCCGACGGGTGTACTGGAAGAAAACGGCCGCCGCAATCGTGATAAGAGCCGCCCCAAGCACAACCGGCCCCAGACGGGAGGGCGGCCACCAGAGGGGCAGGCGAAATGCGTCCGGCAAAGGAGGCGCGGCAATGAGATAACTTCCAGGGTCTTTGAATACCCTACCCAGAAGCACCTCCCCCACCGGCGCCGCGGCGGCGGCAATCAGAAAACTGCTAATCATCTCATCCACATTCCAGAGAGCACGGAGCACTCCGGATATGAATCCCAACAAGGCGCCAGCGACAATGCCTGCTCCCAGAGCAATCACAATAGCAAGAATGCCAGTCAGGTCCGGGAAATACAGAGCCACGGCAGCTGCGGCAAGTCCACCGGCCAGAGCCTGACCTTCGCCACCGAGGTTGAAAGAACCCGCACGGAAAGCAAGCGAGGCCGCCACTCCGGCTATTATGAGCCTGCCGGAGGCTTCTAGAAAGTTACCCAGGGCCAAACCACTCATCGCCGGACCCGCGAACAGGTAGGAAATTGCTTCTTTTGGGCTGTCGCTCAGCAGGGTGATGGCCAAGGCTATGAATCCCAGAGCCCCCCCAAGAGCCATCGTTGACGCCGCCGGGCGGTACCACCTTTTCATTGCTCAACTCCCCCGATGAGATGAGCCAGCTCCTGACGTTGCCAACTGGAAGCTGGGCGAAAGGCACCGAGTCGACCATGTCTGATTACCGCAACGCAGTCCGATAACTCCATAACCTCATCCAGATCGGTTGTGAGCAGTAACACGGCCGTTCCTTTGTCGCGAATCTGTCTAATCTGGCTCAGAATCCGCCGACGGCTCCTCTCATCGAGCCCCCATGTCGGGTTCAATAGCAGCAGGAGCCGGGTGGGCGATTTGAGTTCCCTGCGCAATATTACTTTCTGGATACTGCCCCCCGAAAGTTCGCTGAGTTTTTGATTCGTATGTTCACAGATATCCAAACGATCAGCGTCGACATCCTTCCACCCGGACTCGAACCACGCACGCGTCCGTTTTGGGCGCCGCCATCTACCAGGTGTAGGGCCTTGGGACTTCAGCAGAAGCAAATTCTCTCCCACCGTAGAATTCAGACTCGCCCCCCTCCCCATTCTGTCTGATGGAACATAACGGAGATTGGCCGCGCGCATTCCCCACGATCCGCGCTTAACCGGTTTGGACTCCACGAGAAGGACACCCCTATCGGGGCGCCGGTTCCCAGAGACAAGTTCCTCCAGATGCCGTAGGCCCTCTTCCTTGAGCCCGGTAATCCCCATGATTTCCCCGCTCATCAGAGTGATATTCACATCGACGAGTTTTTTTCTGCCAGCGATGGTGAGTCCCACCCCACGCAGCTCCAGCACTGGAGAGTCTACCTCGGCAGTTTCATTCCTGTTTCCCTCATGGAATAAGTTCCCGCGTTCAACACTCGTCTCACCGAACATACACTCGGCGAGCCGGCCGTGTTCTACATCATTGATATCCCAATGCCCCGCTACGCGACCATGGTGCATCACCGTCACCTCATCGGCGATTTTATAGACATCGTCAAGTCGATGGGTGATGAGCAGTACGGTGCATCCTGATTCCCTAAGGCGGTTCATCAAACTGAAGAACTCCCTATCCCTTCCCTCTTCCCAGGCGGAAGAAGGTTCGTCCAGCACCAGAAACCGGTGCTCGAACATCAGGGATGCCACCATCTCCGCACGCTGCAGTGTCGGCGCGTCCAATCGGAAAACCGTCAGTGCCGGATCGACATCCTCCAGGTCCCAATGCCTGGCCGTTTCCAGAAACAGCTTCTTCTGTTCCGACTTCGTTTTCGGGGCCCCGACGCGTCCCAATACGGCGGCTTCCAGCACCGAGAGCGTCGCCGGCCAGATACTGCGCTGTCTGATGATTCCTACGCCCCTGATGAGACCACCAGTATGCTGACTGAGATCGATCGTTTCTTCGCCCATTGTGAAGGTACCCGTATCGGGAGTTTGCAGGCCGCAGATGATATGTCCCAAAGTGGTTTTTCCGGCGCCGTTCTCACCGATGAGGGCATGGATGCTGTTTTTTCTTATGCTCAGTGTTACGTTTCTACAGACCTGAAGTCCGGAACCGGACCATCGATGATTGACGTTTTGAATGCGAAACGCATTGTCAGCCATCGAGGCTTCGCAGACTCAAAGAGCCACTTTTCATTTGACTCACGATTTCCCTCATCTGCTTCTGTATGGAGTCTGGAACATGCTTCTTGAAAAGTTGGCTCTCCGTTGGAAAGTCGACATACCCGTCGCTCACTCCCACGCGCCGGCTTTCGCCCATATTCAGATCGTTATTGATCCACTTATCGACCCATTCCTTGGCGGCATCTTCTTGCCTGATTATCGCGCCGGCCAATACGATGCCCGGCGCCATATGACTTCCTTCGGAGTCGAACCAGAGCACATAGCCCTCCGACTCCCGGGCCGCGGAGATAACTCCCTGATTAGCCCCCCCGGCGATAGTGAGGATGACATCGACCCCCTCGTCATAGAGACTCATCGCGTATTCCCGGGCCTTTTCGGCATCATACCAGTTGCCTAAGACCTTGAATTCCAACTCGATATCCGGGTTCACGGTATGAAGACCGATTTCAAACCCCGGTTGAATTTCCCTTATCATCTGGGGATATTCCTGACCAGCAATCATCCCCACCTTCAAGTCGCTGTTCGCCCTGTCCAGCTCATGCGATGTAGTGACGAGACCGGCGAAATAGCCGACAAGGAAGGCCTGTTCACGGTGCTCGTATACCACATCGCTTACCGAATCCCCCACGAGCCCCGATCCGTCAAGAACAAGGAAATCCTGATCGGCATAGGCAGAAGACACCTGCGTGCATACTTCGCTCATGGCTGGATTCGATGTGACAATGAGGCCGTATTGATTCTCCGAGGCTAGAGACATGAGCTGACTCAGCCATGCGGCCTGATCAAAACCACCCTCAATGGTTTTCACTTCCACCCCCGCGGTATCGGCGGCAAGCCGTACACCGGAGTCCATCATTTGATAACTGGGGCTGCCCTCAAGAACACCCGGAACGAACACAGCAATGGCCCGAGGGACTGTGTTGGTCCTATTCGCGCAGGAAACCAGCATAACAAGCAATGCTGCTGAGACTATTAAATTGCCGCGCACACCACACCCCTAGCGAATCTTCACCCGCGAACCTCCCTCAGGAGGAAAAATTCGGAGGGCGGATCGGCCCGATAGAGCGCACACTTGGCCCTCTCTCCCCTCCAGACTCACACTGTCGGTTACGGGATTACACCGTATCCCCCATCCGGTAAACGCCACCAGAATGGATTGCGGACTATCACCGCCGGTCGGGATTAATAATCCCTCCCTCGAGAAAGCATGTACATATGATAGGTGGCCTAAGGTGTTTCTGTCAAGTCATTGTCTTAGAATATCGACGGCGGCAGTCACAAAACCGCATTCAGACTCTTAAACGGAATAGTCAAACCATCTGTCACCGATTATCAAGGCCGCCGGATCATCCTGTCGCTACCAATGCCACCACCTAGCCGATTTTTATCTGCCCATGCTATCCTGGCGCAAATGTCTCCAATCCTTTGCCCGCGCCGTCGGCGCGTCTTTTCGTTTTCCCCTCTTCTGGATAACGGCGATTCAGGATATGCCGGACACGGAACCCTGGATTGTGGTCTGCTTTTTCAGGATGAATGAGGGATGATACTCACGGCTGATTTGGGCACCCGTTCGCTGAAAGCCGGCCTGATCACCTTTGACGGCAACTTGCGGGCTCATGTCAGGGTTGAATACGCGCATCCGCCGGGCTTGGGCAACGATCGTTTCGATCCTCATCAATGGGAGGACGCGTTTACCGAGGCTCTGCGCCAACTGCCTTCGGCCGATATTGAGGCCATAGCCCTCAGTGGTAATGGGCCGACTCTGCTGCCCTGTGATGACGAGGGGACAGCCCTGGCCGACGCCGATCTCTGGTGTAATTCCCAATCCATTCACAAGGAAGGTACAAAGTCATATTATCTGCCAAAAGCTGCGTGGCTGCGAAATGACAATCCCGGCACATGGCGTCACACCCGGAAGCTTCTATCCTGCCCCGAGTGGTTGCAATACCGCCTCAGCGGCAGAATGACAATGACCCTACCCCACGAAGGTTTCAGGCCATACCTCTGGGATGAGAGGCAGCTACAAGCCTACGATCTTGATTCCACCCTTTTTCCCCCAACGGTGGAAATGGGCTCGATAGCCGGATATGTACGCCCAGAGGCCGCTTCAAGACTTGGTTTGACAGAAGGACTGCCTATTGTGGCCTGCGGATCGGATTTCATGATGGCCCTTCTCGGTTCCGGCGCGGTCCGGCCCGCTGCGGTCTGCGATCGGGCAGGCACAAGCGAGGGCATCAATTACTGCTGTGAAAAGTCCGCGGGCGATCCAAGGCTCAGGGATCTTCCCCATGCCATTGAACCCTATTGGAATAGCGCCGTTATACTGAGCTCCACCGGACTCGTGTTCGATTGGTATCGGCGTCTTACCGGTCAGGGAAACCTTACATACGGGGAAACGCTTGCGGAAATTGATGATATCCCGCCGGGGCAGTCCGCTCCCCGATTCTTTCCCGGGGCAAAGGGCGATACCTTGTGGGAGTTCGACGGGGGCAGCTTTCATCATCTTGAACCCGGCCATGGCTCATCGGAGATGGGACGGGCCGTGATGGAAGCAATCGGGTATGCCATCAAGCGGGGCATAGAAATTCTGGATGAAGCCGATTTGCCGGTTAGCGAAATGAGGGTTACCGGGGGGCAGGCCCGTGGAGAAGTTTGGAACCAGATGAAGGCCGACATCACTGGATGCCGACTCCTGATTCCCCATATCGTAGACGCCGAGCTTACAGGAGCGGCCTGCTGTGCCTCCGTTGCCCTGGGCCGGCATGAGAATCTGCTGGAAGCGGTTCGGGGTTTTGTCCGAATTCAGCGTGTATTCGAACCCGATGCCCATAAGGCGGTACTCTATAACGATGCCTATTGCCGATACCGTGAATCGGCTGCACTGGAGAGGTAGGCTGGGATTCTCCCCAAAACCTGTGATATGCGCTTTTCAGAAGGAAGTTAAGCCGGATAGGGGTCAGTATAGAAGAGACTATGGAGCTGGGGGGCTTCTCGACGCGAAAAACTCCGTGAAGCGCGAAAATATGAATTCTGTTCTTGCGCAAAAAACCAGCCCTATGCTAGACTTCACAGTTGGCCCGGGTTGACAAAACGAACACTCAGCAGATATCATCGGCACCGCTTACATGCCTCTGTAGCTCAGTCGGTAGAGCACAGCCATGGTAAGGCTGGGGTCATCGGTTCAAGTCCGATCGGAGGCTCTTCCGATCCGCTTTTTCCATGAGTCGGCGGGTTTTGCGCGAGAGAGTATAGGAATATGGCGAAAATAAAGAAGGGCGCGGTTGAGAAGATTGCCTTGCAATGCAGTGTGTGCAGTCGGAAAAACTACACGACAAGCAAGAACCGCCGGAACATCCAGGGAAAAATGGAGTTTAACAAGTATTGCAAGTGGGATCGCAAGGTGACACTTCACAAGGAAGCAAAGATCAAGTAATTCATCTAGGCCAGTAGCTCCAACGGTAGAGCGCCGGTCTCCAAAACCGGATGTCGCAGGTTCGAGTCCTGCCTGGCCTGCAAGCGATTGAGGTAAACGATATGAAGAAGATTAAGGCCTTTATCATAGAAAGTTATGGAGAACTCAAGAAGGTCATCTGGCCGAGTCGCGATTCGGTGGTGGCATCCGCCAAGGTGGTGATCGTATCGACAATCGCGTTCGCCCTGTTTTTCGGTTTTGTGGATTTTATTTTGTCACGTGGGCTTTTAGCCCTTTTCAGTTTGGTATAGGTGGGGGAGTCGATGGCAAAGGGCTGGTATGTCCTTCAAACCTTCACCGGACACGAGGGCAAGGTTGAGAAGTATATAAGAATGATGATGGCCGATAACACTCTCGAGGGGACAGTATCCGAGGTGAAAGTACCATCTGAAGAAGTAATCGAGATTCGTAACGGCAAGAAGAGAACAGTGAATCGGAAATTTCTCCCCGGCTACATTCTCGTTGAGATGGATCTGCCGGATCGGGGGTGGAAGGTTCCCTGTAACGCGATCCGCAGGATTCAGAGTGTTACAGGCTTTGTGGGTACGGGACTCAATTCCAAGCCGCAGCCCATATCGGCGGACGAGGCTAAAACCATACTTCAGAAAACCGGCGCTATTAAAACAGAACGTCGCGCGCGGTCCAAGCAGGATTATAAAGTGGGCGAAGAGGTGAGAATTATTGAGGGACCATTTGAATCGTTCAAAGGAACCATTGAAGTGGTGAATCAGGAGAAAGGGAAGCTTCGTGTGATGGTGGGCATTTTCGGTCGAGCTACCCCGGTGGAACTCACATTTGCCCAGGTGGACCGCGGCTGACAAGGGGAGTCGCATACACAGGTTCCGCGATAGGAGGCCGGAATTGGCTAAGAAGAAAATAAGCGCGCTTATCAAATTGCAGGTGCCCGCCGGCAAGGCAAGCCCGGCACCGCCGGTTGGGCCCGCATTGGGCCCCCACGGCGTTAGTGCCCCACAGTTTGCTCAGCAATTTAACGAACGCACCAAAAATCTCGAACCCGGTTTGACGATACCGGTTGTTATTTCTGTTTACGCGGATCGGACATTTACCTTTGTGACCAAGACAGCCCCCGCGGCCGTTTTGATCAAGAAGGCCATTGATTTGGAAAAGGGTTCGGCGGAACCACATAAGGAAAAGGTTGGCACGATTACCAGGGCCCAGTTGAAGAAGATCGCGGAGGCAAAGGAGCCCGATCTGAATGCAATCGACATCGACGCGGCGATCAGTATCATTGCCGGTACGGCCCGAAGCATGGGCGTGACAGTGGAGGGCTGAGTATGAAACACGGCGCGAAGTACAGAGAGGCCCTGAGGAAAGTGGATCCCGCTAAGCTCTATGATGCTCAAGAAGGTGCCGAACTGATTAAATCCATTGCCTTTGCCAAATTTGATGAATCTGTGGAGCTTTCCGTGCAGCTCAATGTCAAGAAGAGTCATTCGATTCGAGATACCTTTGTGCTTCCCCACCAATTCGCGGCGGAGAAGAAGGTTCTCGTATTCGCCAAGGGCGAAAAGGCCCAAGAAGCGGAAGAGGCCGGCGCGGCCTTCGTCGGCGGTGAAGAGCTGGTAGAGAAGGTGAAAGGCGGTTGGATGGAATTCGATGTATGCGTTGCCACACCGGATATGATGAGGGAGGTGGGTAAGCTCGGACCGGTACTCGGTCGCCGTGGTTTGATGCCCAACCCCAAAACCAGAACGGTTACGATGGATATCAAGGGCACCGTTGCCGAACTCAAACAGGGTCGGATTGAATTCCGTGCCGACAAATCCGGTGTTGTACACCTGTCGGTTGGCAAAATTTCCATGAATCCTGAGCATGTGAAGGTCAACGTCGAGACCTTGATGAATGAATTGGCACGCAAACGGCCGTCCGACATCAAGGGTGATTTCATCAAGTCGGCTAGCTTGTCATCCACTATGGGTCCCGGTCTCAGGCTGCAGGTAAGGGGATAGGGTATGGCTGAGACAAAGGTGCAGCAATATAAAGTTGACAAGGTCGCATTGCTGAAATCGGGATTTGAGAAGACCCCGAGTTTCATTTTCGCGGACTACTGTGGCCTCTCTGTGGGGCAGATTACGACGCTTCGTGATTCCCTGCGTGGGCTGGGCGCCGAGTTCCATGTGGTGAAAAACCGATATGCGAAAATCGCGTTCAGGCAGCTCGATCATGAAGATGTCGCTCCCTACCTTGTAGGACCTACGGCGATTGCCTATTGTGGTGACGAAGCCGGAGCGGTGGCCAAGGCGATGTTGAAGCTTGCCAAAGAGATGCCGATTGAACTGAAAGGCGGCTTATTCGATGGTGAGATTTATGATGCCGATGCCGTTGAGGATTTCAGCAAACTGCCATCCAGAGTGGAATTGATCCAGATGCTCATGGGAACCATGATGGCCCCGGTTTCCAATGTGGCGTATGTCTTGAATGGGGTTATCGCTCAATTAGTCCGCACGCTGGCGGCCGTTAGGGATTCGAAGTCCTAGGATGGGCACAGCCTGTAAGGTGGTGCTGTGTTGTTTTTCGGCCCTGTTCAGGACGGGGCGATTGCGATGTGGTTTCAGGTTTTCGTAAGTGAGATAACAATCCAGAGGGCTTCACTGCTGAATTCCGAGGATTGTTTGAGTATTAAAGGTTTACTAATGTACGGTTTCAGTCTTCCGGGGTTGTCTGCTGTTGCCGTCGCGACTAAGGAGAAGATAATATGACTACCAAAGAAATTCTTGATGCCATTGCGGGCATGTCTGTTCTCGAGGTTTCCGAGCTGGTAAAGGCTATGGAAGAGAAATTCGGAGTCAGCGCCGCCGCGCCTGTCGCCGTCGCGGCGGGTCCAGTCGCTGACTCCGATTCGGCCGAGGCCGGCGAAGAACAAACTGAGTTCAGTGTTGTTCTAACTGGTTTTGGCGATGGGAAGAAGATCAGTGTTATCAAAGAGGTTCGTGCCATCACCGGTCTGGGTCTCAAGGAAGCCAAGGAACTTGTTGAGGGTGACAAAGCTGTCGTTAAAGAAGCCATCTCCAAAGAGGAAGCGGGATCTGTCAAAGAGAAGCTTGAGGCCGCAGGCGCTACTGTCGAGCTTAAGTAGTCCGCGTTCGCTTGGACGTGATTATATTTCAAGAAATCTCAATCAATCACCGGGGCCTATGGCTTCCGGTGGTTCTATATCAGAGTTCAGGTTCCCCTATACATTAAGGGAGGCAAAGCATGTTCGAAAAGTCGCAGGAAAAGGGCCGGGTATTCATCGGCAATGAGTACGATGAGGTTATCCAACTCCCGGATCTCGTCAGTGTTCAGCTCTCATCGTATGAGGCATTTCTTCAGCGGGAGGCTCTCTTATCCGGTACTAGACTGAACAGACAGGGTCTGGAGGAGGTTTTTCAGAATGTGTTCCCAATTGAGAGTGCCAATGGCGAACTTGTTCTGGAGTACGATTGCTACAGCCTCGATTTTTCGGCGGTCAAGCCCGTAGAATCTGAGTGTAAGCGTAAGGGTCTTACCTACGGTGTACCCATCAAAGCTCAGTTGAATTTGGTGTTTCAGAACACTGGAGAAATCAGACAGAAGGCTATCTACATCGGCGATTTGCCCCTCATGACCAGCCGCGGCACCTTCATTGTGAACGGTGCCGAACGAGTTGTTGTGAGTCAGATCCATCGTAGCCCCGGTGTTATCTTCTCTGAAGAGAAGGGAGTGTTCAGTTCCCGGATTATTCCCTACCGAGGTTCCTGGCTGGAATTTGAAATCGATCCCAAAAAGGAACTCATTTATGCCAAAATTGACCGCAAGAAGAAGATACTGGGAACCGTTTTCCTGAGAGCCCTTGGATTCGATAGCCGCGAAAAAATTATTGAACTTTTCTATCGAACGAAAAATGTGAAACTCACCGGCAAACGTGAAAAAGATGAGGCATTGGTTGGTTCAGTGCTTGTCGAATCCATCTGGGTTGAAGCGGAGGAGGGCGAGCGGAAGAAGTTGTACCGTTCATCGGACAAACTCCATCCCCATGATCTGGATGAGCTGATTCAGGCTGGTGTTAAGAAGGTGAGGGTTATTGATTTTGAACATGAGGAATCACTGCACTCGGATATGATACTTGCCTGTTTTGATCGGGAAGAGACTCGTTTTGATAAGGACAATCCCAATCAGGACGAACCTACCAAGGAGGAAGCGCTCTCCACGGTATATTCGGTTCTCATGCCTGGCGAACCCATTACTGTCGACGCGGCCGAGCGGGATCTGGCGTCGATGTTTTTCTCTCCGCGACGCTACGATCTTGGTCGGGTAGGGCGATATAAACTCAATAAGAAATTAGACCAGGATGAGGAAACAACCGATGTTGTTCTGACTCGGCAGGATGTGATTCTCACCATGAAATACCTCATCAGCGTTTATGTGAATGAACGGCAGGTGGATGATATCGATCATCTCGGGAATCGGCGTGTCCGTTCTGTGGGCGAACTTCTAGGCAATTCTCTGAAAACGGCATTTAGCCGAATGGAACGCATTGCCAAGGAGCGGATGAGTCTTAAGGAGACCGAAACCCTCAAACCGCAGGATTTGGTTTCCATCAAGCCCATTGTTGCGGCTATCAAGGAATTCTTTGGATCCAGCCAGCTTTCTCAGTTCATGGATCAGGTTAATCCGCTTTCGGAACTCACACATAAGCGCCGTCTCAACGCGCTGGGGCCGGGTGGCCTTTCGAGGGAACGAGCCGGTTTCGAAGTGAGGGATGTCCATTACACCCACTATGGACGCATGTGCCCCATAGAGACTCCTGAGGGGCCGAATATCGGGTTAATCGTATCTCTGGCTAATTATACTTGCATTAACGACTACGGTTTCCTGGAAACGCCATATCGAAAGGTTGTCGACGGCGTTGCTACCCGTGATGTTGAATACCTTTCGGCCATTGATGAGGAGAAGTACTTCATCGCACAGGCGAGTGCCGCCATCGACGCCAAGGGTGCTTTCAAGGAAAAAATGGTTGCTGTGCGGAAGAACGGAGACTATACGGTGAAGTCCCCGAGTGAAATTCGGTACATGGATGTCTCACCTCGGCAAATAATCTCTACGGCGGCCTCCCTTATTCCCTTTCTGGAACACGATGATGCGAACCGGGCGTTGATGGGATGCAATATGCAGCGTCAAGCCGTGCCGCTGCTTTTTCCCGAAGCTCCCCTGGTGGGCACGGGGATGGAAGCCAAGGCAGCGTATGACTCGGGTGTTCTTGTTAAGGCGATCGGCGATGGAACAGTTTCCTATGTTTCGTCGACTCGCATCGAAGTTACCGGTAAGGGAGGTGAGGTACAATCGTACAATCTGTCGAAGTATCAGCGAACGAACCAGGATACCTGTTTCAATCAAAGGCCCATTGTCGCTCTCGGCGACGCGGTAAAAACAGGTGAGATTCTTGCGGATGGTCCCTCAACCCGATTCGGAGAGCTTGCCTTGGGGCGCAATTTGCTTGTGGGGTTTGTGCCTTGGAACGGGTACAATTTCGAAGATGCCGTTTTGATTTCCGAAAAGGTTGTCCGGGAGGATTACTACACCTCCATACATATCAAGGAGTTCGTAACAGAAGTACGGGAAACCAAGCTTGGTCCGGAAAAACTCACCCGAGACATTCCCAATATGGCGGAGAAGTCTCTGGAACAACTGGATGGGGAGGGCATTGTCCGTATTGGGGCTATGGCAAAGTCAGGGTCTATTCTTGTTGGCAAGGTAACGCCGAAAAGCGAGACGGAAACCACACCGGAGTTCAAACTGCTTAATTCCATATTTGGTGAAAAGGCGAAGGAAGTTCGTGACACCTCCCTGAAGCTTCCTCATGGGGTCAGCGGTACGGTTATTGATGTCCAGCGTTTGAAACGCAGCGAGGGTGACGATCTGAATCCCGGGGTTGACGAGGTGGTGAAGGTTCTCATCGCCACCAAGCGGAAATTGAAGGAAGGAGACAAGATGGCCGGCCGCCATGGCAACAAGGGTGTCGTCGCCAAGGTATTACCCGAGGAGGATATGCCTTATACCGAGGATGGACGTCCTCTTGATGTGTGCTTGAATCCTCTTGGCGTGCCTTCCCGTATGAATATCGGTCAGATAATGGAGACCATGCTGGGCATGGCGGGGGCGCAGCTGGGCCGGATGTACGAATCCCCGGTCTTTCAGTCGGCCTCCACGGAGGAAATAGCCGATGAGCTTGGAAAGGCAGGGATGCATCGTGCCTCCAAAATGGTTTTGTATGATGGTATCACGGGGGATAAATTCGTGAATCCGGTGTTCGTCGGCTTCCTGTACTATCTGAAGCTGCACCACCTTGTCGATGACAAGATGCACGCCCGAGCAACAGGCCCCTACTCCTTAGTGACTCAGCAGCCCTTGGGTGGCAAGGCGCAGTTCGGTGGCCAGCGTTTAGGTGAGATGGAGGTATGGGCTCTTGAAGCCTATGGCGCGTCGAATACATTGCAGGAACTCATGACGATTAAGTCCGATGATATGATTGGTCGTGCGAAAATCTATGAAAGTATCGTGAAGGGGGATCCCTCGACGAATGTCGGTATCCCGGAATCCTTCAATGTTCTGGTACAGGAGCTGCGTGGACTGGCGTTGGATGTCCGAATCTTCGACTCCAAGGGGAAACAATTGCCGTTTACCGAACGCGATGAGGAGCTACTGAATCGCCAGGGCGGCCGGTTCTAGGAGGGAATTGTGAAAGAAATCCAGGATTTCGACAGCCTAATGATCAAGTTGGCCTCCCCCGGGCAGATCCGGGCCTGGTCTTACGGGGAAGTGAAGAAGCCTGAAACCATCAATTACCGCACTTTGCGTCCTGAAAAGGATGGTTTGTTTTGCGAAAGGATTTTTGGCACTACCAAGGAATGGGAGTGTTATTGCGGTAAGTTCAAATCCATCCGCTACAAGGGTGTTATCTGTGATCGCTGCGGAGTTGAAGTTACTCATTTCAAAGTTCGGCGCGAGAGGATGGGGCATATCGAACTGGTTTCCCCGGTTTCTCATATCTGGTACTATCGATCGGTTCCCTCACGCATGGGATTGCTGCTCGATCTCACAATTGCTTCATTGCGCAGCATACTCTATTACGAGAAATATGTGATTATTGAGCCAGGTGATACTGAACTGAAAATGATGCAGCTGCTTACCGAAGAGGAATTAGCCGAGGCGCGTGAGCGTTTCGGTATGAATTTCACCGCCGGAATCGGGGCTGAAGCTGTTCGAACTCTCCTGGAAAACATGAACTTCGATGCGCTTTCCTCAGAACTTCGTTCTTTCATGGTGGAAAAGGGCGCAAAGGCCGATAAAAGGCTGCTGAAACGAATCGAAATCGTTGAGAATTTCCGGGATTCTGGTAATAGGGCGGAATGGATGGTTCTGGATGTCATTCCAGTCATACCCCCGGAACTTCGTCCCATGGTTCAGCTCGACGGCGGACGATTTGCCACTTCCGATCTCAACGATCTATACCGCCGGGTGATAAACCGGAATAATCGTCTGAAAAGACTCATGTCGCTCAATGCGCCTGATATCATCATTCGCAACGAGAAGCGAATGCTTCAGGAGGCGGTGGATGCGCTCTTCGACAACACCAAGAAGAAAAAAGTCGTCAAGGGCGCCTCGAACCGACCACTCAAATCACTCTCCGATCTTCTCAAAGGGAAACAGGGGCGCTTCCGTCAGAACCTTCTCGGGAAAAGAGTCGATTACTCGGGTCGATCAGTTATCGTTGTGGGGCCCAAACTCAAGCTACATCAATGCGGCCTTCCCACTAAAATGGCATTGGAACTCTTTAAGCCCTTCATTATGAAGAAGCTGGTAGAGAAAGACGTGGTTTACAATATCAAGAAGGCTAAAACCTTGGTTGAGCAGGAAACCCCGGAAGTCTGGGCCGTATTGGATGGGGTTGTCCGGGAGCATCCGGTGCTTCTCAATCGTGCTCCCACTTTGCATCGTCTTGGGATACAGGCCTTCGAGCCGGTGCTTGTTGAGGGCAGGGCGATTCAGCTCCACCCCCTTGTTTGTCATGCCTACAATGCTGACTTCGACGGCGATCAGATGGCAGTGCACGTGCCGTTGACCCAGGCCGCTCAGATTGAGTGCTGGACCTTGATGCTTTCGGATACAAACCTACTAAATCCCGCGAATGGTCAGCCTGTTGTATTCCCGTCTCAGGACATGGTGCTGGGATTGTACTCGCTGTCGAAGAGTCGTAGCGGCACCAAGGGCGAGGGGCGTTATTTCAGCTCTGCCAATGAGGTGATGATGGCCGTTGAGGCGGGCTCAGTTTCCTTGAACGCCATGATTTTCGTGAAAATCGAGGATGAATGGGTAAATACGACACCCGGGCGTATCGTTTTTAACGACCGCTTACCCGACGAAATACCCTTTATCAATGAAACCCTTAACGATAAGGCGATTCGCGCACTGATAATGCAATCGTTCAAGGAGCACGGCAATTATGTCACCGTTCAACTGCTCGATTCTCTCAAAGACATCGGATTCGAGTTTGCCACGCGAATGGGAACCACCATTGGGATGGATGATATTCAGGTTCCCGCTGAGAAGAAGGGTCTCATCGACGCCGCGAACAGCGAGGTCGACAAAATTCAAACCCAGTACCGTGACGGTCATATCACCTCAGAAGAACGCTATAACCGGGTAGTGGAGGTGTGGGGGAAAACCAATGAGGAACTGGCCAATGTGATGATGGACCACCTGCGAAAAGATCAGGATGGATTCAATAACGTCTACATGATGGCCGACTCAGGCGCCCGCGGTTCTCGAAACCAGATCAGGCAGCTCGCTGGAATGCGGGGACTCATGGCCAAGCCCTCGGGGGATATCATCGAACTCCCCATACGATCGAATTTCAAGGAAGGGCTTTCGGTAATCGAGTTCTTCATCTCGACCAACGGCGCTCGCAAGGGGCTGGCGGATACGGCCTTGAAAACGGCCGATGCCGGATATCTAACCAGGCGTTTGGTGGATATCGCCCAGGATGTCGTTGTGAATATGGATGACTGCGGCACGATTAACGGTATCGACATTGTCGCCCTCAAAGATGGTGAGGAAATCGTCGAAACCCTTTCGGATCGTATTATGGGCCGCTTCACCCTGGAACGGGTGAAGCATCCTATCACCGGCGACATCCTTGTCGATGTAAACCAGGAAATCACCGATGAAATCGCCTTGGAAATCGAGGAATTGGGTATCGAGAGTGTTCGTGTTCGCACCGTTCTTACTTGCGAGGCTCAGCACGGTGTGTGTGTGAAGTGTTACGGGCGAAATCTCGCTACCCATCGCCCAACCGACATCGGAGAAACAGTGGGAATTATCGCGGCTCAGTCCATCGGCCAGCCGGGAACACAGCTTACGATGCGTACCTTCCACGTTGGGGGTACGGCAAGTACCATTGCCGAAGAGAATCGAGTAGCCAAGCGCTATCCACTTCTGGTGAAAGACATCCAGGGCACCATTGTGCATCTGGATGACGAACGGCAGCTTTTTACGAGAAAGGGCTATCTCATAGTCGCACGTGTTCTCGCCAGAATCGAAACAAAAAGAGGCGATAAGACTGTTCCCAAGAAAGGGGACAAAGTAATCAAAGGTGAGGTAATTATTAAGCGCAAGGGCGGTGAAGTGAAGGCCGAAGAGAATGCCTTTGTCGTTGTTAGAAAACATGAGATACTGCTTGTCGCTCAGGATGAGCGGATTGAAATTAGAAACGGCTCCACTGTTCTTGTCAATAAAGACCACATCGCCGAAGCCGGTGAATCGCTTGCACTCTTCGACCCCTTCAGCGAACCCATTATCGCGGAAGTTGACGGTAAGGTGAAATTCGAGGATATCTTCCCTGGTACCACTCTTCGTGAGGAAATCAATGAAGACACCGGCAACATCGAAAAGAAAATTTCAGAAAGCTCAGTCGATACTCTTCAGCCTCGTATTGCCGTTACTGGCAGTGATGGTGCCATCCTCCAGGATTACTATCTGCCCGAAAACTCCTATTTGAACATCGAAGATGGTGTCGATATAAAGGCAGGTCAAACCCTCGCCAAGATACTCAAGGAGAGTCAGAAAACCCAGGACATCACCGGCGGTCTTCCCAGGGTCGGCGAGTTATTTGAGGCCCGGCGCCCCAAAGACTCAGCCATACTGACACGGATTAGCGGAACAGTTGAGTTTGAGGGAATCACCAAGGGCAAGAGAATTATCTCCGTGATTGATGCCAATGGAACCAAGATAAAACACCTGGTCCCCATGGGGCGGCATTTGCTTGTACGTAATGGAGACCCGGTTGAAGCCTCCGAACCTCTGTGTGATGGTCCCAAGGATCCCCATGACGTTTTGGAAATCCTGGGTGAGAATGCTTTACAGCAGTTTCTCGTGGACGAAGTTCAAGAGGTATACAGGATGCAGGGTGTTAACATCAACGATAAGCATATCGGGGTTATCATCAGGCAGATGATGAAAAAGGTTGAGATTATCGATGTTGGGGATACGCATTTCATCTTCGGTCAGCAGGTGGATAAATTTCTATTTCGAACCCAGAACGAGAAAGTTGTACGGGAAGGGGGACAGCCCGCCATGGCCAAGCCGCTTCTCTTGGGCATTACCAGGGCCAGTCTGAATATTGATAGTTGGGTTTCTGCCGCCAGTTTCCAGGAGACTACACGGGTACTCACCAATGCCGCCATTGCGGGCGATGTCGATCAGCTCAGGGGGCTCAAGGAAAATGTGGTCATAGGATATATGATTCCTGCTGGAACCGGCATGAGGAAGTATCGTGACTTGAAACTCTTCACCAAGGATACCGAGGATCTTGATGCCCATGTGGCGAATATTCTTGAATTACGCCGGCAGGAAGCCGAATTGTTAACCGAAACCATCGATCCATCCCAACACACCCCGGAGGAGGCACATGAGAAGGAATCAGTGGAATAGCTTCGTGTACTTTAGGGTTCTGGATGGTAGATGTATAAGGAAATTTCGTGGTATTGACCTTTCGCGTTGAAACCGCTAGTATCTGTCAGCTTCCCGAATGTGAGCTGAAGACACAGGAATGAATGAAATGGTCATAGCAAAGGAGTCGATGCGTGCCAACCATAAATCAACTCGTGAGAAACGGGCGTAAAAGCTCGAAGAAGAAAACCAACTCGCCGGCCCTGCAGTCCTGTCCTCAGAAAAGGGGGGTGTGCACGCGTGTGATGACCATTACACCGAAGAAGCCTAATTCGGCTCTTCGAAAAGTGGCGCGTGTCCGCCTGTCTAATGGAATCGAAGTAACCGCTTACATCCCAGGTGTCGGGCACAATCTGCAAGAGCATTCGGTGGTTTGTATCCGCGGTGGACGGGTTAAGGATCTTCCGGGTGTTCGTTACCACATAGTTCGCGGTACGAAAGATACTCTGGGAGTTGATGGACGCAAACAGGCCCGATCCAAATACGGATCGAAGAAGCCCAAGGCGTAGGGATTTTCATGTCGAGAAGGAAGGAAAACCCGGTAAGGTCTATTGATGCCGATCCCCAATATGGGAGTCGAGTCGTAACAAAGTTTGTTAACCGCATGATGCTTAAGGGCAAAAAGTCAACAAGCTTTCAAAATGTCTATGGGGCCATGTCGCTTCTTGCCGAGAAGTCCGGCAAAGACCCCCTTGTCGTTTTTTTGAAAGCCGTGGAGAATGTTAAACCGGCTGTGGAGGTGAAATCCCGACGTGTGGGCGGTTCCACCTATCAGGTACCCATCGAAGTGAGGGAATCCCGGCGTGAGGCGTTGGCAATGCGTTGGATTATCCTTGCCGCCCGCGAGCGCAGTGGCCGGAGTATGAAGGAGAAATTGAGCGCGGAATTGCTCGATGCGTTCAATCAGACAGGTGTGGCCTTCAAGAAGAAGGAAGACACCCATAGAATGGCGGAGGCCAATAAGGCATTTAGCAGTTACAAGTGGTAACAGGTTGATTGTTATGGGTGATTGGTATTAAATCACCATATTCGGATCGGTGAGTGGATCCGGTCTGAATGCCAAGGGGGAAGTACACAGGTTTTTCCTCCCGACCCACGTGGAATGCCCGCGGCTTTTGCTTGCTGGGCCTCTTTCAGACTGGGATGATCTTTCCGGACGGTATTTGTCGGACGAACCGGAGCATTGCTCCAGGCGAAGGGCTATATATCGGCGGCAAGTCCTCTTCTTGCACATGCCCCCTAGGGTGCGTCTGCGCTTGTCTGAATTTTCTACGGATTAAGGGCTATCCTGATTTATATGATTTGTCCATAATCGGATGAATCACAGCAACGGACCGAAGTCCGGCGTGTTGCGCTGTTATCTTCGGCACCGTGCCTTAAAGGCAGATATAGGAAATCTCATCACGAGAGATTTCGCAATCATTTTCCGTGCAGCCGTAGGAGGTTTTTCATGGCTAAGGAGAAATTTGAGAGGACGAAGCCGCATCTCAATGTCGGTACAATCGGCCACGTTGATCACGGTAAAACCACTTTGACTGCTGCCCTTACAATGTACAGCGCAGCCAAGTTAGGGGGTAAGGTGATGAGCTACGAGGATATCGATAATGCCCCTGAAGAGAAGGAGCGGGGTATCACCATAAATACCCGGCATGTTGAGTATCTCACTGACGCGAGACATTACGCTCACGTTGACTGCCCCGGTCATGCCGACTATATCAAGAACATGATAACCGGTGCGGCGCAGATGGACGGGGCCGTTCTCCTCGTCGCGGCCGATTCCGGACCTGAGCCCCAGACACGAGAGCATATTCTGTTAGCGCGTCAGGTAGGTGTGCCGAAGATTATTGTCTATATGAACAAGATGGATCTGGCCGACCCAGAATTGGTTGATCTTGTTGAGATGGAGGTTCGGGAGCTTCTGGAGACCAATGGCTTTTCGGGAGACGATACTCCTGTCATCAAGGGCAGTGCGTTTCAGGCAATGACAGACATCGACGATCAGGAGAAGACAAAGAGCATTCAGGAGCTGTTGGATGCCATGGATTCCTACTTCCCCATACCGGATCGCGATGTTGATAAACCCTTTCTCATGCCCATCGAAGACGTGTTCTCCATCTCCGGACGCGGCACTGTCGTTACCGGCCGTATCGATGGTGGTGTATTGCATGTAAGCGATGAAGTGGAAATCGTGGGCGTTAAGGAGACTCAGAAAACCGTTTGTACGGGCGTAGAGATGTTTAACAAGCTGCTGGATGAAGGACAGGCAGGCGATAACATCGGTGCTCTCCTTCGGGGAATCGATAAAAAATCCGTCGAGCGTGGTCAGGTTTTGGCAAAGCCTGGTTCCATCAAGCCGCATGCGAAATTCAAGGGTGCTGTGTACGTGCTCACCAAGGAAGAGGGCGGTCGTCATAATCCGTTTTTCACTGGATATCGCCCCCAGTTTTACTTCAGAACCACCGATATCACCGGGACAGTCACATTGCCCGAAGGTAAGCAGATGATTATGCCGGGGGACAATACCGAGATTTCCGTGGAGTTGATTCATCCCATTGCCATGGACGGGGGCCTTCGATTCGCCATCCGCGAGGGTGGTAGGACTGTGGCTTCCGGTCAGGTAACCGAAGTCGTCCAGTAAGGGGCACGTGTAGATGTTGTCAGTGACGGGAACACTTTGAAAGGAGTAAGAGCAATGGAGAAAATACGCGTAAGGCTCAGAGGCTTTGATATAGAACTCATTGAGCAGAGCGCGAGGGCCATTGTGGATACCGTACAGAAACAGGGCACCAAGGTGTCAGGGCCTGTACCCCTTCCGACGAAGGTTAATAAATACACTGTGCTCAAGTCTCCTTTTGTCAACAAGAAATCACGTGAGCAGTTCGAAATGCGGACACACAAAAGACTCATCGACATCCTTGAGCCTACTTCGGCGGTTATGGACGCTCTTATGAAGCTTGAGCTTCCCGCCGGTGTCGACGTAGAGATTAAGCAATAGGCTGAAGGTACGGAGCGACAAAATGATCGGATTGATCGGAAAAAAATTGGGAATGACCCAGATATTCGATGAAGGGGGTGTTCTGATACCCGTCACTGTGATTGCGGTGGAACCCAATGTCGTTATCGATCATCGCAGTGAAAAGAACCATGGTTACAGCGCCACCGTTCTCGGGGCCTTGGACAGGAAAGCGTCTCGGGTATCCAAACCCGAGGCCGGTCAGTTCAAGGAGCAGGTTAAAGCGAAAAAGCATATCGTTGAATTTCGCGACTTCGACAAGCAATGCGCCGTTGGCGATACTCTTGGCTTGGAGTTGTTCTCCAACTTCCGTTTCGTGGACGTTGTCGGCACGTCGAAGGGAAAGGGATATCAGGGCGTCATGAAGCGTCATAATTTCGGGGGTGGGCACGCGACCCACGGCTCCAAATTCCATCGGGGAAACGGATCCACTGGTATGGCGGCATATCCCTCGAAGGTTATAAAGGGAACCAAGATGTCGGGTCGTATGGGTGGGGAACGCAGTACGGTCCAAAATCTGAGAGTTGTCAAAATCGATCAGGAGAAGAATGTGATGCTGGTTAAGGGTGCCGTGCCCGGCAGTCGCGATAGCATCGTCGTAGTCCGTCAGGCCAAGAAGCGGAAGTAGGAGAGGGCATTCATGGACAAGAAAGTCTACTCGAAGGATGGAGTGGAGTTGAGAACAATCTCTCTGGAAGATGCCGTATTCGCTCAGAAGGTCAGTAAGGGTTCCATTTGGCATGCCATCAAAAATGAATTGGCGAACATGCGACAGGGCAACGCGAAGGTGAGAAATCGCCGGGAGGTAATAGGTTCGAATGCGAAGCCGTGGAGACAGAAAGGCACCGGCCGTGCCCGCTCTGGCGATCGCCAAAGTCCTCTTTGGCGTGGGGGCGGAGTTGTTTTTGGGCCTCAGCCCAGAGACTATTCGTATGTTATTCCTAGAAAGGTGAAACGCTTAGCCATGAGGAGCATACTGAGTCTCAAAGCCGCGGATGACGATCGATTCCGTGTTCTCGAAGACTTTTCAGTTGAAACCGGCAAAACGCATGATTTAGCCAAAATTCTTGAGAATTTCCCCTCTGAGGGACGTACCGTCATTATACTCGGAGAGGATGATAACCTGATAAAGAGGGCGGGCGGAAATATCAGAAACCTGCGTTTTCTCACCTTCAACCGACTTCGCGCGCATGATCTTTACTATGGAAACAATGTCCTCGTATTGGAAAAGGCGGTCAAGAAGCTCGGTGAGTTATACGGAGGCCGGGTATGAATTCGGATTTGATTATTATTGAACCGGTTCTCACCGAAAAAACTAATTTTCTTAGGGAGCAGGATGCTAAAACCTATGTGTTTAAGGTACATAGGAAAGCCAACAAACTGATGGTGATACGTGCGGTGGATTCCCTTTACAATGTTCGGCCTGTCAGCTGTCGGATTATCAATGTCCGAGGTAAGACGCGCCACAATCGCGCCGTATCCCGTGCGAGTTTTCGACGCGGTCTCGGCCGTACGGCTGCCTGGAAAAAGGCGATGGTAACCCTGGAGAAGGGTCAGAGCATCGATGCCTTTGAAGGCGCGTAAGAAGAAGTGGGTGAGTAAGAATGGGTATTAAATCCTACAAGCCAACAACGCCCTCACAGCGTTCTCATTTGAGTCTGGATGCCGCCGATCTGGCCAGAAAGGGTCCGGAGAAGTCGCTGTCCGGGGGAAAAGCGTCGCGAGTCGGCCGTGGTGCGGGTGGTCGAATCAGTGTCAGACGCCGTGGCGGAGGACATAAAAGAAAACATCGGACCATCGATTTCAAGCGCAGCAAATATGGCATCCCCGGCAAAGTGGTGTTTGTGGAGTACGACCCTAATCGCAGCGCGAACATTGCCCTCATTCATTACGCGGATGGTGCCAAGCATTACATTCTCTGCCCGAAGGGGCTCAATATCGGAGCGACTGTGCAGAGTGGTCAACAGGCTCCCATTGAAGTGGGAAACAGTCTTCCTCTTGATTCCATTCCCGTCGGTAGAACGGTGCATGCCATCGAGTTAACCAAGGGGAAAGGCGCGCAGCTCATTCGCAGTGCCGGCTGCGGGGCCCAGATTCAGGCCAAGGAAGGCGATTATGTCACATTGAAGCTCGCATCCGGCGAAATACGCATGGTTCACAAAACATGCATCGCCACAATTGGGGAAGTTGGGAATGGCGATCATATGAACGTGAAGCTTGGCAAGGCCGGACGCAATCGCTGGCTGGGAAAACGTCCGAAAGTACGCGGTGTGGTGATGAATCCTGTCGATCATCCCCATGGCGGTGGTGAAGGCCGCAGCTCCGGCGGTCGCCACCCGGTAACCCCCTGGGGCAAGCCGACCAAGGGTGGAAAAACCCGCCAAAAGCATAAATCATCCAATAGGTTCATCGTCAAGCGGCGTAGGGGGTAGGGAGTTGATAGATGTCCAGGTCAATTAAAAAAGGGCCCTTTGTGGCCAAGAGCCTGTATGAGAAGGTGATTGAGCAGAACAAGGGCGATTCAAAGGGAATGATAAAAACCTGGTCGCGCAGTTCTACGATCATCCCTGAAATGGTTGGTATGACCATCTCGGTATACAATGGCAAGACTTTCGTGCCCATCTACGTAACGGAAAATCTTGTTGGGCATAAGCTTGGCGAATTTTCTCCTACGCGCTTGTTTCGTGGACATGCGGGTTCGGACAAGAAAGGCAAGCGGCATTAAGAGGTGTACAGCAGTATGGATGCAAAAAAGGGCTATCGCGCCCTGTCAAAGAACTTACCAATGTCGCCGTCGAAGATCCGACCCATTGCGAATCATCTAAGGCGAAAGTCTTATACGGATGCCGTTGCCATTCTTGATGCCTTGCCTCAGAAGGGCGCGGGCTATCTCAAGAAGGCGATTCAATCCGCGGCCGCCAATGCCATGCACCAGGATCAGAATCTTGATGAGGAGTCATTATTTGTCGCCGAGCTTCTGGTTGATGGCGGTCCTAGTCGAACCACAATATGGCCCAGAAGCCATGGTCGGGCGGATCGGCAGATAAAGCGATCGAGTCATATCCACGTCGTGCTCAATCTTAAGGCGGTGGAATAATGGGCCAGAAAGTAAACCCCTACGGTTTCAGGTTGGGAATCAACAAAGATTGGAAATCTCGCTGGTATGTGGGCCCTCAGGAATATGCGCAGACTCTGCATGAGGATCTACGCCTTCGAAAAGCTTGCATGGAGAGTCCGGAAGCCAAGGGTGCCGATATCTCCAATATCGTGATTGTCAGGCAGCCCAATCGCGTTACTCTCACCATTGAGACGGCCCGACCCGGTGTTATCATCGGTGCTAAGGGGGCTAATATCGAGAAGGTCGCGGGCAGGATTCAGAGACTCACCGACAAGAAGGTGAATGTCAAGATCAAAGAAATCAAGAAGCCCGATGGGGATGCTCAGGTGATTGCCCTGAACATCGCGCGGCAGCTTAGGGGTCGTGCGGCGTTTAGGCGTACGTTGAAAATGGCTCTACAAAGCGCCATGCGTGCTGGTGTGCAAGGTATCAAGATAAAGATTTCCGGCCGCCTTGGTGGAGCGGAAATGCGCCGTGAGCTTTCAGTGAAAGATGGCCGGGTTCCCCTGCACACATTGAGGGCTGATATGGATTATGGTTTCGCTGAGTCGTTTACAACATTCGGTGTCATTGGGGTAAAGGTTTGGGTGTTTAACGGCGAAATCCTTGGAAACGACCACAAGGAAGATGCCGGCCAGCTTGTGAGCAGCAAACGTGAGGGTAGGGGGGGGCAGGAAGATGCTTAGCCCCAAGCGGACTAAGTTCCGTAAAACCCAACGGGGTCGCGCGATTCCCAATGCCAAATTCGCTCAGCGGGGAAATACGATTTCCTTTGGCGATTTCGGATTGGTTTCCATGGAAAACAAGCAGATTACGGCCCGCCAGATAGAAGCGGCACGTATCGCCATGACTCGGTATATCAAACGGGGGGGCAAGGTCTGGATTAGAATTTTTCCCCATATTCCCTATACGAGAAAGCCCGCCGAAACCCGCATGGGTAAGGGAAAAGGCAGCCCGGAGAAATGGGTGACGGCGGTAAAGCCTGGAACCATGATGTTTGAAATCGGCGGTGTTGAACACGATCTGGCCCGCCGTGCCATGGAATTGGCAGGCAGCAAACTGCCGATCAAAACCAAATTTGTCGTCCGACATCATGAGGGTAGGTGAATATGAAACTCACGTTTAACGACTTAACCCTGGATGAATTGGTGGCCAAGCGCGAAGAACTCTCTGGAAGGAATCGGGCATTGAGATTTGAAATGGTGATGGGACATGTTGAAAACCCGCTGGCCAAGAGAAATCTCCGTCGGCAAATTGCCAGACTCAATACCATGATTAACGAGTATGAAATTGGGATCCGGAAGGCTTAGGTGTGGAAAAGAGAAAAAGCAATAAGAGAATCTTCACGGGTACGGTGCTGAGTGACAAAATGGACAAGACAATAACAGTTCTTGTTACGACACGCCAGTTACATCCGCTGTACAAGAAGTACGTTGGCCGATCCAAGAAGTACAAGGCTCATGACGCGGCCAACGACGCTCACGAAGGTGATATTGTCAGCATCATCGAGAGTCGTCCCATAAGCAAAGACAAGCGATGGCGGCTCAAAGAAGTCGTTGAACGCGCGAAGTAGGAAATGCGATGATTCAGATGCAGTCTTACATGAATGTTGCCGATAACTCCGGTGCCAAGCGTGTTCAAACCATCAAGGTGTTGGGCGGAAGCCACCGGCGCTACGCCACCATCGGCGACATTGTCGTGGTAACGGTCAAGGATGCTTTACCCAATGCGCCGATCAAGAAGGGGGATGTTAGGCGGGCGGTTGTCGTTCGGACTCATAAGGAATACCGCCGTGAGGATGGAAGTTACATTCGTTTTGATGACAACGCATGTGTCATCATTGATGCCACCAGAAACCTTGTCGGCAAGCGGATATTCGGACCTGTCGCCCGGGAGCTGCGAGATTACGGCTATATGAAGATTGTTTCTTTGGCCCCAGAGGTTCTTTGAGAGAGGAAGGATAGTGGCAACCAAGCTAATAAAAGGCGATCAGGTCCAAGTAATAACGGGGAAAGATAAGGGCAAGAAGGGTCGAGTACTACGAGTCGACCGTTTGTCAGGGAAGATTATAGTTGAGGGGCTCAACCTGGTAAAGAAAACACAACGCCCCAAGAAACAGAGCGATAAGGGCGGCATCATTGAGATCGAATCCTCCTTGCCAATTTCGAACGTGATGGTAATTTGCAAGAGATGTGGTCCCACACGATTGGGCATCAGGGTGGAGAGGACGTTCAAAACCCGGTTTTGTAGAAAATGCGGGGAGGTGCTTTGATGGCCAGAGTAAAGAAGTATGAGGCGAGGCTGAAGGCTCGTTTTCATAAGGATATAGCCGGGGCGCTTTTGAAGGAATTCAATTTCCGAAGCCCGATGCAGATTCCTCGCATCGAGAAGATTGTTCTGTCTGCCGGTGTGGGTGAAGCAATCACCAATAAGAAGTTCCTCGATTCGGTGGTGAACGAAATGGAGCAGATTACAGGTCAAAAAGTCCTAAGAACCAAGGCCAGGAAGTCTATCGCGAATTTCAAGATTCGAGAAGGTCAGGAGGTTGGTGCCAAGGTAACCCTCAGGGGCAATCGCATGTACGAATTTCTCGATAGGCTGGTGAATGTGGCGCTGCCGCGGGTTAAGGACTTTCGTGGCATCAATCCCAAGGCGTTTGATGGCCGCGGTAATTACAGCCTGGGTATTGATGAGCAGATTATTTTTCCAGAGATTGATTATGACAAGATTGAGCAGGTGAGGGGTTTGAATGTGACCATCGTTACGACGGCCGCGAATGATGAGCAGGCCAGAAGTCTACTCATCAAATTCGGAATGCCTTTCAGAAAGGAGTAGGTGATGGCGAAGAAGTCGATGATGATTAAGGCTCAACGCAAACCCAAATTTGTTACTCGAACTGTTCGACGTTGTGGTTTGTGTGGTAGGCCTCGGGGCTATATGAGGAAGTTCGCAATGTGCCGGATTTGCTTTCGGAAACTTGCCAATGAAGGCATGATACCCGGTGTTACGAAGTCGAGCTGGTAATGGGAGAGAAGTATGAGTGTTAGCGATCCAGTAGCCGGTATGCTCACCAATATCCGAAATGCTGTCGCCGCGAAGCTTGAAAAGGTTGATATACGTCCTTCAAAACTCAAGATGGAGATTATCAAGATTCTGAAAAATGAGGGCTATGTAAAAAACTTCAAGAAGATTACTCAGGATGAGATTGATTTAGTCCGGGTATTTCTGAAATACGACGATGGGGAGAACTCCATCATTCATGGTCTGAAATCCGTGTCCACTCCAGGCCGTCGGGTTTATTCCGGCTACAAGCATATGCCGCGGATATTCAATGGCTTGGGTACTGTGATTGTTTCTACATCCACCGGTGTTATTACCGGGAAAAAAGCTGTCGCCAACAGAATCGGCGGCGAAATCATCTGTACGGTCTGGTAGGAGGTAGGTATATGTCTCGAATCGGACTTCAGCCGGTCATCATTCCAGGCGGGGTAACAGTCAGTGTCAATGACAACATCCTGCATGTTAAGGGGAGCAAGGGGGAGATAACCCAGTCGTTCGAACCACTGGTCAATTTCGATATCAGCGAGAAAGAGGTTCAGGTGAGTCGGGTGAATGAATCCAGGCAGGCAAAGTCGATGCACGGTCTATATCGATCCTTGCTGCATAACATGGTGACTGGTGTGAGCCGGGGATTTACGAAAAACTTGGTGATTAATGGTGTTGGCTACCGGGCTGAGGCCAAAGCACAGGTACTGCTTCTCAGTCTGGGTTATTCGAATCCGATTGAGTATCAACTGCCTGCGGGTATTCAAGCGAATACCGATGGTGTTAACAAGGTTTCGATAAGCGGTATCGACAGGGCCCTCGTCGGCCGGGTTGCTGCCGAGATTCGTAAACTGCGGCCCCCGGAGCCCTACAAGGGCAAGGGAATCCGCTATGAAAATGAGCGGATTCGCCGGAAAGTCGGTAAGAGCGGCGTGAAGTAGGAATGTAGTGATGGATAGATTGGGTGACAAGAAGAGAAAACACACTCGGCGTAAGGGGAGAATTCGAAAAAAAATTCTCGGTACGACTGAACGTCCACGTCTGATGGTATTCAAAAGCCATAGGAATATCAGCGTTCAAGCAATCGATGATGTGGCTGGAAGGACTCTGGCTTCGGTTTCCACATTGGAGAAAGACATGGCCGACACCAAGCGGTCGATGGACGGTGCCAAAGTTGTTGGTCGGAGGATTGCCGAGAGACTCAATGCTATCAAAGTGAAGAGGGTGGTTTTCGACAGAAACGGCTACCGTTATCACGGAATCGTGAAGACTCTAGCTGACGAGGCTCGTGAAACGGGTCTTGAGTTCTAGGGGGATGCATGGCAGTTAGAGAACGAAATGAAGATAAGGAGTTCACAGAGAAGCTCATCAAACTCAATCGTGTTTCCAAAGCTATTAAGGGCGGTCGAAAGATGTCTTTCAGTGCCTTGATGGTCGTCGGCGATGGAAACGGTCAGGTAGGGTACGGTTTCGGCAAGGCCAATGACGTGTCTGAGGCCATCCGCAAGAGTGTGGATAAGGCTAAACGGAACATGATGGTGATTCCCATCAAGAAGAGCACCCTCCCCCATGAGATAACTGGTGTTTTCAAGAGCGCGTCTGTGCTTCTTAAACCCGCGGCTCCCGGTACTGGTATAATTGCCGGCGGTCCTGTGAGAGCCATCATGGAAGCGGCCGGTGTGCATGATATTCTGGCCAAAAGTCTTGGTTCGAAGAATACAATCAACATCGTCAAGGGTGTATTCAATGGATTTGAGAATTTACTCGTAGCACCCAAGGTGGCTAGCGGACGGGGTAAGAGTATCAAGGATATCTGGGGCTGAGCATGGCAAAGAAGAAATCTCCCCGAATTCGGATAACGCTGATTCGGAGTACCATCGGACGAAAACCTGAGCAAAGAGCGACGGCTAAGGCTCTCGGGCTGGGGAAGTTGAATTCCACGGTCGAAAAAGATGCCAATCCAGCGATTCTCGGAATGGTGAATACGATTTCCCATCTTGTGAAGGCGGAGGAGTTATAGTATGAGTGTCAGTCCGCTCAGAGCCCCGAAAGGCGCATCCACAAAGAAGCGCATCGTCGGCCGGGGCCGGTCTTCTGGGTTTGGGAAAACGACTGGAAGGGGCCATAAGGGCCAGAAATCCAGATCCGGCGGGGGCGTGCGAATCGGTTTCGAAGGGGGGCAGATGCCTCTTTTCAGGCGAGTTGCCGCCCGGGGCTTTTCCAATTATCCTTTCAAGAAGGCGTATGTCGTTGTCAATGTAGCGTCACTTGATAGGCTATTTTCAGACGGTGAAACCGTAAGTTTGGAGTCCTTGGTTGCCAAGGGTCTTATAAAGAAGAGTGAAAGATTGGTGAAGATTCTTGGGCAGGGCCTGTTGAGGAAAAAACTTGATGTCTCGGTACCGATGGTTTCCAAATCGGCCAAAGAGAAGATTGAAAAGGCCGGCGGGAAGGTTGTGAGTATCTCAGCGGGAGCAGCGGTGCGATAGATATGGCAAACAACCCAATAGCCGATATTTTCAGAATCCGTGATCTGCGGAATCGCATCCTCTTCACACTGTGCATACTGGTAATACACCGAATCGGTTCCATCATCCCAGTTCCGGGGGTTGATGTTAATGCGGTAACCCAATTTTTCTCAGGTAGAGGCAATGAGAGCCAGGGAATCGTTGATTACCTCGATTTTTTCTCCGGTGGTGCCTTCAAGAATTTTTCCATATTCATGCAAGGTGTGATGCCATATATCACAACCAGCATCATCATGCAGGTTTTGATGCTAGTTTTCCCAGCTTTGAAGAAGATTGCTGAAGAAGACGGCGGCAGGAAGAGGATTCAGCGATACACCCGATACGCAACGGTTCTGGTTTGTCTACTCCAGGGCATTGCGCTTTTGCGGATACCGTTGAACTACAGGGTAGTAATAGAAGATATGGCCCCCTGGCAGTTTCTCTTACTCGGCATGCTTACCACAACAGCGGGTACGGTATTTTTAATGTGGTTGGGGGAGCAAATCAATGTGCATGGTGTTGGGAATGGCATTTCGCTTCTCATTTTTACCGGCATTGTGGCTCGCATGCCCAACGCGTTTTCAGTGTTAATCCGGGAAATCAGAGCCTCGAATCTCAATCTTGTTTTTGTGATTCTCACGTTTGTACTTTTTGTGGGTGTGGTGATCCTGGTTATCTATGAGCAGCAGGGGTTGAGGAAGATACCGGTAAACTATGCCAGCCGAATTGTAGGACGCAGGCAGTATCGTGGACAGAGCTCTTATATCCCGTTCAAAATAAACCCCTCCGGAGTGATTCCTGTTATTTTCGCTTCGTCAATTCTTACCATTCCAGTGCAGTATGCCGGTAGCCTGGGCTCCGGCGGCAACGTGTTTTGGGGAAAAATTGTATCGGCGATGGATACCAGCGGTCCTCTGTACCTGACGCTGTATACCCTGCTCATCATCTTTTTTGCGTACTTTTATACCCAGGTATCGCTGAACCCTGTTGAAATTTCGAAACAGATCAGGGAGAATGGGGGTTCGATTCCAGGCATTCGCAGTGAGAACATGGAAGCCTACCTGACACGAATACTGAACCGCATCATATTGCCGGGTTCCATATTCCTCGCTATGATCGCATTGATTCCATCCCTGCTGATAATCGCGATACCAGGGTTTCCCCAGCAGATGGCTTACATCATGGGTGGTACATCATTGCTTATCATGGTTGGTGTCGACCTGGATACAATGAGTCAGATAGAGGGGCATCTCAAGATGCATCATCACGAGGGATTAACCAAGGGCGGCAAACTCCGCTCGCGGAATTTATAAGAGGCATGACGCAATGAAGGTAAGAGCGAGTGTGAAACCCATTTGCGACAAGTGTAAGGTGGTACGTCGTCGCGGTGTAGTGAGAATCATTTGCGATAATCCCAAGCACAAGCAGCGACAGAAGTAGGAGTTTTCAATGGCGCGTATCGCGGGTATCGATCTTCCCAATAAGCATACGGATACTGCACTGACGTATATTTTCGGAATCGGCCGAACTTCGGCCCAGTCAATCTGCAAGAAAACAGGTGTCGATCCGCAGGTTCGTATCAATCAACTTTCGGCTGAAGAAGTAAATAAACTTCGGAAGGTGATTGAGAATGATTACAAGGTTGAGGGACGGCTTCGCTCCGAGATGGCGTTGAATATCAAGAGACTGATGGACATCGGTTGTTACCGTGGACTCAGACACCGCAAAGGTCTTCCTCTACGGGGTCAACGGACTAAAACCAATGCGCGTACCCGAAAAGGCAAGGCTAAAACCGTTGCGAAGAAGAAGAGATAGGACAGCTGAAATAGATGGCTAAGAAGAAAGAGAAGAAGAGTGTAGCTGAGGGTAATGTTTACATTCAAGCCACCTTCAACAACACGATTGTGACAATTACCGATCTCAAGGGAAACACCCTCTCCTGGTGCAGTGCGGGGTCACTGGGTTTTCGTGGTGCGAAAAAATCCACCCCATACGCGGCTCAAATAACGGCGGAAACAGCCACAGAGCGAGCTCATGATTACGACCTGCAAATGGTGAACGTCTATGTCAAGGGCCCTGGAATCGGGCGTGAATCCGCGATTCGCTCCCTGGGTAACATCGGTCTCAAGGTGAAAACAATCAAAGATATTACTCCAATCCCTCACAACGGCTGTCGACCACGCAAAAGCCGACGCGTGTGATTTACGTAATCAGACATCGAATAACGGCCGCGTAAGGAGCTGATATGTCAAAAAAAAATCTCCTGAAGGGTTTTAAAAGGCCTAAGGGCATTACCTTCGAGCATAGTGAAGTGACTCGGTATTACGGTAGGTTTATCGCCTATCCCTTTGAGCGGGGATACGGTGCCACGATCGGCAATACCCTCCGTCGCATCCTCCTCTCTTCCATTCATGGATATGCCGTTTCCGCCGTGAGAATCACCACCATCAATGAAGAGGGAAATTCACATGTTATAGCCAGTGAGTTCGAAGCGATTCCCTATGTCGTTGAGGATACACCTGTAATCGTCAGCAATCTCAAGTCCCTGAAGCTCAATCTACCTGATGATGTAGAAGAGAAAACCATTCATGTCGAATGGAAGGGGAAGGGTTTGATGAGGGGGGCCGACCTTGAGAAAGACGGGATTCAGGTATCCAATAAGGAGCAGCCCATCTGCACGACTATGGAAGGGAGCAACCTTGATTTCGAGATTCAAGTCAATCTTGGACGTGGTTATGTACCGGCTGAGTTGAATGAGAAGTATGTCGAGCATATCGGCACCATCCCTGTGGATTCTATTTACACTCCCATCACTAAGGTGAAATACGCCGTGGAAGATACTCGTGTCGGACAGCGTTCCGATTATGATAAACTCGTCCTTGAGGTATGGGGCGATGGTACAGTAACGCCTGAGAATGCTCTTGCCGAAGCAGCCAAAATAGCCAAAGATCACTTCACCATTTTCATAAACTTCGATGAGGATGAAGTGTTAAGTGAAGACGAAGTCGATGAAGAGGAAGAACGTATCAGGACTTTGCTGGAAACCCCGGTGGAGGAACTCGAATTGTCAGTTCGCTCCAGTAATTGTCTCAAGAATGCCAGCATAAAAACTATTGGGGATCTTACCAAAAGGACAGAGGAAGACATCGCAAAAACACGAAATTTTGGGAAGAAATCCCTCCAGGAGATCAAGGAGAAGCTGCAAGAGTGGAGTCTCAGCCTCGGAATGACAGATTACAGCATACTCAAAAGTACGGTCAAGCTAGCTGAATCGGCTGAGCTAACTGATGATAACGATTCCGGACAGAAAGAGTCTGTTCTTGAGAATGAGGAATAGGGAAGATGCATAATCGGATTGGATTCAACAGACTCGATAGGAAACCCAGTCATCGAAAGGCGCTTCATCGGAATATGGTAACATCATTGATAAAGTACCAGCGTATCGAAACCACATCAGCCAAGGCACGGGAGATTCGGCGGACAGCGGAGAAACTGGTAACGAGGGCCAAGATTGATTCGGTTCATAATCGCCGTATCGCCGCCCGGACGGTTTATGAAAAAGACGTGCTGAATAAGCTCTTTTCGGAGGTAGGGCCGCGCTTTTCTCAAAGGCCGGGTGGCTATACCAGAATCTTGAAACTTGGCCGAAGAAATGGTGATGCAGCCGAAATGGTGATTCTTGAATTCCTGCCGGAGGAAAAACCATCCACCAAGCCAACACCAGTGGCCAAGAAGAAGGCCGAACCAAAGAAGTCGTCTGGGCCTGCCATTACGCCTAACCCAGCAAAATCTAAGGCCAAACTAGCCGTTAATGCGGGTACTGAGACTGAGAATGCGGCCGAAGATGAAACTCCCAAAGCATCTGAATCCGAGAATCGAACGAAAAAGAGCAGTAGATAGGCTCGCGGATTACTTAGATTTTAAGACTTTTCTACCGATTGTGTAGGGAGGACGTTTAACATACGCTGTAACGCCTCTTTTTTCTGTGCCCACTAGGAATGAACCCATGAGTCGTAGGTGTATGGAGGGGCAGTCCGGCAAGATATGAGAATTTCGCAGAAGGTTGCTTTGTCAATTCTTGTTTCTCTTTTTGTAACCGGTGCTTTTGTGGCGCTTTCATATGCCGGGCTTTTTACGAAGCTGGAAATAGGTTTTTTTCGAGAAAGAGTCATTCGCGATCAGCATGCCCGCTTGGTGCTTATTTCCGATTCCATTGATGCCTGGAATGCCGACAATCTATTGAGATTCAATGCCCTCGCGAGCGAACGGAATTTCCAGGCTGTTTTTTCCTCAATATACCAGAGCGATGAAATTGCTTTTAGAACCAGGGTTTCCGACTCCCTCGAAGACAGCCTGATAGGTTTTCAGGGTATGCGCGTTGTTGATGCTGAAAACAGAATTCAGCATTCGACACTAGCAGGGGATATCATAAGCGATCAAGCAGGGAGCGTCGGGCGCAGGGTTTATAGGAATTGGGAGCAGACTTCAGGATTTTTCGCTCTTGACGCACCGGCTGATACTTCGGATTCTTTCGTTGTCTACGATGGAGTTTCCGAACAGATAGTCTATGTGCTGCCCATGCAGGATACGGGTTTTACTTATCGTGGATGGATGATTGTCTATATAAACCCCGTTGGACTTGGAGAGAAACTGGCCAGTGAGGGTGTAATCGGTGCCGCCGGTCGAGTTCAAGTAATTGATAAGCGTGGTGTAATCATTGATATTCGCCCCGAGCAGGTGGAAGCGGTAAGAAATGATATCGACAGGCTATGGCCCATAGGCGGCTTGCCAACCGTCTTTGCCGGACTGGCCGAGGATATCAATGAGAAATACTTCCTTGTGTCCCATGTTACAGAAGATGGAGCTTGGGTGGGGAAACTAGTGCCCAGCCGTTTACTGGGTCTCACTCCCACCATGCGGTTTCTCATTTTCGCGATGGTCTTCATTACTGCTTCACTGCTGATGTTTCTTCTTTTCAATCTTCGGCAGGACAAAGCGGAAATTGTGCGTAGTCGCATCATCAAGCTGCAGGTAAACCTGATGCGAGATTGGCTCGAAAACCATGAAGACCGCTATCTGAAGGCTTCAGATCTTGAGTCACGTAGAGGCGAGGTTAAAAAAGAACTACAAAGCGGATTAGGGAAACTTGGGAAACAGCAACTCAAAGAAACAGATGATATTATTGACCGGGGATGGGATCGAATTAAGGAGATACTCGCGGATAACGATGATAATTTGGAGCCGGGGAAGAATCACACTGCGGATGAAAGAGGCGCGTTGCCTGTTGATTTGAAGCAACTCGAGGAAATGATTACCCGGGCGATATCCGAAGTGAATTTTGTCGTGCCCCCCGAAGCCCTTGCTGGTATTCGAGTTTCCACCTCGAATCAGAGTGTTCAATCGCCATCGAGACCCCATGAAGATGTGTCAGAGGCAGAAGAACTCACCGATTCCGCGGTCGAAGCAGAAGAAGAACTCACCGAGCTCGAAGAGCTCGCCGATGCCGCGGCCGAAGC
>Ga0209049_1000008_pt1 | contig 38698 bp, 37 predicted proteins | sample WorMetulBAHAMAS2_FD_187398 | JGI IMG/M metagenome (GOLD analysis project Ga0209049, IMG submission 187398) | Marine gutless worms symbiont microbial communities from Max Planck institute for Marine Microbiology, Germany - Olavius ullae BAHAMAS.2... | ecosystem: Host-associated > Annelida >...
CCCTCCAAACAACACGGCCATGGAATCACGCCAGAGCGCCCGAGGGAATCCCAAAACGTCGCCGAAATCGCAAGAAATCGACGGGCCAAACCCCGGTATCCTGCAATTCCGAATTCTTGAGAAAGCAGAATACCGTCGTCTGATCAGGACGTTAGGATTTGTTCACGGACGACGTTGTCGTGTCGATGGCCTCGGTGAGGGATTGGAAACCCGCGCCCTTGGCCTCGATCTTCTCGATGCTGCGGAGCAGGTCCATGAGGGAACGGGACAGGCGGTCCAGCTTCCAGACAACCACCACGTCGCCGGGACGAAGATGGTCAAGGAGGCGGTGAAGCTCGGGGCGATCCCATCGGCCGCCGGAGGCCTGCTCCTCGAATATGCGTTCTATGCCGGCATCGTGAAGCGCCGCCACCTGGGCGGCCGTATCCTGTCCGTCGGACTTCGAGACGCGGGCGTAACCTAAACACATGAACCTCCGTGCATTAACCGATTGCGAATGCCATTAATTGTGCAACAGGGTTTCGCAATCCCCAAATTCCCGCTTCGCGGTCGCACAAATTTCATTGCGCAAACGGTCGTTTTTGCAGAATCGTATTTTCCCAAAATAGATTTTATATATGGTAATATTTCTTCATTTAAATAATTAAATAAATACAGAAAGTAATAATGGCACACATTATCGGAGTGATTTCTCAAAAAGGCGGAGTCGGGAAGAGTACGGTCGCACGGCTGATCGCGCGGGAATACGCGGCCGCCGACTGGAACGTGAAGATCGCCGATCTCGACATTCAGCAAGGCACCAGTTTCAGTTGGCAGGGACGGCGCTTGCAGAACGGCATCGAGCCGGTGGTGTCGGTCGAGCGTTTCGCTACGGTCGAACACGCGCTCCGAATCGCCGAGCACCATGATCTATTGATCCTGGACGGCCCACCACACGCAACGACCGGCACCAAACGGATTGCGGAAGCCAGTGACCTCCTGGTTCTTCCCACAGGTCTCGCACTTGATGATTTGGAACCGTCGGTCCTGCTGGCGCACGAGTTGACGAAGGGCCGCGTGCGTCCCGATAAGATCGTCTTCGCTTTCTGCCGTGTCGGCGACAGTGCGGCGGAATTGAGCGAAGCCATTCAGTACGTGGAACAGGCCGGCTATTGCTACCTCACCGGTTTCCTCCCGGAAAGGGTCGGCTACCGGCGCGCCAGCGACGAAGGCCGCGCGGCAACGGAAACGCGCTTTGCCAGCCTGAACGCCAAGGCCGACGAATTGACTCAGGGCATCATCGACAAATTACAAAAACTCACCAAACGGAGGGCCGCATGATATGGCGAACATCCCAGCGCCCGCGAAAGGCACGAAGGGCAAACCGCCCACAAAGGTACAAACATTAGACAATCTTTCCCGGCCCGAAGCCGGGGAATTGAAGCCCTTGAACTTCAAGGTTCCGTCGGATTTCCACCGCGCGTTCAAGACCTATGCCGCCGCTCATGACCTCTCGATGGTCCAGCTTCTTCGGGAAGGATTTGAGTTGGTGAAGGTAAAACGCGGCGCATGAGGTGCATGCGGCTCGTGAAATGTCGGATCATCCGACAAATTCATTTCTCTTTGCTGTTACAGAATTGGTTCCGATAGGATTGTCCATGAACCTGTTGCCGACCCCGTGGTCTAGGAAATCATGTGCGATCACATCCGTGCCCAGGCTGGGGTTAGTCAACCCAGGCAGGCGGGTCGGCAACAGGAATATTATAGTATTTTCAACGCGCTAATTCCAGTCGTCAGCCGAGTTTTTCCGTGTCCCGGCATAAGCCTTTCAGGAAATCATGAAAGGATCACGCTATGGACACCTTGCGTCTATTCTGGCGATGCCTACGCTTCGCCCTATTCGACCTACCGGTCATTATCGTCTTCATTTTGATTGTCTCGGCGGTTGCCGAGAACTTCGGGTTCACGGATGCCGCCCGGATCATTTTGGCTCTGGGGTTTGGGTTTCTGGCAATCGGCCTATGTGGCTTGCTGCGGAGGCTCATCGCCAAACCGAAGAACCTGCACGGCTCGGCCGCCTTTGCAAGAGCATCGGAACTGCGACGCACCGGCCTTCAATCGATGGGCCTACGGCGGAACGGCTTCATCCTCGGCAAGAAGAACGGGCGGTTCATTCGCTTCAACAAACCCGGCCATCTCCTGACCTTCGCTCCGACCCGGTCGGGAAAAGGCGTCGGCGCGGTTATTCCCAACCTGCTCGATCATCCGGGCTCGGTCGTTGTCACCGACATCAAAGGCGAAAACTACCACATCACGGCGGCCTTTCGCCGGTCGCTCGGACGTGTCGCCGCCTTCGCGCCATTCGATCCTGGTATCGACAGCGCCTTCTACAATCCCATCGACTTCATCCGTGCCGGCACAGTTAACGACGTGGACGACGCGCGGCTGATCGCGGAAATGATCGTTGCGACGGACCGACAGGAACCGAACCACTGGGAAAGAGAGGCCCGCGTCCTCGTCATGGGATTGATGCTGTTCATCGCCACCGACCTTCCGCCGCACCGACGGAACCTTCGCGAGGCCCGTGCCCTGCTCATGCGCGACCAGTCTGGGTTCGACGCGGTGATCAACGCCATGCGGCAAAGCGAGCACCCGACAGTCGTCCGGATCGCCGAAGGCTTCTCGCAAAAGGAAGACAAGGAACGCTCCGCCGTCATCTCGACGGCGCAAGGCTGTACCGAGGTTTTCGAAAGCCCGCAACTGGGCGCGCTGACAGCGAAATCCACCTTCCGTATGGAGGATCTGAAGAACGGCGTATTGTCGCTTTATGTCATCATCCCGCCGGAATATGTGACGGTCTATCGGCCATTCCTTCGGCTGATGATCGGCCTCGCCACCGCCGCCATGTCGCGGAACGGCAAGCTGCCGAACCACAACGTCCTGTTCCTCCTCGACGAGTTACCGGCCCTGGGCCACATGCGTCCGATAGAGGACGGCATCGGTTATCTCGCCGGTTACGGCGCATCGCTCTGGCTCTTCGTTCAGGACTTGGACCAGTTGAGCCAAACCTACAAGAAATGGCGCTCCCTCATCGCCAACTGCGCCGTGCGCCAGGCTTTCAACGTGCAGGACCCGGATACGGCCAAACTACTTTCGAACATGCTCGGGCAGCGCACCGTCAAGGTTACCAATCACGGCCGAAGCGGTCGTTTCGGCCTTTTCGGTTGGGCGAACAGCTTCAGCGAAAACAGCAGCGAAACCGGCCGCCCACTCCTGGCTCCGGACGAAGTCATGCTGTTGCCGGAAGACAAGGAATTGGTCTTCGTCCAGGGATGCCCACCAGTCTTAGCCGAGAAGGTAAAATACTTCCTGGAACGCAAGTTCCGTGGCCGCTGGAAATTCTGGCGTCCCGGCGCGGCCGCGGATGCGCAGCCGGCCGGATACGATTTAACGAAAAGAAGAAAGGACGAAATAACGATTGGCGGGGAAGCACCGACGGAAACAGCCGAAAACCCCGAAAACCCGGCTTCTTCTTTCCCTCTGTTACCGAATGTGTAATTCTGTCACTTGCGTCAAGAGAGAAACTTGATGTACGATCTTGTTCGCATTGGGTGGTGTGACTCCCTGTCCTAACGACGAAGGCTTACGGCCATCGCAACGTCATCGGGGCTGTACTTTCTTCCGACGTGGTCAGCCCTTTCACAAATATGGAGGAAGCCATGCATAAGCACGCCTATCGATTGCTCACTGAATCCCCCGCCAAGAAGACCGCGAAGAAGCTCATCGGCATCGTCGAGTTGATGGGGTTTCGTTTGAAATTATCTCGCGCACAAGAGATTGTTGCGGCGCTCATGGGCTACCAAAACTGGGCGGAATTGCACCAAGTTACTAAAACAGCGCCCGAAAGAGGCATCCCGGACCAAATGCTTCATCCAAAAGCAGCCATCGCAAGACAAAGGCTCCAAATAGCCACATTGGTTCACGAGTTCGATGTTGACGAGTCTGTCGCCGACGGCCTTTTGGAGGCCCTAGCTCCAACTCGTGACAATAGTCATGCGCGATGGGCCCCGATGGACAAAATGGGGCTTCGATTGGCCGAAGAGGATCTGGATTGGCTCAATGAATCCATGTCCATTGTCCGCAAATTCGACGCAGCAGTTCGACCGTTGTATTCGTTGGCGCATATTCCGAGCGCAGAGTCCTATCAACCAGGGCTTACCCACGTCAAAGTTCAGAGAACAATTCCTGGAAGCAGAGAAAGGAGAATCATCCGAAACACCTCACCGCAGGATATTGTTGAATGGGTTTTGAGCACCTATCCGGATCAAAGGCTGTTGACTGGAGAAAAACGGTCAAAAGTCCAGGATTTCGCCGAACAAGCTTGCGACGCTTTCACAGAGTTGGACAGTCGTATCCGAGGTCTAGGGGCCGCGCCCATGCTTGCCCCGATAGATTGGACATTTCTTATGCTGTATCGCAGTCACGTTTTCAGTGATGCAAAGTCATTCTTTACGGCTTTAAGTCCTGAACCGTGGCTCCATATTGGTTTCGATCTTCCAAAGTTCTGTTTTAATCCGGAGAATGAGTGGAATGCCTCTCGTGCTTTATCAATACAGCTAGCGCTACGGCGTGAGTTTCTGGATGCGGGCTGGACCGACGGGGGCCCGGAATGGAATGTAACGTTCCGAGATGGAAACTCCGCTAAAGAGCAGGTTATTGTTCGCGCCTCCTCCTCTGGAGCGGCGTTTGCCTGGGTTGCTGCGTCACGCGCGGCACTGCGTATCGCGAAGCATCAAAACGTTGGCAATATTTCTCTCCTCGCAATTGAGGGGCTGGATGGCCCCAGAGATATCGAACAAACGGTCGCTAACGCGAAAAACGAAACCATCATTTTGCGGCGAAGATTAATCGATCCAAGTCGGCTTCATACACGCGGCCGCAAAAAAGCTGCCTAGGATTTCCTGGAATGCAGGTGGTCTCTTGTTGATTTCGACCACCTGCACTTCACTAAGACCACAGCTTCTCTGCCATTTTCCGTTCTTCTGCACCCACGGCGTCACCATAGATGGCGGTCGTGGTCAGCCGCGCATGGCCGAGCCATTTCTGGAGCATGTTGAGCGGGACATCGCGCTCCAATGCCGCCACCGCGAAGCCGTGGCGCAGCCCTTTCGCCGTCGCGTGTGCCCCAACAATACCGGCCGCGTCCATTACTTCCTTCACCCGCCGGTGCGCCGTCATGCGATGCCAGGACCAAAGGCGAATGTCGGACTTCAATTCGGTTAAACCATGCGCCTCTTCTAGCAATGCCAGGAGAGCGAGGGATATCGGCACTGCCCGATGAACGTCGTCGCGACGCTTCTTGAGGCTTCGAAACACGATAACGCCGGCGACGGGATCGATGTTATCGGCGGTTAACTCCAGCGCCTCCGATATTCGGCAGCCGGTCTCCTTCAGGACCGTACAGAAAGACTGCACGTCCGGTCCACGTCGCGCGGCCGCAAATCCGAATGCACGGCGTTCGGCCTCCGTCAGGTATTTCCGGTGTCCCTGCCGGTCGTACAGGCTCCAGTTCATGTTTCCTCGCGCGTGCTTGAAGGCGGCCCCTCCTCTATCCGTTTCGATCCCTTGAATCGTAACACCGGGGCCGCCGCAGAGTGACAGAATTACACATTCTGTAACTCCTTTCGCTCAACCCACCGTGGCACAAGCGCCACAACTCAAATCAACTGGTGGAGCGTACAGGCATCACCCCATGGGGTGATGCAATCGGTTGAACCAGGGCTGAAACTTCCTCGGCCTTACAACATCCACTCAAGGAGTACAGACATGTTTATATGGTTTACGAAAGCCCGTACCGGCATTGTTGGCGGCATCCTGCTTCTTCTCGTGCTGGCCGCTTGCCAGACCACCACGACGACCCCCGTCTCGGCGGACAAGGCAAACGCCCTGATTACCGGCGCCTGGGAAGGGGACTTCATCAATCGGCAAAACACCCGCTATCCCGTCAGATTCCAATTGCAGGGAAGCGGCGGACAAATTACCGGCACGGGCCACATTCCTGACTCGAGCCGCGACGTGAACCCCACTGTCACTGGCACCTATTCGGACAACAAGATCGCCATCGAGACCAGTTCCGGGTTTCGCTACGACCTGACCATGGGCGTCTCGGAGGACGGAACCCACTGGCTCACGGGCAGTGTCACAGGGCCGAATTCGGGCCGGCTTGAATTGAAGCGGATATAGCGCCGCACCAAGACGCGGAATCCGCCATTCAACCTTATCTTAAGGAGAAATGATCATGAGCAACACCGATCCCAAAACAAGCCGCCGGGAGATCCTCAAGGGCTCAGGCGTATTGGCGGCAGGCGCCGCCGGCGCAGCGGTCTTGTCACTCGCCCCGACAGTCGCCCGCGCCGCAACCGAAGTCGATGCTTCGGCGCAAAGGAAATGCGCCACCTGCCGCTATTGGGGTGGCGTTCGGCGTATCTCCGAGAACGGTAAAACCGTCAGCGCGGAAAACGCGGGCTGGTGCAACAACCCGAATAGCCCTGCCTATCAGAAACAGACAAAGCCGACCCAGGGTGCGCCGGTCTGGACGAAGTGGGAGGCGCTCGACTGAGCGCCATCTCCATTAAGCGATCCCTGCAAATGCGGGCTGTATTTGCGGGGATCGCGCAACGACAAAACTGAACACTCCGACGAACCCCGATTTGGGCACGGGTGGGCGAGTGCTACTTGCGCGCGTTGACCGGCCCATGCGGTGCTTCTGGGCGGCGAAGACATGCTCAACCCCGGTCTGAACCTCGGACTTTTCCGCAATGGCCCGGCGCTTGCTCTTCGGCTTCTTTCGGTGAACCCGGAAGACGAAACCATTCTTCTCCTCATACGCCTCGTTCTTCTTTGAACGGCACGCCGTATCGGCGCAAACGTTGCTCGCTGCGTTGGTCTAGCTGAGCAGTTCCGGCAACCAGGTGCCGTCATGGGCAGGCGCCGAGCTCATCGTCCATTCGCTGATCAGGCCCTGGCGGTCGGTCGAGAAATGGTTCTTGTAGCCGAACGCCGGGATCACCAGATCGCGCTGGACCTCGCCGTCGTCACGCCGGGAACACGGTCCTTCATGTCCAAACCCAAAACCGCGTGAATGACAGACGGTCGTGGATCATGAACTCGGTTTGTTCATCGGAGAGAATGTAAAGCGCCTGCAAAACAAGAACCTTGAACATCAGCACCGGATCGTACGGCGGACGGTCGCCCTTGGTGCCGTCCGAACACTTGTCGGCCTTGTTCAAACGATAACGGAAGGTCTCGAAAGCCACGACTTCGGACAACCGCTCCAATGGATCGCCGGATTTGCTGGGTTGTGCCTACCGGCCGTCCAAATCAAAAAAGCCAAGCTGTCGGTCCTTCAATTCCTCCCATGAAACCCGAAAAGAAGTGACTCATATCAGCGCACCTCTGGCGAGCTTTCCCGGGACGACCAGTTGTCCTGTAGGTTGCTTTTCGGTGTACTGATACCTCCTTAGGGGGAATATTTTGTCGAATGCCCATGTTTCGACCCTGGCATGGATCGTGTACCAACCAAACAAAAGGGGTCTTCGAAGTATCCAGTTGACATAAAGACAGGACCGTGGGGAGGAGAGGACAAGATATGTATCGACCAATTCGGTTCTTGGCTGTCGTCTCGCTAGTGCTCGTCGCTGGCTGCGCCGCCGCAATTGCTCCCGTTGAGCGGGTCGCCGAGCCCGTCGGCCCAAACGGAAAACTCGACATTGAAAGCGCGCTGAACCATGCGATCAGCGTGAAAACCGGTTACGCGCAGGCTTCCCACGCGTTGCTGAAAACAAATGTCGCGATCGACGGCAGCGCCTTGGCACTCGGTTCCGCCGGTACCGCCGCCGCAGCCTACGACGCCTCGACGGATCTGCTCAAGGGGCTTGGACTCGGTGTTGCCGCTGTGCTCGCCGGAGAGGCCTTTCTCAAGGCCGAGGAAAAAGCCTCGGTGTATCTCGAGGGCATCCGCGGCCTCAATTGCGTGATCAAGAGCGGGCGAGCCATCGATGGGGCGTCGGGGAATCTGCAAGACGTCCGACCGACGAGCCGGAGTCTGGCGTTCGTTGGCGGCAAGCTCGACGCACAGGGTAACTTCACGCGCAGCAACCCGAACCTACTTGCCAAGGCACGGCAGTTGCGCCTGATGCTCACGTACGTCAAAGGCATGCTCGCGCAGGCCGCGGTTGCGCAATTTGATGATCTCGAGGGAAATCAGGTCGATGCGGACCAGCTCCGGGCTGTGGCAGCGGTTCCCCTGCTGACCGCCGCCTTCGAGGCCAACATCTCGCACTTGGGCCGGGCCATCGAAACCGCGGTTTCGGCGTCGCAAGCCTACGTGGCCGCCAACGATATCGTTCGCGATTCGCCGGACACGATTGTCGCCGCGGTCGAGGAAATTCAGTCGGCGGTGGCCGAAAAGATCAAAACCATTCAGGCATCGGTCGATATCGCGGCAATCGCGGCTACAGTAGTCCCGCCGAAGATCGAGGCCACCAAGGAACAGGCAGACGAGACCGAGGGTAAGGCACAGGTCAATGCCGCGCTGGGTAACGCACTGGCCTTGAACGCGTCAATGCAACCGCACCATTTCGACTTAGCTCTGCAGTTCCTGGATGCAAGCCGAATGGCAGACGCGAACGACAGCGCCGCGCCGCAACCGTTTGCGGCCCTGCTCAACCAATACGCCGGAAACATGCGCTTGGCCATGACCGACGCCGTTGCCACCGGCACCAATCTTAATCTGATGGCTCAGCAGGTATCCGGCACGGTCAAGAAGAGCCTTGACGAAGTACTGAAACAGGTCTGTACGTCGCCCTCGTGACAGCAGCACTGTCAACGCCGGCCCGCTGCTTCAGGTGCGCAGGCAGAACTCGCCCATCCGCCAACTGGAAACAAGGGGGGCTGGTAGGTTTGGCATGAGAGGAATACTGGAAACCATCGAGCGCATCTATGACGCCGCCGTCGATCCGGGTAAGTGGGAGGACGCTCTTGCGGATTTGTGTCAAACAACCGATTCGGTGGGGTTCAACATCTTCATGCTGGATCATTTCACCGGCAGCGTTCCCTTCTGCACGGCCGTCGGCATTCCCGATGATCTCCTGCGCGAATACAACGCCTATTACGTAACCATCGACCCCGGTATCGAGTTTTTCACCAGGAATCCCGGATTGAATTTCTACTACAATTACCTTCATACCTCCGAACACGATATGAACCGCGATGAATACTATACATGGCTGGAGGGAGCGGGCGGGGCGCGATACTACCTGGCCAAGACGTTCGAACAGGACCAGCGGTTTTCCTTCATCGCGACTTCACAGCGCGACAGAAAAACCGGGCATGCGCAATCCGCCGATTTCACGCTGATGGGCCAGCTTGGTCCACATATCGAACGCGCCGTCCGAATCAATCGTCTGTTCAAGGACGTGGACCTTCGTGCCGCCGCCGCTTACGACGCGCTCGACGGTTTGCCCTACGGCGTTTGTTTCCTCGCGAGCGACGGGGCCGTTGTTCATATGAACACGGTGGCTCGCCAGATTCTGGCAAGGCGGGACGGCCTCTCCCTCATGGAAGGCAGGCTGACCGCCGAGAACGGAGCCGACAACAAACATCTCCAAACATGCGTACGCCAATGCCTGAACGCTGCCACGGTGACGGCAAGCAATCTCGTTTCCGTTTTTCGCCGGGGTGACGAACATGCGTATTCGGTTCAGGTTCTCCCATTGCACACAGGCTTCCGCCTGTTTACCAAGCGGCAGTCGGTGGCGGCCGTGGTCATTGGAGACCCTTCCCGCACCTTGCGCCTGAAGAACGAAGACTTGCAGATGCTCTACGGACTGACCGAAGCCGAAGCCAATATCGCAATCCGCCTCGCGATCGGGAAACGCCCAGCTGAAATCTGCGCGTTGGAAGGCATTTCCGTGAACACCCTCAAAACTCACCGCAATCGCCTGTTTACGAAGATCGAGGTCGAAACCCAGGCGCAACTCGCGCACCTGCTGAACTCATTGTAGACGGCCTACAAAAGATATCCGGTGCAAAGAGGCACGAAATCGTCCTTTCGTTTTTTCTTCATCAGCCAACCTCAATCATCCATCAGATCAATCCGCAACGCCTTGCCGCGCTCTCGCTTCCTGGACCGCTCCAACTGACGCTCCTTCTGCAAACGCCGGGCGCGTTCTAATTGCTCCTTGCGGTCATCGGCGAGGCTGCTGCGGCGCATGGCCTCGTCGGTCAATCGGGACAGCGCGCGGGAGCGGCGGCGTATCTTCGTGACGACGATACGGCGCAGGCGCTCGCTGCTGCCGACGCTTCTCTCCAGCATCTCGAAGTCCCGCACGGCCAGCTTGGTCTTATGGCGGGCAAGCTCCACCTTGTGCTGGACATGGTCCAGCCGGTGCATGGCATCGCGATACTTCCCGTAGCGCTCGGTCAGATAACGCGACAGGCGTTTGGCCTCCTTTTCGTCGGCGGCCAAGTCGCCAAGCAAAAGCGGGTTCTTGCCCACCATGTCCTTGACCGCCTTGACACCGTGTTTCCGCTCCAGCTTGTCCCAGGCGGCCCGTGCGCGTTCGGGATCACGAAAGACCTTGCCAAGGAGGTCGAAGAAACTCTCCTTCCGCCGCGATACCCACGCCTTTTGGCGAGCGACGGACTGGGCCGCACCCCATTCCCGACGCTCGGCATTTTTCACTCGGTTGCCCGCCGTGCGATGCGCCGCCTCCACTTGGTTCCAATAGCGGTAATCCATGTCGGCGGCATCGGCCTCCAGAACCGGATCGGCATGGCGGGAGCCGCCGTGGTCGGGTTCTGACCGGTCAAGGATTTCGACCGTCCGCCGCTCCTTGTCCGTCATGCCTTCGGTGTCGGGGCCGCGATGGGGTAGTTCCCTGCGTGCAAGCTCGCCGGCGCGGCGGATCATATAGCCGTCGAACTTCTCATCGAAGCGCGCTTCCAGCGCCTTCATGCGCACGCCCTTGCCCATCTCCGAAAGCTTGACGAAACGCTCTCCGTTGGTCAGCACGAGGCCCTGACCTTTGCGCTCCAGGGTCAGGCCGCGCGCCTCCAGTCGCTGCGTCAAATCGTCCCAGCTTTCCGCCTGCCCGAAATCGTCATAGAGCCGTCCGCGAAGGGACTGGATAGCGTCCCTTGAAAACGGCATTTGCGGTTGCCGCCCTCCCCGCTTGGACCGCCAATATTCGGCATCCGATACCGTGCCGCCGCCGCTGAGGTCATCGACCCGTTCCATCTCCCGCAGGAGCTCCCGGTCCTTCAGGATGTTCAGGCCGTACTCTCGTGCCCGTTCGCGCACGATCTCCTTCAGCCGCGTGCCGTCCCGATGTCGGTCATAGGCGATGTGCTTGCTCGGGTGAATGCGATTGACCAGGAAGTGCAGGCGCGGGTGATCCGTGTCCTTGTGCGAATAGACCAGCGCCTGGTGCTCGGTGAGCCCCATGTCCTCGATGACCTTTCCGGCGATCTCGCGCTTCACCTGCTCAGTTACCTTGCCCGCCGCATCGTCGGCGGGATCGAAGGTGACGATGAAGTGATAGGCCGGCTGCTTGCACCGCACCGACTTGGCCGCCGTCGCCTCCATGATGGCGGCGGCCGCGCGTGGGTCCGTGGTCTGAAGATTTCTGGCGGCAACGAACTCTACCCTGTCCGGTGACAGGTCCTTGACGCGACCGGCGAGATACAAGGCCGAGGCCTTGAAGCTCTCGGGTTGGCGTTTCGGAACCTTAAACCGCATCCGAATCCCCCGGTGATTTCGGGGGACGTTCGGCAGCCTTGTGCAGCGGCTCAAGAACGTCGCGCAGGATGCCGATGGTCTCCTTGATCTCGGCGTCCGTGATCTCTTTTCCCGAGTTGGCGCTCCTGGCCAGCGCGTTGACCACATGCCCGGCGGCGTTCAGCCGCTCCATGGTTTCCTCGATCAGCGGGATCAGGTCTTCGCGTTCCATCAGCCGCTCGACCATTTCGCCGCCCACGTAACGCGCCCACTTGCCGAAGGTCTCGTCCTCCAGGACGGCTTCGAGCTGGGAGAAGTTCGTGGCGATGGAGGTGAGCTCATACAAGAGCTCGTTGAAGATCCGATCCCGCGCCGGCTTGGCCTTCGGCTTGCGCCCGAACAGCACCTCGCGGGCGTAGGTCGTAAAGGGCAGCCCGGCTTCCGCCGCGCGCTCCTTCAGCCCCTTCATCTCGGAGGGCGTCAGTCGGATGCGCAGATACTCGCTGCGGCGCTTCTCAGGCTTCAGGGGCGGACGCGCCATGACCAAAATCCCCCTACTGACAAATAAGCCTCGCAGAGCAAGATGGCGCCGCTTGAGACCTCCTTGGATGGTCGAATGCCGGGCCTGTTGAATTCCGAAAACCTCCTGCCGACCGGGTGCGCAGCACCTAGGGCCGCCGGTAGGCGGGCCAGGTCATCGGCAGAGTTTTTGGGGTACAACATCCATCTTGCCTCCCGAGTGTTTCATTAACCCCTCTCCCCTATTATGGGGATCACTTGGCTCGGGAACAAGATTATGACGCGTATTCAACTACTTATATCTGATGATGTCAACGGATTTCGGCAGAAATCAGCGTACTTCAACGGTTGTCAACAGGCCTCAACACGGCTCAACGGCATTGTTCGACAGGCATGAAAAAGCCCGACGCCGGAACCAGTGTCGGGCTGGCGGGCGGTGTTTAGTCCGGAAACGCATCCGGGAAATTCCAATAGTCCATGTCGGCAAGGCCGTTCTGCTCGACCACATCGTTGGCGGCTTCCTCCACCGTCTTACCATCGGCGTAGGCGTCGCCCACGTGTTTCCAATCGCCGTCTTCCGGGTCAGCGGGAACGCCGTACCACTCCTCAACCAGGACATCCACGGCAGCCAGATATTCGTCGAAGGTCAAATCCGTTGAAGTGCAATCCATTGTCAAAATCCTTTCGTTAGTTTTTGTCCGTCCCGAAGGACGCGACACGAAAGGCGGGCGGCATGAGCCGCCGGCGTCACGGCCAACACGGTCCCGCCCCACGGTACGTGGGCGGGAGTGGTGCGGGCGGCCATTGACGACAAGGCGCCGACCGTCAGGGAAGCGCCATGACCTTCGGGCGACAACGCGAAAGGTATGAGATGGGCGCTGGAAACGCTTGGCCGGCTCGCAGACCCTGTGATGCAAAACCGACAAAGAGCGCCCTGCCGTCGAAACGACAGGGCGCAATACGTCAGTCGAGCGGAATTTCCACAGCCTCAGAACCGGTCCAACGGAACTCGGTGAGGAAGTAGCCAAGGCGATTAACCACATGGAAACCACTGACGACGGCCAAGGTGTCGTCGTCGCCTTGCACCAGCGTCCAAACGCACCCCGGCGTCGCGGCTGCTACCGTTTTCAGTTCGTCACCAAAGGTCTCGAACATCAAACCGTCAAACGGAGCGTCCGGACGGTGACCATTTATCACTGGGCGATAAGTTTCCGCCCATTCGTCAAAGCCCGCCGGCGGCGTCGGTTCGACCTCACCGACAACGTACGTCGCCAGTTCATGCTGGTCGCCATCGGCGGAACCGGCATCCGGCTTTTCTCCGGCAAGGAAACGCGCCTTGGCCGCCTCTTCGGGATCGTCCGCGTCGTCGGATACGTGGTACCGGTATACGGTGAGTTGCTCGACCGTCACCTCGACAAGGCGCGGAGCCTCAACCGCCTTGGAACCGGTTGTTGCGTGTTTGATAATTGCGTTCATGAAATCGTCCTTTCTGAAATTCGTTAAATCGCCGGTTTGCGAGACCGCCCGCCGGTGGGCGGCCTCGGAACCGTGGTCGTTATCGCGACCAGATGAGGGCGTGCTTGCCGTCCTGTTCGACCAGGTTGGCGTATATGGCCGCGACGAAGCTCGGGTCGTCGATCTTGACCGAGAGATAGGGCTTGCCGTCTTTCTTGCTGGTCTGGGACCAGGCCGCGCCGATCTCCGCGTTGCCCGACTTCACCCGATAGTCGGGTCCCTTGTCGCCGGTCTTCTCAGCCGGGACCAGCGTCACCTTGTTCGCCTTCAGGCTGAGCGTTTCGATGCTGCCGTTGTAGCCGTTTTCGGTCTTCGTGAATGTGCCGATGGTTGCCATTGTCTAATCCTCCGTTTCGAGTTCTGGAGGCCACGACCGCCGTGGCCTTTCCATGGCCAACCGAGGGCGCCGGTCCTAGACGGCGGATGCACCCGCAAGAGGCCGGGAGCGCGGCACGCGCGAGCACGACGAATAAGTGGCCGAAGCGAAGCGCAGGACGGCAAGCGACGACTTTCTTGTCTCGCGAGGAATGACCGATCCGGGGTCCCCGAGCGGCCTGCCGCTTGGGGTGGTCTGTCAGGGGAAGCAAAGTCGAAGCACGCCGTTGCCTCCGACGACGCCGGCGTCATGTGTGCCATGGAGGTGAAAGGCCAAGGGGTGTGGTCCTTGTTTCGAATGCTGGAGGTATTCGCAATGGCGAACCGGCTACTTGCACCTAGCCGAAAAATGCCAACACCCGATCATCGGTTCGCCGTGAAAGAAGGCTCTTCAGCTTGTCCCGCAGCGTAACGGCAAACGGGCACGTCGCGAGCCTACGCATCGTTCGTGGCGAGGTGGCTGACACAAACCGAGAAACGAAAATGCAGCCCCGAAAAGGGGCGGCATCGTGTTGCCCAACAAGGCACGGTGATCGTCGTTAGTCGCCCAAGCGGGCATAGTGGTCGTCGGCATTCGCGTTCACGCATGCGGCCACGACGACGACAAATACAATGAACGGCGGCACGATAGCGACGTTCAACGCGGAGCCCTGGGCGCCGCGCATCCTATCGAGGACAGGGCCGGCAATAGCGTTCAATGCTGTAACCGCAACGACGAAAAGAAGGCCGCCGGCCACCGGTGCGAAGCCTCGCAAAGGAGAGGCATCTTTCCTCAACTCTTTCCGCCGAGAATATCGCAACAGCGGTCGATCATTCGATAACCACGCGGGACGACGAATACGACGACCTGGATCGCCCAATATACGGGAAACACGTTCCACATGGTCAGGTAGGCTTCCAAGGAAGTCGCGCCGGCGTCGATCTTCCTTGTGTAAACGAGGAAAGCCGCAAGCAGACAACAGGCGGCCGACATTCCGAGGAGTATTTTCGCCTCGTCGGAGAGACAGAAATCTCCTGATAATCGGTCCAATGCGGCCCCGATCCGGACGCTGGCGGCAACATGAAGGTACCAGACGGCCAGGAACAGGGCCACCAGGGAAACATGTCCGGCGGCCTTGCTGCCGCCGACGAGCGCCGCGCAGGCAAGTACGATACCGAACAAAATTAGCGTTAACGATCCGTACAATCCCCAGCGCAATACAGCTATGTGGTCAAGATTGACTTTAATGATTGTCATGGTGGATTACGCGCCCGATGCGGGCGCGCCTCTCGGTGTGGAGGATGGTTGGAAAACGAGGGAAGAGGGAAGCGTGACAGCAGGCACAATCGTGCCGCTGGAAAAAGGAACCATAGATTTTGCTTCGAATGTGGTTCTGGGAATGCGCCCCCCGAATTTCAACCCCCGCCCATGAGCCAGACGACCAGGAGCCCATTCGGACCGTCATCGATCCCGACCGAAGAACAGCCGGTCGCAACCCACCTCTGATCAACGGGGGCTTACCGCAGACACCCCAGGCACGTCAGGCGTGATTTTCATCGAGAGCCATAAGGGGAAAGTACAATCGGATTGTTCTATTCCTGCGCTGGCCTCGCCGTCTGCATGGGCGGTGGGGCTTTTCTAAACAGCATTCCCTGGCTGGCGGGCGGGATTTGGCGGAGAACATCTGATGGGACGGTGTCAAGGCACGTTTGAAGTGAAGTCGGCGAGAGCACTCATCTCTTTTCCTCACTCCACGTCTTGTTGAGACCACGGTCGCACCATTTTCCCTTGGCGGGTCGGCGCGCCGGTACTCTCAGGTCCGATAATGTCACCTTTAATGGCGCGACTCTGGTATCATGTTAAGAAAACAAGAAACTGGGTATTCAAATGACGAAGGAACATAATCAATCCTCTTTGATGGCATTTTTTGAACTGCAAGAGACCAATCCCGCCCTGGCCGCGGCGTGGAAGGTCATCGAGCCGCACATGGATGAACTACTCTCCAGGTTCTATGACCATGTCGGCAACCAGCCGGACTTAATTCCTCTCCTGAACAATTCAAGCCGGAGCGTCGATACTCTGAAAGATGCGCAACGCCACCACTGGCAAGGCGCCATGTGCGGCGCGCTGGATGCGGAATACTTTCAACGGGTCGCCTCGATGGGCCAGGTCCATGCCCGGATCAAGCTCACCCCCGACTGGTTCATGGGTGGCTATCTGATCATCATCACACAGGCGCTGCCGCATTTTCTTCATGCGGGACGGCGAACCGTATGGCGCAAGAAAGCGGATATTCGCCAGGCCGAACAGGCACTCTCCGTTTTCATTCGCTTCGTGTTCTTTGACATGGCCCTCGCGGTCCAGGCCTACGACAACGTGTCGGTGGAAATGCTCGAACGCATCACGGCACTGATGAGTACCACCAGGAAATCCACCGAGGAAATCGGCGCGCGCCTGGAAACCACCGCCGCCGCCACTGAGGAGATGAGCGCCTCCATCGACCAGATCTCCCAAGAGGCCGAGCGCAATAGCGGCTTGTCGGCCGGCGCCGCCGCACAAGCCGACGGCCTGCGGCAGCAAATGCGCGAGGTGGGACAACTGGCCGAGAACATCAACGACCTGTCCGAGCTGATCAAGGACGTCGCCGACCAGACCAACCTCCTGGCCTTGAACGCCGCCATCGAAGCGGCGCGGGCGGGCGACGCCGGGCGCGGCTTCTCGGTGGTCGCCGAGGAAGTCGGCAAGCTCGCCACACGGGCCAACGACAGCGCCAATGAGGTCGCCGACCAGGTCAAGCATATCCATCACCAGATCACCTCGGTCACTTCCCATGTGGCAGAGGTCGCCGAAAGCATCGACCAGGTCCGCCAGGGCAACGACAGCATCAGCGCGGCGGTGAGCGAACAGAGCACGGCCGTCGGCGAGGTCTCGGTTTCAATCAATGCCATCACGACCAATGTCGCGGAATTGATCGATGTCGCCGAAAGGGGGGCGGGATCGTAAGGGGCAGTCCGGGTAGCGGTGCCGTTTCCCGGGTTGGACGCGCCGTCAACGCGACTCGCGGACTCGCAGTTCGATGATCGCAATGATCCTGAAACCGGCCTCGGCGAGATAGTCGGCGTCCAGCCGCTCTTTCGCTTCGGTCATGGATGCCGCATGAATCTCGACATAACGCGTATTGGCCCAGGTGTCGTCGTAAGCGGTCGTGTTTTCCTCACCCGCGTCCAGGAGTTTCCGGATACGCTCGTTCACGATGCGCACCTCGAAATGCCGGCGATTGCGGCCGTTGCCGGCGTTGTTGTTCCGTTCCATGCACAATGGCTACTGTCATTCTTCTTGTTGGCTTATGTCCCCCATTGCAGGCCCGCTGCCGGGAATACCTGACAGGAAGGAGGCTCGACGACAATTCGCTCGACAGGTTCACCGGTCGGGATCGGACGCGGCCATGACCTCCGCCACGAGGCGGAGGTCATGGCCGGTCTCAGCGAGATGCCGGATTACGGCCATCGTCATCAGCGCCAGGCACAAACCGCCCGGCGTTGCCGACGTAATAGTTGCGCCCGACATTGACGCGCGGGGCCATGTCCCGATAGACGAGGCGATCCGGCGCTCGATCAGCGAATGCGGCTGCTATGCTGCGCAGCAGCCCCCTGCCTCCCGGCTCCATGTCTTCCAGCTCGCGGACCAGAGTCCGACTGGCCTGCGCCAATCCGCCTTCCGTATCGACCGCGTCCAGTTTGCCTGCCGTATCAGCCGAGGCCAGCCGTGGGAAGGAGTAGGTCACGGTCAGTGCCGCGGCGTCGAACGGCACACCTCCCGGAACGGACGGTACTTCCCGTCCAACCTGCGACAGCCGCACCTTGATCGCGCGCTCGCTGGTCACGTCTCGGGCAAGAAGGAGGCTCGGCGCAATATCGGCGGTCGCTATCGCGGTATCGCCGGCCAGCACATAGTTTGCGGCATCGGCGCCGCCCAAGGTGATTCCCGTGATGGTTACGGTCTTGTCGTTGCCGACGGTCTCTTCCGCAAAGGCGCCCGTCGCGGTCGCGACCGTCAGGGTGTCTCCCGCAATCATGCCGGTGAACCCGGCCCCGCCTGCATCGAGGGTCGCCGCCGTGGTCCTGTCATAGGTTTTGTCGGCCGCGGCGATACCGGTGACGGCGCTGATCGTCGCCGCCGTCACATCGAGCGTGCCGCCGGTGTAGTCGATGTCGTACGCGGACGAATACAACTCATCGCCGGTCACGGCATAAGCGGTGCCGACATTCTTGCTGGCGATCACCGAATCCCGGCCGAGAAGCAGGGCGGGGTCAAGGATGCTGCCGTCGAGCGTCGAATACGTCGCCCCCAAACCGTCGGTGGTGCCGTCATAGACCCGGCTGCCACTGTTGGCGACGACGGCCACGGGGGTCAGGAAGCTCCGCAGCGAGGGGTAAGACTGACCCTCATAGACGCGCCAGGCGGTGTCCGTGCCGAATTCGGCATCGATATCCCATCCGGCGTAACTCCCTGCCTGCATGGCTTCGACCGTCGTCAGGGCGCCGTCGGTGATACCGGCCCCGCCCGTGACCCGCCCGGTCGCGTCCATATCCCAGTAGCTGTTGCTGACACTGGCAGAGGGCGACATGACGTTCGCCAGGCCACCGACGAAGCTGCCAGAGCCGGTCACGCGACCGGTCGCGAAGGCGGAATCGATGGATGAAGATGCATTAAGATGTCCGACCAGGCCACCGACGTAGCCGTAAGGGAAGGTGCCGGCTACGTTACCGGTCACGTCACCCGTCGCGTAGGCGTCACTGATGGTGGTTACGTGGACACGCCCGACCAGACCGCCGACGGAGTGGCCAGAGCCGATCACGTTGCCGGTGGAAAAGGCCCGCGTAATCACGTTGCCGGAGAAGGCCGTGTATCCGACCAGGCCACCAACGGAGCTGCCGGCACCGATTACGTTGCCGGTCGCGTAGGCATCTTTGATCACGATGCCGGACAGCCCTCCGCCGAGCAGGCCACCGACGCGACCGGCACCGCCGGTCACGTCACCGGTCGCGTATGAATTTTCGATGGAGGAGTCTCCTCCTGCATGACCAATCAGGCCACTAACGTAGCTGCCGGTACCGGCCACGCTACCGGTCGCGTAGGCGTTGGAGATCCGGGTGGAGGCTATCGCGGAGCCTGCCAAGGACCCGGTGTAGTAGCTTTCCCCCCGCACGCCGGGGTCTATCAGACCCACATTGCTCACGCGCGCACCGCTGAGCCGGCCGAACAGTCCAACCCCCGTCATCGAGCGGTCGATGGTCAGGCCGGTGATGGTGTGCCCCAGTCCGTCGAAGCGGCCGGTGAACGGTGTTGTTAAATCACCGACCGGCATGAATCCCTCGCCGGCGTTCCATCCGGCGGTCGCGGCCGCATCGATGTCCGCGCCGAGCACATAGTTCCCGGCCAAACCGCCGCTCATGCCCTGAAGGTCCGCCGCGGAGGTATTGCCCTCGGTGCCGAGATCGGTAACCACCGTCCAAGCGACGGCGGCATCGGCGCCTTCCCGTGTGGTGAAGGCACTACCTGCAGCCAGATCGACGGGCGCGTTGACGAAGACGTCGCCGCCGGCATCGGTGCGGGCGTATTCCAAGGTGAGATTGCCGCCGCCGGAGGCGTCCATGCGGCTGTTGATGAAGATGTTGCGGTCCGCAGTCAGCGTCAGGGTGTTCGTGCTCCAGGTCACCTCGTCATCGACGAAGATATCCCCGTTGCCGGAAGTTCCCGCGCCGTTGGTCTCGATGGCGATGTTGCCGTCCGCCAGCTGGACGGACAGGGTCGCCCCCGTGATGTCCCCGCCGCTCGCGGCGATGGTGTAGTCGTCCGGGTCGATCAGCCATATGCCTGCCGCGCCGTCAGCGGACAGCGTGCTCACGCGCGCGCTATCGGCGATGTTGACCTTGGCGGCGGAGGTTTCGATGAAGCCGCCGGCATCGGTCGTGCCGGCGGCAAGCCGCCCGGCCAGATCGACCGAACCGCCGGCCATGTCGCCCAGCACGAAAATCGTGCCGCCGTTTTCGCCGCCCCCCCTGGCGCTCGCTTCCACGCTGCCGGCAAGGACAACGTCCCCGCCCGTCACCTCGACGGCGCCGGCACGGTCGCCGGAGACCGAGATCAAAGCCCCCTCTTCCACCTCTACGGTGCCGCTGCCGGACAAACGAATGACACCGCCCGCGTCGTTAGCCGACGCGGCGCGCACGATGCCCGAGACATTGACGGAATGGTTCACCACGTCGCGCGCGGCCGTCGCGGCCAGCAGGACCCGGCCACCGTCGGCAAAGATTTCGCCTGCCTGCTCGACAAGGGCCTTGATCGGCGTCCCGTCAGCATCGGCCAGGGTCTCGGCAAGGGCGTCACCGGGCGCGAAGCTCAGCAGCCCGTCGCCGTAGAGATCCAGCGAAAAGCCCCGGCCGGAAGCCAGCGCCACCTGGCCCACGCGGGCCGCGATCGTACCGCTGTTGCGCACATGCGGCGCCACCAGGGCGGCCAGCCCGGCGTCGCTGACGGCAATGGTGCCCTCGTTGACCACCGAAGCACCGGCAGCGCCCTCTCCATTGAACCGGACGGTCCCGCCCGCCATGAAGGCGGCGGTGTCGAAGTCGTGGGTCGTGGCGACCAGGCCCGCCACATCGACGGTCGTGCCCTTGGCGAACAGGACGCCGTTGGGATTGATCAGCACGACGCGTCCATTGGCCTCCATGCGGCCGAGAATGCGCGACGGATCGGCGCCCGTGACGCGGTTGGCCGCAATCGAGCCGGCGTCCGGCTGGACAAAGCGCGTGGTCTCGTCGGCATCGATGGAGAAGCCCCGCCAGTTGATCACGGCCCGGTCCGTACCCTGCGTCACCGTCAGTGTCTTGCCGTTTTCCGAGATGGTCGCGGCGCCGCCAACGACGGTGCCGCCGGCCGGGTTGGCAAGCGCCGGGGCAGCACCTGTCACCGGGGCCATCACGATCGCGCTTGCGCCGCACAGGAGCAAACGCTTCACAGTCATCCAATTACGTCGAATCATTTCATGTCATCCTCCATTAAAAGTTCACGGTTATGCCCAGCAGGGCGCGTGTATCCTGATCGCCCCCTTGGTCGGTGGAGAGCGTCAACTGCCGGGCGACCTCGACAAGTCCGGTCACCCTGTCCGTCCATTTGGTGTGCAGGCCGATCCCACCGGAGCTCGCCTTGCGCGTGCGCAGGTCTCCGGCTAGAAGGGAGCCCTTCTGGCGGACCATGCCGCCGTCCACGAAGGCATAGGCCCCCGTGCCCAGGCCCTCCCGAAGCGAGCGGTCCCAGCCCGCTTTCAGGCTCGCCATGGCGCAATGGTCGCCCGACAGGTCGCCGGCATCGTAGGCGCGGCCGTAGCGGCGCCCGCCGTAGGCGCACTCGGCGGCGCTGAACAGGCCGCCGGGACCCATCGCCGCCTGGCCGCGAAAGTCGAGTTGCAGGGAGACGGTACCGCCGGCGAGGTCGAACATGGGCTGCCGCCGTTGGACATCCAGCAGGGCGGTGGTATAGGTGAGCTCGCCGTTGGCCCGGCTGTTGCCGGTCGCGCCCATGACATCGATGCCCCGGGCGACGCCGAGCCGCACACTCGTGACGGCCTGGGTCGCGTCGGCGAACTCGTAGGAGGCGGAGGCCTCCAGAGACCGCAGCCGGTCGCTCGACAGGCGGTCGTTGAGAATCTCGGAGCCCGTGTCTGTCAAGGATGCCGCGAGGCCGACGTTCAGGTTGCGGGCCCGCGTGCGGACGACGGGAACGTCGAGCCACAGACTGGCCTTGCTGGATTTGCCCTCGTAGGAAAGGGAGGCCAGCAGGTCATCGGACGGGGCGGTGCGGGAATGCCGGCCCGACAACCCCAGGCGCAGGCCGCCATGCCCGACGGCGGTGGACAGGCCCGCGAAGACGCTCCAGTAGTCATCGCTGGCGATGCTCTTCCAGCGGCCCGCGCGCACCTGTCCGGCGGCGCCGTCAAAGCCGTTGACGAGCAGGGTTCCGCCGACCGAATGGCGCCCCAGTGACGCGGGCAGGAAACTGTTGTAATCGGCGCTCGTGCTCAACGTCGGGCGCTTCGTCACCTCGATCCGGAGATCGGCGCCCCCGAGCCTGTCGGGCGCTGGCGACAGGGTTGCCGCCGCGCTTAACCCCGGCAGGTCATTGATCAGAAGCAGGGCGCGCTCCAGTTCAGGCATGTGAAGCGGTCGCGACGCAAGGACCGGAGCCGCGAGCGCCTGCAGCCGGCGGTGAACGGCGCCGCCCTGCTCCACGTCATCGCCGGCATAGACGATGCGGTCAACGAAACCCTCGACGACGCGGATCGTGACGACGCCGTTCTCGATGTCCTGCTCGGGCACCACGCCGAACGAGAGGGCATAGCCCGCCTCGGCATAGAGGCGCGTGACCGCGTTGGCGAAGAGGAAGACGTCCTGTACCGTGACCACGTCACCCGGCTGGTGCGCCCAGGCCTCGCGCAGGGCTTCCGCGCCCAGCGCCGTCGCGCCTTCTATTCGGAGGTCACGGAAGGTAAAGGAAAGACGCGCGGCATCCTCCGGTGCCGCCTGGTCCCTGACCAGTGGCGCCGTGATGCGGGGCTTGGCCTTGGGTAGGACGCGCTCTTCGAGGTTCTGGCCGGGCCGCGCGGGCTCGAGCGCCGGCGGCACGGCGATCTGGGCCAGCGCCGCGGCCGGGAGAACGGCGGCCAGGACGGCCGTGCCCATTAGCGCGTGGCGCAGCCGGCGCGCAAACGGAGAGGGACAGGCAGAGCCTTGCGTCGCGACAGCAGGCCGCTTCCGACCTCCGCGCCGGAAGCACCTGTTTCTGCCTTGGAGGGGGCTTTCGAAACCCGCTAAATCAATAAATCTTCCACAAACGTCTTGCACGATATAAATACTTCAAATTAATAATAAATAATAACAAACTTTAAATATTTAAATAAAACTGACGTCAAGATAGTAATGATTGATTAATAATTCAATGTTATTTTTACCTTTATATTAATTTTGCCAGGATCTTTTTGTTAAATCGCCGAACCATGGGCTCGCAACGCCGCCCGCCCGCGGGGGAACGGCCCCGGAGCCGTGGTCGTTGCCGCGACCAGACGAGGGCGTGCTTGCCGTCCTGGTCGGCCAGGTTGGCGCGCCGTCATCGCGTCCATCGGACAACGGGTTCCTTTCGTGGTTTCGTGAATTCTTCAAATCGTGATTGGCGGTCAGGCCTTGATGCAGCCAAGGGCGCGGGCCTCGTCGGCGTAGGCCGACAGGCTTTTGCTGGCCTTGAAAAGGATGTCCCGCTCGATGCCCAGCGCCCCTCCCATCAGCTTGACGCCTTCGAGTTCCGACAACCGAACGCTTCCCAACTCGGGACAGCCGAACCCCAAATCGCAGAGCCCGAAAACGATGTCGGGGTCTTCGGGGTCAAGTTCGGTCAACAACCAGGTCGCCGCCCCACAGGGGTTGAACAGCTTCACCACGGGCCAAAAGTCGTGGGTCTTGCCGTCTTCATTTTCGGGATCGGTCAGCCGCTCGGCATTGGCCTTGCCGTTGGCCAGCAGATCGGCCCGCAATTCTTCGGTCAGGAGGTTCATGCCGCGCCCTCCAGGTTCTCGGCGTCGATAACGCCGTGTTGCGCGGCGATGCCGACAATTACATGGTCTATGTGAAGGTCTTGGCCGGTGGTGGTGCGCCCCCACCATGTGCCGTAGGCGTTGCGCAGAACGGGTTCATCGGCGCGATACAGCTTGTCGGCCAGCCAGTCAGACACCAGCCACCATTCGAAGATATCTCGGGGCTCCTCGTAGTCCAGCGACGCTTGGCGTGCGTCTTCCTCCGTCTCGTGGAAGGACTGGATGAACTCCCCGACTTCCAACTGAAAGACGGTGTTGCCGTCATCGTCCAAGGACTCGGCAACGATGACATGTTCGGGTACGGCATAGGCGTTGGCGACATCATCCCAACAGAACGACGGGCGTTCGCTTGATCCGCCATTCGCCAGCAGCGCGTTTACCAGCAGGGTCTGACCCGCCAGAATATCGTTCCTCAGGAAATCGGAAACGGCCTTCAATCCCTCGGCACTGACCGCTCCCCCGTTGCGATAGAATTTCGGTTTCATTCGTTCATTCCTTCCTTTGTTCATTTCCGCGAGCGAACACCTCCCCGCGCATTACCCTTCGAGGGACTGGGGGCGCGGGGGCACGGCACGAGCAGTGGCCCCCGCACCTTCACGAACGAGGGTTCGTCAAGCCGAAGGGGGGACCTCCCGGCCTGCACAAACAACGTGCGGAAGGTTGGGGGAACGGCTTGACGGTTCCGAAGGACGTGATCTACCGAGAAACGAAAGGGTATGCGCCGGGGGTGAGATCAGTGGCGCACAGAAAAGCCGGCCGAAGGCCGACCGACTCCCAAGGGGGCGTTGCGGGGTCTCCCCGCTTGAAGGGGTTGCGGAAAACCGGCGGCTGACGGGTTGCAGCGAGGGGAAGGCCTTCCCCACAACAAATTAGAATAAAATAAGAACTTATAATAACTTAACAGTGGGCTTCAAAACCCACCAAGAAAAACCTTCCCAAGGCCGGATAACGACATCATGTCCAGGGCCAACCTACCCTGGGCCTAAGAGTGTCGTGCCTCTAGCCGGGAGATTTCTTCGGATCACGGCTCCGAGGAAAAGTTCGTTCCTCCTGGTATTTGCCATCCTTCTTCTGAATTTTGACCGACCCGCCATTGGCGCCGAGGACGTCACTAAGGACACCCCCCGCCGTGGCGTCGGCTTTGGTTTCGAACCGCCTTTTTGCCCGGCTCGCACCATCCTCTTTCAAAACCCAATCGTCCTTCTTCTCGTCATGAGAAAGCGTGTATTTCGGCAGCTTCGCCATTTCGTCTCTCCTCAGGTTTTCAGCCGTCTGAACACCAGCATCTTGAACGCGGTCGCCCTCTGCCCGCCCAGTCCAAAACATCCGACGGGTTCGCTGGTCTGGAATTCGTCGATGCCGACATACTCCCAGCCATCTGTCGCCTCGCGGTTGATGATGTTCTGAAACTCTGTGACTGCCTGTTCACGGTCCGCCGGCTTCTTCACCGCGATGACCGTCGGCCCATTGACACAGCGGTATTCGTAGGTCGTGTTCTCTCCCATGTATTACTCCCTGAATACAGAATTACATCTACGGGTAGTCCTCCCCACCATTTGGATACCGGCAGCGCCTCAACCGGTCAACAATAAGGCGAAGCGCATGGTGAGAAGGATATTTTTCGAACGCCAGGATCGCGTAATTCGAGCAGCTGGGCTCGAATCGGCAACGGTCCCGCACGAATTGCGGGGCGATAGACTGGTAGAATCGGACCAGTGTTATGAGAATTCGCGACACCATGAAGCCAATTTACAGGGACACACCTCCATAGCGAGTAACGAATTCAGGAAATAGCGAATTCCTGAACGCCGAAACCTTTGAACTCGGCGACAAACGCGTCGCCAACCCTAATCGCGGATACGCAATTCGATAATCGCGGTAATCCTGAAGCCGGCTTCGACGGGATAATCGTCGTCAAGCCGCTCTTGCGCTTCGGTCATGGAATCCGCAAAGATTTCGACATAGCGGTGGCTGGCCCAGGCGTCGTCATAGCCGGTGGTGTTCTCGTCTCCCGCATCGAGCAACTCGCGGACGCGCTGGTTGACAATGCGCGCTTCAAACCGGCGACTCCCGTAGCTCCGGTTGGCGGTGTTGTCCTGTCCCATGGTCGGAAACTCCATATTGATCTTCTTGCGGCCTTATGGCGACCGGCTCCACAAAGGAACTGACAGGGAAACAGAGGCGGCCGTCAGGCCGCCTCCGAGTGACGTTGCAACTCCGCAAGGAAGTCCGTCGCCTGCGCGGCCTTGGACGCGGCGGCGAAGATGGCGCGATTGTCCGCCTTCAGGACCTTCAGCCAATGCTCGATATAGGCCGCATGGTCGGGACGAGGCTCGGCGGCAATCCCGAGATCGGCGCAAAGGAACGCCGCGCCAAGCTCGGCCACGAGTTCCTCGACGGCATAGGCGTCGTCGCCGAAGCGCTTACCGAATTCACGGTCGCAACGCTTCTTGATACCGGTCCAGTGGACCAGCTCGTGGAGCAACGTACCGTAGTAGCTCTCGGTCGCCGAACTGGTTTCGGAACCGAGGAAGCGTTCCTTGTCGGGCATCCGGATCGTGTCCGTGCCGGGACTGTAGTAGGCCCGCGCGCCGCCATGGCGGACAACGGCCTGGGTGTTGGCGACGAAGGCGTCAGCCTCGGCAACCGCCTGAACAGGGTCTTTCGGTTCGGGAAGCGCTACGTCGTAACCGTCTACCTGGTCGGCGTTGAAGACGCTGGAGGCGCGGGCGAACATTCGTTTGCCGGTCTCGTGCTCGCCTATTTCAGGGTTCAGGTCTTCGACCTCGAATTCCTTGTAGAAGACGACGGTGCTGGCTTTCTCGCCCTTGCGGACTTGGGCTCCGGCCTTCCGCCATTGGCGATAGGTTCCCCAGGTGCCGGAGCTGTAGCCGCGGACCTGACCGGCGGCCCACAGGGCGACGATGTTGATGCCGCGATAGGCGTTGCCGGTGTCGATGTTGACGGGACGGTTCAGCCCCTCGCCCATACGGTGCCAGGGCATCTGCCATTCACCCGCGCCGGTCTCGATGGCCTCGACGATCTGGTCGGTGACGGTCTGGTAGACGTCCTTGCGGTTGGTGTTGCGTTTCCGGGGCATTTTGTTCCTCCTTTACCGTTTGAGACCGCGACCGTCGCGGCCTTTCGATGGCTGGAGGAAAGGCGGCGCCAAAGCGCCAACCGGAACCCGTTGGAGGGACTCCAAGGGCCGAAGCGAAGCGGAGGACGGGAAGGAAGAGGTTTCTTGTTCCGCGCGGAATGGCATTTGAGCCAGGGGAAGAAACTTCTGACATCCCGTTGCAGGTGGGTGCTGCGCCGCCCATACAGCCCCCTCACGAGAAAGGCAGCCGGTTGCCAGGTCCTCTCGGGGAAAGGAGGGCATTGCCGGAAACCGCCAAGCGATAAGGCAACGCCGACCGAACACCACAATCAGTTGAGATGCGTCCCGGAATCCGGCATTAAGGGTGCGTGGCATTCATTGTGTAAGGGTTTGAAAATGCTGGGTGGTCTGTTCGGCAAATCGAAGAAGCAAAAGGAAGCTGAGGCGAAACGAAAAGCCGCTGCCGAGGCGTTTTACAATGCGCTGCCGCCGGCCAAACAGGAGCTCTACGCCCTGCTCATGGAAGCCAGGCCGTATACCGAGTTCGGCTACAACAACGCCTGGAAAGCGCTGACGGAAAGCAATGACGCGGCGCTCAAGACGGCCCTGCTCAAGGATATCATCCCGAACGTTCCGCCCGACCTACAGGCGCGCCTCAACGGTCTGGGAAAACGGAGCACGTGGGCGACCTTGCGACATATCGTCGAGGCCGGCCTTTCTCCGAAGGAACACTTCAATGACGCCATGACCGTCGGACATTTCATCCACGATGGTAAGAGCTTCGATCTCCTGTTTTCCGGGGAAGGCCATTTGCTCAGCGTCGCCCCGACTGGCGCGGGCAAGGGACAAGGCCATATCATTCCGGCGCTCCTGGAATATCGCGGCCCGGTCGTCGTCCTCGATCCCAAGGGCGAGAATTACAGGGAAACGGCCTGGTATCGGCGCTGGTGCGGTGAGGTGTTCAAGTGGGCTCCTTACGACCCGGAAGAGACCGACTGCTTCAACCCGTTGGATTTCGTCGAGAGCTACCGGGACGCGCAACTGATTGCCGATCTGGTGGTCGGCGACAGCTTCGCCAAAGACGAATTCTGGATCAATTCAGCCAAGGAGCTGATCGTCGGACTGATCCTCTATCTCAAAACCTGTTTCCCGCCGGAAAAGCAGAACATGCGGCAGGTTTGTCGGATGCTCGCCCAATCGCCGGAGGAGTTCGAGGACATGCTCGACAGTCTGCGGGAAACCGGAAAAGAGGATTTGATCGAGACCGCCAACATCCTCGAAAGCATTCCGAAAAAGACCCTCGGCAATATCTACACGCAACTCCGCAGCCACACTCAGGATTGGCGGGATGAGGAGATCGCGCGCGCGACAGGTTCCACCAGCCCCGGCATGCAGCCCTCGGAGATCCTTGCACGCCAACACCTTGGCGACGTGTGGATCAACACCGGTAACGGCGGCACAAGCGGACCACAGGTGGAGACGTACGAAACCGAAGACGGTAAGAACATGATCCGCTATGCGCGCGGTCATGGCGACACGGTCTACCTCATCGTCCCCCAGGACAAGATGGCCAGCGCCAGCCGTATCTTTCGCGTCATCATCGGCGTTTTTCTCAATGAGATGACCAAGGCCATGGCGCGCATGGACCGGGAATGGGAGAAGGACCGCTCGCGAGAGGACTTGACGAACGACTGCTGGACGCCGGCCTTGTTCCTGCTCGACGAATTGCCCCAACTCGGTTACATGCCGATCATCGAGAACGCGATCGCCATCGCGCGCGGCAGTCGCATTCGGTTGTGGCTGTTTGTTCAGGACCTGGCGCAGTTGACCCGCACCTATCAGAAACCGGATTCGTTGTTCGCCAATACGCGCATGAAATTCTTCTTCAAACCGAATGACCTGAAAACCGCGCAGCATATATCGGAGTATCTTGGCGAAGTAACGGACTTGTTCGGCCAACGCATGCCGCTTGCCACATCCCAGGAATTGATGGGGCCGGACTACAAGGACGATCAAATCATCTTGGCGAGCGGCGTCCCGCCGATCCGCTCGCGGCTGCGCCTCAAATATGAAGATCACGGCCTGCTTGAAAGCGAGGATTGGCATCGGGATTTCTGGGAGGGACAGCCGGACCGAAAAGAAGTCCAGGGCCGGGTGAGAACGGACGAAATCACCGCGCCCGTTGTCACGCCGAGCGAACCTCCTGACCAAGAGGTGGCCGACGAGAGTTCGGTCAGACCGCCTGAGAGCGATTCTGAATCTGTTTCCAATTCTTCCGGTACGCCGGCGCCTCCAAGCTTCGAGAATTGATCTGAAGGAGCGCTGACGCGGTTTCAGACAACCTTCAATCGCCGATTTGACCTCGAACACCTTCATAGCCCCCTTGCCGACGGCGTCACCCGCACGGTGTATCCGGCGGTCTCCCGAAACAGAAAGACCGCCCCCGAATGGGAACGGCCGTATCGCTCAAGGGGTTTTGGTCTTCATGACCCGTTTCAGGGATTCCCTGTAGTCCCCCTGCAGGAGAGGGGGATCGACGACAACGGTCTCGTCCGCCGGCTTGGGGCATGGCCCGGTCACGATGTTTGTTTTGCGGGCCATAAGCTCCGCCTTGGCGATCTTCGCTTCTTTTTCGGCCTGGAGCCTGGCGATTTGCGCTTCACTCAGCATCGGGATCGGATCGCCGAGCCGAACGGTGTCAACGACGAAACGCCGGATCGGAAATTTCGCGCGGAACCAAAGCCCACGCAGGAAGTAGATGAACGTCATGGCTGCATCTCTCTCCTCGACGGAGAGCCCCTGTGCTTGGAGTTTCAGGAAATGCAGGCCGAAACGGTTTCCGCCGGTCTCGAAGCCGAGGGCGGTCAAAAAGGAATGAAGGTGTTTCGGTCTACGCCAGCTTATGTGGCGAGACGCGAATGCCGCCTGACGGAAAGGCCGAAGAGGATGACGGGGATGACGACGAACTTGATTTTCAATCCATCAAGTTCGGACGTTATCCACAGGCGAGCGGGTTTTAAGTGTTTTAAAGAAAAAGGTTTTAAGTGTTTTAGGCGATTTTGAGCGCCGGAAACCCAGGTAATCCGCCGTAGTCCGTAATCGACAGGGTCCGTAAAAGACAGCATTCGGTCCGTAATGGACAGAGGAGCGGTCCGTAAAGGACAGCATCGGGTCCGTAATGGACAACCTATCCACAGGGGCAAAAAATCGGGCGAGAAAGGGTCGCGAACTTCATCATATGTCTGTCTTTTACGGACCGGGGGAGAACTAAGCGGCTTGATCGGCAAGTTGCCTGCGATGCCGAATAACCAGCAGAGGACCTTCCTTTCCGTGTTCTTCGACGAGCTCATAGTCGGGTAAGTCGTTCGCGGCAATCAGTTGGCGCAGTTCATGAGCGAACTTCTTGAACTGCCGTGTCGTGCCACATCGGGTGTGGACCGTCCGGAAGGTATAGGTCGCTTCTCCCGAGCCCGCAGCCTTGCGCGCGAGGCGGTAGACGAAGCGCGCCAGGCCCTTCCTGATCAGAAAGTAGTCCGGGTTGACGGTGAGGATTTCCGGAACCTCGTGGCCCGCCACACCATCATAGATCCAGTCCGGGATCATGATCTCCAACGTGCCGATGCGTCCGGTATAGGTTCGGCTGACAACGGTGGCGCCGGCGATAAGGGGAAAGTAGCCCGACCGTCTCACGGCTTTCCGACGGTCACTGGCGACGATCTTGATATAGGTGCCCTGCAATCTGTCGAGGGCTTGCTCAAGGGCTTCGTATTGTCGCCCGCCATAAGGCGCGCGGCAGAACTTGAACACCTCCGAGCTGTGCGGCCTGAACGTCTTGGACGGCATCTCGGCCTGCCCCTTGCGGTGGCGATGCATCGCTTCGGCCAGATGGCTGATCATCATGAGAACGATGTCGTAGTCGTAAATGGTCGCCATGCCGTGTGCGCCGCCGGCAACTTCCACGGTGGCGTCAGGCAACTCGTAGCGGATGATGTCGCCTTTGCGGGTTTGCTTCTTGGACAGCCGGAACACGGCGATGTCCATGAGGCCGATGCCGTCCTTGACCGGAACGTCATGGAGGGCGGGGACGAAAAAGTCGAGCTGGTTGTCGTTGGCGGGGGTGGGTCGAAGAGATGGAGAGTCGACAACTGGCGCGTCTTCGATGGAATCACCCAAGCGCGCAAGCGCCTGCTTAAGCGACTGTGATGTGATCTCCGACAATGCGTTCAACCATCGACGCCTCCACATGGTTTCTTCGATGGGAACCATCGTATCACACCTTTAGATAGAATTAAAAAATAATTTATTCACCTAATTAGATTTCCGGCCCCAGATCGTCGGCCCGGTCGCGTTCCTTGCGATAGAGACGGTCGAGCCGTCGCCTTTCCTTCTCGGCCCGCTTTTCCCGGTCTTTCTCTTGCGCCAAGTCCCTTTCCCAGTGTATCCCGCGCGAACGGGGATTGCGCGAAAGCACCCTTTGCGCCGCGAGAGATTCGCGAAGTGCGCGGTGACGCAACTCGGCGCGCGCCAGCCGCCGGCGCGCCGACGCCAAAGCCGCATCCCGCTGCCCTCTGTCAGGCATCCGATAGCCCGAACTGCGGTTGCCTTTCTCAGGGATATCGAATTCGGGATCGGAAAGTTCGGCGATACGGTGTCGATAGCGCGCGATCCCTTTCTCCAGCCTCTCGGCGCGGCGCACCATCCGGTCAAGCTGTTCCCGCTCGTCTACCGGCATATCAGCCGGATATTGGGCGTCCTTGATCCGCTCTTCAACGAAAGTCCGATAAGCGCGGTGGAGTTCCTTAAGGTCGGCTAAGTCGCCGTCCGTCACCTCTATGCCCTCGGGAAGACGCTTTTGTGCCTGGACGATGGTTGCGGTCAGTTCACTGCGGCGTAGGCGATACCCCGAAAGACGACGCTCAAGGACCACTAGGTTCGGCGGGCGCTTGTCGTCTTCACCAACGGGTACTCCCTTCAAGAGCTCATACCGATCCTGATAACGCACAGCGGCCCGATCCAGACGGGCGCGCCGGCGGCGCGCATTGTCGAGTGTCACCCCCGTGTCCACGAACTCGGGCACGCTCAGGGAAGGTCGGTTCGTTTGGGGAGCCTGCTTGTTGAGCTGTTGCTTGAACTCATCCGGTTGTGGGGCCTTCAGCGAATAGAGATGTTCCAGTAACTCGCTACGCCGAAGACCGATTCCCCGCAGACGGTTCTTCAATTGGCCGACCTGCCGTCCTACACGGTCGACTGCTTGGGAGAACATTTGCGCCCGACGCAGGGACCGGAGCCATTCTGCTCGGGCATCGCCCAAGCTTGAAAGCGCCTCGTGTGCGGCAACCCGGTCGGCATCTTCGCGGCCGAACCGTTTTCGCCCTCGGAGGCTCAAGCCCGCCCCGCCTTTGCCGGCCTTGATCACGGCCAGAACTTGTCCCGGAACATCGGCCTCGTCCGGCGCCTCAAAAGCCAGATTTGTCGTACGCCGTTCCCGGCGCTCCCAGGCCTTCAAGGCGCGATACGGGTCGCGGAAGGCGATCTGCGCGGCGGTAACAAATTGCTCCCGGCTGACCTCGGCCGATATCACAGCGCCGGCGACGACATCGTGGTAACGGTCGCGCACGGCGGACAGTATTTCGATACGCCGCTCGGTTCGCAGTACGGCGGCATCGAGCCGTCGCAGTCTGCGTTCGATTTTATCTGCGTTTATCATTTATTCTCACGGTCCAATTTTGAACTCCGGAATTCAGTTTTCACGCATTTGAATCGCAAACCTTGAAATGTACTCCAATCGTGAGTACATTATAGGAGAAGAGGAATCAAATTGGAAGAAAGCCCGTGAAAAACGCAAATGAGGCCAAACAGGAGCGGCTACAGGTGCGCCTCGACGCCGAGACCAAGGGCGTTTTACAGCGCGCGGCCAGCTATCGCCACAAGACGTTGAGCCAGTTCGTGCTTTCGACCGCAATGGAAGAGGCCGAACGGGTCATCGAGGAAAACGAGGTCGTTACCCTTTCCAGTCCGGATTGGACGGTTTTCTATGATGCCCTGACCAACCCGCCGAAGCCGAACGCCGCGCTGCGCAAGGCGTTCAAGCGCTACAGGACGGCCAATGAATGACGGCGGCGGATGCTGACTGGCGTGTCGTGCCGCTCAACAGCAAGGTTCAAGACCGCGCCGCCTTCTCCTGCGGCGCCCCGGAACTCGATCGATATCTCCGGGACTTCGCATCGCAAGACGTAAAGCGCGATGTCGCGCGCGTATTCGTGGCCCTTGACCGGGGTTCCAGCACCGTTGCCGGCTATTACAGCCTGAGTGCCGCCAGCTTCCAGAGAGACGCTCTCCCTGCCGATACGGCCAAGCGCCTGCCTCGCTATCCCGTTCCGGCGGTGTTGCTGGGCCGCCTGGCCGTCGATGAAACGTGGAAGCGCCGTGGCCTGGGCGCGTATCTGCTGATGGACGTTCTCAACCGTATCTGCCTGGCAAGCGAAGTCCTTGCCATGCAGGCCTTGATCGTCGATGCCCGCGACGAGACAGCGGCCTCCTTCTATCGGAAATACGGGTTCCGCCGCTTCGTCGATAACGAGCGCCGCCTGTTCCTTCCCATGGCTGCGCATTCCGATGAAAGCGGCCTTCCCATTCCCGGTAGAGCTGGCAGAACCGGCTCAGGCTGTAACCGTCCGGGTGCGCGGCGCGGTATTCCTCCCACAGCAACGACAGGGTTACGTGAGGTTTGCGCTTCTCCCGGTAGACCCGCTTCCAATCCGGCAGCGGCCGGTGCTCCGCCGTGCTCCGAGGCGGCGGGAACAGAAGCCGCTCCAGGTCCGCGTCCGACAGATCCCCGGGCAGCGGCCAGCCCAGGCCGGCACCGGCCGCGCGGTCGATGTAATCCCGCACCGCCGTGCGGCCGATGTTCAGGCTGGCGGCGATCCGCCGCTTCGACATGTCGCCGGCATGCAGCCGAAGAACGTCGCGTATCTTGCGCATGGGCAATCTCTCTCGGGGCATCCTCGCTCCTCTCCAAAAGGCGCGAGGGTAGCCCTGTCAGGATCACCCAACGAGGTCGACCACAAACCCTACCGGACTGGCCGTTTTGCGTCGGAACAAGTGGCCGGATTAAATCGGAATCGGTGGCCGCTTAGGATCGGAGTCACTGGCCGCTTGGCGCCGGAATGCGCACCATGGCCACCATCCGGCAGCTTGTTGCCGAATAGCGGGGGCATCGGGACCTGGAATCCATTGGAATCTGTTGATCGATGTTGAGAGAAAGTGCCCCTATACTGCCCCTGCGGGCCGTTTTCGAGAGATAGCCAGAAAAACAAAACGCCGTAACATATTGATGTTACGGCGTTTATTTGGTTGCGGGGGCAGGATTTGAACCTACGACCTTCAGGTTATGAGCCTGACGAGCTACCGGACTGCTCCACCCCGCGGCAGGGGGTCTGATATCGGAGGTCAGATATCGGACGGGTTGCATCGTATTGAGAGAGAAACGGCTGAGCCCGAGGAGATCGACCGGCGGGTCGACCGCGGACGTCGGGTTGGGAGGATCAGGTGGGGGCCTGGGATCCGGATGCCCGGTCTTTGGCCTTTCATTTGAACATTGGTCTGGCGGCGACCTACTCTCCCACGTCTTGAGACGCAGTACCATCGGCGCGACGGGGCTTAACGGCCGAGCTCGGGATGGGATCGGGTGTTTCCCTCGTGCTGTGACCACCAGACCTAGAAAGGGGATGCGCATGCATCCCCTTTCTAGGTCGGATGACAGTGTTCAGTGTTCGGATGGGCGCGATTTGGGTGCCTTTCCAGTCTGAGCACTGTCCGCTGAGCTCTGAGCCGGGCCGCGGAGCGGTCCGGCGTCTACTGAATCGGATCAAGCCGATCGAGCGATTAGTACCGGTCGACTGAACGCGTTGCCGCGCTTGCATCTCCGGCCTATCGACGTGGTGGTCTTCCACGGCTCTCGGGGAGACCTTATTTCGAGGGGGGCTTCCCGCTTAGATGCCTTCAGCGGTTATCCTGTCCGCACATAGCTACCCTGCTCTGCGGTTGGCGCCACAACAGGTCCACCAGTGGTGCGTCCACCCCGGTCCTCTCGTACTAGGGGCAGCTCCTCTCAAGTCTCCTACACCCACGGCAGATAGGGACCGAACTGTCTCACGACGTTCTAAACCCAGCTCACGTACCACTTTGATCGGCGAACAGCCGAACCCTTGGGACCTGCTCCAGCCCCAGGATGTGATGAGCCGACATCGAGGTGCCAAACGGTGCCGTCGATATGGACTCTTGGGCACCATCAGCCTGTTATCCCCGGCGTACCTTTTATCCGTTGAGCGATGGCCCTTCCACTCGGGACCACCGGATCACTATGGCCGACTTTCGTCTCTGCTCGACCTGTCAGTCTCGCAGTCAGGCGGGCTTCTGCCATTGCACTCGACGAGCGATTTCCGACCGCTCTGAGCCCACCGTCGCGCGCCTCCGTTACTCTTTGGGAGGCGACCGCCCCAGTCAAACTACCCGCCACACAGGGTCCCGGATCCGGATCACGGACCGCGGTTAGACATCAAGAAGATCAAGGGTGGTATCTCAAGGGTGGCTCCGCGAGGCTGGCGCCCCGGTTTCTCCGCCTACCACCTATCCTGCACATGATGTGCCTGATGCCAGTGTGAAGCTGTAGTAAAGGTGCACGGGGTCTTTCCGTCTGACCGCGGGTACCCCGCATCTTCACGGGGAGTTCGATTTCGCTGAGTCTGCGTTGGAGACAGCGGGGAAGTCGTTACGCCATTCGTGCAGGTCGGAACTTACCCGACAAGGAATTTCGCTACCTTAGGACCGTTATAGTTACGGCCGCCGTTTACCGGGGCTTCAATTCAGGGCTTGCACCCCTCCTTTTAACCTTCCGGCACCGGGCAGGCGTCAGACCCTATACGTCGCCTTGCGGCTTCGCAGAGCCCTGTGTTTTTAGTAAACAGTCGCCACCCCCTGGTCTGTGCCCCCCACACCCGGTTGCCCGGGAATGGGGCCTCCTTCTCGCGAACTTACGGAGGCATTTTGCCGAGTTCCTTCAACGCAGTTCTCTCAAGCGCCTTGGTATGCTCTACCAGTCCACCTGTGTCGGTTTAGGGTACGGTCGTATGGAGGGCTATTTCCTGGAACCGCTCAGCAGCCCATTCAATCCGATAAGAACGAACTACCCCTGCGATCCGTCACTTCCTCCTGGCCCTGGAATATTAACCAGGTTCCCATCGACTACGCCTTTCGGCCTCGCCTTAGGGGCCGGCTCACCCTGCTCAGATTAGCTTTAAGCAGGAACCCTTGGACTTCCGGCGAGAGTGTCTCTCACACTCTTTATCGCTACTCACGTCAGCATTCTCACTTCCCTGCGCTCCAGCATGCCTCGCGACGCACCTTCACCGCCCAGGGAACGCTCCGCTACCAAGCAGTGGTCAGATGACAGTGTTCAGTGTTCAGACAGGTGTCGGGCAAGGCCCTGAAGCATCCGCGCCACCTCGGCAAACGCAGCTCCGAGCGCCTCAGTCCGCACCGGCGGCAGATAGCCGAGATCCCCGGCGAAGCGCAGCCACAGCCGCGACTCCTCGGCCGACCCCAGCGCCATGACCACGAACCGCCGGAATTCGGCCCGCGTGCCGATGCTCTGGCGACCCGCACCCTCAACCAGATTGGCGCAGACGGCTTTCGACGAGCGGCGCAGCTGCTCGGCCACGCCGCCATATTGCTCAGATCGTGGGAAGCCCCCGGTCAGCCGGTGCACCTCAAGCGCCAGCACATAGGCGCGCTGGAACGCCTCAAGCTTATCGGCCGGTCCGACCCTCATCCAATCTGAACACTGAACACTGTCAACTGACCACTACTTCCTCAGCTTCGGCTCGTGGCTTGAGCCCCGTTACATCTTCGCCGCAGGACAGCTTGTCTAGACCAGTGAGCTGTTACGCTTTCTTTAAATGATGACTGCTTCTAAGCCAACATCCTGGTTGTTTTGGCCGTCCCACATGCTTTCCCACTTAGCCACGAATTAGGGGCCTTAGCTGGAGGTCAGGGCTGTTTCCCTTTCCACTACGGACCTTAGCACCCGCAGTGTGTCTGCCATGATTGTACTCCCGGGTATTCGGAGTTTGATTAGGATCAGTAAGCCTGTGGGGCCCCATTACCCATCCAGTGCTCTACCCCCCGGGGTAAGACATGACGCTCTACCTAAATAGATTTCGCGGAGAACCAGCTATCTCCGAGTTTGATTGGCCTTTCACCCCTAGGCACAGCTCATCCCGATCCTTTTCAACGGATGTGGGTTCGGCCCTCCAGTGCGTGTTACCGCACCTTCAGCCTGGCCATGCCTAGATCACTCGGTTTCGGGTCTAATCCCTCGAACTCGTCGCCCTCTTAAGACTCGCTTTCGCTGCGCCTACACCTATCGGCTTAAGCTTGCTCGAGAGACTAAGTCGCTGACCCATTATACAAAAGGTACGCGGTCAGGGAGCAGAATACAGGCTTCAGGCCACAGGACGGTCAGGTCTTCGGCGCCGGCACGCCTTCTAACCAGGCCCTGGAAAGACCATGAAGCATCCGGGCGATTTCGGCATATTCGCGCCGCATCGCCTCGGCCTGCGAGGCTTCGATGTATGCGAGATCCCGTGCAAACGACGCCCAAACCTGCATCTCGTCCGCAGATCCGGTCGCCATCACCAAGAAACGCCGGAAGTCCTGGCTCGATCCGCGCCGCCGGTTATGCCCCTCGGCAATGTTGGCGCAGATCGACCGCGATGCTCGGCGCATCTGGTCCGCCAGCCCGTAACGCTCGATCTCCGGAAACCCCAGGGACACCTCGTGAACCCTGAGCGCCGCAGCATAGCTGCGCCGGTAAACCTCCAGTCTTTCAAATGCCGGCTGGTCACCCATACATCCAAGTCCTCCTGAGGCCTGTATACTGCCCCCCTCCCACTGTTTGTAGGCGTCCGGTTTCAGGGTCTGTTTCACTCCCCTTGTCGGGGTGCTTTTCACCTTTCCCTCACGGTACTGGTTCGCTATCGGTCGATAAGGAGTACTTAGGCTTGGAGGGTGGTCCCCCCATGTTCAGACAGGATTTCACGTGCCCCGCCCTACTCGAACGGTGAACCTTTCTACGGCTACGGGGCTCTCACCCATCTCGCCCAGCTTCCCAACTGGTTCGCCTTTATGGTCCACACGGCCTGGTCCGCGTTCGCTCGCCACTACTAACGGAGTCTCGATTGATGTCCTTTCCTACGGGTACTGAGATGTTTCAGTTCCCCGCGTTCGCTCTTAGAGCCCTATGTGTTCAGGTCTTAAGTACTCATTCAGTGCTCAGAGTTCAGTGTTCAGTGCACGGATATTCCTATCCGAACACTGAGCACTGACTACTGAACACCGATGAGTGGGTTTCCCCATTCGGAAATCCGCGGATCAAAGGGTGCTCTCCCCTCCCCACGGCTTATCGCAGAGTGCCACGTCCTTCATCGCCTCTTATCGCCAAGGCATTCACCAAACGCCCTTCATGCGCTTGATCCGATCCAGTAGACGCAGGACCAGCGGTCGGTGTTCAGTCGACAGTGCTCAGACTGGCAACCGATCCCGACACGCCGCCCGCATCCCTGAATCTCGGTCAGCTCCCAGCGCCAGCGCCCGCCGCCAGATCCCTCCGACAACTGAACACCGATCACTGACAACTGACCCTCAGTCAACCAGCCAGGGCCTTTTGCCTCCCCGGCCGGTCTCGGTCAGTGCATAGACTTGGAAAGACATGTGTTCTCGCGAGCCTGACCTCCCACCCCACCTCCC
>Ga0209049_1000009_pt1 | contig 37459 bp, 23 predicted proteins | sample WorMetulBAHAMAS2_FD_187398 | JGI IMG/M metagenome (GOLD analysis project Ga0209049, IMG submission 187398) | Marine gutless worms symbiont microbial communities from Max Planck institute for Marine Microbiology, Germany - Olavius ullae BAHAMAS.2... | ecosystem: Host-associated > Annelida >...
TACAACGTCTAGAAGAAGACGGTAGCGAGATTTCTGATCTCATATCAGACATTGAAGACTTACGATTGGAAGAGAGTAGTAGTGCTGAAGAAGAAGAAGAAGAAGAAGAAGAAGAAGAAGAAGAAGTTAGTATAGAAAAATACGAGGATAAAAAATATCAGACACGAAGATTTATTGTAAAATCAAAAGATTTCAGACGCCATCTAATCTCATTGCATGATCTTTTTCATCTCGTTTCACTGAACAACAATGACTGAAGAAAAAGTCGTTGCGCTATCCATTGAAATATTTAACCTACGCATTGAAATAGCCGTAGAATGTGGGTTGTATAGACCCTGTAATCTACCGAATTATGACAACCTAGAAAATGGTGATCCTTTTCAATACGGAAGCGTAACGTGGCTGAGAAGATTTTGCACGAACGGCATAGTACTGATCTTCGATCGTCTTCTGCGGAGTGTAAATATCTCACTTATCGGTAATGGAATGACGTGCGCCATGGACGCCAGATGTGTGCATGCTTTGCGTGTTACAAATTATTTTATGAGAACCACACTTATTTCGCGTTCAGATGCGCAAACAACGTCGTCAATTCTGTACCAATGCGGCGAAATTATGGTGAGTGCTTTGAAGAGACTGCACGATGGTGAAAATGTGAACAAAAAGTTGATCGACACGGAGCGACGTCTAACTAGCATTATTGATGAGCAACATTCGAGATATAAAACTCTAAAAAGTGCGTACAGGTGGCGATTTCAAGGACGATACTACACAGTGCGCAAAAAGACCGTTGGCGAGGCTACTAACAACTTTGTGACGGAACAGTGGGCTACTGCCGTGCAAAATGTGCACCGTGAAGTACAGCCGGACGCCAACTATGCACGAAGACTGGCTCTGTACGAACTGATCATCCATCACTGTACCAACATGACCGCGTGGCAGTTGTTTCGTTTCAACGAACTCCTCTCACGGTGTCATACTGCTTACCCAGATCTGCTGTGTAACAGCGACAACCTGTTGTTGTTAACTATGGCCTATGAAATGGGACGAGCTCGACTACATACAAAGTTACTCGAAGTAAATCCGAAGAGTTGTCGATGTTTCGCAAAATGTGTAGGTCCAATCGGCGACTGCAGACAGTTGGAAAATAAAGTATGGGACTCGTTCGAACGACACGCCGGACTCATCGTATGCGGGGCGTGCCGACTCTCTCCCATTGTTGAAAATACGTCAGCAGAGAAACCGAGAAGGACACATTCCTCAATAACGCCGGAAGTGGAGTCTTGTTCTGTAGACGGATGCAGCTCGTACAAAATGGTTAGATTGGTGGTAACTGACGTACGCGTGACAGAAACCGGTCACGTGCACATTAGGTATGCTCACCGATTTTTTGCGACCAACAGCATAAATGTAACGGACGAAGTGAGTGGAAGAAGGAAGAACGGTACGGCGGCAAGATATTACGGCGTTTGTTACGGCGGAAAGAGAACGTGCAAAAAGCGGTTTATTATCTCGTCGCCATCAGCGGCGATGGCCGCCACCAGCCACGTTCCACCATATTCCGACACTAATTACTGGTTTCGATGCGGTAATTGTCAACAGGATAGGGACGAAGGTGCGACGTCATCTTTGGCTTTAACGACCGTCCACGACGAGACGTGCCTTTCGAGGTGGTTTGCAACGAAGACATTTCCGAAGGAAAAACTCTGTAGAGGGTGCAAAATTGCAGCTACATGTTCTCATCTTGACGAAATTTTGTACAAGTACATTACATCGAAGGAAGAAGTTTCGTGTAGTCTCGTGAAAAAGTTAAATCGCCTAGCTGTATTACGCTGGTGGTTGTGTAAGTCCGAAGCGTGGTAATACAGTGTAATGCGTATGATGTTAATATCACACAGTGTGGACTTACATTGTTCCGGTTTATATGTACTCAATGAGTGCTATTTATTTAAAGTCACAGTCTAGTACTCCAAAATAACTCCCAGGTCTTGTTGAATATAATTGTATAGGAACTTCATAGATAGAATGCACTGCAAGTTTATGAAAACACATTCTTAATTATGGTTAAATGCTTCTTTTTCGGTTTGATACAACTCGTTCTGAATTTGCACAAAGAATCATTATACAAAGCTGTTTTCACGGTGTTCGACAGTTCAACGCGTAGCAACTGCAATTACAGCGAGAACGATAATTGCTACAGAAAATACGACAGCCATCAGATAGCTCTTCGTTGTTAGTATATGTTTTTCTCCCAGTGCGGATTTTCTTGATGAAGTTTCACCGAAAAGAGTTGTCTTTCGCTCCATCATCACTCGCGCTAAACCTCCTCTTAGAATGATCTCTTTTCCTTCCAACTGAACGTCTTCCATCGCACAACCAACTTTAAGCACAGCTCCAGGTTTATTGGCTATGTCGTAAAACGCGCTGTCGTGCAAATCGACTTCCATTAGCACTCTCTCGTCGTCAAAATGGGATGTTTTTCTTGTTCTACATCTATGGGCTGGATGTGAACTGCAGGTTCCATCTACTCTAAGAATGGCAACAGCCTCTTTATTTGTCTTTTTCTGATTCGAAAACGTTTCTGTATATATCAGCACGTCTCTTAAACGGAGCGTGTTGTTGTGACAAGGTTCACGCATCCAATCCGGTAGTAAACATGCCAGTACGGTTGAGGCAAAGGTTTGGTTTTCATTCACGACTTTGATCACCGGTTTGAATACGGAAGGCGGAGTGACGCAAGAAACATTCTCATTTAGAGTAGAAACTTTAATCAAATGGCTCTTTTCGCTAACCCGTTTGACTAAGCACGCAAAATTCCAACCATTTCTGTGTATAATACTCAACGCCGCAATTGCAACATTCTTTTTATTTTCCTTATCGTACACGCAGTAACCTCTTCCTGAGTTGCTAGAATTCACACTGAACTCAAACGGCAACTTTCCTCGTCTTTCGTCGTGTTCGTTGCCGGGACAGTGCATAAATGTCTTGGATGGTCCGTCGTCTGGCATATGTATTATTATTAAATCTAAACTTGATATATCGCATTTTTTGTGTGCAGCGCTATCGTAAGCCATTTCGCAAATGAAAAAGTTGCTGTCGTTAAGCATCTTGTAAGACGTAACCGCGTAGTCGTCTTTCGTACATACATCAGGTAAATTAGATAATCGTATCTTTTTGCTTGTATGCCAAGAATTTAGGTACATACACCATCCTTCTTCGTAGTTTTTGAGTACCGATTTTCTTATCAGTATTTCAAACGGTAGATCGCCATCAAAATCCGTCACAGGGTTATCCACAAACAGTACAGGTGTGTCGAGAGTAGTGTCTGCGGTTGTTACGTTGTACGTCGAAACGTAAGAAACATTTGAGTGATAGACTCTCCACTCTAACAGTTTTGTCCGAGGGAAATATGCCACCACAGCGTAACCCAACGAGGGGTGAAAGAGACAAATGTTTATTTCAGCTTCTGTCTCATTTTCTTCTTTCACGCTTCTGATACATATTTCTTTAATGTTCAGACAAGATAATCTGACATATTCCTGCCCGTTTTGTATTACTTCTACGCTGTTGTTTATATACAAAGTTGGTCTCGGCAAAAAGTAAAGCAGTTGCCTGAAGTCAGGGTTACCGATGATTTGATTGCCGCACACATACTCCAGTACTAAATTTTCATATAGTCTTTCGGAGGACTTTCTTCCCATGACATCGCAGATCAGTTTGTCACCGAATTTCATTTCCTCTGGGTCAATAACGGCGTAACCAACGAGACCCTGGATGTTGTCGTTATTACACAAACTCATTTTTCGTCTGCACGTGCATCCGAATCTCAGTTGAGAAACAAAGACATCTTCGTCGATTCTTAGATTTCGTAATGACGGCAGTGTTTCCTGTAGGACGTATTTTGTCCGTGTTCGAATAAGCTCCGTTTCAACTGCCCGTTCAGTAAACAACGCGTTTATTTTATAGTTAAATGGACTATCGAACTTATTTTCGCAATGGGGACACATGTCTGACGATATAACCTCCCACGGAATTACTAATTCCGAATCTAAGTAAATTTGCCTACCATACCAGGGTACGTGGGTGTCTCCCATTTCTTCGGGGAATGGTTGTAAAAGTCTTACACTTTTTACTTGCTTTGTTCTGGTACCCGTAGCACAATAGTATTGTCGCCACATGCAGTTCATTTCTGTGTTTTGGTAGGCATTGGCTTTCGGTAGTTTTCTTTTAGTAATTATCACTTCCTCCCCGTCGTCGACGTCTAAAGCGTGTACCATATAGTGTCCACTTTCTTCGCCACACCACGTGTCATTCGTGTTCTGATGGGCATGTGAACCGTTCACAGGTCGTCCACCCGAAAAGCTGCATACGACACTCGCAATAAAAATAATTCTGCCTCCGTTTGGTCCGCAAGTCATTCGCGCTTTCGAAAAGCCGTTTTCCATAAAGGTTTCTAGTTTTAGACCTTTTAATAGTGGCCGTTCAAGTATTCCCTGTATCACAGCTGCATAGAATGAGCTGGTGAGTCTAGTGTCTGGCATGACGTGTGTTATATAGTTTGGTATGGCAATGTACTGGCGATACTCTTGACTGGGTACCATCACTTGTCGGTAGGTAAAACCAGAATGCATCCTCAAAGGTTTGATTCCTGCATCCGACGGAAGTTGAATGACGATATGATGTGTGTTGAAATTGTGCACCAAAAATGTGGTTTTATCCGGTGACTCAAAAGCAGGAAGAAAGTTTTGTAGTAGTGAGGACACGTCTAAAACGATGTCTGGAGAGATTCGTGCGAAATATGACGATGAATTTGAAGCATGGATCGATGCGACTAAAGTAAGATAGTCGCACCCCAGTTCTCCGTAGTCCGGCAAAATTACGTCAGTCGGGTCTTCTCCTAAGCAATGCGTCAGTTCACTATGGTATTCTTCGTCTGTACACTCGTACTGGGGTGTTCCCATAACCGTAGGCTTTCCCGTTGTGCGCGAGTATCGTCCATAAATATCTCTGTACACAATGCTGTCGACAATTCCATCACGTTTGCGTAAAAGTCGTACATCTAACTGCGGCAGAATACTCCGTTCAGAAACCGGTGGTTTCAGAGATGGTAGGTTTAGGTTAGGAACGACACATGCCACCTTCATAGATTCCGATCCGGTTCTCGGGATGATTTGTACTTGGGGATAGCGAAGTTCGGCAAACAATGAAGAATTCCAACGGGGAGTTATATTGTGAAAAAGTGCTGGAGCTGATGAGCGGGGAGTTATATTGCGAACAAGTGCTGGAGCTGATGAGTTTTGATTTTTCCACATAGCTGAACATTCCCAAATCATTAAATCGTCGTCTGTCACGGGATAAATACTTGCAGTTATTGTTCTGCTTGGATTGGGAATTTCATGAGTATCATATACACACATATCTTTCATTTTATACCTGTTGTGAGCTTTTATGCTTTCTTCAAGATGAAGAATGCCTGTTTTTCTTTCTATAGCATTTACAAATGCAGAGGCCGAGCAAGAGTCCTGATCAATGGCTGCAGTGTCGAACGCTAGCGTGAAAAAATACTCGCCTTCTGTGCGACCAATGTAAATTACCATTTTATCCGGGGGTAAAGGTATTGGTTGTCCATTTTTTGGCACGGGTATTGACGTTCTACACGATGCTTCCAAACCACGCGAACTGTAGTGAATTGACTCGGCGACCCATCGCACCACCGTTCTATCCGCGAGAGACCCGATTTCGACTCCTACGCTACGCAACGACCACAAAATGAGAATAGCCAACTTACAACAGCACAGGTTTCTGGCCATTGCCCGATACTTTTCTATATTATATAGACCTTCATAACTATACACATTCGAACATCAGGAATACACACAAAATGTCGTGTGTTTTCCTGCCGAAGGACATAACACCGGGAAAATATACTGGTGGTTTAGAACAGCCCATAGACTGGAAAGTCAGTCGTCGTTTGTGTGCGAGAAAAATTAACAACACAATCGTAATCATCGTTACGGGCAAGCAGCTTGCGCCGCAAGACCGTGATGCTTTTACAATGTTTGAAACTCGCTACTCAACGGGCGATTCGACTCTGGTGTACGACGGAATTTCGCTACGTCTTGACATACAGGAAACCAACCTCCCAGTGGATTCGTTGACAGACCAAGATCTCCATACGTTAATGGTCGAATGTTACAAGGCTGTTGAATTACAGAAAACCGACTACACGGACAGAATGACAAAGAAGTACTTCGATAATACATTTACCGTGGAGAAACGTGTTGGTAATGTAAGGCACATTGAAACGGCCGTTTTTAACGCTGGTGGTGCTGAATACGAACGCGCACCAGACGTTTATGTAAGACCAACATAAAATACAGTAGACACACCAGATTATGCAGCAGTCCAACACAACGGTTACGTATTTTATGGTAGCATGATTTTGTATATTCTCTCGATCCACTTTTTTTATTAGTATCAGCAGTCAAATAACAGCAGCTGCATGACGACATTTCTACATGAGACTTATTTACAGTTTCCAGACTTTTTCGTTGGGAGGAATTCTCCGCTCACGAACCACCTTAGGTTTAGGTTTATTGTTGTCACCGGCGCAGTCGGTAAGTAACTTTTTCATCTGTTGATCTGATTGCTCATCGCACAAGTTGAAAACGGAATTAGATCGTCTGTTCGTCGTCGATTCATTCATAAAAGTAAACCGTCTTCGTCGCTGGATTCAACATCGAACCGCAGTTCATTTTCGTCTTCACCCTCATACGTTTGGCGCATCTCCAGTTGCACGAGATCGCCTTTGTAATGACCTTCGCATATGTCTGCGCAAAGACAGACACTCATAACCACGGCTATTGGAAGATCGTCTTGTGTAAAACTTCCATCTTTTCCAGTTCTTTTACCACATATTTTATACACGGCTTTTCCCGTAATTTGACTGATCGTAGGGCGAATTTCGAGTAGTTCGAGCTTTTTGGCTACATAAAAAGGAATCGAATCACAATCTCGGCCTATCCACCAGCTCCAAATCGTGCTAGCGCATAATACGTCGCAAACGTTTCCCGACGTGGGATTGTAAAGGCTGGAGAAAAAGTGGTATATTTTGCGTACTTTGTTGGAACCTAAGACGTATCCGATTCTATAGGATTTGACTTCATTTGTTCTGTAGTCGGATTCTTCGCATAAACGGTTCAACTCATAAGCACTGACAGATGTACCTTCGTTTCTTTTCTTGTAAGGTCTAAATTTTCTTTTTAGTCTTTTCTTTACTGCAGATTCTTTTGTTTTTATAGAAGGAGCTTGTATAGTGGTGCTTAATATTGTAACCTTGTTGTCAATTAGAGACGGATCTTTAGCATACAAAACACCACATCGAGACCAGAAAGGATCAATATGAATGCTGTTGGCTTCCGGAGCAACAACAAAGGTGGAAAAATACCCCTCATACAAGCGCGTTAATACGGAACAAGTACTAATAAATACAGTGGCTAGTGCAAACAATCCATCTTTAGTTTGCGGTTCTACATCGTCCGTCTGGAATTCTTCGACTGACAGAATCACGTATCGGAATCGTGTCTGGCCCGGTTGTGGATTGACTTCTTCCGCTCGTGTGACGAAACACATAGCGTGACACGACCTTCCAACGTTCGTCGGAGCGGGGTCGACGTAAACAACTACTTCTCGAGAGAAAATCATACGCTGTTTGCCGAGGACAACATAGTCTCTCACATCGATAAGATTTGAACAAAATTTTTCACTTCCTCTTGACGACGCCAACTGTCTTTTAGTGTTGTCGTTTAGTTGTTGTGGAGACAGCCCCCGTGGTAAAATCCCTATCTCGCTCAGCATTGCCGTTTTAGCGTCGTCGTTTTCCTCGTCATGGTTCCGAGGACCAGATCGTTGAGCAAAAGCATTTAAGATGCGCCTATAATCGGCGTCTGCAGTAATGTGGTGTGGTTGGTGAAACAAGTAGCACGGACAACACATGGCTGTCACGTCATTTTGTAGCATAGACACTATATGATTTGAACAGACGTGAACTACGTTATTTATGAGAATTTCCGTTCGTCGCAGAGAATTCATATCCACATAAGTTCGGGTATCTTGACCCGATTTATGCGAGCTGGCCAATACCAGATGTCCGTTGTCTGTTAACAACATCGGCACAACTTCTCCGAACGCACTGGGTCGTACGAAACAACTTTCATCGACGACAATGTAATTGTAGGTATCTCCACGGAGAATCTGCAAAGACCACAAAAAAACAAGCAAGGATCATATCACAGACAATATAAATTGGACGTTTTTTTCTTGTTTCTTTTTATTGCATTCGATATGTCATTATTCATGTGCGTAGTGGACAACTGTCCGATTCAACGAATCGATTCGTTTTCGGATCTTCGTCACGAGTCGCTGCGTGCGGCATTTAGTTTTATGCAGTTAAAGGATTTTTTCGTTTGTCAAGAGCATGGGAATTTTCACCTATGTAAAAACGATATGGAAAGAACAGATTGTATAACAGATACAGACGGTCGGTGTATAATATCTGGCAGAAATCGACAGGATGCTTTTCTTTGGTGCGAAACTCCACATGTGAAACAGCGACGATGCGCTTCGATTACAAAGAGGTATGAACGTGAACGGGTACGAAAGATAATGAATGATAAATACACAAAATACAACTTTGCTCAATGTGTCAAGACTACGATTCAAGAAAGACATATTGTTGTGTGTCCGAAACGTCTGAACAGTATGATCCAACGACTGTATGAATTGTTTTCACAAGCAAAAGAGGAAGACGAAAGAAAAATTCAGTTAAACGACGAGACACGCTTTAAAAACTGTGAAATGAGATTGTCCCATCTACTAGCCGTACTCGGAGAGGATCTAACACACACGAGACATCACGAACCGTATTTTGTACACTATTCTAACAGCGATCCTGGTGCTACTTTCAGAACTCAAGTGTCGTTCCTCATAGCCCACGATTTATCGTGCAAAGAAGACGCTCTGATGCCGTATTCGTCAGCATTCGATGAGCCTATTTACGTTTCCGCGTACGCTCGAATCTTCGCAGGCAAAAAACATGAAAGAAAACAAAAACGTCGCTGAAGCGCTGGGAGAAAGCGCTACCGTTCTTTTGTTGGTGTTCAATGAGAACTATAATTTAAAAAATGCGCGACTATTAGTACGCGTAGGGCACGAAAGCTCGAAACAGAATGGGGTGGTGTTCACTACCGTTTTCAGAGAAGAGAACAATATTGTACGGTTACCTCTAAGTTGCAGGTATGCCATACCAGTTAGGTTAAATACGGGCTACAAAACTACCTTTGTTGAAGTGTTGGATACAAACACCGACACCAGTTGCGTCTTTGCAGGACGGCATGGTGAATATGTTAACCCCTATGATGTGAAAAAGTCTAAAGAGACTGTTCTGGAAGTTACTATACCCGTTGCGGCTAGCGTAGAGGAAAACGAGGCAGATACACAAGTGATAGATTTTGTATCAAGTGTAATGAAACTTGCTGACGTCACGGGAAAACATTACGAAAAATCACAAACGGAAAATGAAGCTGAAGTATACGTGGCTGAAGAAAGAGAGCGAGAAACGGTCGTTGATCCATTTTTAGAACTAGAATCTCAATACAGAAGTTGTCAGCCCGTGTTTATCGAAAACGTGGAAGCTAAGATGATCACCGGTGCGTACTGGTGCAACGAACATCACTGGAAGATGTGTAACAATGAACTTTTCACCGCTCCGCTGAGCGACTCTCTATACCCGATCAACGCAGCGTGGTCGATGCCCATTTTGTTGAGGCAATTACACATGTGTTTTATCGAGTCCATTGAAACAAATGTCGTGTACAATCACGTACTGCCACAAGACGTTAGCGATAAAGTGAATTTCCCGCATTTGTTTCCGTTAGATCCGAATATTTTACATGAGCTCTACATAGGGGTAGCTCGAGAAGTTATAGAAGCCCTCTCACTGATTTATCACGATATTCCATTCCCCCCACAGCAGGTGAATTTCACCGATTTCGAAGACTCTTCTGTTTTGATCACCAGAGAAGGTTTATACGGCACCATAGGGCTCGATGTTATACGAAACCCGTTTAATCCGTGGATGAACAGTTTCTTTCGTAAAAGATGGGGCCTGGAGGAATATACAAACTACAGGCTGCACCTTGGAAAAACGTTACCTCCCGTTACAGACACGAAAACACACTGGTGTAAGTTTATAGTACGTGACGGTCTAGTGGAAGGTGTAAAACACGCAACTGGGCAAACGTACGGAGACATTGTCTACGACCAGACACCTCTACAAACACTGAGAGTTCAATTAAACAAATTAGCCGAAGCGTCGTGGATACGGTCCGACGTAAACGACATCACATCTAGCAGCGTTCAGACTTCTATCGACGATATGATACTAAGGGGCTTAGGACAGCATCCCACCATCGTGTGTTATGCGGACGTAAATGATGGGCACGTGTACCTTTCTCACCCACTATTTCCGCCAGGAAAATGTGTTGCTTTTTTTCCACCCTCGCCCTCCCTCGACGAAATGGAACTGTTAATAAAACAAGTAAAATACGCCAGCGAATCTTTGTACAGATATCACTTGACAAAGATGTGACTTACGTCTTGTTGCGTATAGCCTTTACATTTCAACGTATTGCTTGAAACAGGTCTGCCTCCGTTGCAATCCCCGCTTCTGTTCATTTTGTAAAAAGCAACAGCCACGGAGGAAGCGTTGTACAAGATCATGCACTTGGCATGATAAAAAAAATCGTCTGGATCTACCGTGCCCTTTCGAGCGTCGATGCGTCGCTGAAAGTCGTGTTTTTGTTTTATATTGAAAAGATCGACAAATTTCTGTACAGCCGATGATACTGTCGAGTGACAAGCGTCGGCAGCGGGTGCTTTGTGTACAGTGTAAAGAGCCTTTATCCCCGCGCGAGGATAGAACGCCAAAGATCGCGCTAAGTCTGCGTAAACGGCAACCGATTTTCCCATCCGCCGCCGCACATTGTTGCCCACTACACGCTTGGAAAACAGCCGCTGTATGATGTCGCTTTTCGTACATGTCAACCAATCGTAACCTAGGCTGTTTTTAATATGCATCAGAATCTGAGCTCGGTGTTCGGACAGACCGCTTCGATTAATCATGGTCATGATGGAATCCAACATCATGAACTGCTGAAACGGTAGTCTCTGAAACTTTACACAGTGCCGACCTCCTAAAGCCGTGGCTACGATAGAGGCATAACAGTTTGGATCCAACGTCATTTCCACGGACGTGAAGAACTGGTCTAGATCGTACATATCTCTGCGTTCGACATTCGACACCGTATGTTCGACCCGTTCGTGTCCTGACATCAACTGGCGGGCGTAATTGACTGCAATCGTCACGTGCACTAATCGTCCGTCATTAGCTCGTGTGGCTGACGGTATGATTACAGCTTCGTGGGTGGTGTCGGATGTAAGAGTTGATAATCTCGACAACAGTGCCCTGTTTGCCGCCGAAGAAATATAGTAGCCGAGTCCCGCACCAAATTCATATTTAATAAAAGTGTATTCCGGAACAACGGAGTATCTGGGAAAGTGATGCATAGTCATCGTTTCGTTAAAGAACATTATATATCGTAAATAGGAAAACCGCATGGAGACTACTAAGAATCTAAAGAAAAAAATCCGTTTCGAGCTGGCTGCAGGATCACAACGGGAAGTACAAAAACAATTGGAAGAATGGCGTCAAGAAGGTATTTTGATGGATCAACTACCAATCATCAATAATCGTGACGTACAGATGCGCGTCAATCAATTTAAATTTATACAAAAAGACATACGCCCGATAGTGGAGGATTCCGCGTGGTCATTGGCCGTTTATCAGTTATACGTCGCAGCACATGAACGCATTAGGCAGCAGCAACTGGAGTCGGGTCAGCGTGGAGAACAGTGTAGCATTTTTCCTTTCCGTTTGAGATTTATCGGACACGTGAAAGGGGTGAAAACAATTATTGCGGCAGAAAAACCCGTGGAGATCAAATCAGACCAACAATTCGAATCTAGACTCAAAGAAGTGTTGAACAATTACAGAGAATTTTTAGGCGCTCTGTCAGTGGAGGAAAACTCTATGTTGTTTGACTTTGAATTGACAATGCAGACGATTGAATATTCTTATGCACACGAAGACGTTCACAGATTGGATTAGTTTATTAATTAGAAGAATAAAGGAAACATGTAAATGCAACGTGTGTACTTTTTAAAATAAAGTTTACAACATAAAACTCGATGGTTGTTGTTCTTTTTATTAACTCGAACACGATACACATAGTTGTTTATTCGCGCGAACTGTTGAGTCGTCTTCCGTCTTCGTATCTCCAAACTTTGCACTCTTCAGCGGTGACTCCCGTCATAAATCCAAGGGTACACTTCACCGGTTGATATTGGGTGGGTGCTTCAGTGAACAAACTAAGAGATGCACATTAGTCCCCCAAAGCTCCTTTCAACGTTTTCAGCACGTCAGGGCCACGCGGTTTTGACCTGCAGTTTTGGCAATGTCGCGAATTCTACCTTTATTGGTTTATCTATTGCGTCCACAAACGTGGATGCCGATTCCAGCCGGTCTATGTCGTCTGTTGACCATTTCAGCAGTTTTATATACGATGACCGCTCATCTCTGACTTGTTATACTGTTTTCGTGTATCCCCGTAGAATGTGCGAACGATAATCGTCGTTGACAAAAAGAATATACCAATTGTTCATATGGAGCGAATCCCGTTTCTTCGATTTCTGCGGCAGTTTTATCCAAAAATGCGGCAACTAATGTCGGTATACGTCTAGCATAACCCCTTCGACCCATATATTGAGTGAGAAATGGCGCCACAAAAAAATTGATCGAAGCCGAAGACACGCGCGCTCCGATCTTTTGACCGTTCTTTGTGAATGTTTCTCCGGATAGTAGTAACAATCCACCAATCAGATGGTGCCATTTTTCTTTTAGATGTGAATTGACCGACTCTTCCACGCTTCCCTGAACGGGAAATTGTACGTTTAGAAAGTTTCTCTGAAACACCGAATCAAATAGCGTTGTTTCGTTGGCTGCGTCAATTGCGCGTTTGATTTTGAGCGCTTCGTCCGTCGTTTTGGGATTTACGTCTAACATGTACAGTTCCGGCGTGTTCGTAACGGCCTGTCTACCCGCCGCGTCCACCGCCCTGTGTCCGTCCTTTGGAAATGGTTCCAAAGCCTTGTCGTGCATCCATTCATGCGGCAACCAGTAATTACACGCGTCCAAAGTTGTTTGGTTCTGTATTCCGGTAAAAAATGGCATGACGCATATACCGTGTTCTTTTAACATCTTTTCATAAGCGTATTCTGTTTTTTCACTTTCTTTGCGGTAAATGTTTTTTTGGTTCTCTTTTGTTGCGTTATCACCCAATATCATGTGAAGAAATTCGAGCAGACTTTTGCTATTCTGGTTAAACTCATATTTACTGTCTACGCACTGTCCGCCGGCATCGCAAAATTCCGCATGAGTAAACATCTTAAGCAATCTGGTTCGCTCCGTTTCGCCCGCATTTGTTTCGTTCAGTGCATTTTCGACTGTTTCTTTCATGTTTTCGATTAATTCTTCGTATTTTTTCAGCGTTGCAGTTGCTTTATCGCGTTCTTTTGTCATCTCGGCGAGTTTTTGTTTGGTTACTTCAATGCCGGTTTGTTTCATTTTTATTTGAAAGTCTAACTTTGCTTGGTTGTGTATCATAGACGCTAATTCTTCCCTTAGTACGTCAGTTTCTTTCCGAAATTCTGCGATTTCTGTGCGCAGTTTTCGATTTTTTTGCTCTAACTGTTTTTCCTGCACAATTCTGTTTACTTCTTTAATCTCTTGCTTCCTTCTTTCCGGGCCTGCCCCGTGAATCATGCCGTGTTCTTGTACGATGCTTGTAATGTACTGATCTTCACTGTCCCGGTTATTCGATTTTGTTCGATTAAAATGTCTATGAAGACTCTTTTCCAGGGTACTGTTGATGTCCACAGCCGCTTCCAACGCGGCCATCTGTTGTTTGAAATCAAGAGCTGATTCGCGCGTTGAACCGTTTGCAGCCATTTTAATGGCGTTGGCTTTAATTTCTAATATGTTGAGTTTTTCGCGTTCTTTTTCGATCGACTGGATCATTTCGGACGGATTAGACAGTGACGATCCTCGACGAGTTGTATCAAGTATCGCCTGTGCCTCGGCGGTTAACGTGGACGATACTACAACACTGGTTTTAGTCATTTTTTCTAATGCCTGGTGTCTGTGTCTTGCATTGGCAAACATATATTGAAATTCGTATTGCATCATATTAATCAAAGGCGGTCTGCAGGCAAATCCTGCTTTGAAGTATGTTGGCACGCGCCGACCAAAAGTCCACAACACGTACGGTACGCCCGCATAATCTGTACAGCCGTATGTTCCACTACGCACGGTTAGCACGACATCTCTCAGCAGAGTATCGGTTGTAATCACGCTGAAAGTATCAACTGTGGCTTCTAGAAACGATACATAAGTTTCCACGTAACTGAATACGTCACTTTTTATGCGTGTAAACGCGATACCACGGTTTTTTCCTCTGGATGTAGGCACTATTCCCAAACACAAGTACATTCTCACAGCTTGGTCGAACTTGTCGGCTAGCCGTTCAACACGAGCAATGAAATTAATCTCATCTACAATCGCCAGTAACTTTCGCGTTGAAGCGTCTACTATGTTCATTAATAAAGGCGTATTTATTTCAGAAATCTGTGCTGGAAACAAATCTGGATGATGTTTCTCTAACGAAAATAATAAATCGGCTAAAACGTAGAGAGTGAATGCGTTCCTCAAACAGTTTAAGTGTTTGAATAGATTGGATGAATACGGACTGAAAACACCCTTTTCTGTTTCAAAGATAAAGTCTAACGCTGCTTCGGAGACGGGAGACGGGTGAATTAACCATGTTCTATCAGCCGGACGCACGGGCCGTAAAAAGTCATTTTGCTTCACTACTTTGTGACTCGAAGTCAGCACTCTGCCGAGCACATCGGCCGGAGGAACGTTTTCGTTGCGTGAAAACACCTGATAACCTTTTGTTTCCATTTCTTGCTCCAGCAAATTATAAGAAGCATACCGCAATTTGCAACACTATTTATTCGAAAAGCCAACGTTACTCAGAAAGCACTTCTACGGTTACTGATAATCAAAGCAACGGGAATAGTGACAAGAATAAACACTGCTACAGCAATCACGACAATGAGAAGCCATAGAAGATGTGGTGCGTCCTTGTAAACTGTCCTCAGAATTTTCAGTTCGGTATTTGTGGCATTCCTCAACAGTTTAACGCCACCGTCTGTTCCGTACGTGAGCATAAAATGTCGAATTATGTCATTGACGTATGCCGTGCATCTGAGTCCGGCAGACCCTAGTATGGTGTTTAACACAGCTACATTTGCCGGCATCGTAACGATAAATCGCCGAATTTCAGTAGCGCGTTCTTTTGTCTCTCTCACGATGTTTCCGACGGCAATGTCACTGTATGGATCGCAGTAGACCAGTTTCACCGGATAACGCGTTCTAATACGAATCTCTCCATTTACGCTTTTATTAATATTGTCAATGCTCTTAATAACGCCGGAGACCTCTATACTGTCCTCGTTCGGGTCGACCGGTGTAAGCCGCACAAAACGACTCAGGTCTCCCAATGTCAGTCGACTGACGCAAAGTAACAGTAAGATCTTGCACAAATGTCCCATGTTGACAAAATGATATTATCTCTTCTTCCATCGCGTCACTGGTAATACGAACTATTTTTGCTCATAGACTACGACAAACTCAATCCCGCTGATGTTGCAAGAATTCATCCAGTTGATGCAAAGCAGCGTCTTCAATGGCCGGTCTTGACGGCATGTAAACACAGCACGTATCCCAAGGTACGTCCACATATTGACGATGTCCAGTGTTCGCATCCGTTTCGCAGAGAGAGATACAGCCGGTGTCTTTTGCCACATAATCGTAGAGTTTCAAGTAATCAGGCCTAGAGTCGATCACTTGCCCGGTGCAGCTATCGACTTCCATATCGTTATATATAAACCGTCTGTTTTCCCACATGCATTTAAACAGGCGATTGTAAAAAAGCGTAGCTGCTATGTCCTTTTGCGTAGATAACTTATGCGTTTCCTCCGCTTTAACCCAATTACCTCCACGTACTGCCTTCGAGATGTAATCGTGAATAAAGTTTGTAGGTGCGTCGAAAGTCACGCGTTTTGGATCACGTTCTTCGTCAGTGATTATTACCGCCGGCAGTACATTCCATCGTCCTAGCCTCAGAACGGCGATGTTTTCTCCCATGCAAGAGACGGTAACATCGAAAGCGTTTTGTGCACGTTCGTTTATCCAGTCCAATGCGTCTCGCGTTAGTACAAGTGTGTGTTCGTCCACAATAGAAAAAACGCCAGATTCCGGTAGTCCCAACTCGATTAGTACAGTAACAAAATACGGTGGAAATGGAATCTTTCGGTTTCCGCGTTTAGATAAAATCCAACTTTTGAGTAAATTCGGCGTTTCTTGGACGTACCGACCTCTGGACACTATCTTAGCAAACGTTCGATACAGATCTACTGTTTCGCAGACGACGTGGTTATGTGATAAGTAGGTCAGTGAAGGAAAATGCGCGGTGGGCGCACGAATTCTCTTCCCGTTTAGTATTTTTAGCACGAGGGTGTTTTCCTCTGCATGCGGTATTTGAAAAATGTCGGTAAATGTTATAGACTCAATAGTCCGTTCGGCAGGTATAGTTCCGTAACGCTTCAGACACTCAGCCGCTACTATCCATTGTTCCGGATTCAGTAAATCTTTGGTTTCAAAATCTTCCACCAAGATGTGAGGATGTTCAAATAGCGTTGTTGTTGTTTCGTCTGTCGTCGTTTTTACAGACTTGTGAATAAAATAGTAGGTATCCTGGTTCAAACAAATCGGTAGATGCGACATTTCTGTCTTTTCGCCGTTTTCGACGTCTATGTACGTAAAAGCATCCTTGCGCGAAACATAACATAGCTTCTTCACAGCCATATCGTTCACGTTATTCCATTCCTCAACTCAAACGCTTATATAGTCACGCAGGACACTCGTAAGAGTTGTTCTTTTCAAATGTCGTGCAGTTTTTTCTCGCACGTTTAAACCCACTCCTATTCGAATCGGGAACCAGTTCGGTAGTGGTTGCAAAACACCTCTCCGGTATAACACCGGATGCATGCATGAGACTGGACTGTATTTTTTCTTTGCTTATCTGCGTCACGGCCTTTGCCAATGCGTCCTCTAACTGTTCGGTTTTGTTTGTAATTGGCAGGCACGACTGGACGCACAGAAGAAAACGTAGAGTTTTTTCTTTTTGAGAAGTTTTAATAACATCGTTTACTCCCTCGATTGGCATGATTCCTTCTCCTTTTGTAAAAGGCTCCAGCGTGAGACAGTCTATATACAGAGTTACCAGCTGTTCTCGAGTTTCATCGGTTATTTTTTTATCTGAACATAAAATGTCAAGAACAGTGTTGGCTTGCGATTGAGAAAGTCCCATTGTCGTCAGCATATCGTAAACAACGCACAAGTGTTCGACACGTGACTCTAAATCTCTTTTTACAATCTCCTTTCTCTTCCTCCAGTCTTCCGTTTCAGAGGCAAATATCGCTTCTCGGACAGACCGTTCAACGTCACTGTAAGACGACGACCGCGACCGAATAACGTCGCCAATCACCGTCATGGCGTCCAGCTGATTTTGGTACCAAGCGTCGGCTAGTTCTATGAAGAAAGTATATAAATGCGAAGCGACAGATATTACTATCTGCTTTAGTGAATCGATAGCCATGTCTTCAACTAACAATGTAATGTTTTATAATAAAGAATGCACCGATTTTGTGCGCGAGACCCTGTCTTCGAGGTTTAATATTTACTTTTTAAGAATAGTTGGCGAATATTTGCAGAGGTGGCGCACCACAGAGCGAGAGAAGGATAAGTGCAGTTTCTGTTCTTTCGTTTTACAGTGCGAAAATCCAGAAACGACTAAACACACAATTGAAAAGATCAAAGAGTTTGCCACCAGAATGCCGATCAGTTGCACCGGTGTTGCTTTCGTATGGTATTACGTCGCACGAAAGTTCGAATTAACTATTTCTAAAGCAAGTGAAATTGATCCAAACTCTATCTTTTATCATTTACTTTTAAAAACATGCAGCAACGACGCAAACATCAGTACACTTTTGGGTAGGTGTGTTCCAAAAATACTGGAATTGCAAACGCTCATATGTGAACAACAATTGAAAACTGAGGAAGATGAAGATGAATCGGCAAGTACGGTAAAACAGTTAGCCAAACAACTACGTGTAAATTACGAGTTAATGATGGAAAATTTGAAAAGAGGGGGATGTTACGGTTACAACAAAGAAAAGAACTCGAGATGCATCTACTCGAACACCGGATGCTACGACACGGCGGCAGTAAACCATTCGCTAAACACTGATGTTCGCGTTCTTGTTTCGCCGAATTGGGTAGTAAAACATTTAGAGAACATTCAACTCGACGAATTTTACAAGGAAAAAAACTATATTGTTTATCAACCAAGTATAAGACAACGTGGCGATTTAGAACAAGAACTTAAAGATGTTGCCGACAAATCGACCTCAACAGCAAAAAAAGCTAAAATCGACAAAGAAACGTCTAGAATAACATCGTTGTTTACCGTCGAAGGAGAGCTTATATACCAACGTCATGTGCCAGATTTGGAACATAAAGATATTAGAAACAAAATATTTTCGGACAGATATCTACATCAGGCCAACGCGGTAACGACAGAAATCGATGCTCTTTACGAACTACACCAGTCTTGCTATAGCTCAGAAATACGCGGAACGCGTGAACTGAGACTCGGAATCCAACCGAAACCGTGCTTGTGGTGTACTCTTTGCATATCGCCAAACGTTAGACGTGTAATTTACGACCTAATGTCTATGGCTAGAGACCAGTTGCGTGTCCTAGGAATGAAACACGAAGAAGTGATGGGAGGTTTAATGACTGGCGACGATGCTCTGACGAGCAAGTTCTATTACGGCACTGCAAACGAATGCGAGGAAGAAGCAACAAAGAACGCAGTCACTAATCACGAAAAAAGACGAAAGGGACGGAGAGGTATTCCGTCTGCTAAAACTACAGCATCTCGTAGTCCAGATGTCCTCTATACTTTAGATTTTGAGGGGTGCCGTATACAACGCGAACCAATAACTACCGTGTTTAGAGAATGGGCAGAAGAAAAATATCCCTTTATGCACAACTTTTTCGCTAGTAAGAATTTGTACGCAAAAACTGACTTAGAAGAAGACGTCCGAAAACACTGTACGTCGGATGGAAATGTCTTTTGCATATGTAACATGAGACGCCTATTTTCCGACACCGATTGCTACATGAAAAGAAATCACGTCTGCTTACTTCCATTTCTGTTTCAGAGCGCTAACAGCGTTGTTCAACTTTTGGGAGAAGAAAAGTGTTTAAAAATTTTGAAAGGGCGTATAAATTGTTTGACTGCTAGACATCATATGTCTCCCCGTATTGGATGAACAGTTGACTATTTAAAGTAACCATTTTCACTGTTTACATTAATTAAGATGAGAAAAACTGTTTTCAACGCGAAAAGATCCTGGACACCGAACCGTCCGTTTTATGTTCCAGGCAGAAGTTATACGGTCAGAAAAGAGACGAGTAGTGTAGATATTATGAAAGATGTATACTTCGTGGAATTAATAGCGAACCCCGTGTGCGACAGAGCGACTATCGCATCGACATTCCAGAAATTATTTTCCAACGTTCGAGTGCTTTATGCGGATAACAGCGCATCAACTTTACCGACGGGAGAAAAACTAAATGAGTTTTGTTCCGCGGTGAAAACACTGCTTCTGTCGTGGCCGGGAAAAGTAATAATCGTCGGCTCGCCAGAGTTCTGTGCTCAATATGCGAAAAGGATCGGAAAACCCCCTGGAGATCACATCTCTCGCTTATGTAACATGCGTCCAGAAAAACGAGTGGTTGTGCGAATGCATTCAGAATCGGTTCGGTCGTTAACGTGGCAAGCTGCTGTTGAGGAGAAATCTTTGAGTGAAACGAAGATTGACGTGAACGAAATAGTAGATGATAATATACTGTCGTTGCATTGTCGAGTGAAAGACATTGGTAAACAACATTTCGATTTGATTGAAAAAGCAAAAGATGGTAGACAGAATGGAGACGTCAAACGATGTCGAGGTCGAAGGACAAGAGCTCCCGTGCTCCTCACCGAATACTTCAAACATGCTCCCAGACGGAAGAAAAAGAAATAATTATTATATGTTTGCCGATGACGCGTTCATCGAAAAAGTAAAACAGTTCATACTGTCACAACAAACGAAGGTGGAGAGAGAATATGCAGACAGGTGGGTCGATTATTTAGCTGAATGGCGTGAGTGGTTCGATAATTACCTGCACGAGAATAAAGTCGATAATTTGCCGCCAAGCTGGAGTTCATCAGAACCTTTGCCAATCGCAACAGTCGTTACAGAAGGAGACGCTGGAACAGGAAAAACTTTTTCTATCAACACTATGATGAACACGATGCCCAACGGAACAGTGTCATCTTTTGCCCGGAAGGGCACGGACGCATATCTTGACTACGCAATTCCGGACACAATTCCTGACGGGTTAAACCACGTCGTACAAAACAACACCATATGTAAGATGTTTAAGATTAGATTCTCGCAAGCTACGATCAGAGCGCGTCTGGATGACATTAAGAACGATAAAGAGTTGGAAAAATCGTACGAGAGTGTGTTACGCGACGCAAGAGGATTAACGGACAAAAGCCATGCAGAAGAGATAACCAGAAAACACTTTCAGCTGGTCGCCAAGAAATTATGGCCCCTTGTGACAGAATGCTACAACGAACTGTTAAAGGACTTCTTTCATAAAGGGTTCTCCGTCTTTCGTCGAGACGTACTGGATGAGGGTCATCCGATGTACACCGGAGATAAACTCGTTCCACGCCTCTTGTTGCCTTACATTAATTCGCTGAGAGCCGCGGTCGCGGAAAAAAAGTCTACCATGAGTAAAGCGGAGGCTCAAGAAAGAGTACAGGCCGCCGAATCAACGCTGGAACAAGATACGTATCGGCTGAACGTAACTATGGGAACGTCTTTGACCAAAAACCGCTATCCTCCCGCACCGGTGTTGTTTCCTGTATTGTTGTTCGAAGAAGACGGGATGGCACCGGCTTTTTACGGCGATATCCGTAAGATTCTAACGTTCATATCATTAATGGTCTACCTGCCCCCGTATATTATAACTACGGTACCCGTCATTGTGTCTTCCGGAAGTACCACGCAATCGAATGCTATAGGGACGGTGGCTTCGGCTCTTGAGATGTGTTCCACTCCTTCCCACTTGGCAGACGAAGACAACGTTTTGCCGTTCAAATCGGAGTTTTTTCGACGTGACAAAAATAATTTTAAAACAAGCGATGCGCTGGCCTGCAGGGCAACATGTATGACGCTGGAAAGATGTCTACCGGTTAGTCCGTATACGTATACATCGATGTATGTGCACGAAGAACACTCGAGTCTAGTGGACGATCCCGGCTATATTCCCGAAGGTACGCGATTGTATAGAAAACACGTCGATGTGTCTCGATACACCGATAAAATGTCAGGTACAGGCAAAGCCAATCTTCCCGTTATAGACATCGTGTTTGTTGCCGATAATATTGTGCCGATAGATGTCCCACCAGGTAGCCCGACTAAAATAATGGAAGGTCTGTCATCGTTGACCGATAACGAAGCAAGCGTAAACAGAATACGCATGTGGCGTGACAAACAACGATTATATGCAAACTACGCCAGTAACGAAAAAACCGAATGCGAGAGAAAAATGGAGTTTTTCGACTTTTACAGCAAGGATAGTGGCTGCAACCTGGATCTTGAAAAGTATATAGCCGAAGCCCACTACAACGTAGTAAACAAGCTGACAACCGAAAATGCCGAGTCGCACGAACGTAAACGAATTGACGACGAAAGCTTCATGGAAGTACTGGAATGCTGCGAAACGGGGGCCATCTTACCGTCGGACGAAACGTTCAATGAAAATGCTCTTGACAACGTTCTCTACGACCGACTGGTCAACGATAGGAAACGGGATCGTGTGCGAAGAAAAAGACGAGGTCGCGACGGGAAGACTCACGTAATCGAAGAGAGTGAAGACAAAGAGGAAAGAAAAGAAGGATTGACTTTTATCGTTGGGCGAGCCGTGAAAATGCTCGGCAGAGAAGAGCATCTAGCGAAACGTCAACACGCGGAAACAATCGCCGAGAAACTGGGATACGGAATAAATTTAGCTCGTCACTATCTTGACGGATCAAAGGTGGTAGACCAATTCGGACAAATGACATACGATCCTTTGGGTGATATGGTTGTAGAATTTGCTAGACCAGATTACAAGGGCAACGATTTTGGAAAAAGGGTACAAGAAACTACAAACGCAAGGATCCTTTACATGGCGTTTAAGCGAGTGCGTTACTTAACGAAAAACGCGCCAGTGACGAATGAAAAAACAATGACGCACGTCGTGTTTAGAGGTGTAAGTTGCACGTTAATGGAACTGTTGGAAAATACCGTGTTTATACAGTACAGTCCTCTAGCTTTTAGATGCATGGTTTATGGAGGAGTGATTGAGAAATTCTTAGAATGGTGGATTCATCAGCTAGAACCGTCTTTGTTGTTGGAGATGATTGATAACAAAATGCTAAAAGACGCTTACAAGAAGCTATACTCGGCAATTCCTCTGCCAGTGCGTGAAATATTCGACGAATACGAACGTCTCGTAAATGAAGCACTTAACAAACCACAACTAAAAGAAATAGGTACTCTTGCAGAGATCAGGAAGAGGACTGTCAATCAGTTGACGGTCCAGTTGGAACGATTAGCGGTAGCAGTTTGCAGCAGAGTTGACAAAGTTTTTGCGAAAGAAATCAAACTAGAAATATACGTTGACCGGAGTCCCTTATATCAGCTATTGAAGTACGAGAACAAATCCGTGCTGCTTAACAGTTTTCGTCTGAACAGTATCGGCGACATTAAGATCGTCGATAGCGGCAGAAGTGAGTGTACCGCCATCTGGCGACAAGACAGAGAACGTGAGTGTATGGAAAACATGAAAGAAGGAGCTAAATATCCCCTCTCACTATTACGGCGCGAAGAGGCTATGCATAATAGCAGACAGCCCGTTAAACCCGCTACCGCTTTGTGGATGGGAGTAGAAGCGTTTCATCATGAACTTTACATTGATTCCATGTGTACTTTGTTACTCGGAGACAGCTTGCTGGCAACTACACAGCCGTATTGTTCCCCCGAAGTCAGTTGGAGCACTATATTTACGGAACCTAAAAGCAACAACACATTAAAACCGGACACGTTTGGTCTGATTTTGCGGCGCGGGATGGCCGAAATGAGAGCGTCGAACAACAGTACCGTCAACACGATGTTCCTAATGAACGGCGGTGAACTGATGAATCTTCCGCGTCCATTTCGGCCGCAAACTTGCGACACATTTTCGGATGTGATATTAAAGACTCGTAATCTGGTGATATCTAGTGCTAAGAGACCTCGGTCAATGCTTTCTCGAGAAATTTCTTACGAAGAGCTCAACCATATCAACAACGACGATTTGAAAATTAAGCGGTTCGAGATGGCCGTTATGTTCGGTATAATGAACCCCGTCTACGGAACACCGGCATCGACAGTTGCCTATGCTCAAGGATCTACTCACACGGGCTACGTGTTGTTAAACTTTCAGAAAATTGGGAAGAGTGACCAGCTAGTCGGAATGACTCGCAACAGCGACGTGACTAAACTCAAAGTGGCCGTCGTGACGGCAGCTGCAGACGACGAAGATAATGCACGCACTATTGAAAAACGTGAATATTACAGAAAGCGCGTAGGATGTATGTCACAGTATTATTTCTTCAGACAATAAATTTGTGCTTGTGAGTAGAAACGAGTAATCGTGTTCACTTTTATTGCCACAGCGCCACTCAACATAGCATCCTACAATATGTCCTTGTAATCTGAATTCCGTTTCGCCGCCGTAAAGGTCGTATCCGGCGTGACCGATGTACTGTTTATCGATTAAACATGGGCTATTTTTGAGACGAAAAAGAAAATTTGAGAATACGAAACATTTAACGTATGACTCTAAACTAGATGACTCAGTGTCGAGATCAAAAGTCAAACATTGAGAAAAGAACCATGTAAGTTCTAATCACGTAATCACTTTAGTACAGAGCATAAGTAACACTGTTGTTTGTATAGTATAATTCTTCTACATAAGTAACACAGACAGAAAAACATAACATTGACTGCATTGAATTATTACAAAAAAATAAGTGCGATTACTAAGCAGCAATTACGGATAACGACGATGAAAATTTATACGCTGTTGCGATAGTAACTACTAAATAAACTCAAAACATTAAAGAGACCAACGGCTACGACATAACCACAAACGTTCTTCAGAGATGACCATGACTTAGGACAGTCTGGGTCGCAGAACGACACAATCCCAACCCAACCATTGTTTTCAACAATCCACGAACGCAACTGAGTGTCAACAAATGAAGTGGCCCAGTCGATAATTCTTGGAATCAGATGAATCATCTCCATCTTTACACACTGCTCGGCTAGCACGCTGCAGAATGCTACCAGCGTAGCAATACGACCCCAGTTAATCTGATCGTAGAAAACACTAGCCATTACTGTTTTGAGCTCAACGTGTAGGGTGTTTGGAACAATATGCAACTTCTTTAGCATATCTTCCAACTCTGTCTCGTGCTTTTGATACAACTCGGTACAGAGGAAGCGCATAGACCTTCGCACTTTGTCCGTCGTTGTGTCTCGCTCCACAGTAGTACCAAGTCCGAGTTGTGCAAAATCATTCTCGAGAACATCGACAGACAGACCACTAGTGACGAGCCGATAATGAATGTTATCGGCCAGTAGCAGCCTTGTTACCTCCGTTAAGGCTGTCATTTTGTTAACTGACCTTGATACGACAATCGCCTAACAAACCTTTCTTCGACTAACTACGTCAGACCAGAAATGGACAATAATAAATTGAGTATCAAGAAGCTGTGGGTCCGAAACAAAAAGCTCCAGTGACACGACAGTCCTTCACAAATTAGTTAAACATCTACGTGCTACCAGTATTTGGTGAAATAAAGCCTTACTCGTCACTGATAATATTATTTCGGTCTGCAGAGATTATAAAGCTCGACCGAAGTTTTAAAAGAAAGTCAATTAAATTGGAATGGGAACGACAGTTCGTGAAAAAACAAACAAACCTTTGCCGCTAAGATTTGGAGGTCGTACCATGTTATCATGGCAACGTCGGTGCCACCGATGCGCATCTCGATGTTATCGCCTATTTCGAACTCGGTAGAAAACGACGCAGCGAAAAACGTTCGAGCTAGCAAAAATTTGGGAGGACGTGGCAAACAAAACACACGGCTTTGTGACGAGCATCATGCATGCACACACGTTCAGTACGAACTCCAGCTTGCTCGAGAACGGGACGTTTTAGTTAGTACGAATTTCGAGCACAAGTCGGTCTTTCCAACTGCAGCACACCTCGATGTCGCTAAATCGATCGGTTCGTCGCGCCATATGCAGCAGTCGCACGGTCTCTTTGCGATAGCTCATAATTCCCGCCAAAATTGGTTACCGACTCACGCACTCAGTAGGCCTGTGCAGCACTTAACCCTTCGGCCGCGTACGACATCCAACCCATTGTAACACGCGATATCACACACTGTCACAATGGGTTAATAACTTCAACGCACGCCGTCGATTTGGTTCAACCATAATTAGGGGGGTAAAATTTTATACCCCCCACCCCTCTGACGCCGTCGGGATTCGAAATGGTGGCCAATAGGAGGCCGAGTTTTTGGCGGGAAATTAAATATTCTTTGCGGGGTCCGGACACTGCCCAGCTCTTTTCCTCCGCACTTTTGATTTTTTTTTCCAAATTCAGTTGTCCCGTTCAGCGTCAAAATGGACGTTTGTCGGGCTATGGATTTTTTTTCGGCGCAGTCGGTGTACACCGCGACGCGTTTTGGCACGGATCGTTGAGTTTCGATGCAATGTGACGACGGAGGGAATGTTTTTAAGAAAATCAAGTTGATCAGTGTAATAAGCAGGCAATGGAAGGGCGATTTCGGATAATTTTACCACTGATGTGTCTCTGAACGCGAAAGTCGGCAATAAAAGTTGTGGAAGTCGTCCGAGACAGCCTTGGCGGAGGTCTGCGTTCTCCGGATGTAATAAACCGGCATACTACTACTATCACTGTTAATGTTTTAACTAATAATACGAAGGACGGGAACACGAGACAAATAAAAACACTTTCAACGAGATTATTATGAACAAATCGACGACATATTAAGTCCGTTGTGTAGCGTGTTCCTCTACAATCAATCATGCCAGCTCCGTGTCGACGTTGAGATAGACGACAACGACATGGCGTTGAAGCCTCGAAAATCTAGTCATTCTTCCCACAAGGACATCGATCAGTGCACCATACTGGGGTTTCACTGCTATAACCACATAGATGCTCGCTATTGCTATTATGTTCGACATCAGGGACTGATCATTTAGCTGTTATTTTGATCGGACCGTCAATTTCTGGTCAAACGCCTTTCGCTGTCTGTTATTTGCATTGTCGTATTCATATGATTACGCTGAATAGAGCTTAAGTTGTGACAACACGTGTGCGAAATAGGTTGGATCGCTGTTGAGACGCAACATGTTGCTGCTGCTCCGCTCGACGATGCTGAGACACCGCTTCCAAAAGATGTCTTTTTTTGCCGCCAGCTGGGCTCCGTAGCTGCTCGACGAAAAAAGAAATGGTCTCAGTGGGTAGCTAATCTCGTTGCCTATGTACGAGTATGCGAGGTAGAGGCAGGCTATCACGAGAGCGTGCAGGCTGCCGACATCCAGTATGACAGGTTCAGCGTCCAGTTCGGCGCTGACGAGCAGGTAGATGAAGACGATGTTTGTCGGATTGATAAAAGGACCGTCCTGCCAGCCCCACCGGAGCAGTGATCGGTCGACGCTACACAACCACGTTGTTACGTCACGCGGGTTGAACGAGTGACCGCAGCGACGACGCAGATACTCGCCGAGGCAGTCCAGGAGCTCGTTCGTCGACGCCGTCTTGTCAGATGCTGCTGCTCGATCCAGCCCCTTTCCTCAAAAAAAAGTTGTACTGCTTGTGCTGGCTGATCGATCGCTGCGTTTTGAAAACTGAACGCGCCACGCCTCTGCCCGCGCTTTTCGGGTGATCTCCCCTTACATACCACATATAAAGGCTGTAGCGGTGTAATTTAAGATGTCGATCGAACGAAATTGGAATGACGTGCGTTCTTTCCCAGCTATAGCGAACGGTCTATCGATGAATTTGTCAAAATTTCGCCGGAGCGGCATTTAAACGAGCATATGGCTATCGAATTATGACGGTGCGAGCGAAAAGACCGCTGCATTTGCGAAATCAACTATCGCCGATATCCATTCGACCACGACCTCCGTCATAAAATCGTATTGCTTGCACGTTGCAGTTCATTCTGAACAGTACTCTCTGCCATGGAGAACGTGGTTGCCAACCAAGTAGAGTTTGTTCGAAAGCTGTGCGTGGAAGGTAGCAAAGACTCGGCCAAAGAATGGGCCGGCCTGTCGGTACAGGAACGCACGCGCGTTGCAGAGGCGGTGAAACGAGATTTTAAAGACGACGTCGAACGTCTGACTAAAGAAGTACACACGTCGCTTTGGTGTGCCAAATTTGCTGATTACCTGGACTCGCTACTACACACCGAAGGGGCACCGAAGCTCGTTGTCGTCAAACTTCCGGCCAAAAAGCCGTTCTATCAGGTCGAGCGAGCATCTGGAAAGAAACCGTGCACAGTGATTATCAGAAAGCGTTTCGACGATGCTCACAGCCTCGCAAGGGAGAAAACGACGTCTCTAGCAAAACTGTTGTTCTTCAAAGCCGTTCGTCGACTTGGCCATCTGAACGTCGAGTATGTGACCAGATTTATGAAACGGGCTTCAAGTCGCGGCAACGACGTGTACGGAAATCCTCGTATGAGGCGTGCAAGAGTTCGAGTTGTAAACGCCATCCGCGACGGCTCGCTATCGCGCAAATTCTTTGCCGCAGGACCTGATGTATGGAACGAGGCGGATTTAACAGTTGTGTTTGCCAGAACCTTTCCGAATGCCGACAGTGTTCCGGAGAAAGGCGTCGAGTTGTTCAGGATCTTGGAAGTCTCTGGTGTCTACAAAGTGCGCAGACAGCAGCTGCCCGTGACAGTTGGCAATGGATGGAATCAGAAAGACGGTGACGCAGTACCTGTATCACAATGCTAAGACGATAATATGCGCGGATTTCGGAATCGATTATGGACAGACATACGAACGTGTGACATTCTATAAGTTATCGCCGCCGCATGTATTTTATGGCATTTTATGCGAAGATGTTGATGGACGCATCGACGATCGTACGTGGGACGCGTTAATCCGGGCGATTCCCGCCGATCTCCCGGTACAAGCCAGGTTCAGGTGTCTGCAGGCTGTGGCAGAATACGCTGCCGTGGCCGTTTCGCCTTTCATCGATTTTTTCGTAAAAATCTCCACCGAATGCGATCGGAATGACATGCGCGCTGCTCTGGCGTTCTACTACGAACCGTTCGAAGAGCGGACATGCGAGTGGATGAAAGCGGTAATGGCGTTCGACAACAGACTTTTCCAGCAGATGGTCTATCGAATTCGCAGCGGCTGCCTTTCGCCGAGAACAGGAACGGCATTCAAACGAGCACTCGTCTACGCTTACTGGCTTACGTCGGGTACGACAAAACGCGTGTTTCTCGATGGGGCGGGCGACAGATCGGTCGACGTGTTGTGGAAACTCAGAAGAGCCTACGAACACATTCTATTCGGGCGGTTTCGTGTGGACGACATGACTTCAAAATATGCACCCTTACAAGCATTACTCGTTCCCTCGAAAGCGTACTCACATACGAATTTTGACGGTGGCGCCCCCAATTGCAAACATCTGATCGTGAAAGGTCGCCGAGATTTGACGCTCTTGGCACCCGCTCAGAAATCGTTTCCACTCCATCACTATCGAGGTGCATTGGAACTGATCAGTTCGTCCGACGTCGTCTACTGTGATCGACGTCTAGACCACCATCTCTTAGAACCCGAAGACTTCGTTTTCGATTCGCCAAATATTCTCGTACATTTACCATCAACGAAATTTAAGACCACACCGGAACGTTTGGCCATGAGAATTGCTGATTTCAGTAACGCGCCGCCAAAAATTAGCCGTAAATTTGACGCCGGCAGCGGTGGCGGCGAAGAGTTCTGCCACAAAGTTCATCTATTGCAGCCGTCTAACGACGATCAGTACGAAAGCGACGTGCTGAGCGTTGCGTGTCACGTAAAAGATTTCCTGTTATGGATAATTTCAGAGAATCCTACATTAAACTTGACACACCTAAAAAAGTCGGAGAGGTGTCCGTCGAAAAATACGCGGACGGTGAAAATGCCGTATACGAATTCGTAACGTCGACCGACGATAGCAACAGCGACGACGTCGCAACTGTGTTTAACGTTCCTCTCAAACACGTTTTTGGAGCAAAATATAAGTGCGCATCGTTCTACCGCGATAAATGCAGAATCGTGATGACGCTCGTATCGACCGGATTCCCGGCCAACGACAACTATCTGACCGAGAGTGAACTGCCGTACGGTAACTCACACGTCTGGTTACAAGACGAAGACAACACTGACATCGTTTTTAGTTTCTCGACAGCGAGAGATCACATACCGACACTGCTGCTGGAAGAGCAACACGGAGGGTGGTTTACTATAAACGTGTTTGTTGCTCTGGTCGTTTTGTTGCTTATGGTAGTTTACTACTACATTACATTCTACGGCGAAGAAACGAATCAGAAGATTAGGATATGAAGCCTCTTCCCGTCGCTTTCCTAAAGAGATCGACAGTTCACCACACGACTGGAGCAGACGTCGAAAGACGGCTCATTTCAATACTATACATCTATTCGCCGAGAAGTCACACGTTCACGTCCGCCAAACGACCTTCGTCAGCAACTACTAAACGGATTAATCATCACATATGTGTCGTCAGAAGAACTTTGAATCGAACGAAGAGACGAAAACTATTCTTAAAATTGTTCGGCGATAGTATTTAGACGGTGTGCGTGCGTGTACAATAAAAAACCAGTTGATAGTATTGTTGTCGTTTTTTTCACAGTTACAATGGATTGGCACCGCTATAGTTAACCTATACTTTTAATTATATTGTAGAAATTCTGATTTGCTAAGGATTGTTTTCAAACAAGCGTAGGCCTACATTGGTCGCCATCTATTATTTATTATAACAGTAGTGGCATTTGAGCAGACAATGCGAACACCCAGACAGAAAAATGGCCAAAAAGAACACACATGTACATACAAACATACACAAATGTTTAAAAAATCTTTGCATACAGTGCGTGATTGATGTAAATTGCCCGTAATGCAATACGTAGAGACGCCTGGTTAATTTTAGTGAAGGAAAATAAATGGAGACCTCCGAAATGATTGAGCAAGAATATAGCATATAATATACTTAGAACTCGTTTAAGCGCTGTGTTTTCAAGATAGAAAAACTCTGTCAAACAGTTAGCTAGTCAGTCCCACCCACATCACTCTTATAAAAACGGCACTGGTCCTTACAACAACAATGTCTTTTACGTTTGATTGTGTATATGTGCGTATTGAAACGACAACGTTAACATTAAAAAATGATCCCAAAGAAAATCTAACAGACACGTTTAATATCTGAGTGGAGAAGAAGACAAAGTGACATTACTGTCGCTACGTTGCATGTTTTCTGCGAGTTTATGTGTGTGTGCATATAACAAAACAACAGTAATTGATTGTACAATTACAACGCACGTGTTTTATGCATAACTACAAATCTATACAGGCTATATACACAATGGATCCGCAGTTTAATTTCCAATGTATCAGCGTTTCACGACAGTTGACTTTCGACTTGGAAATGTGAGCGTGCTGCGTTTTTTTCTTCACTGTGTTTCTCGATCGTGTGTATTAGCAGTAATGGCAATGGCAATTTTCACAGATGAACCGTTGACTGCATGTCCGACTTCGGCGAGTGTCAGTTAAAATCCATCGGTGAATTGAGAATTATACTCTCAATAACACAGTACAGCACATACGACCATTTCGACCGTTATGGGAAAAACATAAACGAGTAACACGGTCGAACGCGATAAACATCCGTTGTATTTGACGGTGGAGACGTTTCATTTTGCCGCTGGGAGTTTACATCTTTCGCAGACATATAGACAAGTGTTGTAAACACAGCTACAAACAGGATGAAATAGATAAGCGGCATACTTGCATATATAAATATCTTCCGAACGCTGTTTCGAGAATAGCCACTGTGCATCTTTTCGTAAATATTGAAGCGGTTCGTCTTGTGTCACGCGTCAATAGAAAAAGCGAACTTGCAAAGGATCATGGCTTTGACGATTTAAATAAGACCACGCACGTTAGAAACTGCTGAAACGATGGCGTTAGAGACTTGGCGACTGCAGATGACAGTGGCTCTGGTGAAGGTTCTTGAGGTCGCCTGTAGTCAATATAACGGCATCAAGAAAGACGAGGTACAAGCCTTACTGAAATGTGGCGATGTGTTGCAGGCATATTTTATTCTCACTCAGACTTCGCAAATAGTGGCAAATGAGACAAATGTGTTTTTTCTGAAAATTAGAAAACTAATCGGTGTTATTGGGAAGAATAATGTTTGTAATGACATGAACGGCATGGAAGTTACTCAGCGTACAGGAACATGGAGGAAAAATCTTGCAGTTTTAATTCCCTGGTGGACGGAACCGACCAACTTAGAAAAAATGTTGTCGCCAACGCACACGTTCACAAGCGACCATCATGACGGGACGGTCAATTACGCGTCGAAATTTTCTTCTCTTCCTCTCGAAATCGGAACCTATATTCATGAAGCTTTTGGAGAAAGTATTACCGCACAGTGCGCAAAAATGTTCGGCTGGAACAGATTGGAGTATATCGTGCCCGGAAGGATGGTTCATGCGGGTCTACCGTGGATTGGGGTGACGCCCGACGCAATCTGCGTCGTTGATAAAAGAGCTTTTCATTCCATTTCACACAAGTTATTTATGGGTGAAACCGTGCGCGCGATTGAGCGCGGTGCCGGGACGCCGTGGATGACTATCGAAATAAAAACAATTCACGGACATATGCGTGATGATGCGGAAGAAAACTCCACGGTACGAGAACTAGAGATCGAACATTTGTATGGCGTTTACGAGAATGATCGTGATCCAGATAAACAGGCCACTAAAGAAGCGGCGCTTAAGTTGCTCGTGAGAAAACTCGAATTGGCTGGGTGGATTCCGGAAAATTTGTATGCAGAAGACAATGACTACCTCTTGGAAAAGAATGAGGTAAAGCTGAAGAAGACAGCAAATAGCAAGAAACGCAAAGCGTGTGCTTTCTTCAAAAAATCTACCATTCTCTACCCTACCAAACAGTTTAAAAAGTTATGCGTAGAAGACGTCGGCGGAGAGGTATATCCAAATTTGGCAAAGTTACCGTCAGACACACTTCACATTACAGATGAACCGCCGAAGAAGAAACGCACGTGGCAGTGTGTTGTACCTCTGAAAAACATGGTGATACCCGGAAAAGCTTGTATGATCGTATACGCAGTTGGAAAGACGGTGGTCAACGAAATGTTGTTTCATTTAACTTGGGAAGAGGCTCCGTTTATGTTAACATTAAATAGTGACCACTTCAATCAAATTATGAGTCAACATGCGACAGCCAGACAGTTTAACGAAGACGTGAAGTCGATATTTGCAGTAACATTCAGATCTCATCGAAATCGGTCCACCAAGTTCGGCGAGGATCCGATTCAACTGGCAATCGTCTATGCGTACGACGTTGGCATTCTAGCCGATGCCGTAGACGCATACAGCGACGTTGTATCTCGTGAAATTGCATTGGCGGCTCAAGGTATCGAGAACAGCGAATCGCTGCATACCATGTTGTTGAAAGATACGACTTTGGCAGACAGAACGAAAACTCTGTACAGACGTGCTTCGGTTTTTGAAACGCTTGTCGACCCCAGTGATAACTCCGCGTTGGATGCGTATCGTCAAGCGTTTAGCGATGATTTGTGTGACGAGGATTTGCGTGTATTAGAAGAGTGGACTGCAGATGACGTTGAATAATAAACGTGCGCGTGTTGACGTTAAGAAGTCGTATTACACACAGAGAATTACCATATTGTAACAACACTGCACATAATATGGCTGTGCCGCCGCCACTAGGTGATTCTCAGTTCGGTCACCAAAATGGTCCCAATCTTCATAAATTGCCGGTCAATGGAAATGCCGCATCTCACGTACTACAGCGGGCTCTCATTAAACATGTCGGCGATCGCATGGTTAGCGATGTCACGGGAAATTACAAGAGCATTTTAGCGGCTAAGGATGTGTGCAACGACGTAATAGCGGTGTTCATAGGCGATGAAAAGTCCATCATGTACACCGCAGTCGGACAGGCGTTTAATTTCAGTTACGCACACACGATGAACGTTAAATCTTTGCGCGATCAGATTATAGTCGTCGTGGTACGACCGGCTCCTGTTTGTTGCAAGAACGTCAATCCGGAAACGAGTGCTACCTTTTGGGTCGAACGGTTCTTCGATAAGACTACGCGTCATGCGAAGATGGACATACCGGGGTCCGTGGTCAATACTATAGAGACGTTGAAGACGAAACTGGCCAGTTTTAATCCGCTCGGCATTAGCTCGACGACGACCGATCATATGACTGTGGCAGAACGATACGATCAGTTTACGCAGAGTATGATCGAGTCCCTTAGCCAATGTTTTTCCCCTGCAGCGTTCACGTTGAAAGAAGCTTTGGAAAAAGGCGTGGTCGACCAGGCAACAATGTGTCTGATACAAACTTCTATACCGTTTGCACTAGCAAATGTCACAGCTAAATTTGCTACGTCAATTGCAGAAGGAACTACACCGGGAGACTGGGAAAACAACGCACAGTTACAGAAAAATCTCGCGAGAGAGTATGCAAAGAAGACCTGTGAAACGACCTTTGCACTGGCTAAAAATCCAGAATATTTTTTCCCAGAGCTGATTGAATGCGGGCTGAGTGCCGTTACAAAAGTGGCACATCTACAGAGCAAAGCGGTCGTCTATGGCTTGGTAGAGGATGCGGCATATGACCTAGGGGGTATTATCTTATTAAGTTACCAGGCTTTCCGGTTCGTAACGACTCATCCACTGTGTAAGAACCAACTGCGGAATGGTTATCTTTTGGATAAAAAGCCCGCCTTCTACAAGCCTACGGATTCGTTTGTTGAGAACGATCCAACAAAATCTATTGTGATGTTGTACGACGACGAAAAGCACGAAAAAGAGAAGGGCGGTGTCATTGAACTAATCAAATCCGTGAGAGAGAAAGGCTCTTTTCCTTCCGGTCGCACTAAAGGAGAAGGAGTGCTGAGTTTGTCTGAAATGGGACGTACCATATTGGCCGGTAAAAAGTTAGAAGACGGCGAAGGAAGACGGTCGACGCGGACTAGATATCGTATCGGCGAGTATGAGGTAAAAGAGCAGTGTCAGTTCGTTTTGCACCGAGGAACGGCGTACGTCGTCGACCATACGAGAGAATATATGCCACTCAGAGAACAACCGGACTTCTACGGCCGAACACCGTCACTCGTTGCGTCAAAGAAAAATTTGTTCAGAGTTTCGGTCGGAGACGTGGACAAAAATCACGAACTTTTAAACAGGTGGATTGCCAGGGTCTGTTCTTCCGGTGAAAGAGTGTCGGCGGCTGATATAGACGCACACGCACTTTTTCTGAGTAAACCCGTTACCGCTTACACGCCGGGATTATCGACGCAGAAATTGACGTTTGGTTCTAACGAGCTCAGGACGGCTTTCATGGATCCGGCTCTATACGACGCTACCCTGCAGGAAAACGCAATGAATTTTAACCTAAGAGCGCTTGCTGGAATAACGGCCAAAGAACTGTTGTTTATGAAATATATCTACTCGGACATGCTATCGGCGGCAGAGGGGAGTCGTACATTATTCGAAAACTACTGGTACGACATGACGGCAACGGGAGATGTTAACGCGAAAGGAAGTCAAGCGAAAAACGCGCTAGAAAGCATTGAATTGCATCCGTTTTTTAACGTACGCACGCGGGAAGATGCGGTAACGGGAAAGAAACTGTTCTCATTGCAGAAGAGGACGGTGTATCTACAGATGCCTCTTCTCTGCAGTTCAGTCATCAAGTTGAGAGGTTTACAAATGTTGGCCAGAGGAGTACGCGATAATGAAATTTGCGAGTTGAATAACACTCTGATAGAGCTGATGTCCGGTGACATTCAACGACAGTATGGTATGAGTGACGACCCAGGTGGAAAAAGTTCTAAATTATCCGCTTCTCTGGCGTCTATATTTAAGAAAGTGTTCGTTCGAGGATCTTTCAGACCGGACGAAGTTAATTTCCTCTTTCACGACTTTCAGGCTGCAGAGGGTAGTAATAGGCCGAGAACTAACTGGTTGATAACCAAATATGTCCTCTTGCCGGTCATTGCTCGTGGACGAACGGTATTTGAAAATGGAGACGGAACGTCATTAGCTGAAAAACGATTGGATCAGGATGTAGTAAAGATTCAAGACGTATCGGAGTTCAAAATGTTCGAACAGGATCGATTGTTTCGTGACGATTACGTAATGAGCGCCAATACCCACTGGATTACGGTAAAAAGCAATTGGCCTCCGATTTTACAAGCTGCCGCACTTCTTATGCAGTACTGCTTGACGACACCAACTGCACTGTCTGCAACAATATTGGAAAATGTGCACCCCGGTTACGCCGTAGATTTCATCCATCTTGGAACCACCCGCTCTGAGCAGGCTATATTTACGGTGGGGGGAGCGTACGAAATGATACTCTCTCCGGGTGGAGTGTCGGAAAAGGAAAAAGGCGACGGTTCGATCGAAGTCATGGTGAAGTGCGACATACACACAACCAGAAATACGCTGGGCGCCGGCACCGTGCTTGTTCCTTCTGTCTTTCCTAATGTGAACGCAATTCCCGGTGGCGAGAACGCCGCTGGAAGTCCGATCGTTACAAGAGACAATATTACGCGAACAGAGTATGGGACATTGGTGCACGTACTAGCCAAGAGTCAGGGATTGAGCGACAAGGACAAAGAAATAATCAAGCAACAGCTGGGAGTTAGCACCAGACACAAACACATGCATAATTTGCTCATCGGAACGGATCTGCCGGACGAATTTGTACCAATCATACGTCCCGTCGCCAAACCGACGGAATGTATTCAGCCGATCATGGGCATAGAGAAATCCGCTTCCATGCGTCTGTCAGGCTCAAGTAATACCGCTTGGGAAAGGTTTTACAAATCGAGCGAAATCACGCAAAACCCGTATGCAAGTAAAACGTGCAGTATCTATCAAATGAGGTACACCAAAGACAACACGGTGATCGGTAACGATCGGGCGTTGCTGCTGCGAAGTACGTGTGTCGTGAAAAACGAAGTCGTATGTTCTACCACCGCAGCACTGGAAGAGCTCTACGATCTGTCTCACGACGTCGCTGTGCTTATGCCGTCTGAACGAGCTTCCATCACACTTCACTCCGTTCAGAATTTCGACAATGTCAATGGCATGTCTTTCAAACAAGAAGTAAACGACCCCGAAATTACTGGCAACCCCTTGATTGGAAAACTGGATGTTCCTGCCGTGATGGGTTTCACCATTCCTTACACTCAGTCTACGGACATCGCCGTTTTGGAAGCTACATCTGCGATGAAACATCCGCCGGGTGGATCGACCAAAATTCTAAAAGGACCAACCGATTACCACATCGTGTCTCCTTTCACGGTTCCTCCGCCGAGAAACATCATGGCATGAGAGGAACTTTTCAATTTTGACAGTGCGCAGTGCTTTAAAGTTGATTGGACAGAGATTGTCGTGTATATACCTAAACACATAGCTTTTAAATGTGGTTACTGCAATAAAGTGAACTATACATACATATTGACGAGTCTTGATTTATAAATAAACGTGTTATTAATTTTATTTACATCTTGCTCGAAATAGCATAACAAAGATTATTGTTGTCAGTGGTCTGTATAAGAATTGCGCATATAACTCTTCACATAAGAGAGAGGGAGGGAG
>Ga0209049_1000010_pt1 | contig 35176 bp, 32 predicted proteins | sample WorMetulBAHAMAS2_FD_187398 | JGI IMG/M metagenome (GOLD analysis project Ga0209049, IMG submission 187398) | Marine gutless worms symbiont microbial communities from Max Planck institute for Marine Microbiology, Germany - Olavius ullae BAHAMAS.2... | ecosystem: Host-associated > Annelida >...
GTCTATGGAAGGGATACAGGGGGTGGAAACCGAACAAAAGGGCTTGCTGAAGCGGATAATCGGCATAGGTACGGTAACCGTGAGAGCTTCGACGGCCAATACCAATCTAGTTCTCAGGGATGTCAATCATCCGCAAGGCATAGCCCAGAAGATTCTGAATTACAAGAAAGTCGTCTCCGCGCGAACGCAGGGCTGGGATAAGGAGAGAATGAGGCGTGCGCTGGAAAGGAAGGGCCTCGGCGAATCAGTCCCTGTCCTCGTGCATGCGCCATCCTCAGAGAGGGATAAGAAATACGGTGCTAACGGGGATATTCGATTTCGACGAAGCCCCGCGATTTTGGCGGGGAAGCTTGCTTTTCCCATGTTGCTGGCCGCACTTCTCTTCATGTCGCTGCGCTTCAGTCTTCTTCGGTTGAGGCCGACGATGGTCGTCTCCGTTACATTGATTTTACTATTCTGGTGTCTCTACCTGTGGGAAGCATGGCGTAACGATCAATTCATTCTATCTGAAGGGAATGTGATAGATCTATATAAGAAACCCCTGGGGTTCATGGAGACCCGCCGTCAGATCGAACTCGTTTCCGTACGAAACATCCGTACAGAGCAGAAGGGATTGTTGGCTTTTTTGTTTCAATTTGGGGATGTCATTCTGACGACAAGCGGAGAGGGGATTGATAGTGTTCTTGCTCATGTCTCCAGGCCCTGGAAGGTTCAAGAGGCCCTTTCCCGGCGTCGGGAAGAGCATATTCGACATGTGGAATCCGCTCGCAGGGAGCAGAACAACGAAGAAATCACCAGGTTTGCCGAGGCTTTGGATCAGATTCGTGGCAGCAGGGCCATGGAGAACTGACATATCTCATCCGAGGTCGAAAAAATGCCGAATATTGGATTGATGAATACCAACATTTGCATACGGGTCAGTCTGATGGCCATGTTTTTCTTCATATCGGCGCTGCTTCATGCCTCAGACTCCTGGTTCAGACGCATCGAAGTGGATGCCTATGAAGAGATTCGGGGACTGCACCCTGTGCGTGAAAGCGAAGCGGACCGCATCAATGCCTATAGGTTTCGATTCGATGGTGATGACAGGTTGGTGGAGGTTGAATACAAGCATTCAGGGAGGGCCCTTGCCGATCCCTTGTACGGGGTGCCTCGTATAGAAGTTAGCTATGAGCCCGGTTATATTCATCAACGTTTTACAGACTCTCGGGGTATGCCCCTTCCAAATGATTTGGGAGTATGGGCTCAAAGGATCCAGCTCGACGATTCTGGACGTGCGGTGGGGGTGTTTCACTACGATCAGTACGGCAATCTTGTTGCCAATCGGGACGGTGTTGCTCTGAGACGCTGGGAGCTGGACAAGGACGGTAGGAAGTCCACCGTGAGGTTGTTCGATACAAAGGGCAGGCATGTTGAGGATTTTCGAGGGGTGGCGGAAATTTCCTATGCCTGGGACTCTGAGGACAGATTACGAAGCTTGAAGTATTTCGACGCTGATAGAATGCCTACCATTGCCAGCAATGAAGGGGTTCATGAATTTCGTTGGATTCGGGACGCCGCTTTTGATGTCGTCAGGGAGGAACGATACGGTTTGGATGGTCTTCCGATAATCGCTGCCGACGGTTCTGCCGCCGTAGAATGGTTGAGGGACGATCGGGGCCTTGCTTTGGAAGAACGCCGACTGGGTATCACCGGAAAGCCTCGGGAGGATTCCAATGGTGTCGCCCTCTATGTGAGGGAGTACGATGAGTCTGGGAATCCAGTGCTGCAAACCCATCTGAACAGATGGATGCATCCTGGAAGGGATAGCTCTGGAATCAGCACCTACAAATGGATTTATTATCCTCAGGGCAATGAGTTAGAACAGCTCAATCTGGATGAGGCCATGATGCTCACCCAGGACGATGTCGGCATGGCCTCCTATCGATGGGAATACGACAGTCGTGGCCTAATCGTTGCTTCCACGTCCTTCGGTCTTGACGACGAGCCAAGAAAAGATCAATGGGGTATCGCCCGGTACCGGTATCGGTACGATGATGCTCGAAACCTCATTGAGGCTGCCAGTTACGAAGATTGGGAAACCCCGGCCATGGATACTTCCGGGGTGGCGGTCTACCGCTGGGAATGGGACGAAAGGGGTATGAAGGTTTCCGAACGCCACTACGATGCTACTGACAGCTTTGCGGAGGATTATCAGGGAATCGCCGAATACCGTTGGGTTTACGACAATCGGGGACGCCGGAGGGAACAGCGGCAGTTTGGGCTGTATGGTCAGCTTCGTGCGGACCGCGAGGGTGTAGCGGTGTATATCTGGAATCACGACGCTTTTGGCAGGATTACTGAGCGTCGCCATTACGGCATTGATGAAAGGCCGGTGGATGATGTAACAGGGGCAGCCCTGGCCCGATGGACTTATGGTAACGATGGACGGCCTTTGAGCATCGCCCGTTTCGATCGACTCACCTTGCCGGAGTGATCATTCATCGTGGGGAATTGGGGTTGATGATTTGGCCGTCAGGCTATCAATGAATTGGTTTATCTGATACCGTCCAACCAGGAATTCCGGGGGCTGCTCATCGAGGGATGCCTGATAATAGACATCATCGTAGGGCCAGTATCGAATAATTCTTGGCCTTATGTCTGGTTGGATGTTGCTGACGGTAATCTTTAGTTCGGGATTTCCCGGTTTTACCGGCGTTACAATTTGTCCTTCCCACATGATGCCGATAAGCTTCTGATAGATGTCGGTAAAATCCTCGAAGGGAATTTCCATATCGTTTATCTCGAAATAATCGTCATGGGCTTTCTCCGGGTTGCCCCCATCGGTTCGGTTCATTCTCCAGACATCCGTATCTCTTTCAATCACCACTTGGCTAACCTGATGTATCGATCCGAGAAACACGAATTTGTTAAGAAGCCGGAAGGGTTCGGTTTTTAGGAGCTCCAACTCTTCCAGAAGAAATACGGCATCGGCAGTGTTTTCATACCGGGTGAAGCGATTCCCTTTTCCATCGCCGATTCCGAATACTAGTGAAAGGGTATTGCCTTCGGTATCTTCGATAACCAGCATATCAGAACTTTCATCGAGCAAGCCGAGTGAGGGATCGTTGGGATCGAGCTCATCTCTATATTCCTTTATCTCAACCGGGAGCGGTGATTCTTCGGTGAGCAATGTCTTCAGTGCGTTGTCGTCCAGACTATATGTACCCTTCCAGGAGGAAGAGTTGATACTGTAGGGACTTAGACGGGTGACATAGGGATCGTCTTCGCCGCGTGTTCTGATTCTGGTAGTTCGCCCATTATAACGGAATTCCATACCTGATATGGATTCCAGGTTGATTGTCGGCATGCTCATGTCCCGGTAATCCGAAGCGCTCTTGAAGGCATATTCGATACTGCTATTCGGAAGGAGGACGACGGTGGGAGAATTGGCCACCCTGGCATATCGGCCTATACCGGAGGGGCTTTTTCCGCCAATCTCAATCGATGTAGATTGCCCATTGTTGTCCCGGAATATCAGAGTTGCCTCCGTCACATCCAGGCCGAAGTCCGCCAATTCCGAATCTTGTACTCCATCGCGAATAATGCTGCTGGAACTCAAGTTTGCAAGCGCTCGCACCGATGTCTCAATTTCTTCAGATACCGGGCGGAAAAATTTTGAGGTATCGGCAAGCTTCCATTGCTTTCCATCTGTACTGTACGCATGAAGCTCTTCTCCGCCACGCTGAATGCGAAGCGATCTGAGGTTCTCCACGGCAAAGTCGCTGAGTACCTCTGAGCCCACAGTGGCGTTGGGTGCGCTTGCTTGTTCTCGTTTCGCCAAGGTACGCAGCAGCATCAGCCCAGCAGCGAGAAGAATGAGAACGGTGAGCGAAATCAGCAATGTGCGTAATTTGCGAATCACTGGTTACGTCTTTTGAAGTGAACAATGAGCCCAAATCCCAGAAACAGCAGGGGCAGCAGGATAATTGTCAAGCCGCTGTAGATAAGGGCCGTGACTGTGCTGATACTCAGAGGAACGCGGAAGAGGCTCTTGGAAGGGACATTAACGGTCGAGTCATCGCTTATCATCCATGTTATCAGGTTGACGAGCAAATCGGCATTGGCCTTAATCTGACCTAAGTATCCCAATCCCTTAAGAGTGCTGGCACTCCCAAGAGCGACGATGGTGGCACCTTCGGGTTGATAGGTATCCAGGTTTCGTTGTCGTACCGCAACAGCAATATCGACCGGCCCATTGATATCTCCCGGAATAGGCTTCAGTGATGTGGCATCTTCCGAGGCGAGACGGGTGCGGAGGCGGGAATCCTCCGAGCTGGTGAGCAGGGTGAAAAATCCCAGTTGGCGTTGCCTTGCCTTCGTTTGTTGAAATCCCATACTGGCCTGGAACACCGGGTCCAATTTGGCTTCCACCAAGGATACCAATGCTTCGTGGTTTGCGATATATGGTGCAAAGACCAGGGGATTGTCGCCGAATTCCGCGATGAGGCGGCTTGGTCTGGTCTCAAAAACCAGCCCATGGCGCACTTCAATGTCCCATCGCGCCAGCAGTTGGAATAGGTTTTCCATGGTCTGGTTGCTGTACTCGAGCGCTACGAGAAGGCTGCCGCCGGCAGCAAGATACTCATCCAGCTTCGCGCTCTCAGCTCGCGAGAGGTCAACAGTGGGCCCCACGAGTGTAACAAGGGCCGTATCGGCTGGAATATCCGCGCGAACAAGGGAAATCTGGCTCAAAGCGTAGTTTGACTGCTTCAATATTGGCTTATAGCCTATTTCTGCCAGGGGAGTCTCATGATGGCCGATGATTTCAAATATCTTCGGTGTTCGACCGGAGCTGACATAGGCGATGGCAGAGGTGAATTGCTGTTCCACTTTCTGGCCGAGTATCTGGGGTTGTCCCTGCTGGCTGTAGGTGAAATCGTAGAGATCTATGGCGCTAATCGTGCGATAATAGTCACCAGAAGTCACGATGAAAACACCCTGACCCAAAGGGGCATCCTCCCGGGAGTATTGGGCCAGGATAGCGGGATTACGGTCGGGATCCAACACACGAACGTTGACTTGCCGGCTTAGGCGATCGTATTCATTGAGTGTTTCCATGATACTATCCGGTTCCTCTCCCGGTTTGTATAGAGCCATAATCTGTATATCACTCTCAATTTTTTCCAATAGGGCGCGGGTTTCTTCGGAAAGGCTGAAGAGTTTTTTCGGTGTCAGATCCGCCCTGAGTGTTAGTTCCTCGGCAAAGATATTGATGATGATGATACAAGCGAGTACCGCGATGGTAGTAAGGACGGAAATTCCGGCATGACGGGTTTTGAAGTCGAATTTGAAAGTGAGTTTTCCCATGTTCTTTTCCTAATTCCAACGCCGCTTTTCTAAACTCTGAACGGTCAGAAATACGAAGAAACCGATGAAGCTCACATAGTATAGGATGGCATCCAATTTCAGCACTCCCATGGGAAACGAAACAAATCGTCGTGTTAGAGACAACCAGCCCAGGCTTTTACCAATCAGTCCAGCGTATACGCTACGGCTGACAAACCAGATAATCATGAGCGTGAGGGTGAAAAGCAGGGCAACTGTCAGGGCGATCGCGGTGTTCTTTCCCGAAGAGTACAACCAGAAGAGTAATGTTCCCATCAGTATGGCAGCCCATACCAGACCGGAGAGTTCGCTCACCGGCATTCTCGGCCGCAGGAAATCGATTATGAAAGTGATGATGATGGCGCAGAAGGTGAGTACCGCGGCACTCACAACGCCCTCCGATATCTGTGATATGAAGACACCGATGGCGATGAAGGTGCTTCCCAGGAGAATGAATCCCACATAAGTGCTGACAATCACTGGCCAGTCTAACTTGCCATGAAAACTCAGGAGCAGCGGGTAAAGTACAGTGATGATGATAGTGATAAGATATACGGCCAGGGCGGCCAGGTACTTTCCAAGTACAATCCCCCAGAGACTCGTTGGCCCGGTGAGGAGAAGCTGATCTGTCTTAAAGCGAACTTCGTCGGTGAAAATCCTCATGGTGAGTAGGGGAATAACAAAGAGGTAGATGAAAAGCAGTCCCGCGAGGAAACTCGAGTATTCGGAATTCCCTGGAAAAATCATCTGAGTGGCGTATAGGGTACCGGATATCAGGAGGAAGACGGCCAGAAAGACCCAGCCGCTGAGGGTAAGAAAATAGATTTTCAATTCCTTTTTGAAAACGGCCAGCATCAGAGGTTTTCCTCATCGGTGGTGAGATTCAGAAAGATTTCCTCCAGTGTGAGATCCATCGGACCCATTTGGAGTATGGGCAGATTTTTCGAAGCCATGGCATGAAACAGGTTCTCCCTTATATCATCGTTATCCTCAGTGCCGGCAATCACTACACTGATGTTTTCTTCAGGGCCGGGGGCAATGTCGATGGAACCTATATTCGAGACGCCCTTCAGTTTGCACTGTATCTCCTTAGCGTTACCTTTAACCAGAAGTTTTTGGCGCGTAGCACCCGATGCACCGGATAAACGACTGGAGAGATTGGCGGGGGTATCCGAGGCGACGATTTTGCCCCTGTTGATAATCAGGATGCGGCTGCAGGTGACACTGATTTCCGGCAAAATATGTGATGAGAGGATAACGGTGTGTTCTCTGCCCAAATCGCGGATAAGCTGTCGAATTTCGATAATCTGTTTGGGGTCGAGACCTATTGTCGGCTCATCGAATATGAGAAGGGGGGGATTCCCCACCAGGGCCTGGGCCAGCCCGACCCGTTGTTTATATCCCTTGGAAAGATTTCTGATAAGGCGATTTCGAACATCCTCAATTTTCACTATTCGCAGAATCTTCGCTAGGCTCTCTTTTTGAGAGTCCCGGGGCACTCTTTTGAGGTCCGAAACAAAGCTTAGAAATTCGTCGACAGTGAGATCGAGGTATAAGGGCGGCTGCTCTGGTAAGTAGCCGATGAGCCTTTTGGCTTCTTCGGGTGACTCCACAATATCGATTCCGTTGATGAAGACTCTCCCGTCGCTCGGGGCCTGATATCCGGTTATCATATTCATCGTTGTGGTTTTGCCCGCACCGTTAGGTCCGAGGAATCCGATAATTTCGCCCTTTGCGATATGGAAGTCGATGTTGTCCACGGCTTTGATGCGGCCGTAATGCTTGGATAGCTTTTCCCCACGGACCATTTGCTAGCTTGTGTCCTCAAAAACTGAATTAGGATTTGGCCGCTTAAGAGAGTACAAGACTAACCAAGGGCTTTACAAGGAGTATATATTGGACAGTCATTCTGGGCAAGAAATCATCAGGGAACTTCGCATGATTTCACGATTCGAGTGCTATCTTCATGAGTTTCGCAAACGTTTCCAACTCTTTCAAGATGAGAATGCATTAACCCCTCGGCATTGTGGACTTGAAAATACCGCCCACCTTGTTCATTGTGTTACTATGCCTGTGTATGTAAACAGACTCCTGAACCTCAAAAAAATCAATGTGATCGGATTCGATATGGACTACACATTGGTGGGATACAAAATCGACGCCTTTGAAGGTCTCACGCACCAGATCGCTGTCAAACGACTTATTAAGAAAAACGGATACCCTCAATCGGTGGAAAAACTCAAATTCGACAGAAATCGCGCCATCGTTGGTTTGGTTATCGATAAGCGCAATGGCTTCCTTTTGAAACTCAGTCGCTTCGGTAAAGTGAAATTGGCCTACTACGGCCTCGAAGAAATCGATTTTCGTGAACGTCGGGAAATCTACCGTGAGCGCGCCATCGATCTGCGGGACTCGGACTTTCAGAGTCTTGATACCGCGTTCGCCATTTCCAACGGCGTGCTCTACTCACAGCTCGTTGAGATGCGAAAGAACGGCGAAATCTTGCCCGACTACCGTACGCTGGCCAGAGAGGTGAGCGAATGCATTGACTCCTTGCATAAGGACGGCACACTCAAAGACATACTCCGATCGGATTTTGAGAAATACGTCATACGCGATCCCAAAACTGCTCCCATGCTGGAGAGGATGAAGGATTACGGCAAAAAACTGATGATTATCACCAATTCGGATTATGCTTATACCTGCGATCTTCTGGACTACGCCCTCAATCCCTATTGGGGTCTTTATAAGAACTGGAGGGAAGTTTTCGATTTGGTAATCACCTTCGCTGACAAACCACGGTTTTTCGAGGGCAGAAATCGTTTTCTGAGAATCGATCCGGAAACTGGAACAATGACCAATCATGATGGTCCTGTGTCATCTGGGCTGTGGCAGGGGGGATGGTTTGAGGATGTTCAGGATGGACTGGGTGTGCCGGGGGATGAATTTCTCTATCTGGGCGACCATATATTCGGTGATGTCGTTTCCATCAAGAAACGCTGTGATTGGCGCACGGCCCTGGTGCTGGGTGATCTTGATGAGGAGCTTGCCGCCATCTCGGATACCACCGAAATACAGGAAGGAATCGATCATCGGATGGAACAAAAAACCCAACTGGAACGGATGGCCGATGAGGTGGATATGCTACGTCGGAATGGGGGAAAGAAGCGGCTTCCCGAGGGTTATCATGAAGAACAGGCCCGGTTAAACGCGGAAATATCCAGTCTACTCGATCGCCTCAAACCGCATTTCAATCCATATTGGGGGGAAATTCTCCGGGCCGGAAGCGAGGAAAGCCGTTATGCCGAACAGGTAGAGAAGTACGCCTGCATCTACATGACCAAGGTATCCGATCTGTACGGCCATTCCCCCCGCACCTATTTTCGCCCCCCACGAAGGAAATTGGCTCACGAATTGGTTAGGGGCGACCATCACACCCGGGGTTAAGCTGTCAGAACGGTGATTGGGGGAGGCTTCTTCCGGATTAGGGCAGGGGTGTCTGGCGACTTTCCGGCAGAGTTGTGCAACCGCCCTCTTCAGCAATGGTTGTCGTCATAAAACCACGTACTGCTTGAGACATGAGATGAATCTGCTCTCTCTTCGATAGCCCGGGTTTTCTGAAGTCATCCGGATAGAAGGGCGCGCCGATAACGAGGGTTGTTCGAGGAGGCCACCAGGGTAGAACCTTACGAATCAGTCTTTCGTGGAGCACTTCCACGATTGGGAATACCGGCACATTATTGACAAACGCGAAGAAGAACACACCATCAAAAAATGGACCAGGTGTCTGGCATCGCCAATTAAGCGACCTTTCAGGGTAAAAAAGGACAAACCAGTTCTTCTTCAGGGCTTTCTTGATGAAAACGGCAGTGGCCATGATATTGTTGCTGGAAAGAATAAAGGTTCGCAGTAGCCTGGCAATCCAGCCGAAGTCTTTGCGTGTTACGTTTATTCTTTCGGAACCGTAGAGCACTTTTTTGGGCCAAGTCGCGAAGGCGGTAAACCCCACTTCGACGTAGAGGCAGTGATTCGCGGCAATAAAACCCTTGTGATGTCCTCTGAGATTCTTTCTCCCTCTTATTCTCATCCCATAAACGCAAAACCAGATAATGAACGTGAGCGGTATTAGGAAGAAATGATAGACAACAAAGCTTGCAATTCGAAATAAAAAGGGGCCATCAAGGGAAGTGGGCAGTATTTTCACAGGACAGACCTATCTTTCCAGTGATACCCCCGGCCGCTGATTTCATCAGCCGCACTAACCCAAGAGAGTATTACAGCGATCAAGAATTGAAATGGGTAGAAAAATGGCACATACCAGGGCATCCTCCGGTCATACAATGTAATGCACCAGCTAAAGAGAATCCCGAAATTTGCGATAAGTATCCAGAGTGTCTGACTCCAGTTGCCCAGGATGGCCAATGGGATAAAGACTGCTGGTAAAACCATGAAAACCAAAATGAAGAAATTCACGATTACTAGAGGGTAGATCTTTTTGTCGAAGTACAAGAAAACCGATCTCCTAATACCATCGATGGTATGCTCCCATGAGTCATACATATAGCCCTCAAGCACTTTCTTGGCGTCTAGGAAAACATGACTGAAACCGGCCTTCTTGACAGCTCTTACCATCTGCAAATCTTCGAGAATAGAATTGGAAACGATACCAAACCCCCCGATTTCATCATAGGCTTTCCGGGTAAAAACAAAAAGCTGCCCGACGGCGTGACTGAACAGGGAAGAACGCGTACATCTGATCAGCCAGAAGGGCAGAAGGGCCATATTCAATATGTACATGAGGGAGAAGAAGATGTATTCCCTAACACTTTTTGCCCTATGGTGTATGTATCCCGACATCGAGTCGGCCGAGAGACAGTGCATCCGATCGGCAACCCAGGAGAGAAAATCCTGCTTAGGGACAACATCCGCGTCGAGGAAAACCAAGTAGTCGCCGTTTGCCCGCTCCGCCAGCTGCACCAAGGCAAAGGGTTTGCCCTTCCAACCGTCGGGAAGCTTGGCCCCCTTGAGAACCTCTAGTCTCTCATGTTTTTTGGCACAGTTTTCAATGATTTCCAAAGTGGCGTCTGTGGAATTATCATCGAGTACAATGACTTCAAAATCCGCGTAGTCCTGCTTCATGAGCGCATCAAGAGTTGGGCTGATTCTTTTCTCTTCGTTTCGTGCCGGGATGAGAACCGAAATTTTTGGGCCCTTTTTCAGACGTGTTTTTTTCTGACTGATACGGAAATAAATGACATTAGATGAGCTTATGAAAACAAGCCAACAGACAAACGCAAGGAGTATGATGCAGTAAACATCCAGAATCATCAGCATAGGGATCATTAGTATCACGATATAAGGTATTAAACAATACTCTACACTATCACAACTTATATTTTTTTCGCTTCCGCGGCTTTCACACAATCATCGATTCCGCTAAAGATATACATAGTGCCTCCAGGAAAAAGGGAGAGCCCCGCTCCATCTCTTAAAGCCATCACATGGGCGAAACCGATACCAGCAAAGCCTAGCGATAACAGCCCCGGAAGAAAGCGACGCAACATAGCTATTTGAGGTGAGTTCACAATTCGCCTTTTCAGCAAGGTTCCTGAAATAAGAGCGACCTGCCGTATCAATCATCTTCCTAGGCAGCTAGACTTCCCCTTGCTAAGCGACTATTATCGCCTCCATGAGCAGCTACCCGTTCCGAGATATCGAACCCAAATGGCAGAGATTCTGGGAGGAAAATCAAACTTTCAAAACCACTGAGAATCCAGAAATCCCTGAAGAGAAGCGCCGTTACATCCTGGACATGTTTCCCTATCCATCGGGGGCGGGTCTTCATGTAGGCCATCCCGAAGGCTATACGGCTACAGATATCTACTGCCGCTATCTGAGGATGAATGGGTACAACGTTCTGCACCCCATGGGCTTCGATTCATTTGGATTGCCCGCGGAAAACTATGCGATCAATACGGGCCGACCCCCACTGGAAACCACCGAATTCAATATACACCATTTCAGGAAGCAGATAAAGAGTCTGGGATTCAGCTATGACTGGAGCCGGGAAGTGCAAACACACACCCCGGAGTACTATCGATGGACCCAGTGGATATTCCTCCAACTCCACAAAAAAGGCCTGACCTACGAATCCAATATGCCCATCAATTGGTGTTCCAGCTGTAAAACCGGTTTGGCCAACGAAGAGGTGAAGGACGGCAAATGCGAACGCTGTGGCCACGTCGTTCAGCGCAGGAACATCAGGCAGTGGATGCTGAAGATTACTTCTTATGCTGAAGAACTCCTAAGTGGCCTGGATACGCTCGACTGGAGTGATTCCATCATAGCCATGCAACGCAATTGGATAGGCCGCTCCGAGGGAGCCAATGTCCGCTTCCCCCTCTCGGGTGAGGCGGACACACAGAGCTATATTGAAGTGTACACAACCCGACCGGACACACTCTTCGGCGCTACCTACATGGTACTTTCCCCCGAGCACCCTCTAGTTCACAGAATCACCACAGACGATAAGCGCGGGGAAGTGGAAGCATACATCGAGGAAGCCGCTCACAAGAGTGATTTGGAACGTACCGACCTGGCTAAGGATAAAAGCGGTGTGTTCACCGGTGCCCATGCCATCAATCCAGTGAACGGCAGGCCAATTCCCATATGGATTTCTGATTACATTCTCATATCCTATGGTACCGGGGCCATCATGGCTGTCCCGGCCCACGACCAACGGGACTGGGAATTTGCCAGGCAATTCAATTTACCCATCATCGAAGTACTCAAGGGCGGAGATATCGCCATCGAAGCTTTCATCGGCGATGGCCCCCATGTTAACTCAGACTACCTCAATGGAATGGGGAAGCAGGAAGCCATCGACACTATCATCAGAAAACTCGAAGAAGATGGTTTTGGCTTCAAAGCCGTCAACTACAAACTCCGTGACTGGGTATTCAGCCGCCAGCGCTACTGGGGCGAACCCATACCCCTGATTCATTGCCCGCAATGTGGTATCGTACCAGTGCCCGAAGACCATTTGCCCCTCACGCTTCCCGAAGTTAAGAACTACCAACCAACCGGCACTGGTGAGAGTCCTCTGGCCAAAATCGATGAATGGGTGATTTGCCAATGCCCCATATGTGGTGGAAAGGGAAAGCGTGAAACCAATACCATGCCCCAGTGGGCTGGTTCCTGCTGGTACTATCTGCGTTACATCGATCCCCATAACAACACGGATTTCATCAATCCCGCCAAGGAAAAATACTGGATGCCTGTCAACCTCTACGTCGGTGGCGCCGAACATGCTGTACTTCACCTCCTCTACGCCCGATTCTGGCACAAAGTACTCTTCGACCTGGGATTAGTAAGTCACAAGGAACCCTTTGCACGCCTAGTCAACCAGGGCATGATTACCTCCTTTGCGTACATGCGCCCCGACAAGGTGTTAGTGCCTGTCGATGAAGTGGATATCAGCGAAGAAGTGTATACCGAAAAAGCCAGCGGAGTGAAACTCGAAAGAGTCATTGCGAAGATGTCCAAGAGCCTCAAGAATGTCATCAATCCCGATGACATCATAAGGGATTTCGGTGCTGATTCCATGCGCCTGTATGAGATGTTCATGGGCCCTCTGGAAGTTTCCATGCCCTGGCAAACCAATGGACTCGTCGGCGTACATCGCTTCCTCAATCGGGTATGGGATGTCGCCGGCCGGAAGATAAACGATGGGACTCCCCCCGCGCATCTGCTGAGGCTATTGCACAAAACCCTGAAGAAAGTGGCCAACGACACCGCGGAGCTGGGATTCAATACGGCAATTGCCCAAATGATGATTTTCATCAACGGAGTATTCAGGGAAAGGGAATGCTGGCGCCAGCTCTGGGAACCCTTTGTGCTGGTTTTCTCGCCCTACGCCCCTCACTTGGGTGAGGAAATGTGGCAAATTCTGGGGCATTCCGACTCCCTTGCCTACCATCAATATCCTGATTGGGACGAGACGCTCACCCTGGACGACGAAAAGGAAATCGTCCTACAGATAAATGGTAAGCTGCGTTCCAGAATCAGAGTGACCACCGGTACCGGAATCAAGCGGCTTGAGGAACTGGCCAGAAAAGATGAGAAAATTTCCCAACGAATCACCGGAAAGACTATTCTCAAAGTAATAGCCGTGCCCGATCGCCTGGTGAACTTCGTAATCCGGAACTAGAATGTCGCTGACCCCTGGCTCAGGCACTCCCTAGATGATTGATAATGAGTTGATGATGAGCATAGATGACGAGGAATATGAAAACATCCTGAATTTAGCCAATATGGTGGAAGCCGATCTGATGGAGAAACTACTCAGCGAGCATGACATATCCTGCTACATCCGTCCGTGGCAGGATGTCGGCTTCGACGGCATCTTCGTCGAGCGGAAGGGTTACGCATGGCTCATAGGCCGCCGTGCCGACGAGGACATCATCCGCAGAATCTACCAAGATTGCATACAGCCTAAGAAAGAGTCGAATGAAAGCAATGTGTAGGCTCTCAACACTTGTCAGCAGTCATGATATCATCTACCATAGAGGCATGGTATTGCGCCCGATTACACGGCCATGATAGGTCGTTTGACATTCGTGATTCTGAAAATTGGGCATGAATAGTCGCGTCCTGGGGGAATAATGGGACTGCTTGGCAATTTACTCTGGCTCATATTCGGCGGCTTCATCGGCGCTTCTATGTGGTTTGTAGTCGGCATCCTGCTCTGTACGACTATCATTGGCATTCCTCTTGGCGTTCAAGCCTTCAAACTCGCCGGGTATGTACTGATGCCATTCGGCAGGGAGACGTTTATTGGGGACTTCGGCATCGGCGGTGCCATTGGGAATGTCATATGGATCATCCTGTTTGGTTGGGAACTCACCCTATATCACCTTGTCATGGCGATTCTCCTATCAATCACCATTATCGGCATTCCCTTCGGCCAGCAGCATATCAAAATCGCCAGACTGGCTTTCCTTCCCTTTGGTGCCCGGATCCGCTTCGTCGAATGATGAGATGCGGCTTCAGTGTGGAGTATACTCTGATAGAATCACAGGAATGAAACATATTGCCATCGTAGATGATGAAGCGGCTCTGCGTGACAATCTTGCCTATGCCCTCAATCGGGAAGGTTATGAGGTTTCCACATTCCCCAACGGCCAGGATGCCTGGGTGGCTCACCAGAACAATCCGCCAAGCCTCTATCTGCTGGATATCCTCATGCCTCGAATGGACGGACTTGAATTCTGTCGGCTTCTACGGGATATTGACAGGCGGACCCCGGTGATATTTCTCAGCTCCCGCGACGAAGAACTGGATCGTGTGTTAGGACTGGAAATAGGTGGCGATGATTACATTGGCAAACCATTTAGCGTTCGGGAACTCCTGGCCCGTATTCGGGCGATTCTCCGCCGGGCTGAGGGCATTGGCCAAGGGGAGCTCCCCATCGATGCGGGTTTGCTGAGGCTCATTCCCGACAGTTATCGAGCCACGTGGGACGGTGTTGAAATGGTGTTTACTCTGAGCGAATATCGTCTGCTTACCGAATTGGCTCGTTCACCCGGTGTGGTTTGTACACGGTCAGCTCTCTACACAAAGGCATTTCCAGAGGACGGGTTTGTGAATGAACGCGCTGTTGACAGCCATATCAAGAGAATTCGGCGAAAACTCGAAGCTGCCGGTGCCGCGAAAACAGTCTTGGAAACCATCTATGGGATGGGGTACAGATTGAGTATCGACCATTGAAGGGGCTCACAACCAGGCTGCTGATTTTTAACTTACTTTTGGCGGTTTTTCCCATAGGCGCGTTCCTGTTTCTGGGCACCTATGAATCACAGCTTCTCGAGAGTCAGGAACGGGCGATGGTTCAGCAAGGCCGTCTTTTGGCAGCCGCGCTGGCTGGGGACGATTTGAAAGAAGAGGCCAGAACCATACTCGGACGTTTGGGCGATAGAACCGATGCTCGATTGCGCGTGGTGAATAGCGAGGGGCGGCTTATCGCCGATTCGGCCGGGGCTGAGGTCTTCGTTGTTCCCATTGACGATGCACAGGCTGACGGGTCATCCCCGCGGCCCAATGCGATTTCAGTTCCGGAAGAAGAAACATACGATACAGCGCCCAGTTATCCAGAAGAGAGCGTTATTTACCGTATAGGTGCCCTTCCCACACGTGCCTATAAATCAATGGCCAGGTTTATCAAGCCTCCGGTGACATCTGAGGGGGAAGCGGAGTACTACAGTGATCGGGACATTCTCAACGGCCCGGAGCTGCGATCGGCATTGGATGGCCGCTATGGCGCGGCTACTCGAATTTCACGAGGTCAGAAATCTGTTACTCTCTATTCGGCAATCCCGGTTTTTCGCGATGAGGCGGTTCTGGGAGCGGTTTTGGTATCCCGGTCCACTTTTGCCATTCTCTCCGATCTCTATCAACTCCGATTAGACATTGCCATCATCTTCCTCTTCAGTATCGGTGCAGCCGTGGTTCTTTCAATTCTTCTGGCAAGAACCGTAACGGTGCCTGTCGGGCGCCTGAGAGATCAGGCGGAGGGTCTTCTGGATAAGAGGGGTAAGCTCCAGGCACGCTTCAAACCCCTGTCGGGTAAGGATGAGGTAGCTGATCTCTCCCGCGCCCTATACAAACTATCGTCACGTCTTCAGCAGAGAACCGACTATATGGAAGATTTCATGGCTGATTTGGCCCATGAAATGAAGAATCCGATGGCGAGTATACTCAGTGCATCCGAACTAGCCGAACAGATATCCGATCCGGAGAGTATCCGCTTCCTGAAGGTGATTGAGCGTGAAGGTCGGCGAATTCAGAGACTGCTCGAAAACCTCCAGGAGCTCATTGATATCGATGTTCGAATTGAACATGAGCGTCGGGAAGCCGTCGATGTGGGAACAATTCTTCGCAACATCGTGGATGGATACCCAGAGCAACGCAAAGGTCAGGTTAGTTTGAAGTTCGTAGATAAAACGGAAACCGATCGATTGATTTTCGTGGAAGCCGATCCTGATCGTCTGGTTCAGGCGGTACTGAACTTGGTTGACAATGCTATTTCCTTTTCGCCACGCGGTGAAACGGTGGAAATTCTACTTGATAAACCCAGGGATGGCATGGTGAGCATACAGATAGCCGACCGGGGACCGGGGATTCCTGCTGAGGCTTTCCAAAAGGTTTTCGAACGCTGGTATACTGATCGGCCGGAAACCAACCCAGTCTATCATACGGGGCTTGGACTAGCTATTGTCAAGGGCATTGCAAAGGGCTATGAAGGACATGTTACATTGCGGAACCGGGATGGTGGGGGCGCGCTCTTCATTCTTGAATTCCCGCTGGTCCAATAGGGTGCGAATATGAGAGTAGGAGAGGAAAAACGCGAAATCAAGCTTCATCCGCAGTGGCTGAATAGGCTCTCAGGAGAATTTGAGCAATCATATATGCTTAAATTGCGCCAATTTCTTCTCTCGGAGAAACGGGCCGGGAAGCGCATATTTCCGGCCGGACCGGATATCTTCGCGGCTCTCAATCACACGCCTTTCGACAGGGTAAAAGTGGTGATATTTGGTCAGGATCCCTACCATGGTCCAGGCCAGGCCCATGGACTCTGTTTTTCCGTAGGCCCCGGTGTGGCACTACCACCGTCATTGGCGAATATCTACAGGGAGATGACTGCTGATTTGGGAATTCCTCCGGCAAATCACGGCAATCTCAGCTGTTGGGCAGAAAGAGGAGTGCTTCTGCTCAATTCAGTTCTCACAGTCGAATGTCACAAGGCTGCTTCCCATAGAAATCGAGGCTGGGAAAGGTTTACAGACCGCATTGCCCATATCATCGACGAGGAACATCCCGGTGCGGCTTTCGTGCTTTGGGGTTCTTATGCCCAGAAGAAAGGCGAATTCATCAACCGATCTCGTCATCTTGTTATCGAGTCGGCTCACCCGTCGCCGCTGTCGGCATCAGGAGGATTCTTCGGGAGCAGACCGTTTTCGAAAGTGAACACGTGGTTGGAGGGCCGCGGGATATCACCGATCGACTGGAGCCTTCCAGGACGGGTTTAATGTGCTCAAAGAGACTTTGAAGCCTCCACACCATTGCTTTTAGGAAATCTCAGTTCTCTACGAGCAAAGCAGCTTCTCCGCGCTCATTGATTGAAACAGTAGCCGAGACAGTACCAGAATCCCGAACAAACAGGTGCGTTCCTTCACTGAGTTCACCCTCCCAACCTTCGGTGGTGGAGCGCATCGGCGGGTCAAGAGGATAATCGGAATACCAGTTACCCTCTGCCAAGGAAAGATGTACAGAGTGTACAGGCTGACGACGGAAGCTGTATATTCGCAAATCACCACCTATAAAATTGGACTTCAGATGGCGTAAATCCAGATGCCAGGGATTTTCGCCACCACGTCTTGCGGCTGCATCCTTGAATTTTCTGATGTTGATCAAGCCTGGATACAGCCCGGAACGGGCCAACTCAAGCATGAAGAACGCGGTGAAACCATCTTCCCAGCTCAAAAACAGTTTATCCCCCGTGGGCTTATACGCCGAGCCGAGATAGCCTGCCGGTCGAAATCTGAATGAAGAGGGTAGATTGGAAACTATGGGCACAGCACACACAACAACGGGGTGCTCCTTTGGCAGGCTGATCATCAGGGAATCTTCATTGTTAACATGGCGCGTGGAGAGTGAACCATCGCCATTCATCCAGGATAGTTCCCAGTGCAATTGATGATTTGCCTGGTTCAGGTTGTTCCAGAATGCCAGTTCCGGCATATGAATACTCGCTCTCATATCTGCGCTCAGGAAACGGCAACCAAGCAGAGTGGCGACGATTATGAGCAACAGGGGGAAGGGATGCCCCAGTTTGCTTGGCTTCATACCTTCCATAACTGAGCTTTCTTCGAACTGACTTGAACCTCAGGTATCGTCGAACCTGGCATATATGAGGCTTTCGAAGCCGATGGGAAGTGCAGAGACTAGCCCGAGCGGTAGAATCCTAAATTTCTATAGTCATCTCCGGCATCTCGAATTTCGGGTTCGGCCTTTTGGAATGATTTCGGTCCATCAGGGAGCATTACATCGACATAGAACATGTATTGCCATGGTTTACCGGCGATGGGACGGGACTCTAGCTTGGTCATATCAAGCTGATGCCTCCTGAGCACCTCCAGGCAATCGGCGAGGGCCCCGGGATGACTCTTGATCGAAAAGGTGTATGATACCTTGTTAGCATTCTCAGATATCGGCGTATCGGCATGAGCTATAATGGCGAAACGAGTGTAATTTCGAGGATTGGATTCGATATCCTCGGCTAGAATTTCCAGCTTATGATGTTTTGCGGCAGTTGCGCTGGCGATGGCCGCAAGGGTTGGATCGGCCTCCCGGGCCACCATGGCCGCCGCGCCAGCAGTGTCGAAATAGGGTACTGTTACCCAAGTTCTCTTCGTAATATAAGCATTGCACTGTGAAAGGGCCTGTGGATGGGAATAAATCTTGGTAATCTGACTCTCGCTTGTGCCGGGAAGGGCTACTAGGTTGTGGCGAATGCGAACCTTGATTTCCCCGACTATTTTTACATCCGCATATCTGAAGAGCAGATCGTAGTTCTCCAATACGCTTCCGGCCAATGAGTTCTCGATAGGAATCACCCCCCACTGAACATCTCGGGCGAGTACAGCCGAAAAAATATCGTTGAAATGGGGCAGGGGATTCGGCTCCACATCGCCTTCTGGGAAGTAATTGAGGATGGCTCGTTCACTGTAGGCCCCTCGTTCACCCTGAAAGGCAACCTTGGGTTTCTGATTCACTCGGGGGCCATCCAAATGAGACCGAAGCACATCCCCATGATGAGATTCGGGTAACCGGGCCATCTCCCGCTCCACGGTCGGGCATAGAGCTTCGATGTCCCGCAGCAGTTTTTCGAACTGCTGTGGCCAGAGTGACTGTGGACCGTCACTGAAGGATTTATCGGGGTCGGTATGAACCTCGATAATCAGGCCATGAGCGCCGGCGGCTACGCTGGCCAATGCCATGGGAGGCACCTTGTCCCTGTTGCCCATTGCGTGAGAGGGGTCAACAATAACCGGTAAATGACTCAGTTCCTTTACCACGGGGATTGCCGACATGTCCAAGGTGTTTCTGGTGGCTCGGCCGAAAGTACGGATACCGCGTTCACAGAGGATAACGTCATTAGTTCCCGAAGAGAGCAGATATTCCGCGGCCATGAGCCATTCATCAATGGTGGCTGCCATACCGCGTTTCAAAATAACGGGCATCCCAGCTGAACCCACAGTTTTCAGCAGTTCGTAATTCTGCATATTGCGTGTTCCAATCTGGAACATATGAACGTATTGGCTCATCGCCTCCACATCACGAGCCGAAACCACCTCCGATACCACCGCCAAGCCCGTAGCATCCCCGGCCTCTCTCAGGTATAGAAGTCCTTCAATACCAAGGCCCTGAAAGGCATAGGGGGAAGTTCTGGGTTTGAATGCACCGCCCCGGAGCATCACTGCGCCCGCCTCCCGTACGGCCCATGCACATTCCAGTATCTGCTTCCTGGACTCAACGGCACAGGGGCCGGCAATGGGCACGAAGCGGATACCACCGATCTTGATGGGTCCGACGCTGATGACGCTGTCCTCGGGGTGAAATTCCCGGGACGCCATCTTGTACGGCTTGCTTATAGGAATCACACGGTCTACACCCGGCAGTATTTCAATCTCTCGGTGGTCGATGGTGGTACGGCCGATGGCTCCGAGAACCGTATCCTCTTCGCTGTCCATCTCGCGGATGATAAAGCCCTTATCAGTCAGTAGATTGACTACCTGTTCTTTCTGCGAATCCTTAATTGTCTTTCGGAGAACAATGATCATGGTCAGATTCTAAGTTATCATAGTTTCTTCGCACAGATATACTGGAGTGTTGAAGAAAACACTTCAGACTACAGGAAATCCGGATTCTTCACAGGCTTGATGTCGTGGTTTACCAGAATGCCGCCGGCGGGATATCTATAATAAAACCCCTGAACAAGATCTGTCCGATATGCGAGTATTGAGCTGATATAGTCCAGTGTCTGCCGGGGGGCTCCCAGGGAATCGACACGACTCGGGCCGGCATTGTACATGGCCAAAGCGGCGATGGTGTTTCCTGACAGATGCAGTATCTCCTTCAGGTAAGAGACACCATTATCGGCGTTCAAATAGGGATCGAAAAAATCTTCCTCATTCAGATGCTGGAAAGTAGCCGAGTTGAGCTGCATAAGCCCCCTGTCAATGCTCCTATTGCTGTTACTTCCCAATGCATCAGCCTTAAAGTGGCTTTCCTGCCAAGATATCGCCACCACCAACGCAGGATCGAGACGATGAAGCCTTGCTGCTGAAATCAGAGCATCGGCAATAATAGGATCTCTGATATGATTGGTGAGATATTCGACAACCAACGGCTCTGTCTCAGGATTCAAAAATGGCGCCAACAATCCATTTTCCGAGGGAAGAGCATTAAAATCCACGTAGAAGTACGCCGATTTGACTTCATCGTGAGCAAAACGCGTATCAGGTTTTGCAGAATCATGCTGGATTGTGAACGATCCGAGAACAATGACAGAAAAGGCAAATACGATACGTTTGATACCAATCCTCCTCATTCTGAAGAGCTCCTCATGGAAACGATGGCTAGTGAATATGAAAATACCAATTAGGTAAAGTGGGTAAAAGGCCCCTTAACATGTATTTTTTGTCAAGAAACTCGTTTTAGAACCATATGGACGAAAGAAAAATCGGGGAGTATCTTGGGGATATGGTTCTCCTGAGTGAGATTATAGGTAGAATTCGGAACGAGATTGCCTCGTGGCCAACTTATCAGGACATGATGGTTTGCATCGATATCAACGCCAATCTTCATGATATCCGTGCGGGTAGCGAAGCCTTTCTCCTGGAAACTCTGTTATTACCCGTCAGAATGATTTGTGTAACGGCCAGGAAGCTGGAGATTGAAATTACCGGTAGTGATGATGCAATTCATGTCACCTACAGTCCGGCGAATTCTGAATCATTGAACCAATGGATTTCATCAGGAAATCCCCTTCCCGCCCATGCGTCTCGATGGAATCCAGAAATCATAACGGGAAATCAATTCATGACGATGATTCTCAAGTTGCCCGCGACTCATCATGAACTTCCGGTAGACATAGGAGTGTTTGCTGAAGAAACTGGATTGACTCCATTGGAAATTCACGAGCTTCTCGCGAGCTTCGTAGAGCGCTCCCGTGTTCATCTTGAGAAGCTCAGACAGAAGAAACGGCAGTACAGCGAACGGTTCAGGGCTGCTCATTCTCTCAAAGGTGCCGGAAAAACAATCCGGGCGCCTGAGCTGATTGCCGCCGCACGAGCGGTCGAAAGAGATATTCAAGATCGTGTTGACTACCAAACCAATTTGAGGAATCTGGAGTCCGTTTGGTTGCGAATCGAACACATGGTGGCGGAAAACGCTGGTAGAGGGGAGCGAAAGGAATGAAGAAAACGATTCTGTATGCCGAAGATGAGTACACAAATCGCCAAATCATGGCAATACAATGCCGAAAAATAGGTGTCGAATGCGTTCTCGCGTCAGACGGTGAGGAGGCCCTGAATCAATATAGGAAAAAACACTTCGATGTTGTGGTTCTAGATCAGTACATGCCTGGCCTCAACGGTGATGAGGTTGCTAAGGAAATAAAGAAGACTCATCCCGATCTTCCTCTGGTGGCCATTACCAGTGATGACGGCTGTGTTTCAAGGCTGAAATCTTCCGGTTTCGATAATGTCTATGTCAAACCACTCAAAACTGAAGATTACAAGGAACTCCTGGAGACCTTTTTGATATGAAGAAGCTCTTGCTCATTGTACTTTTTGTTGTCATCCTCGGTGCATTCCCGGCGGCATCTTCACCGGCCGAGTCCAACAGATTCACCGTTAACTTTTCACCATCACGAATTAGTTGGAATCCTCATTTTGCATACACTACTATTGAAGCGCAGATATTCACGGCATTGTACGAGGGTTTGGTGTCATTTCATCCCGCCACTCTCCGACCGGTTCCCGGATCGGCGGAATCCTGGGAGATATCCGACGACAAGACCATCATTTCCTTCAATCTGCGAGAGGGGCTGACATGGAGTAACGGGGAGGAAATCACCGCCGCCGATTTCAAGGATTCCTGGCTCACCCTCCTCTCACCGGAAACAAGAAGCGAATATGCATCATTGCTCGATGACGTCATTGGTGCACGGGAATACCGCAGTGGAATCGCGTCGGTTGACGATGTTGGCATCAATGCCATTGGTACGCGTGTGTTGGAAGTGCACTTAAAACAACCATCACCCCAGTTTTTGTCCATACTCTGCCACTACAGTTTTGTTCCAGTTCATCGTGATTTCAGAAATGTAAGGGATTGGTCGGCTCATCGGTCAGTTCCTGTCAATGGCCCCTTTATTATAAAAGCCCGAAATCCCAAACAACTCTTACTCGATGTAAACCCTCGATATTGGGATTCCGATTCGATAGCCCTCGAAGGCCTCGAACTGAAATTCGTGGACGATGCGGATGTCGTGATGAGGGATTTCAACCGCTTCGCGATTGATTGGGTGGTCTCGGGTATGGATACCACTCAGCTCTCAATTCCCGAGGCCCTGAACATCGATCCTCAGTTTTCCACGACATACTATTATTTCTCTAATCGTCTCGATGCGTGGGCGGATCCCGATGTCCGAAGGGCTCTGGCCCTCTTAGTACCCTGGGAGCAGCTCAAGGAGAACCTTCTGCTGCCGGCAAGCTCATTGGTGCCGCCCATACCGAATTATCCTTTGGCCGATCCCGGATATCCTCCGGTGAATGAGCGCATCGAAAAGGCCATGGAGTTATTGGCGAAGGCCGGGTATCCCGAAGGGAAGGGATTGCCCGATCCCGTGATTCGTATTGCTAGCGAAGATCCAGTAGCACTTGCCATGCAAAGAGTTTGGCGGGAGCACTGTGGCCTGGATGCCATCGTCGAGATTATCGAGTTTCCCGACTACTACGATTCGGTGAAGAGCGGGGGATACGACCTGGCACAGCTCACCTGGACTGGCGACTATGCCGATCCCCTCACCTTCCTCGGTATGTGGGATTCCCGAAGTAGTTTCAATGAGGCGGGCTATAACAATCCGAATTTTGACAGCATCCTGGACAACTCGGCGACTTTGGATTATCAGGCGCGTCTTGAGAAACTGCGGGACGCCGAGAACATTCTCTTAGCAAGCTGTCAAGTTCTACCAATTGAGCATTTCCCGGCTGTAAACATCATTGATCGGAGGTTTGTGGGGGGGTGGTATCCCAATGCCCTGGACATTCACCCCTTTAAGTATCTAGTTCCGAAGCTCGGGTTTGACATACCAGGAGTCGCGAAGCTGCGCCCCTAAGGATTCACTAGGAAATTCATCCGAACGAAAGCGACATCCCGAACACCATAGACATCCCTGGTTCCAAAAGGCATGTCAGAAACAATGCCGCGGTTGATTTGATGGATGGCTAAGGCCTTGAGCCGAGCGCTTTTCCAGGCAAAAACATCGGTATTGTCCATGTCTGGGGGAGAATAGTTTTCAGCATGTGTCGATGAGATGAAGCTATTGAAGTAGTCAGTCAGCCAATCTCTGCGATTGTTGAGCCATGTTTGAGTTCGGGAATCCATAAATACATAGCCGAGACTTACTTTGGCGAAAAACAGGGTTGTGACTTCATCGGCAGTCGTGCCGCTCACTTCCGGAATGTTCTTGTAGAAGGAGAATTCCGGAGACCACAAAACGCCGGGACTCACATAGCTACCGGCCCTTCGTGCCGTATCGACCACGAGCTTCATTGCATCCACATTTCGATAATGAATGCTGGCTGTGAGAACGAGAACAGTGAGTTCATCCAACTCTGTACGCAACTCCGGCCGAAACTCCCCCGCCCTCTGCCATTGGGGATTCATCGATAGGTTGTAAAGGGCCGCCGCCAGATTCCACCACATGACATCCAGCTTTTTCATTCTGTTGTTGAATACTCGGTTTCTTGTCAGATACCGCCGAACCGTCTCTCTCTCCGGTGTATAGGAGAGCCTCGTTTCACCCGGCGGAATCCAGTTTTGGGCAAAATCACCGACTGCCCGCTGCACCTGTTCCCAGTAGGACAGTTTATCGGAAATTGGAATGGACAATGTGGTTATCTCCTGAGGAATGCCGGCGAGTGTGAGAATATCATCTTTCATCTTATCAAACAGAGCCTTTATGATACCGCTATACGTTGCTGCCCAAATAGGCGCCTGGGCATTGTCAAACTGAGAACTGTACAATTCGGCCCTGCTGCTCATCTCTTCGTCGAGATATCTGCCGGCACGCCGACGGTCCACCGGCCGCGCGAAATCCATTCTTCCAGGATCCTTTGAAAGATAATGATTCAGATTATTGATAGACCCATCGGCTTTCAGCGGCTTGGCAAGGGTTTGGGCGATAGCATCAAGATTTGACTGACCCTCATCCATGGGCCCGGTCCCGCGTGCCAGAAGCATATGAACAGCGTTTCGTCGGATTTCACTCGACCTGATGTGATCGGAATTACGCCGCTGTAGAACAATCACCAGAGCAGCTGCCAGCACCGATACCGCCATAGATAGTACGAGTATTAACACGGTTTTGCGGCTCATATGCCATTATTATCGGATCGATACGCCGAGGGTTTGACGCGCATTGCTCTTTTTGATATATTGATTGACCCATGGCCAGTAAGTCCCCTACCATCCAATTCAAAGAAGGTCAGCAAGTAGTATATCCTCTTCAGGGCGTCGGTCTCGTTGAAAACATTGAGGAACGCCGATTCAAGGGCAAGTTGGTTCCATACTATGTTATGTATTTTGATGTGTCTGACATGACCATTCGCATACCCGTATCCACCGCGCCCGAACAGGGAATACGCGCGATTGTTTCCAAAGAGGACTCGGAAAAAGCATTGGAAATTATTACGAACGATTACGAGCCCGTTCCCACAGACTGGAAGCTTCGATATCAAATGAATCTCGAATTACTGAAAAAAGGTGCTGTTACGGACATTGCCTTGGTTGTAACCAAACTCTACCATCGGAGCAAGGTGAAAGAACTCCCCATATTGGAACGCAAGCTCTATGATAGCGCCCTGCGGCTATTGGTTGATGAAGTCTCCTTTTCTCTTGGAAAGCAAAAAGACGAAGTGGAACAGCTTATTTTCATGAAACTGGAATCCGGAGCTGAGGAACCCTGAGTATTCGTCTAGGGCGTTCCATCATCCGCGGCCACTCTTACAGCCGGTGCAGCCATACACAGTGACATGTGTTTTTCTGTGGGGTTTGCGATACACCCGAGCCATGACATAGCCATCTTTCGGCACCTCGTTTCCGCAATAAGGACAGAGTCTTCTTCTCAAGTCTTTTCTGGGATTCTTCTTGTCATAATCCGCCCAGCAATACGGGCATCCGTGGATTCTCATCAGATCGAATTCTTTGCCGGGGAAGAGCAGCGAACGAACCTTCACTCCCCGGGGAAGCATCTTTTCACACAGAGGACAGGGACTTTCAGGCGCCATCGCTTCGCCTTCTATATCATCATGGCTATCGGGTTTGTCCTTACCTGTGTGGATTTTCCAAATCCAGATGGCGAGAGTCGAGAGGATGATGAGTAAGATTAGGGCAACGAGGATTTCGCTCATCATCCGGCAGACCGATAATCCCTTATGTTCGTTCTCATCCGATTGATCATAGCATTTTCTTATTGAACGGGGTTAGTCTTGGTATATACGCTATACTAGAAGGCCATGGCAGTTCTATACATTGTTGCGACCCCCATCGGAAATCTCGAGGACATGACATATAGGGCAGTGCGAATCCTCGGCGAAGTCGATGTCATCGCCTCCGAGGATGGCAGCCGGACGCGCAAGCTTCTAAGCAGATACAGCATCCCGGCGAGGACCCTGATAAGTTGTCAGGCCAATAATGAGGAGGCAAGTTCGCGGGGCATCGTGAAGCTTCTCCATGAGGGAAGGAATGTCGCTTACCTGACTGCCGCCGGTACTCCGGGGATTAGCGACCCGGGCGGCAGGCTGGTGTCCGCCGTCAGAGGCGCTGGTTTTCTCGTTGTACCCCTGCCCGGCCCGTCGACCGTTACAGCCATGATGAGTGTTGCCGGTGCGGCGGGGAAGGGCTTCATCTTCGAGGGATTTCTCTCCCCAAAGAATGCGAGGCAAAGAAGCCGCCTAGAAGAGCTTATCGAGTCACGAATGATTTTCATGCTATTTGAGTCCCCCCATCGCATAAGAAAGCTCCTCGAAAGCCTGAAAATACTGGCTCCAGACCGTGAAATTCTCATTGGTAGGGAAATAACGAAGAAATTTGAGGAATTTTTATCTGGATCGGCGGCGGAGGTATTGTCTATTCTTTCAACAAGGATTAGACTACAGGGGGAATTTGTTGTTTTAGTGGGATCGAAAGGAAAGACAGGACTTAGCTGAAAGTCACATTTTTTCGTTTCCAGTGGGTTAGTAATAGGGGGCCGTTGCCGATACTCTAAGTGATTGGCGCGAGGAGAGCACATGACTATTGACAGGTTGGGGCCGGTTGATCCGGTTTCTAAGATCAATAAGGAAAATAAGTCGGCGAATGCCGGAAAACATGTTTCCGCTGACTCGGTGACAGTTTCTGAGGAGGCTAGACGCCTGGCCGCCCTTCAGCAGACGGCGGAATTCGTTCATGCCACACCTGATGTCCGCATGGACAGGGTAAAGGAAGTGAAAGAGAAGCTCCAAGATCCCAATTACATCAATGAAAAGGTAATCGAGGCCGTGGCCGATAGGCTATTGGATGTTTTCGGCGTCTAGCGGTCGAACTACGGGGGCGGAACCGGCGATTCCGCCTTCTTCGCTCTCACTAAGATGAAGGATGATGGAAACTGAGTCAATCGGTTTTCCTAAGGCCCCTGTGTCGACCTCTCCTCGCGCGGCTATTCCCGTAACGGCCCTGTGAGGCTATCTTCATGCCGATTCTGCGCAAATTCGCGTCTCTTTCTGAGGAAAGCCGCTGGCGGAAATGAGGAACTACCGCTCTTACCTCATGCTCCGCGTTCTGCGAAAAATGATGGTGGGATGGTGTTTATTCCGCTTCGGGACGGAAAACTTCGCTCGATGTTGGAGCCGCCTTTGGAATGCCGATTCAGAAGTGGGTAGGGGCGGTCTGTGGTATTTGAGAGTCCTGGCGCGGGAGTTCAGGTGATTTCGAGTTCAGTGACATAGTCATTGGACAGGCGCTGCTGAATTTCCTTGAGCTGATCCTCGGATGTTATCCGAAATTTAGAGAGTATGGAGTGATCCAAAACCTCATAGCTCCTCGAATCATTTTCATAGGCGCATAGGGCATTAGCGAAATATACACAATAAACGATGTTTCGATGTTCTGGTTTGCAGGAATTGGGTTCGTGGTGATATCGAATGGACTCGATGAGTGGTTCCGAGAAATTCCATTTTTCAGCAATCCTCGCGCCTATTTCCGCATGGTTGTAACCTGCCGCGAGTTCTTCGAACAAGCCTGGAGAAATATCTCTGGAACTGGTGAATATCTCTATCTTATTCAGGAGTTCCGGACGAACAGCCGCAAAGATTATTTTCCCGATATCATGGAGTATCCCGCCGATATAGGCATCGTCGAGAACATCCTTACTCCGGGTAATTTGCCTGGCCAGGGTGAAACTGTAAAATGCCACCCGGCGGGCATGGGCATAGAGTTCCTCATAATGTTCAAGCTCCAGAATTTTTTCAGTACCATAACTGAAAAGCATGTTTCTGATGCCCCGAAGGCCCAGCATCTTCACCGCGTCGACGATGTTCTCTACCTTATTGGGCAGCATGAACTGGGCGGAATTAACCGTCTTGAGTAGGTCGGCCGTTAGGGAGGGATCGGTACTGATTTTACGGGCGATATCGCTGATTTCGCTCTTGGGATCGTTGATGAGTCGTTGTATCGCAATGATGTTCTCTGGAAACTGGGGCAAATGGTCGATTTCCTCGACGATCTGATTCATCAGCATGTCTAGCTTTTCAAGCTTAACTTTATTGATGGGCACTGTGATGCTGGCGGTTGTGCTGCCATTCTCCCCCTCAATGTCATAGGCTTCCTCATCCAATCCCATTTTTCTAAGCATGAGTACGAGAATAACGATTCCCAGCCCGGCGCCCTCCGCATCATCCAGTACTTCGGCAAAAGTCTCTTCGAGCGATTCGAAGGCTCGGGATCGCGCTATGCGGTCGTACACCCGCATCTGTTCCTTTCGCGTGATTTCCACATTGTTTTTTATGGAGATTTTGAAGATTTTCCCCATCGGGTGGAATAGAAACTTGATGAACAACCCGCTTTCCTTCTGTTTTTCGAGCCAGTATTCGGAGTTTTCGAGGGTTTCCTTCTTGAAATTCCTCATGCCCTCCTCGTAGTCTTTTCGGTCGTTGATGTTCAGATTTTTTTCACCGAAGTACACCCGTTTGGTATTTGCCTTCTTGGCATTGACAGCCAGTTCCTTGAGGCAGTAGGCAAGATGGTCGTGCAGTTGAGACTGGCCGAGCTCTTCCAGATAAGCACTCAGCATTTCGTCTATTTGCATTTCCATACTGCGAGGAAGCTTGTATGTCGTTACCGTCAGGGGCACGGACATGCGGATTGACTGCTTAATTTTGTCGATGACCTTCGAGTTAGGCATGTATAATTCCCTTTCCTACATTATAAAGTCGGCATGATTTGTCATGCAAATGCATAATTTCATTTTTGAATTTGAAAAACACTATGAGAGTTCCGATAGCTCGGCCAGCCCCCGCCGGACAGATTCATTGACGCTATTGTATTCGAAGCGTTTGCCTCCGCGCTTGCCTCCGGCTTTTTGTCTGGTGAGAAGCGTCATTACCTCGTCGATATCTTCGGCGGCCCAAATGTGAAAACGGCCGTTCTTCACGGCATTGCATACTCTGTCGGACAGTATGACGGCTCCGGAATTCCTTGCCGGTATGACAATACCTTGTCGACCGGTGAGTCCCTTCGCCTCACAGACCTTGAAAAACCCCTGTACCTTTTCATAGATCCCACCTACTGGCTGAATGCTGCCATGTTGGTTTACCGCGCCTGTAACGGCGATATCCTGCCGCACGGGAATTTCCGATATGGCGGAAAGCAGGGCAACGAGCTCCGCCAGCGATGCCGAATCGCCATCGATTTCGTAGTAGGACTGTTCCACAGCAATGCTGGCTGTGAGAGAGATCTGTTGTCGCCGGGCAAACCTGTGGCGTAGATATCCCTCGAGCAGCAGAACACCCTTATCATGAAGTTCTCCCGAAAGCCCCGATTCCCGTTCGATATTGATGAGTCCCTCTTTGCCCGGTCCCACAGCCACCGTGATGCGCATCGGAATTCCAAAGGCGTAGAAGCCACGTTCCAGCACGGCCAGACCATTCACCACAGCGGTTTTCATCCCATCCACCTCAATGAGCAGGGTTCCTCTGCGCATTTGATCGATGAGCATTTCCTCGGGGAGGTTGGAGAGGTACTCTCTGGTGGTAATGGCCCTCTTGATGGCCTCCCCGTCTATGCTGTCTTTGCCTGATTTCTCCGCGCCATAGTGTGATTCTCGAATCAGATCGCTGATCAGGCTGAATCGTGTGCTTAAGCGATCCCTCTTCGAGGAGAGCATGATGGCATATGAGATGATTTCCCGAATCCCATCCCTGGATATCGGCAGCAAGCCCTCTTTACTGGCAAGACCCCGGGCGAAGGAGGCGTATTTCTTCTCGGTTTCTGGTTCCCGAATCATCACCGGACTGAATTCCGCGGCCACCTTGAATAGTTTTAGGAAGTCCTCATCCTGGGCACAGAGAGATTCATAAATCCTGGCCGGCCCCACGAGAATCACAGTTGTTTCGGTTACCACGGGCTCGGGCTTCATCATAATCGGCAATGGGCCCAGCGGAGTGGTCTGAACTTCAGGTACGACATGGCTGGTTTGTAGGGCCCTTTTCAGTTCCGGCCATAAGCCTTCTTTCGAGAAGATATCGTCGGCCTGGATAATGAGAAATCCCCCATCGGCCTCGATGAGCGATCCGGCTTTGATCATCATCATATTAGTCCGGAGTTCGCCGGAAACATCATAACGGGCCTCAATGGCGCCGAACAGATTGATTTTCGTGGGATTGGTTTCATGGATAATCGGCAGTTCCGCGACGCCATAGCGATCCAGAACGATATTGACGCCGTAGCGGACCGATAAGTCCACGCCTTCTTCCTGATCCTCATCCGGTATGAACCAGTCGCTGTTCGTCAGAACATCGGCCTCAAGGCTTTCCAGGTACTTCTTCACAGCGGAATTCACCCAACGCTCTGCCAGCGCGGTACAGAGCTCATGTACACCCGGTTGTATTATGTCGTTTTTGAGTTTGATGAGAGTTTCATTGAGCAATTCCCCAGACTTTCTCAGTTCCCGGTATATCCGCTTCATGGCATCCAGGTACGCGAAGTACCGTTCCCGGGTTTCGGACCAAACAGATTTGTCAATACGCCCGGCAAGCACCAAATCCTGGAGATCATCGAATGGGACGGTTTCTCCGTCGATGACAGGAGCGATATCTGTGGCTCGCCCGACGTCCTCATCATCGGTGTGAACCGTGCGAAATCCCTCGGCGTTCAATTGGCTTTCAAAATCCGCCAGAAGCTTGTTTTCGGCATTTTCCGCCTCGGCAATGAGCGTATCTCTTTTTGCCTTGTAAGCCTCGGTGTCCAGGTCTTCAGAAATCCTGTCGCTGAGTCGGCCTACAAGAAGGCGGACATCTTCCTTGAATTCCCGGGCCCTGCCCTCGGGAAAAATCAGGTTGAGGGGCTTGTCAGGATCCTGAAAGTCCTGAACATAGGCAATATCCCTTAAGGAATTGTTTTTCTTTCGATGACGGGAGAGAATGTCCATGATGGCGGTGTGTTTGCCCGTACCGGACTCACCGGCCACATAGATATTATATCCTTTGGCCCGTATCGAAATGCCCATTTCCAAGGCCTGTACGGCTCTTTCCTGGCCAATGATTGCCCATCGCTTATCGTCCGGACTGGCAGACACATCGGTTTCATCCGGCATGTCGACATTCAAAAAAACCTCGTTCGTCACGAGAAAATCATTCTATCCAATCAGGAGTTTTCTTGAAAGATGGAGGCTTCTGTGTTTCGATATTTGTTCTATAATGGCTGTCATGAAAATCATTGAATTTGATTCCTGGTGCAAAAAACGCTTGGAATTTGAACAAATCGATGGCATTGACTCTTCCTTGAATGGTCTTCAGGTGGGGAATTCAAAAGCTCAGGTTAGCAGGATCGCATTTGCTGTGGATGCTTGCATGGACTCATTCATTCGGGCCAGGGACGAAGATGCTCAGATGCTTTTTGTTCATCATGGACTTTTCTGGGGATCAGTGGTGCCGCTTACCAATGTTATTGGGGAACGCATCAGATTTCTCATGAACAGCAACCTAGCTCTCTATGCCTGCCATTTGCCTCTGGACAGGCATGCGGAATTGGGTAACAATGCCCGCATTGCCGCTGCCCTTGGACTGCAGGACATCGAACCCTTTGGAGAGTACAGGGGGCAGAAAATTGGATTCAAAGGAACGCTGAAGAAGCCCGAACAGCTCGAAACACTTGTCCTGCGGCTATTTGGCTCCTGGAGAGAGGGAATCAATGCCCTCAGATTCGGTCCCGATGACATCCACAGCATCGGCGTCATTTCCGGCGGGGGTACCGGAGAGGTTGCCCAGGCGATCGACGAGGATTTGGATCTTTACATAACGGGCGATGCCTCACACAATGTCTACCATGTCAGTAGGGAAGCGGGCATCCATGTCCTATTTGCTGGTCATTATCAGACAGAAGTGTTCGGCGTTCAGGCCATGGCCGAATCGGTATCGAAGGAACTCGGTTTAGAAACAGTGTTCCTGGACATTCCCACTGGCTACTGATGTATTAAACCGCTTGGAGTTCAACATGCGCAGATATCGATTCTTCATTCTTAGCCTAGGCATCGTTGTTCTCGACCAGATAACGAAATTTCTGGTTGTGAAATACGTTCCGATGCACACGGTGGGATGGAGCTTTGCCGGTGATTTTTTTCGCCTGATACATGTTAGAAACTTAGGTGCTCTCTTCAGTTTGGGAAGTGGAATCCCCGATGTTTTCAGGGTGATTTTCCTCGTTGTTCTTCCAACGCTTGTTCTGTTGGGAGTAGCTATCAGCATTGTGCGAAGCCGGAATATCGATGATCGTTTACGATGGCTGCTGGCGGCCATCATCGGCGGGGGCTTAGGAAATTTGATTGACCGGATTTTTCGGCCCGAAGGGGTTGTGGATTTTCTGGATTTCAAATTCTACGGCCTTTTCGGTCTTGAACGCTGGCCCACCTTCAATGTGGCGGATAGCACCCTGGTTGTATCGGTAATCGTTATGATCATCGTTCTTTTGGTGGAGGAAATCCGGATAAAAAAATCGTGAACAAGAAACTGAACACCGTTTTCTTTCTCATCGGGGCGACAGCAATGAATCTGGCCATTCTCCTCCTGCTCTCTTCCATGCTTGGGCTGATAATGGGATTCATCTATCGAATGCTCGGTATCGATTCCCGAGGGCTGTCCCTTCTGGCTGTTCTGATAGTTCTTATCGGATCCATCGCCGGCACTTTCTTCCTGTACTCCCGCATTATCAGGTGGATAGTGAAAAGATGGAATTTGGGGAGCTACATTGAGCCGTTATTTCGGCCACAACGCAGAAAGGGATACTGATCAATATCCGTCGGATATCTCCCTGTTTATGTCTTTTTTATACAGCTCATCGTACACAAAACCGCGATTCCGCAGAGATTTTTTCAACTGACTGTCAAAGGGGATGTCACGCCAGAATATGCCCCGGACTTCCCTCTCGAGTTTCTGCATGCCCTCTGATTCCTTGGTAATCCACAGCACATAGTTTTCCAAGAAGCTCAGCCTGACATCCCCTTTGATTTTCTGCGCGCTGAACCATTGGTAGTAATGGCCGGTGAGTCCTTCTTCCATCCAGTAATGAGCCGCCTTTTCCTTAGCAAGGTTCCATCTGAGATCGCCCAACGCATAGATAACCGCCAGTTTCAAGTCTTTCGGAAACATTGGCACGACAATCCTGCCGCGGCTCGTGGATCGATTGAAGCGCTCAAAGGGTTCCCAGCAGATTCCCCGCTCACCATAGCAGGGCACAATAATAGTGTGAGGCACAATCCGGTTGATTCTCTGCCGGAAACTGCGTTTGAAAATTCCTGGGTCTATCATTTCCACTTGCTTCATGCAGCTGATGACATTTTCCCTGGTTCCGATGAGATTGATTTTTGGCGGGAAGAAATTCTTCATTAGGAAGGGAATGTGATTGCCCTGTCGACCGACGCATAGCTTGGCCATCTGGCGAACACTACCCGATTCGTTTTCTATGGTGCTTCTATCAACCTGATTCAGATCACCCAACTGCTCAATCTTGCTTCCCAGATTATTCAAGTCCATTTCAGATTTCTTATAGCGTTCGATATTGTTATGGATGTCCCTATTGAGTTTACTCAGTTTTTTCACTATCTCTTGAATTCTGCTTAATGCCTGCGTCTGATCTGCGGTGTACCCCGCCCTAATCCCCGGAACCGAAGGATGGGCATCATGCCTGGTGAGAATGCGTATTTGGGCATTCAGGTCGGCTTCATACTCATCACGGGTATTTCCCAGGGTACGGAGCATGGTCAAATTCACTTCTTTTGACCCCTTGGCTTTTTCCAGGAGGTTCTTAGTCTTCGCTTGAGTGTTCACTTTGGAGGATTTGAGCTCGTCGGTGGCAAGCGGGTTAACCCTTCCCTCCAAAATGAGATCGAACCATTCGTCCACATAGTGAATCGGCTCGTCATATTCGTTTTCGGGTATAACACTGGCTAACATCTGACGCTGTTCGGAAGAAACAAGGGCTGGAAGAAGATATCCAAAGCGTAGCGCCCAACGTTTCTCCATGTTGGCACCCTGATAGTGGGAAGCTAAATTGCGGACTAATTCCCACCAGGCGGGGATGAGTCGTTGGCGGTGCAGGCCTCGTTCTTGGGGATCCTCAGCCTTTAGGAATTTTTGAAACAAGGTATGAACGCGATTGGCAATTTCGCCTTCACCGGCAAGAACCTTCGAGTAATAGTTTTTGTCGGCGAAAACAGGATCGGGTTTGCGTTCCCACTTGGCAATTGTCGGGAATTCCTTGCGGATGAAATCCTCAGCCTGAACTTCGGCGTTGTCTTTGGCTTGAGTACTTTGGCTATCATCAGCCATGTCCTCGAAGAGTTCTGAGAAATCAGGAGGGGACGCGTCACTCTCTTCGTCACTGAGCAGATCGGCAATTTCCGGATCGATTTCGTATGCACTAGACACTTTATCGGACATGGCGGGACTGGGGACACGGCGAGTCGATTAGCATCGTAATTCTATTTCTCATTATAGCTTTTTTTAATACCTCCCAGTGTAACCTCAGGCTTTCTACCACACTTAGAACGTTCCCATAGAGATCGCGGATTGCCAACGCAAGGCCCGAGAACATCAATCGTCGGCCACATGGATTTTTCTTGTTTTACTCTCATACTATTATATCGCAAACGGTTTGAGTTTCAAGTTCGATTTTCTTGGCGGTGCATTCATTCGCCGGCCGCTGTGATATAAAT
>Ga0209049_1000011_pt1 | contig 35031 bp, 25 predicted proteins | sample WorMetulBAHAMAS2_FD_187398 | JGI IMG/M metagenome (GOLD analysis project Ga0209049, IMG submission 187398) | Marine gutless worms symbiont microbial communities from Max Planck institute for Marine Microbiology, Germany - Olavius ullae BAHAMAS.2... | ecosystem: Host-associated > Annelida >...
GACCATGTTGCCTGGCATAAGCGGCCACGAGATAGCTGGCCCGATCTTTCAAGGAACCGGTGGGATTGGCGCTGTCGTCCTTCAAAAACAAATTCGGCAAGGCTAACTCATTCCGAAGCCGGGTAGGTTTCCAAAGCGGCGTGTTGCCCACCGGTATGGCAGGGAAATACCCCAGGTCCACCGGAAGCAGCAGCCGGGGATCGGCCTTGGCAATCGCCGCATCGAGCGCGTCAGTACGAACTGCCTCATCGCCCAATCCGGCTATCCGGCCTCCTTGGCCGGCCCCCTCAGAGTCGGTAACGGCATCGCGAAGCCTCTCCCATGCCTCTGGCAACTTGCCGGAAAATTTCAGCTCCAGCTGTCCTCGCAGAGGGCGATCCGCCCTCTGGAGAATAGCGCATTCATCGCAGAGATAACGATTGGGTTCGATAGCGAACGACTTTTCGCATTCGATGCAGGCATAAGACCATTCCATCGCTTGAGTTCCTCTAGTCCGCCGCGGCATCATCCAGAGCATATACTAAAGAAGCGTAAAACGCCGAGCAGATTACCAAATCATCTATCCGATTCACTTCGTTAGGCGCGTGTGCCTGATTCTCGTCTCCAGGACCAAAGCCGATGGCCGGGATATGATGGCGTCCGGAAACCGACACCATGTTCGTGCTGAAGGTCCATTTATCCACCACCGGCTTCTTGCCATAGACTCCCTGATACGCCGTGATACCCGCCTGCACCAGTGGATGATTTTCCTCGGTTTTCCAGGTGGGAAAGTAAAGTTCCTGAGAGTACTCGGTTCCCTTCCATCCTTTTTTCGCGTAGTCGGGCATGACACACTCCACATCCTCACTTCTCATGTTCAAAGCCATGGCAATCTTCTTTTTCACCTGAGCGATGGCAATCTCGGCGTTTTCCCCCGTGGTAAGCCGGCGGTCCAAATAGAGCCGGGCCTGGTCGGGAACGGCGCATTGGCTGGGACCCTTCACGTCAATCTGACTCACAACGATGGTCCCCTTGCCCAGGAAATTCTCCTCATCGGGCTCAAGCTCATCATTGAGTTCTTCCATAGCCAGGGCCGCCCGCGCGGCCTTATACGCCGCCGAATCACCGCGTTCGGGCGCGGAACCGTGAGCCGAGACACCTTTGAGGGTCAGCTCCAGCTCCATGCGTCCTCGATGACCCCGATGAAGTCTGCAGCTGGTAGGTTCGGTGGAAATGGCAAAGTCTGGTACCAAGCCTTCTTCTTCGATAAGGTATTTCCAACACATACCATCGCAGTCTTCTTCCATCACCGTAAAAGCAAACCAGACGGTCCAATCACCCGCATAACCCAGGTCCTTGAGGATTTTTCCGGCACTCACCATGGCCGCTGCCCCACCTTTCTGATCGGTTGAACCACGCCCATGCACCAAGCCATTCTCAATATCGCCACTGAACGGGTTCCTGTCCCACTGGGCAGGATCGCCTATTTCCACTGTGTCGATATGAGCGTCAATAGCGAGTATCTTCTTTCCCCTACCCACCCTAGCCAAAACACTGCCTAAAGGATCAATCTTCACCTCATCGAATCCCATGTCTTCACAGAGCATGGCGATGTGGCGACATACTTCTTCCTCTTTGCCGCTGTAGGATTTGATTCTCACCATATCCGCGAGAATTCTTGCTGTCTGATCCCGATAGGCCTCGGCCCGTTTTCCTATGTCCTTTCCGATTGCTTCCATGCTCATCCGCGTACTCCGCCTTTCTGTGAATTCCATCCTATGGTGAGATATCTTCCATGCGTTTCCAGAGTAGCCTTCCCTGTTCCCTGGCCTTTGCGGTGACAGCCGCCTCGTCGATTCCCGTGGTAAATCGGCCATCATCCAAAACAACCAAGCCATCAACGATGACGGTTTCAGTGATTCCGGCGTTCATTCCAAATACGAAATGCCCGGCTATGTTTTCGGGCACGAACGGTGTGGGGGCCTGGTATTGGGCAATCACGACATCGGCCACATACCCTGCTTCGAGGCGACCGAAAGAGGCGTCAAAACATCGCTCCAGGATACGGTTCCCTGCCTGAAGTGCTCCCAAAAAATCACCGGGCCACCAGCAGCCGCCCTCATCCCTGTGTTTGAAATAGGCCGACTGGAGTTCGGCGTACATATCGGCACCAATACCATCGGTTCCCAACGCGAGATTGCGCAGCTTGGGCAGTTTGTGGTTGTAGCCCACAGCATTATTCATATTAGACCTGGCATTGTGAATAAGAAATCCATCCCTTTCGTTGAGAATGTCAATTTCCTCGGTTGAGAGGTGTACTCCATGCACAAGGAGTGTACGGCTGTCAATCATGCCGTGGCGATCTAGGCGAACTACGATGTCCTCTCCGTAAACCGCATGGGAATGTGAAACGTCGTAGCGGTCTTCCGCCACATGAAGATGAAGGCCCCTGCCGGTTTCCCTGATCAGTTCTGACATCTTCTCATAAGCTTCCTCGGGCAAGGTACATGGCGCATGGCCACCGATATGGGCCTCCACTAGACGAGAATGTGTTCCTTGATCGACATCGGCCTGCACCTTCTTGGCAAATCGGCGGTTTTCTTCGATACCGGCTAGCATTTTCTCTCTGCCATGGCGATCGCTTACCTCATAACAGGTGGCGCCCCGGATGCCCAGGCATTCCATGCCCTCTTTTACAGTATCGAGCGAACCTTCAATCAGGGAAGGAGAGGCATGGTGGTCGATGATGGCCGTACTGCCGCAGCGCAGGGCATCCATGGAAGCGATGAGGGTACTGTAACGCAGCGCCTCTTCGTCCACGGCCCTATCCAGGCGCCACCAGAGATTTTTCAGAATAGACATGAAATCAGGTGTCGGCCCGATGGGTGCCATAATACCCCGACTCAAGGCCGAATAGATATGATGGTGGGAACAGACAATACCCGGAAAGGCAATCCGTCCTTTACCATCGATGAGCGTTGTGCCCGCCACATCCTTGCCGACACCGCTACCGACAGCGACAATGGTATTTCCGCGTATTAGCAAATCGACTTTCTCTCGAACCCGCGGCGGGTCGAATTCGATGGCTGTTATGTCTTTGATAAGGATAACACTTTCGCTGGAGCCTGTATCACGTTGTAGGTTCTGTGTGTCGCTCATGCCTCAATCTCCTCAGGCGTTTTGACATCCACGGCACCAAAAAGTGCCGGACGATCGCGGTATAGCAGCTCGAAGAGGCGGAAAAAAGCCGGGGCGCCTTCCATGCGGGGAACCGCACTCACCAATCCGCCTTTCAGATTGCTCTCACCTCGCTCTTCCCCCATACGCCAAATCAACTTCTCTTCCTCCAATAGCCAACCGGGATTCGTGCTGTTCTCGAAGTCTTCCATGGTATTGAACACCGTTGGTTTGTCTTTATAGGGGACACCGGTAATCCAGGGACAGAAGTGCCCACAATTCCCACACTCATTACAGTACGCATCCAGGTGAACAATTTGCGCCGGATCACTGAAGAGAGGTTCAGCAGAGAGGTTCACCGGAAAAATGATGTTGGCGCGGTTGGGACAGACATCGGCACATTTATCGCAGATGAAATCACATTCCAGGCAACGATTGCGTTCAGCAACAGCAAAGGGCTCGGGATTCCGCCGATCATAAGACCGTGGCTCGGATGCCGTGATGCGACCCTTCTTGATGCGAATTTCATCCTGACGTTCGGCGAATGGCCAATGCGGCACGGTCTCCTCGTATTTCCAGTCGGGATCGACAGAAGCCATTATCGCATCGGCTACCTTGCGACCTTCGGCGATACACTGAACAATGGTAGCCGGACCAGTTCGCCCATCCCCGGCCAGATAAACCCCTTCCTCATCTGTCATCTGGGAACTATCATGCACAACCCGACCCCTTTCATCGGCTTTGATACCCAGTCTCTCATAGTTTTCAGAATCCGGCCTATCGCCAATGGCATAGAGCAGCGTCCCAACCTTCCAGGTTTCGGTTTTACCGGTGCCCACCGGCCTGCGACGTCCCGATTCATCCCTTTCGCCTAATTCCATCACCTCGGCTGTGAGCGTTCCATCGGCTTCAAATCGCCGGGGATTCCTTAAAAAAGCGAATTTTACCCCGTCGTCGATGGCGTCTTCATACTCCTCTTGGCTGGCAGGCATTTGTTCGAAGGCACGGCGATAGAGAATCCAGCTCTCCTTAACCCCCAGAACCCTGAGAGCCGATCGGGCGGAATCCATGGCGGTGTCTCCGGCCCCGACTGTCACGGCCACCTCCCCCATGTCCTCAGGATACACGCCGTGGTTGAAGTCGTAGAGAAACTTGATAGCCGGGATGACATTGGAATTATCGCCTTCAATAGGAAGAGGGGGGCTAAGCCAGGTACCGATGCCTAGAATCACCTTGTCGAAGCCTTGATCCTTCAGATCCGCTACGGTGATGTTTTGCTGGTTGAAACGAAATTCAGCACCCATGGCCTTAATCACATCGATATCGCTGTCAATAGCTTCCCGGCTGATACGGAAATGGGGCACCACATACCTGATAACTCCCCCCGCGTCATCCTCTCTCTCGAAAACAGTGACAGGCACACCGGCTCGCGCCAGGAAAAAGGCAGCGCTGAGGCCTGCCGGTCCGGCACCCACCACGGCCACACTGATGCCGCTGCGTTTGGGGGTTGCCGACCAGCGTTTTTCCCACTCCTTCATACCCTTTTCCACGGCCATCAACTTGATTTCCCGAATATTCACCGGACCCTCGTAATCCAATCGCGTGCATCGAATCTGGCATTGATGATCGCAGATGCTTCCGGTGATGGAAGGAAGCGCATTGCGTTCGTAAATCAGGGCAAGGGCATCGGCATAACGTTTCTCGCCGACTAGGCGGATGTATTCGGGGATGTGCTGCTCGATAGCGCAGGCGGAAACGCAGGGAGCAACATAGCAATCGGTGGCCGGCAGCACACCGGCGTGCCATATCGAATCAAGACCCCGGAAGGCTTTGAGGGAGCTTTTCTCACTCAGCGACCGCTGAGCGAGTTGATTCAGCGCCTGGACATCAATGGCCGGAAGATTCCAACCAGGCGCGTCTTCCAGTGTTTCGGCAATCTGTTTCTGCCGGCGGTATCCTCCAGGCTTCAGCATGTCGGAACATAGGGTGAGGGGGCGAATGCCCGTAGCCAGCAAAGCTCTAGCGGTATAGATGGACACTCCGCCGGAATAGGAGATGGGCATTCGCCCTCCAAATTCTGAGGAAATAAGGGAGGCTACTGAAACGGTAATGGGATATAAAGAGCGGCCGGACATGTACATCTCATCTCCGGGAAGCTCATCCCGGTTGTTCACCGATGCTAGGGTATTTGTCAGCTTCACCCCAAAGCGACAGCCCTTTTGGGACGCGAACCGCTCAAGGCGGGCCAACATGTCTCTAGCATCGTCCCACTGCAGATCGTGAGAAAAGGAATCGGGTTTCATTTCGACACTGTCAAATCCCAAGCCATCGAGAATGCTCCTTACTTCATCGTAGCCTAGCAATGTGGGATTCAGTTTGACATAGGTGTCCAAATCCTTTTCGCCTATTAAGTAGCGGCAGATGGATTCTATTTCTTCAGGCGGGCAACCATGCATCGTGGAGAGTGAAACACTGGAGGCCATGATCCCGGGGATCCCCGCTGAAATCCCTACTAAATCTCGGGCTCTTTCTTCCAGCCCGGTTCCCTTGAGGAATGCTGGATCCGCCACACGTCTATCGAGTTCATTCAGCCATCCCTGAAAGACCTCCTCCTTGCCGGAATCCTTCATCCGTTCGATGTAGCGGTCCATCTTCGCTGTCTTGATTCCTTCGAGGTCGTATCCCGCGGAAATATTGAATGCGAATGAACGTTCCATTCCAGAAGTTCCCAAATTGAACAGCTTCTCGACAAAATGAAGAAGAATCCAGGCCTTGGCGTATTCCTCCCAGGCCTGTCCCAGCGTCAGTTCCGTGCTCCACTCGGTGTTAAACCCCTCATCAGTCATGTCGATACAGGGTTTATCAATTTCCAAACCATCAAGGACTTGGACCGTTTTCACCTCGATGAAGCGGCTGCCGGTGAGATATGACGCTATGATGTTCTGCGCGATTTGGGTCTGAGGCCCCGCGGCCGGTCCCAGGGGTACGGAAATCTTCTGGCCAAACACCTCGTATATTCGATTGTCCTTCTTCAGGTAAAAATCGGCCTCGGGTATTTCAAAAATCGAACGACTGTGTCTCCATTCATCCATCATGCGATCCAGAAGACCGCCAAAGGGAACCATACGCATCTTGTCACTCATCGTTTTGCTCCTCGTCCTTTCACAGAAGAGATCCACAGAGCCCATCTCCAAAAGGTCTTGAAAAATTGATTTATCGGCATTGGCCTGGGAAAATCCAGACAATGTGCAATAAGCTTCGATAGAGATATGGGAGGGGGCGTTGTTTCGAGCCGCCTGGTATCAAAACGGAGAAAAGCGTCCAAAAATCCCGCGAGGCCGACGCAGTTTCCAACAGTACGTCCTTGACCGAGCTTCGGATCCCAGATGGAACATATCTTCTTCCCGGGGAACGCCAATTTGCCGTTCCAGACGATCAACTCGCCCTCCTATAGCGGGCAGTGGTCAAACAGCACTTAGGCCCGCTGAACCTCACTATGCCAGCGATCGGAAAACCAACCAAGCAGAGCAATCACCACGTGGATGACTGCGTGTCATCCTTTTTTAGGTTAAAACTGAAAAAAAGGACTTCAAAAATCAGCGCCGATCATCCTGGAGGGGATGAGACGTATCCTCAGAGTACACCCTCCGTTGGGGCGCTGTCAACCCTGAATCCTGCCTCTTTTTGGGAAAGGATTCTAAAGCAGTAAGGAGAGAACGAAGAACGCTCCCACGATGTAGGTTGCAATGCCGACATCCCGGTGCCGGCCACTGAGCAGCTTGAGCAGGATGTAGGAGAGGAGTCCCCAGACAATGCCCTCGGCGATGCTGAAAGCAAAAGGCATCATAATCAATGTGAGGAAGGCCGGAAGTCCTTCGGTGACATCGGTCCATTCAATTTCTGCCACCGAGCCCATCATGAAGAGTCCCGCCATAATGAGAGCGGAGGCCGTAGCGGCACTGGGAACCACGAGGAAAATCGGACTGAAGAAAATGGCAATGAGAAAGAGAATGGCCGTCGTCAGGGATGTCAGGCCTGTTCGACCGCCCTCTTCCACACCGGCTGCGCTCTCAACATAGGTGGTTACCGTGCTGGTGCCCAGAACAGCGCCCACGGTGGTGCCGATAGCGTCCGCGAAAAGAGCCTGTTTCGCCCGGGGGATGCTTCCATCCTCCCGTATCAGGCCGGCCTTGGTGGACACACCGATGAGGGTTCCCACAGTGTCAAACATGTCGACGAAGAGGAAGGTGAAGAGCACCACCAGCATGTCGAAGGTGAATATCTGGCCCCACTCGAATTGGAAGAAAATGGGTGCCATCGAGGGCAAGGGTGCGAATAAGCGGAAGCCCTCAACATTGGTGATGCCCATGGGAATGCCCAGGAGAGTGGCCACAATAATACCGATGAGCAATGCGCCCTTCACCTTGAATGCGAGAAGCACTGCGGCAATCACCAGGCCAATCACTGTCAATATCACAGGCCACAAACCGAGTTCTCCGATGCCGACGAGCGTGGCATCATTATTGATGATGATTCCCGCATTCTGCATCCCGATGAATGCAATGAACAATCCGATACCCACACCGATGGCCTTCTTAACGTTGGACGGGATGGCATTGATGATGGCCTCCCTGATATTCAATGCGGTCAGGATGAGAAAGATGATGCCTTCGAGAAACACGGCCGTGAGGGCGAATTGCCAGCTCTTGCCCATGCCGAGCACGACGGTGAAGGCAAAAAAAGTATTGAGTATGCCCGGCGCCAAGGCAAAGGGGAGCCTGGCAACAAGAGCCATCACCATGGTGGCGGCAAAGGCCGACAATGCGGTGGCCATGAACACCGCATCGGCCGGCATTCCCGTGGTTGAAAGAATGGCAGGATTGATAGCCAGAATGTAAGCCATAGTAAGGAAAGTGGTCAGACCGGCTAGAACCTCGGTTCTGACACTCGTGCCGTATTTTTTGAATTCAAAAAAGTTTTCCATGTTACTCCTTCCAATGGATGCTGCAGTCGGGGGCTTGGTCCGCTATGGGGGGTTGGAAAACCAACCTGGAAGGCCATCATCCGAGGGGTGATAGCATGTCCGCCTTTTGGGTTTCAACTGAAAAAAGGGATTTCAAAAATCAGCGCGAATCGTGGGGTTGTATGACTGAAAACGATATCTGAGAACCGAGCATGTTCCCCCTAAAGAGGGGGGGAACTGCGCAAATTCTAAACTAGTAAGGAGAGAACGAAAAATATTCCCACTATGTAGTTAACAACTGATAAGTCCCGAAACCTTCCACTGAGCAGTTTGAGCGCTATATAAGCAAGAAAACCCCAAACTATGCCATCGGCAATGCTATAGGCAAGAGGCATTATAATGAGAGTGAGAAATGCCGGGAGACCTTCGGTAACATCACCCCATTCGATATCCCTCACCGGGCTCATCATGAAGAGTCCCACCAGAATAAGCGCTGGAGCCGTAGCGGCATTAGGAACCAAGAGAAAGAGCGAGCTGAGGAAAATGGCAATGAGGAAAAGAATGCCCGTTGTCAGTGAGGTAAGGCCGGTTCGGCCACCCTCTTCCACGCCGGCTGCGCTTTCGATATAAGTGGTAACCGTGCTGGTACCCAAAACAGCGCCCACAGTGGTGCCGATAGCGTCCGCGAAAAGAGCCTGTTTCGCCCGGGGGATGGATCCATCTTCCCGTATAAAACCTGCCTTGGTGGACACACCGATGAGGGTTCCCACGGTGTCGAACATGTCGACAAAGAGAAAGATGAAGAGTATCTTCAGCATATCGAAGGTGAATATCTGACTCCACTCGAATTTGAAGAAAACGGGTGCCATTGAGGGAAGGGGGCCGAATAATCGAAAACCTTCAACGTTGGTGACACCCATGGGAATACCTATGAGAGTGGCAACGATAATACCGATGAGCAGCGCTCCCTTCACCCTGAATGCGAGAAGAGCCGCGGTAATCACCAGACCAATCACCGCCAATATCACAGGCCACAAACCGAGTTCTCCGATGCCGACGAGAGTGGCTTCATTGCTGACGATGATGCCCGCGTTCTGCAAACCGATGAACGCGATGAACAGTCCGATACCCACACTAATAGCCTTTTTGACATTGGAAGGTATGGCATTGATGATGGCTTCCCTGACATTCAATGCTGTAAGGATGAGGAAGATAATACCCTCAAGCAACACAGCCGTGAGGGCGAATTGCCAACTCTTGCCCATTCCGATCACAACACTAAACGCGAAGAAAGCATTGAGTCCCATCCCCGGTGCCAGGGCAAAAGGAAGCCTGGCGACGAGTGCCATCACCATGGTGGCGACAAACGAAGACAATGCGGTAGCCATGAACACCGAATCGGCCGGCATACCGGTGGCCGAGAGTATCCCGGGATTGACAGCCAGAATGTAGGCCATGGTTAGAAAGGTTGTGACACCGGCTAGAATCTCGGTTCGGACGGTACTGCCGTGTTTCCTTAGGTCAAAAAAGCGTTCCATAATTACTCCTTCAGGATGCTATTTGACCACTTATATCACAAACACAAAAGTGTGGCAATTTTTTTTTTGCGATTCGCTACCTCCTCCCCATCGCTCATCGGCATAACCCAAGCTGAAGAATACCCGCGGCCTTTCCTCTTCTTGAGAATTCAGACGGTTGAAGGGTTTAATAAGGATGGATGATCGTTTACAATCATCCTTGAAGTTTGCCTGCGGTGCAAATCCGATTCTACTGACAAAGGCGATGGAGAATGAGCCATTGAGCGATACGGTCCTTTCGATGAGGGGCATTCACAAACGTTTCATGGGTGTTCACGCCCTCAAAGAAGTGGATTTCGACTTGCGAGGAGGTGAGATTCACGCCTTAGTTGGCGAGAACGGCGCGGGAAAATCGACATTGGTGAAGATTCTCACCGGTATCTACGAAATGGATTCCGGCGAAATTCATTTTCAAAACCAGCGTTTCCACCCCCGCGATCCAAAGCGGGCTTTGGAGGCCGGCATCGGTATCATCCATCAGGAGCTGAACATGATGGAGCATCTGAGTGTTGCCCAAAACATCTATATCGGCCGTGAATCCATGAAGAGAGGTGGCCTGTTCCTGGATGAAAAAGCGCAGAATCGTCGTGCCGAGCAGCTTTTTCGTCACCTGAACATGAATATCAACCCCTCCGAAACGCTCAATCGCCTCACTGTGGGAAAGCAACAGATGGTAGAAATTGCCAAGGCCGTATCTCACGATTTGAAAGTGCTCATTCTTGACGAACCCACCGCCGCGTTAACGAAAACCGAAATCGATGAGCTTTTTGCCATCATGAGAGATCTTTCCTCCAAGGGTGTGGCGATGATTTATATATCCCACCGCATGGACGAAATCGGGCGGATAACCGATCGGGTTTCGGTGATGCGTGATGGGGAATATGTCGGTACCAACAAGACCTCCCAAATCACCAAAGAAGACATCATCAATATGATGGTAGGTCGTATCATCTATGAGAAACCGAAAGAAAAAAGCAATGTCGCCGATGATGCCGATGTCGTTCTGGAAGTGCGGCATCTCAATGCGGGAAAATTGGTGAAGGATGTCTCCTTCATACTCCGCAGGGGGGAAATTCTTGGCTTCGCGGGGCTGATGGGTGCCGGCCGCACGGAAACAGCCCGGGCGATATTCGGGGCTGATGAGATTCAGAGCGGTACCATCTACATCAAGGGCGCGCCTGTACGCATATCCAGTCCCATGGATGCTGTTTCCCATGGTATTGGTTATCTCTCGGAAGACAGGAAACGATACGGACTGGCCACAGGCCTGAGTATTATCGAGAATGCTTTGATGGCGTCCTACAATAAATATGAATCGGGGGCCTTTATTCACGCTGCCAACGTTCGAAAGGTAACCAGTGAGTATGTAGAGAAGCTCAGCATTAAAACGCCCTCGATCGATCAGTTGCTCAAGAACCTCTCAGGGGGGAATCAGCAGAAGGTCGTTATTGCCAAATGGCTTATCAACGACGCGGAAATTCTTATTTTTGACGAACCCACCCGAGGTATTGATGTTGGCGCGAAAAGTGAAATCTATACTCTGATGAATGAATTGGCCACCCAAGGGAAATCCATCATCATGATTTCCTCCGAGCTTCCAGAAGTTCTTCGAATGAGCGATCGCATTATCGTTATGTGTGAGGGCGGCATCAGAGGGGAAATGGATATTGCGAGTGCCAGTCAGGAGAGGATAATGGAATTAGCTATTATGCGCGAGTCGGATTAGGGAGTCTACGCAATGAGCGATATCGGAATCAATAAGGGCATGAGTGAAAAAATCCGGAGCGTTGGAATGCAGAAATTCCTGGCCCCGGCCGCCCTGATTATCCTCTATGTCTTCTTCGGCATCTTCGGCAGAAATTTCTTCTCCTATGGGTCCTTGATAAACATCCTGGACGCTTCCTATTACATCGGGTTCATCGCGATTGGGGTTACCTTCGTTATCATCACCGGGGGGATCGATCTTTCCTGCGGTACTGTTATGATGTGTGCCGCCATAGTGGGCGGAACGGCTTACAAGACATGGGGCTGGCCCATGTGGGTTTCACTGATAGTCATTGTGATAGTGGCTGTTTCCTTCGGTTTTGTCAATGGCTTCTTGGTGAGCTGGCTGCGCCTTCCACCATTCATCGCCACCTTGGGAACGATGATGGTGTCCATGGGAACCGGATCCATGATATCGAGAGTTCGCAGCGCTACCTATCCCACCCGTTCCGAGGCCGATGGTTGGTTCAAGAGCATCTTCAAATTTCTAGGCGAAGATGGTTTCACCGTTCCAACAGGATTCATCGTCTTGTTAATCATGACCATTATCGCTTATCTCATACTCACGAAAACGAAGATGGGTCGTTACATCTTCGCAATCGGTTCCAATAAGGAAGCCGCGCGGCTCTCAGGTGTCAATGTAAAGAAATGGGAGATGATGGCCTACGTTGTCAGCGGATTCATGGGCAGCATCGGCGCCATCGCCTTCGCTGCCGTTTATACGACAGTGATGCCCGCTCAAGGACAGGGATTCGAACTCTTTGCTATCGCCGGTGCGGTTATCGGGGGTACATCGCTTTCGGGGGGGGTTGGATCGGTTTTTGGCACCCTCATTGGCGTTTATATCATGAGCTCTCTGCGAGTGGGCTTGCCGTCCATGGACCTGCAGGCACATTTCCAGACCTTCTTCACCGGAATAGTAGTCTGGGGTGCCGTGCTGCTGGATATCTATCGAAACAAGAAGGCTTCCGAAGTACGTATCCTCTCACCAGCCGATGCCTATCGGAGAACCGAACTCACCAAGATAGCCCAGATGAAGGAAGAAATGAGCGGCCTCGTCGGTGAAGCTCTTGCCACGAAGAAAAAAGAACTCATCGCCGCCCGAAAGAAAATGAGAATTGCCTACGCACGAATGAAAGGGGAGGAGAAATCGGAGCAAAGACGTATTCTTATCGAGGAAAAGGCGACTGAGAAAGCGTTCCGCAGGCACAGATCCTGAAGAATAGCGACGATCCCATACACGCTTGGAAATCCCGAAAGTCGTCCGGCTATACATCCATCGTCGCCCCACCATAGAATCCCCGCCTGTCAATTCCATCAGCGGCTGTAAGAGGACAGCGATGCTTAGCCCCAGCTTCAAAAACACGACTATTGACATCAGGCTATAAGCGATGCATAATGCCGTGAAGTCCGGTTGTTAACGGAACAATAAAAAAAGAAGGAGAACAGTATGAAAAAATGCATGTTCGTTATTCTCGCAATGATTCTCGCTACATCGACGGTATTCGGTGCCGGTGATCCTGAATCCGGGAAGGGGGATAAGCCCTACATCGCCGTCGTTTCCAAGGGTGAACAGCACGATTTCTGGCAACAGGTTAGACGTGGTGCCGTAGACGCTTCCGGCGACTTCGATGTCGCCATTACATTCGAAGGCCCTCCGTCTGAAAGCGATGTACAGATTCAAGTGGAGATGCTCAATAACGCCATCGCCAAGGCCCCGGTTGCGATCGCGCTAGCCGCATTGGATACAACTTCGGTAATCGATCAGCTCACCGAACTCCAATCCAAGGGGATACCCGTTGTCGGTTTTGACTCCGGCGTACCCGATGCGCCCGCGGGTTCCATAGTCGCCAACGCGTCTACCAACAACTACGCCGCCGCTGGTGTCGCCGCGGAAAAGATGTTTGAAATCATCGAATCTGATATCAGTGCCGCTACGGTTTCAAATCCGGTGAAAATTGTTGTCATGAACCAGGATGCCGCCGGTGAATCACTACTGAGCCGTGGAAAGGGCTTCCGTGACACTATGGTGACGCTCATCGATGAGCAGACCTCGCTCAGCAGGTCCGACATCGCGGTAATAGGCAATCCCGCCTACATCGCGGCTGACAGCCCAACGCGAGGTAGAAAAGTATTCATCGAAATGATCGTTCCCGCTTCTGCCGCTAATACCGATGCCGCCGCCGCTTCTTCGGCCATGCTGAATAAAGTTGACGATGACAGCATACTCGGCGTATTCTGCTCCAATGAGGCCACAGCCAAGGGCATCCTTGCCGCCACCAATGACGGCGCCGATCTGGCCACCATGTATGATATCGTGGTAATCGGTTATGATGCCGGTGCGGGACAGAAGAACGCGGTCCGCAAGGGCCTGTTCGCCGGTTCCATCACTCAGGATCCCTACTCCATCGGATACAAGGCCGTAGAACTGTCCTACAAAGCCTACATGGGTGAAGCGGTTTCCGACGTGGACACCGGTGCGAAATACTACACTGCTATGAACATGGATGACGCTGACATCGCCCCTCTGTTATACGACTGAAGTAAATTTTCTTCTGGTCTGATAAACCAGAAGAGGAATCTGAAAAGTCAACGTAGAAGTTTGATGAGCCCCTGGCGGCTGCCGGGGGCTTCTTTCGCCTTAATGCCTTAGGGCCCCCGCGCGTTCTAAAGCGGCATGCACCCGTGCTTCTTCCGTGGTTCCAACACCTTCTTCTCAGCGAGGATTTCCAAGGCCCTGATGAGTTTCGGCCGGGTTTCTTCAGGCGTGATGACATGGTCTACATATCCGCGTTCCGCCGCGCGGTAGGGATTGGAGAAGTGTCGTTCATATTCCTTCTCCTTCTCCTGGATAAATTCTTCGGGGTTCCCTGAGTTATTGGCATTCTTGCGAAAGATGATCTCCGCGGCGCCCCGTGCTCCCATGACGGCGATTTCCGCGCTTGGCCAGGCATACACCACGTCCCCCTGGAGATGGCGGGAATTCATGATGATGTACGCGCCCCCATAGGCCTTGCGCAAGATGACAGTTACCTTGGGCACGGTCGCTTCGGCAAAGGCGTAGAGCAGCTTCGCGCCGTGGCGGATAATCCCATTATGCTCCTGCTGACTGCCGGGCATGAATCCCGGTACGTCTACCAATGTAATCAGTGGAATCCCGAAAGCATCGCAGAACCGTACGAATCTGGCGGCCTTTGTGGAGGCATCAATATCGAGTACTCCGGCCTTTACCATGGGCTGGTTGGCAACCACGCCTACAGAATAGCCGTTCATTCGACAGAAACCAATGACGATGTTCGGAGCGAAAAACTCAGAGATTTCGAAGAACACTCCCGAATCCACTATCTCACAGATTATCTCTCGTACATCGTAGGGCTTGTGATTATCCTCAGGCATAATTTCGGCGATTCTGCTGGAAATCCTCCCCGTCTCATCCTGAGGGGGGTTGTACGGCGATGATCCGCGGTTGCTGGAGGGCAGGAAGGAGAGTATGCGCCGAATGGTGAAGAGCGCTTCCTTGTCGTCTTGAGAAACAAAATGGGCCACACCGCTCTTGCGGGTATGCACTTCAGCGCCCCCAAGGTCAACAAAAGAGATTTCCTCGTAAATCACCTGTTTCACCACCTTCGGACCCGTGACAAACATATAGCTGCTCGACTTGCTCATCACTACGAAGTCCTGGATGGCCGGAGAATACACGGCCCCACCCGCGCAGGGTCCCAAAATCGCCGTAATCTGGGGTATGACGCCCGAGGCATTGACGTTCCGCTGAAAGATTTCCCCATAGCCTGCCAGGGAATCGATGCCATCCTGAACCCGGGCACCGCCTGAATCGTTTAGGGCGATAATGGGTACCCCGGCCTTCATGGCCATGTCCATCACCTTACAGATTTTCTCCGCGTGGGTTCGGGAGAGAGAACCGCCATTGACCGTGAAGTCCTGAGCGTAAAGATATACTGATCGACCGTCTATCTTGGCGCTCCCGGTAACCACGCCATCTCCTAGATAGCCTTTTTCTTCATCACCGAAATCCCGGTTCACATGGAGGCGGAACATGTCGAACTCTTCAAATGAGCCGTCGTCTACAAGCTCCTCAATGCGCTCTCTGGCCGAGAGCTTGCCCTGACTGTGTTGCTTCTCGATTCGCTTTACACCACCACCGCTTCGAGCCTGGGAGAGCATGGTTTCCAGCTCAGCGATTTCAGGACCGCTGTGGGTTTTCTTTCGCATGTTTCAGTCCACCATTCTTAGCTTTTATCCGCCCCTTCGTGGCGATCAGATTATATCATTTCCAAAAGGGCCTCAAAAACTCCCCACAAGTATAATCAATCCTGACATTCTATGAACAGCTAGAGATCGGGATTGGGCAGTGTGAGATTTCGAATAATGCTCAGAAGCTCTTCATATCCAGAAATAAAACCACGGAGTGTCCGCGTGGTCGCGCCGTAGCTCGCGAACTCCTCAGCTTTCATTCCCTCAGGCTCGTAGGCCTTAACGAAATCGGGGAAGCTCTCCCTAAGCACTTCAATTATCTTCGGATCCAGCGCAAGCTCCGCCGTGTTCTTCACTTCCACATCCGAGTCGTTGAAGCGCAATTGCCAGGCATGGGGAATCGTGTGAATCAGATTGCCGCCGATGAGTTCGGCCAGATGATTCCAGTTCCGATAGGCTGCACACAGAAGCCGGGTTCGATATCCGCGCTTCTTGTATGTTTTCAAGGCATTCTTCATCACCGCGACTCCGGCCAGATCGTGGTATGCGGGATTTATCAGTGTGTTGCGTTTGTTTGCCACAATCTTCAACCAGTCATCAACCCGCCCGATCATAATCGTGCAGACGGGGGTGATTGATGAACATTCTTTGCCCTCTTCCTCCCTCCTGGCGATTCCCCTCTCGACAGCCTCGGCAACGGCAATGGCCTGGGATACGGAAAAACACACCGTCGCGTTCACACTGACCGCGCGATAAGTCGATTCTTCGATAGCGCGTACGCCAGCGGCTGTTACCGGTATTTTTACCTGCATATTGGGGGCGAGCCTGGAAAACCTCTCTGCCTGATCGGCCATGGCTTTGGCGTTCCGATAATACTTGGCATTGGTCTGGATGGAAATTCTGCCCTTCAAACCCTTCTCCCGATCGAAAACAGGCTTCAGGAGTTCGGCGCCCTTTATGGCCATTTCCTCAATGAGCCGCCAGGCAACCTGATCCTCATCGAATTCGTGATTCTGGGAGGCGATATGGACAATTCTATCTTTCCAAAGATGCATTTCCTTCTTCAGAACCGCCGTTACAATCTGAGGATTGCTTGTCGCTCCGACGGCACCATTGGGGATGGCATAGGCGAGTTCCTGAACAGAGCATGAGTCATTCCAGTAATCGGTATCCGTCGTTTCAGCCATGATTTTCAGTTTGGGTTCGTTGGTCGACATCGATATCTCCTTCCATTCACTATGTCTGACATCGTAGTAGCTACTGCACCTTAATTGGATGAACGATGTTGCATGGTGTCAATGATGACCGCGGTGACGATGATAATACCCTTCAAAATTTGCTGCCAATAGGACGAAACACCCAGAAGATCGAGACCGTTATTCATGGCGGCAATGATGAGAGTGCCAACAACTGTTCCGCCGATGGTTCCGATGCCACCTTGGAGGCTGGTACCACCGATTACAGCACTGGCAATCGCATCCAGTTCGTACATGATGCCGGCACTGGGCTGCCCCGAGCTCACTCTGGAGGTGAGAACTACGGACGCGATCCCCGTCAGAAACCCCGCATAAGCATAGACTTTGATTTTCTGCCAGTCGACATTCACTCCACAGATGTAGGCAGCCTGTTCGTTTCCACCCAGGGCATAGGTGAACTTACCGAATCGGGTATTCGAAAGCAAGAAATAGGAAAGAAGGGCCGTCGCGGCGAAAATGAGTACCGGGAAGGGGATGAAGAAGTTGGGGCCCAGGTTCAAGATAGAACCCTGACCTAATACCTGAAAGGATTTGGTTAGATTATCTATCGGCCGTCCTTTGGTAATAAGAAAGCCGACACCCCGGGCTACGGTCATCATACCCAAAGTGGCGATGAACGGTGGAATCTTGGCCTTCGCGACCAGGGTACCGCTGATGGAACCGGCGAAGAGCCCAACGATCGGGCCAAGAATGGCCGGAATAATCATGGGCAGGCCGACAGTCTCCCGAGCCAGTAGGGCCGCAATGACACCAACCATGGCTATCAAAGACCCCGAGGACAGATCAATTCCGCCGGTAATAATAACGAAGGTGACACCAAGCGCGATGATTCCGATCACCGAGGACTGTCGAAGCACATTGACGATATTACGAAACTTCAAAAATATCGAGACACCGTCGCTGATCGTTAGAATCGACAGCAGTAGGCATATCCCGATGAAAATCAGGAAAATCCCATATCTGTTTACAAATCGTTTTATGCTGAAACCCCTGCTCTTCACTGTATCGAGGGCGATTGTTTCACTCATATGCTCCTCCTTCAAATAGTAAGCGCCTCACCGGCGGCCAACTGCAAAATTTTCTCCTGCGTCGCGTCTTCCCGGGAAAGTTCACCGGCCTTCGTACCCTCGTGCATAACGAGGATACGATCACTCATTCCGAGGATCTCCGGCATTTCCGAAGAAACCATAATGATCGCTTTTCCGTTTTCGGCGAGTTTCGACATCAATTTATGGATTTCCGATTTAGCACCCACGTCAATGCCCCGGGTTGGTTCGTCAAGGAACAGAATATCGGGTTCCGTGAGCAACCAACGTGCGATAAGGACCTTTTGCTGATTGCCACCACTCAGATTGACCACTTTCTGAGCAAGGCTGGGAGTCTTGACCGACAAGGCATCCCGTTGTTGCTCACATTCCTCATCCATCTTTTTGTGATTTAAGCCAAAACTTCCCGCATACCTGTTAATACTCGAATAAACCATGTTGTCTCGTACAGATAAGGGCAAAAACAGTCCAGAGAGTTTGCGATCCTCGGTGAGGAATCCCATGCCGCTTCTTATGGCATCCATGGGCCGCGCGATGCTAGTCGGTTTCCCATCAACAAATACCTTACCAGAAAGCGGAGGATAGATACCGAATATACTCTCGATTAGCTCGGTGCGTCCTGAACCCATTAAACCGGCAATCCCCAGGATTTCCCCCCGACGGACATTGAATGAGACGTCCTCAAATTTACCGGGTAGTGAGAGGTTTCTTACTTCCATTTTCACTTCGCCGATTTCCACATCAATCTTCGGGAAGATTTTGGTGAGTTCCCGCCCGACCATCAAAGAAATCAGCTTCTTCTTGTCGATGTCAGACGCGGGTTTTGTATCAACGTATTGACCATCTCGAAGAACCGTTACCTCGTCGGCAATCTGGAATACCTCGTCCATCTTGTGGGTGATGTAAATAATCGAGACGCCCTTATCCCTGAGGTTGTTAATCATCCGGAACAGATGGGCAACTTCCTTTTCGGTGATCGCCGAGGTCGGCTCGTCCATGATAATCAGTTTTGAGTTATACGAAATGGCTGTCGCTATTTCCACCATCTGCATGTTCGCGATGCTAAGATTCACCATCTTCATGCCAGGATCAATATTGATTTCCAGATTGTCGAAGAGCGTCTGGGCCATCTGGTTCAATTCCTTGGCTTTCACCCAGCCACTTTTCCACCGTATCGGCTCCCGGCCCAGAAAAATGTTCTCCGCCACAGTCATGTGTGGAATCGGGGAAAGTTCCTGATGTATCATCGATATCCCGTGGTGCAGGCTGCTGCGGATATCCATCTGCTCATGCATCACCCCGTCGAAGCGGATAAAACCATCATCAGGACGGTATATCCCGAGAAGAATCTTCATCAATGTGGATTTTCCGGCGCCGTTTTCCCCCATCAGCGCATGAACTGTCCCCGGCCTTACCTTGAAAGACACATCATCAAGGGCGAGAACACCGGGAAAAGACTTTGAAATATGTTCCATTTCAAGAAGGTGCTGTTCTGTCATTTCGCCTCCGGTTGGTAAAAATGAATTGGTGCCCACTTAAGGGCGCCAATTCATAAGTCTGATTTGAGTTGAGAATTCTAAAGGCCCTGCCTGGCCTTATACTCAGCGGCAAGATCGGGAGTCACTATCTCGTAGGGGATCTCCCAAAAATCAGGAAGTGTTTCGCCCCTGGCGGCTTTGATAGCGGCTTCTACACCACCGCGGCCCTGACCATAGGCATCCTGAAAAACAGTAACGTCGAGCTTGCCCTCCTCCATGAACTCAAGCGCGTCAGGAGTCGCATCAACACCAGCAACCAAAACATCATCCAGCATACCAACCTGTTCAAGCGCCATAGCCGCGCCGATCGCCATTTCATCGTTGTTCGCGAGAACAGCATCAATTTTGATACCGGCTTGAATCCAATTCTCCATCAATACAATACCCTTCGCGCGCGACCACTCGGCTGTGTTCTCTCGTGCTATGCTGATGCCTGGATAGTTCGCCAACACATCCTTGTTTCCCTGGGTGCGGCCGAGCATACCTGGGTGACCGAGCTCACCGTTCATGATGACAACGCTGCCCTTACCATCAAGCAGTTCGGCGATCTTCTCCGCCTGCATTGTGCCGGCAATCACCTCCGCGGACCCGACATAGGTTGCCAAACGACTGAAATAGGGTTCCTCGGGAATCCGGTTAACCGCCACCAATGGTATACCAGCGGACTCTGTCTCATCAAGGATGGGGCCAATGGACTTGGCGTCAACAGGAACGATGACGATGGCATCCACCCCTTGTGTGATAAAAGTATCGATCTTACTCTGTTGAACGGCCAAATCGTTCTTGCCGTCAACCATGGTGATTTTGACGCCGAACTCCTGGCCGGCTTTCCGAAAGCCATCGTGCATATAGGACATCCACTTGTCATCAAAATTAGCTGCCGCAACGCCGATGTGCAATGATTGCGCACCATCACTCGCGCCTTCGGCCCATAAGCCCATTGAAGCAGCGAATACCAAAAGCGCAACTAACAACGAAATCATCCTTTTCATTTCGTCCCTCCTGAAGATAAAATTTTTTGACCTTATAAAGGTCAAATATTCATAATCAGAGCCGGTGAATCCGGTTCTGATTATGAATATGTCAACTCAAAACCACTTCCCTCTTCTGTTTAAATGAGTCAGTCATAGCAAATCCGACTTCTGTGGCCTTTCTTCCGTCAAGAGCCGTCATGATGGGTTTGCGGCCCTCTCTGATGCAGTCCGCGAAATCCTGCGCTTCGTTCAGAAAGCCTTCCTGAAATCGCTCATAGAAGTCCCTGACACATTCTTGACGGACTCCGTATGAGTCAAGCAGCTCGACTCGGTTCTTTGCCGGAGTAATACCGACTTTCAGAATGCCCTTAGATCCAGTAATCTCCGTGTGGGTGTCATGTCCATGAAATGCCGTCCGGCTGGCCGATATCACGGCCATCTTACCATCGTCAAAAGTCGCTAAGACAACGGTGTTATCGGCATCATTCAATTCCCCGAAGGCCTTATGCACATAACTGCCGCCTCGCGAATAGACAGCGCGAATTTCGGAACCGAGTAACCAACGCGTAAGGTCGATATCATGAACATTGAAGTCAAGAAATATCCCGCCGGATGTCGGTACAAATTCCACCTGAAAATCGGCATACTCATCCATATCGACGGTTTGTGTCCGTACCAGGAACGGCTCTCCGATCGCCCCATCATCAATCAGTTTTTTCGCGTAGACAATGCTGGGGTCGAAGCGACGAACAAAACCAATGAAGAAAACCTGCTCCGCGTGTTGGGAGACAACATCCTCAACCCGTTTGCATTCCTCGGGATTTACTCCCATCGGCTTTTCGGTGAATACGTGTAAGCCTTTCTCAAGCGCTTTGATGGCCTGGTCGGCATGCTCAAAAGAGCTGGTAACAAGAAATACCGCATCGAGATCCGCCTTATTGAGCATTTCGTCGTAGCTATCATACGTTTTTGTGACACCGAGAACTTCTCGCGCCCAGGCCAATTCCTCAGGAACGATGGAACATACAGCCGCTAACTCGACTCCTACTACCCTATAGCGTAGATTCTGTGCATGCCGACTACCAAGACGACCCAAGCCCGCTATGCCGATTTTCACAGGAACGATGGTGAAACCTCCTGTTTACACAAACGTTTGCCTTATTATCAACGGTCACTATCACACTGTCAAGAGAAAAACGCAACGATTTCACAAATATTTTTTCAGCCCCTATATGGAGTTATTTTGTTATCCAGTAAATATTAAAGTCCTTTCAATTTCTTCTTGAATTGCCGGGGTTACGAATTTTTAGTGATTTCATGATTCCCGGCCGATCAAAAACTGTGGGTTTTCACATCGAAAATTATGTAAACGTTTCCAAAAAAGCTAATCCCAAACTTGTACCGATAGCGAATTTCGCCACCCTGGTTCGAGGCGGCAAACGAATTCCCGATGCGAAGGCCAGGCTGGTGAGGGAACCTGCGTTGTCACGCCTGTTGAAGCATCGAAAATCAATCATCAGGTGATTAACCTTGTTCCACATCGATCGGTCTGCCGGTTTCCAGGGATTTTTGGGCAGCATGAGCAATGAGCACCGAATTCAACGCGGCCTTAGCCCCCGGCACCTCAGCACCCTCGTTCACGGCTTTCACAAAATCTCTGAGTTCTTCGGCAAAGGACGCGGCATACCTATCGAGGAAGAAGAAAAGCGGCTTCTCCGACCTCACTCCTTCAGCATCGCACACACGAACCGACGAGGGAATGTCATTGCAACTACTGGCACAGCCCTTGCTTCCAAAAACTTCGGCCCGCTGATCGTATCCATATGTCGCTCTGCGAGAGTTATCGATAACGCCCAATGCCCCATTATCAAACCAGAGCGTCGTAACAGCGGTATCGATATCACCTTCCCGGCCGATGGCCGGGTCAACAAGAGTAGCGCCCGCGGCATGAACCTTTACCACTTCACTGCCCGTGAGAAATCGGGCCATATCAAAATCGTGAATCGCCATATCCATGAACAATCCACCGGACGTCCTGATATACTCAAGTGATGGCGGTTCAGGATCTCTGGACGTAATTCGCAAAAGATGCGTATCTCCGATTGAGCCATCAACAATGGCTGTTCTCAAGGCGCGAAAATTATGGTCGAACCGACGGTTGAAGCCGACCTGGAATACCACCTTTGCCCTGTCCACCACTTTCAGTGTTTTCCTAATAACTTCAGGATTCTGATCCAGGGGTTTCTCACAGAAGATATGCTTCTTAGCCAGGGCAGCTTCCTGGATGATACTCGCATGGGTATCCGTCGGTGAGCATATCAGTACAGCGTCGACGTCGGAATTGCTCAGAATCCCCCTGTATTCCTTTATCACCTTAGGGATTCCCTGTTCAGTTGCCCAACTTTCAAGCGCTGAATCGGCGTAGGGATCGGCTATCGCGACAATGTCCACTCCAGACACGCAAGTTGTCAGATTGGTGGCATGCAGCTTACCAATCCTTCCGCCTCCGATAATCCCTACTTTCATGTTCGCGTGCACTCTATTCTCCCCCTACAAACCGGTATGTTTTCGTATGTACGAACGAGCCATCATGGCGTATTCCAAGGGATTGGCCCGAGCCGGATCCTGTTCGGCTTCCACCACCATCCACCCCTCATAGCCGGCCTCATCGAGGATAGCGAATACGGCGGGAAAATCCACATATCCGTCGCCGGGGACTGTGAAAACCCCTTCCCGTACGGCCTTCATGAATGGCCAGTCTTCCTTCATCGCAACGGTGTGAATCTTTGGACGGAGGTCTTTCAAATGAACATGCCCAACCCTGGATATGAATTTGCTGAGCTGCTCCACAGGATCCGAGCCATTGTACGAGAAATGACCGGTATCATATGTCAGGAAAACAGTATCGGGATTCGTGTCGTTGAGAAAACGCTCGGTTTCTTCAGGGGTTTGAACGCCCGTACCCATGTGGTGGTGCATGCAGAGCTTGAAACCTTCTTCTTTGGCGACATAACCCAGCTTGTTGTAACCGTCGATCATGGTTTTCCATTCATCGTTGGAAAAAAGGGCCTTCCCCGCCCGAATACCGATACGCTCATCGCCCTGGCACGCACGTGTCTGCTCGTTGGGACCGATGATGTTGGCACCCAGCGTCCTCAAAAATGCCAGCGTTGAGCGAAACTCCTTCTCAATTTCAGCGGAGGGTCGTGTAATGAGTTCGGTACTGTACCATTGGTTACAAATCACCAATCCTCTCAAATCGAGGGCCTTCTTGAGCACATCGGGGTCGCTGGGGTATTTGGTTCCAATTTCACATCCGGTGAATCCGGCCAAGGCCATCTCACTAATGCACTGTTCAAAGGTGTTTTGACCACCGAGCTCCGGCATGTCATCATTGGTCCAACCGATAGGCGCGATACCTAATTTCACTCTATCTTTCTTCAACATAGCCCATCCCCCGCTTAAAACTGTTTGGCCTTGGCGACGTTCTTCTTGATTTCTTCACTCGCTTTCACAACGGCTCTCTTCTTTGATACCTCGGGAGTACCCACACGCCACCAGGCACCGTAGACGCCACTCATGGATTTACGGGCTGTCTTGCAGTCTATCAGGGTTGATTTCTCGCTGGCCCGGGAGGCTCTCAATGCCTCGATAAACTCATCACTGGACTGAGCCCGGTAGCTGTCAAAGCCAGCTCCTCTGGCCATTGCCGCGTAATCAACCGGTATGTATTCCCCATCCAGATGATCGGTTCCGGGATTGCGATACCGAAACTCGCAGCCGAAATGGGGTATTCCCTGCGAGGCTTGGAGATTGTCGATGCAGTGAAAACCGTTGTTATCGATCAGAATGATGTTTATCTTCAGCCCCTCCTGAACGGCTGTGAGCATCTCGGAGTTGAGCATCCAGTAAGCACCGTCTCCAACCAGGCAATACACCTCTCTCTCTGGGAAGGCAATTTTGGCCCCCAAGGCGCCCGCAATCTCATAACCCATGCAGCTGAATCCATATTCGAGGTGATAGCTATCCGGAATTCGTGTTCGCCAAATCCGCTCCATGTCCGAAGGCAGCGATCCCGAAGCGGCTACAACTATGGCATCTTCCGCGATACCGCCTTCGTTCATAAGCCCGATCACCTTGGTCTGGGCGAAGCCGGATTCGGCGTCAACCAGGGTGAATAGCCTTATGTTCTCCGCCGTCCATGTCTTGATGGCATCACGCACCTGCCGGCCCCAACCGGCCTTGTATCCAAAACCCCCGAGTTCTTTGTGAATTTCCTCCAACGCGAGCTTGGCATCTCCAAGAAACGGATAACCGTTCATCTTATAGGCATCAAACGCGCTGACATTGATGGAAAGCAGCTTCACCTCGGGATTGTGAAAAACCCACTTTGAAGCCGTTACAAAATCATTCAGACGCGTGCCAACGGCGATAACCAGATCGGTGCTATGGGCAATTTCATTGGCCGAACTGGTGCCGGTAACGCCCATGCCGCCGAGATTCCAGGGATTATCCCAGGGCAGCACACCCTTTCCGGCCTGGGTTTCAGCAAAGGGGATTTCAAATTGCGCGGCCATTTCCGCCAGCACCTCACCGGCGCCGGAATACCGCAGCCCTCCCCCACATATTATCATGGGTTTTTTCTTCGCTTTTATTATTGAAGCGGCCCTACGACTCTCACCGGGAGAAAGCGGACGCCTGCCTGGGCGATGGACTCTTCGGTGGAACAACTCCTCTGGATAGTCGTAGGCTTCGCCCTGGACATCTTGAGGAAGTGCCAGGCACACCGCACCGGTATCGGCGGGATCGGTGAGAACCCTCATGGCATGGATCGCCGCGGTCATTAGCTGTTCGGGGCGTGCAATACGGTCCCAGTATCTGCAGACGGATCGGAAAGAATCATTCGCCGTGGTGGTATAATCATGCGGGATTTCGATTTGCTGTAATACGGGATCGGGCTGGCGACAGGCGAAGACATCACCAGGTAGAAAGAGAACGGGAATGTGATTCACCGTGGCCGTAGCGGCCGCTGTTACCATGTTCAAAGCCCCCGGACCGATGGAGCTGACGACGGCCATAATCTTCTTTCTGTTATGCTGCTTCGCAAATGCCATTGCGGCGTGGCTCATGCCCTGCTCGCTGTGGCCCTGGTAGAACTTGAGACTGTGATCGGATTCCTGAAGAGCCTCACCGATGCCAACAACGCACCCGTGACCGAATATCCCGAATACACCTTCGACGAACTTGATTTCCTCGCCGTCGAACTCGATATACTGATTGTCTAAGAATTTAACAAGAGCTTGTGACATGGACAATCTCAGCGTGTTCATCGTACCTCCCCATAAGACCTCTCGGGCCATATCCGCACATCTTTTTCAAGAAGCCATTCGTGCTCCTCGCGGAAATATCGAGTACTGGGCAGCCAACGGTTGTCTGGAAGATGCGAAATCATCCAGATGTAATACATCACGTAGCCAGCGGCCGCCACTTGTGAATGGGTTTTCCCCGGACTGATAAGACTTGTACTCCTGTCCCTGACTGTTACGGCTTCGTAATCAAGAAAGGAAACCCCAAATCCCTGCTGTGGAAACATGCGATAATGATAGATTTCGGGATGGGGGTGATCGTGTGGTGGATAGCTGGACCATTTCCCAGGGTGGTTGATCACTTCACCGAGCACCATGTCAGAAAACTCGGCATTCTCCCCGTCAAACACAGTTCGGACCGTGCGTATCGAAGTCTCGTTAAGAGAACCCGCTCCAAAGACATCGTTGCGGACATCGCCCTTACTCCAATAAACCGCCTGAAAATCCCGTCTGTTGAAACAAGCTTCATAACAAAGCTCGGCGCCACCAGCTCCCGCACACAATTCAACATGTTTTCCGGCAGGCACATGCAGTACCTCCGGATTCTCATCAAAGCAGGATCGGCGTGTCGCCTGCCGCTCCAAGCCGTCCCAACGAAAACTGACATTGCCGCCGATCAGTAAAATAGCCCGCTCCTTATCGCTGGAGTCAGCCCAGGTTTCATTTTCGGCGAGTATCAATATCCCGAAATCCAACAGCATGCCTTTCACATTGCCTGCATCGCCAACAATCATATTCATGCCGTTGTTAAATGGTTCTTTCTGCTGCAATACCATAGCCACCTCGATTGTAAACGTTTACCAACAATACACTAGTTAAAACGATACGTAAAGGGGAAAAGAGAACAAGCATCACTTCGGCGGCTAGGTTGACCGCCGGACAATGAGTTCAGGCTGCAGCGTGACGCGTTCCATTCTCCGCTCCGAAGAGCTGAGAGTGAGTTGATGAAGCAAAACCTCAGCGGCATATACACCGATTCGGTATTTCGGTTGATGAATGGTAGTGATCTGTATATCCGGATGAGACATGATGGGGATATCGTCGAATCCAATAACCGCAATGTCTTCGGGAACCCGGTAGCCGCTCGCCCGGATGCCCTCGAAAACCCCTAAGGCAAGCAAGTCGTTTTCCGCGAAAACGGCATCGGGTACAATACCTTTATCCAGAAGCCCCCTAATCATCTTGTAGCCGCTGCGCTCTTGAAATTCGTCGAGAACGATCAAATCCTCGGACACTTCGATATTGGCTCGTTTCAGCGCCTGCCGATACCCGGCGAGGCGATCATCCAGAGCATGGATATCCTGCTCACTACCGATAAACGCTATTCTCTTCCTATTGCGCGAAAGCAGGTGCGAAACCGCCATATCGGCGCCTTTGACATTGTCGACCATTACGTGACTGAGGGTGGTACCCTCAGGATGGCTGGAGACATAGACAAGGGGGATGTCCTCGGGAATCATTGATTCAATAGCATCAGAATACTGTGTGACAGGAGAAATAATGATGCCATCCACCTGATTCTGGATGAGGGTGTTAAGGTAATTCTGCTCCCGATCAGAATTCCAGCTCGTATTGCAAAGAAAAACGCTGTAACCGAATTTCAGTAGACGTTCTTCGACTCCCAACGCGATTCGGGGAAAAAACGGATTCGCGATATCCGGAATCACCAACCCAACAGTCTTCGTAGAACGGCTCACAAGACCCCGAGCTATCGCGTTTGGCTGGTAATCCATTTCCAGCGCCAATGCCTTCACTTTCTCCCTCGTATCCTTGCTCACTCCGTACTTCCCGTTCAAGGCACGCGATACCGTGGCATAGGAGATTCCTGCCCGAGCGGCTATGTCCTTGATTGTCGGACTCATATCGACATTATAATCGTACCGGCCGCGCATCGTCAAAGCCGTAAAACCTCAGCTAGCCAGCGCCGCTTCGAGCCTGGTTGATTATGGTTCCCGGCTCAGCGATTTCAGGCGCTAATGGAATCAACCTGAGGATACTGCGTGAGACGCTCGGAGAGGATATCGTCGGATAAGGCAAAAACGAATTTGCGCAAAATTCTAGGCACTACCAAGAAAACTACTGACTTTGAGAAAGCTCCCGGCATCAGAAAACGGCGGCTTGATTCCTCCCGGATGAAACCTTCCCCCTTGACTAGGTCTTCCCTAATGAAAGTATTATGTTGAATGCTGATATGGCTTTCATCCTCCAAGTAATGAACGCTTCTGGGGAGAGTATTGATGACTAACCTATCTGCCCTACAAAAGGCTCGCTATGCCTATCAACCCAAGCTTCCCACCCTACTAAAGGGCAACATCGCGAATGTCGCCATTGCCCTTGGCGAGCTGACAAGCTCGGTTGCCGATCAGGTTCAGCTTAAGAAGCGCTTCCCTCTCACCTACGGTGCGCCGGTGGCCCGCTTCACCCTCGGTTCCAATCCCCATCTATCGGCAGGTTTGAAAGTGGGAGTGGTTCTTTCCGGTGGTCAAGCCCCCGGGGGACATAATGTGATCGCCGGCCTCTTCGACGCTCTGAAGAAGGCCAACCCAAGCAGTGCGCTTGTAGGCTTCAGGGGCGGTCCCTCCGGTATCATCGATGGTGATGTGATGGAAATTACCAGCGATATCATGGATGAATACCGAAACACCGGGGGATTCGACATCATCGGATCCGGACGAACGAAGCTGGAGAGTGAGGAGCAGTTTGAAAGGAGTCTGGCCACCTGTAAGAAACATGGTATTGACGCGGTGGTGATTATCGGGGGCGATGACTCGAACACCAACGCCGCGGTTCTGAGCGAATGGCTCAGGAAGAACAACTCCCAAATCACCGTTGTGGGCTGCCCGAAAACCATCGATGGTGACTTGAAGAATGAGCACATCGAGACTTCTTTCGGATTCGATACAGCAACTAAGACCTTTTCTGAACTCATTGGCAACATCGAAAGAGACGCCGGCAGCGCTAGAAAATACTGGCACTTCATCAAGCTCATGGGGCGAAGCGCCAGCCACATTGCCTTAGAATGTGCCCTCCAGACCCAACCCAACCTCTGCATCATCTCCGAGGAGGTCAAGAAGAAGAATATGTCCCTTAAGCAGGTGGTGGACATGGTGGTAGAAGTAATCCGCGCCCGTGCTATGAAGAATCTGAATTTCGGCGTCGTACTCATCCCCGAGGGGCTCATCGAGTTTATTCCCGAAATGGGCCTGCTTATCGCGGAACTCAACGAACTTCTCGCCAGGGAGGCTGAGTATTTTGCCGCGTTGAAGAGCACGGACGACCAGCGCGAATGGATAAATCATGAGCTCTCACGGGATAGCTCTTATATCTTCTCTTCACTCCCCCGGGGCATTCAACTACAGCTTCTCGATGAACGGGATCCCCACGGCAATGTTCAAGTATCCCGTATTGAAACCGAAAAACTTCTCATTGAACTGGTGGGCGAGAGACTCGGTAAACTGAAGCTGAAAAATGAGTATCGGGGCAGCTTCAGCGCTCTGGCTCATTTTTTCGGATATGAGGGACGCTGTGCCTTCCCCAGCAATTTCGACTCTGATTACTGCTACTCTCTGGGCTATTCGGCCTTTCTGCTCGTTTCCGCCGGACTCACCGGGTACATCGCGAATCTGACAAACCTTCATGAGAACGCCGACCACTGGGTTCCCGGCGGCATACCTCTGACCATGATGATGAACATGGAACAGCGCCATGGAGAGAAAAAGCCTGTGATACGCAAGGCCCTGGTTGACCTAGAGGGTGCACCCTTCAAGGCTTACGCGGCAAGGCGGGAGGAATGGGCTGGTGAGAATCATTACACCTACCCGGGCGCCATTCAGTACTTCGGCGCGGCCGAAATCTGCGATCAGCCCACCCTCACCCTGAAACTCGAAAAAGGCCGGGGGTAATGGTCAATAGCGTCACCGATGACCTCATGCGTAAATCATGGAGGATGCATGCCGACTAAGGCTCCCAAAGGAGGCCGATGCCCTACATTCGTGATATACTGCTAGGCAAAGGAAGAGGAATCGACATGAGTAAAACCTTGAACCGGCCTAGTTGGGATGAGTATTTCATGCAGGTAACCAATGCGATTGCTATGAGGGCCACTTGCGATCGAGGTCGTAGTGGGTGTACAATAGTTAAAGACAGACAGATTCTCGCATCCGGTTATGTCGGCGCCCCTCCAGGTCTGCCGCACTGTGACGAGGCCGGTCACCTCTATGACACGGTGCTGCACCGTGATGGTGGGGAAAAGTGGCACTGTGTCCGAACGGTTCATGCCGAACAGAACGCGATTTGCCAAGCCGCGAAACGAGGTGTTGCGTTGGATGGGTCCGAACTCTATTGCCGGATGACCCCTTGCCGCACCTGCGCGATGCTCATCATCAGCTGCGGCATCAGTCGTGTGCTGTGTGAACGGAAGTATCATGCCGGTGTGGAGACTGAGGAACTCTTCGCGCAGGCCGGAGTGGTGCTGGAATTCGTCTATGACGAGGTGCAGAAATACTAGAAGCCCACGCGCGCCCGCATTGGGAATGTCCCGGCCGGCGCATATGGGATCTCGCCGTTATAAGTAGGACCTGAGGGCCTAAGACGCCTCATCATTGGATTTGTCGACTCAGTTTTTGCCCGCCGTGAACTAGACTTACTCACATCGATTCGTGAATTCCCTACCGCCGTCTCGCCATGTGTGCGGATATAGGTTATTGTGACTCATGAGTCACAATGTCGCGATTTTCTGGGACGTCGAAAATGTCAAACCATCGAAGTCCACCAATATGTTCATCCAGGGCCTGTGGGATTATGCAGAAAACCTGGGCCGGGTTGTCAGCTCCTTTGCCTATGCTGACTGGAGTCGGAGCGGATACCGACAGCTTGGTCCCTCGCTCGCGTCCCTACATTTCAATATGATTCATGTCCCCTTTCGGGGGCGTAACAGGGACAAAAACAGCGCGGACATGCACCTCACCAATGATTGCCTCGACCTCCTGAGGTTTCAGGATCACGTCGATACCTATGTGCTCCTTACCGGCGACAGCGATTTTCGCCCCCTGGTGATGAATCTGAGAAAGGCCGGAAAGACAACCCACATTATATGCGATATCAAGAACGCCAGCAACCATCTATTACGTCTCGCTGACAGTTTTTCTGATTACCGTGACATGTTCCCTTCAGAGGATGATGATTCTGTGGAGGAAGGATTTGATGAGGAAGATGGACGCAGGGAAAACAAGCCGACATATTCCAAGGAATACTGGTTTGAACGCCTGGCCGAAACGGCTTCCATTCTCCGCAAGGAAAACAAAGGAACCGATCCGGGCAATGTCAAGATTACGATGAAGAAACTGAACCAGGGCTTCGATGAGAAATCCCTGGGGTTCAAACGCTGGGGAGATTTCATCGCCAGTGCGTCCAGGTCGGGATTTGTGAGCATGGAATCTGACGAGAAGCAATCCGAGATTATTCCCGGGCGCCAATTCAGTCAGGAAACCGGTTCGCTCCAGGTAGCGCTTCGTACGCTTGTGGAAACGCTCAGCGAGATGGATGCGAATTCGGCGGAACCCCAGTTTCATCGCTACGGCGTGGTGAGTTTGAAAATCAAGGAAAAGGGAATTAACACCAAGAATCTGGGCTTCAGTCAATTCAAGAAATTCATCTCCTCCGCGGAGGCTCGAGGCCTAGTGGAAACGCAGGTAGAACGTCTTACGAGTTTTGTAAGGCGTCAGTAATCGGTTTATCCCCTGTTATTCCGCCGCGTAAACCAGGGCCGATGAGAGTATGGGAATTCCATCTTTGGAATCCTTGAGTGCTCGACACCAAGGTCCTGCCGGATCGGCGGCAACAAGATCATCCGGCCCCCATGGCTCCTCGTTAAGCAGGTTATCGACGAGCAATGCCACCTGACGGCCGCGATGATCTATCTCCAGGCAGTATTTCGCTACTGTACCAGGGGGACAAGGCCCAAGAGGGCCTATCATGGGAATTGATTTTTCCCCAATCTTGTATCGTTGTTTCGTATCATCGACAAGAGAAGGATTCATAAGTCTACAAGTCTTCACAGAGTTGGTTAGAATGGCCCATTTACGGCCGCCGGATTCAAAGACTAAGAAGGGCCTCTGTAGACATCTTTCGGGCATGCTCCACTTCACCGTGAGTCCCTTGCCGGGATTGTTTACCAACTCAAGCTCGCTATCGAATTCACTCGAAACAAGACGTCGAATCATATCGAGGCCGACGCTGGCGCCACTTTCAGGATCGGTTGTTGTTGAAAACCATGGATGACAGAGAATCGACAGCAGGGAAGGAGTCTTGCTCTTAGAGATAATTCCCTGGCGTTTTGCCTCCTCCACAATCATTTCTTCATCGATTCCACGCCCATCATCATGAAAAACAAATTTGCAGGATTTTACCGACATCTCCTGATGAAGGGTTATGAGACCCAGCTCATTCTTTCCAGCATTCAAGCGCTCATCGGGTGATTCAATGCCATGAACGATGGAATTCTGAATGAGTTGCTTGAGGATTTCACCAAGGGACTCCAGTGTAACGCCATCTATGCCAACTGAGGACACAGACCATTCAAACCGTGCCTTAACACCCTTTTTCTCCATCAGGCGCTCAACAGCACCCTTGAGAGCGATGAGTAGTGGCTCTAGGGGCTGATAGGCCATGAATTCCAAGGTTCTCTGAAGCTGGCTGGCAAGTGCGGCCTCCGTTGTTCCTAGATGGTTCTCTACACGCCATGCTAACTCATCAGCAATTCGCATGGCCTCCGCATAGCGGGAGCGCTCAATCACCAAAGATGACTCCTCCTTTGTGCTATGGTCGATATCCCATGCCATATCTTCTTTCTGATCCAAACCTTCCTGATAATCCAGGTGAATGAGTTCCGCAATCTCAGCCTGGTCGATGTTCAGCGATTCCAATAGTTCGGACTTCGGGATATCTGAAGTTAACCAAAAAGATGTCCAGGTGAAATCCTCATCAGGATTACTCACTGACGGTTCTGTCTTAACAAGTGTCGCGACCGCCTCGAGTTTATGCGTCAGAAGAAGAGCTCGTGAATGTGGCTGTCGCTTGGATGGGGCGAATTTGCAGATGAGTCGATAAAAAAATTCATTCAGCCTTCTCGACTCATTAAGAATACGTCGTTCCAGTTCTGTGAATTCAACATTCTCAGCAAACTTCGCCGCTACGCGTTCGACTTCTGGTATTGTCTGAATGCGAAACTGTCGTATCTGTTCCAGCCGCTGGATGGGAGCACTCCAATCCCCAGGCCCTTTCCCCTCAAGTTTAAGCATGGCTTTCAGGGCATGGACCTCAGTTTCCAGATCTTTCCATCCGAGGGAAGCGGCCCTCGTCTGTATTGAATGGAGCGCCCGATGAATATGATCCGTCTGCTCATCGTCCTTTCGGTCCAATGAGTTATCTTTCAGAGCTTTCAACATCCTCTCTACATCGTTTAATAGCGAAACAGAATAACTCCAAGCCACCGTATCAATATCTCCTTTCATGAAGTGAGATTATGAGTTCAATTTCGCCCCGACTCATGCCGAGTCTTGAACTGATCGCATCGAGATTCTCACCCTTTCGATGTAACACCAGCGCTTTATCCCGGGTAGACATGGATTCAAAATCAACAGGCGCTACCGGCGGCGTTGGCTTTGGGGAATCCCCATCGGGCTCAAGAGTCCGAGACCTGCCAAGCTCTGTATATACGCGGTCTACCGACTCCTTCTTCCCAAGCTCTTTCTGAAGCACATCAGCAACTTTTACAGCCCTATCAACCAGGGCGGACACCGTTTGAATTCGATTCTCAAAAAGGGCGATATTCCGCTCGGCCGTGCCATTCAATTCAGTGAGCATCCGACCGATTTCCGTTCGCAGCTTCCCTAGAATGATATCTGTTTCGAGATTCTTCTGAACCCTCTGCCGCCAACGTCTTATAAGAAGCCAACAAACTGATAACGAAACCAGAACCGAAATAACGATCTGAAGTATGTACATCGTAAGCTAACCGGAGAGATCAACATGCTGTCCAACTTCGGGATCATCGATAACAACCACTCGTTCTCCGGCTTTTGTTTCGTTTTGCCCCTTATTCTTCTTCCTCTCCTGTCTCCTTTGTTCTTCGGATTCCCCAGGTTCGTCATCCTTGGGTGGATCGATTTCGTTCCTTGCAGCTGTCTCTGTTACCTGCCGATCCTCGATCAGCTCGCGTGCGATTTGTTCCTCGGCGGCCTGGGACTGCTGCAAAGCGGCTTGTTCTTTGACATGGGCCTGTTCCTTACTCAGCTCGTCCATTTTGACAAAAAGTGTCTGGAGATCGATGGGTCTGATACTCATCAGCATCACCTCCGGGTGAGATCTTCCTCGATATCATGGAATTTGACAGTGCGGATATACCTGCCATCGAGAATGAAGGTTACTGGATTTTCGTAGGACTCCTTTATCACGTACTCTACATCCCGAATTCTCAACGTGACACCCGCAAGAACTCTCCGGGCCGCGGATATTTTCCCGTTGAGAACAAGTGACTCAAGATATTCCTGACCCTTCTGTATATCACCCTCTACTTCCTTGAGTTTTTGTCCAATTTGTTTATACCGCAACCGCAGTTCCTTAAGAAGTCGGCTCTTCTCCTTGGACAGTCGGCCATGCTTGGATTTCGCCAGTTTCAGCATGCCTTTAAGGTTAAGTTCGACAGTATCCCGTTCTGAGTTTAAGGTATTTCTCTGTTGTTCTAAAAGCTCAGTTTCTCCCTTGGTTTCCGGATCGAATCCGACTTCAATCAATGTTTCCGCTCCACCGGGAGAGCCAAGAATCATGGCATTGACTTCTTCAGAAGCCCTTACATGCCCACCAACTATTTTCGCGCGCTTTCCCTTGCACAACACTTTTTTCTGGGCAACAACATCAGAGTTGACAATGCCATTACTCACGATGACAAATTCACCGGCCGCTACCGTGGCATTCTGTATAAAGGAAGTCCAAATGGATTTACCCGATGAGATATAACCGAAATCCCTCCCTTCTCCGCCATTGATGCCTCGATACACAACGATATCGCCCCCGGCATCCAGGTTGGCCTTACCCACATAACCGGCAACTTCAATTCTGCCCTGGGCCCTAATGGAAAATCCATCTTCCACATCACCTCTGATTTCCACAGATCCAAGCGC
>Ga0209049_1000012_pt1 | contig 34485 bp, 33 predicted proteins | sample WorMetulBAHAMAS2_FD_187398 | JGI IMG/M metagenome (GOLD analysis project Ga0209049, IMG submission 187398) | Marine gutless worms symbiont microbial communities from Max Planck institute for Marine Microbiology, Germany - Olavius ullae BAHAMAS.2... | ecosystem: Host-associated > Annelida >...
GCTTTATTATCAGCCGGAATTGGTACGGTTTCTTTTCGCGAGTACCAGGCCAAACAGCGAGTTCGCGATCAGCTTCGATTTGGATGTTCTGAAGAATTATGAGGATTATGACAGGGTTGAGCGTTCATATTTCAATAGGCCGGAGCATCCCAGGAAGCTGGCGAAGTGGAAAAGAGATGCCCGTGTGTATGAGCTTTCCCAGGTACATGAGACACCGGCGCGTCTCCCCTACCAAATTCAGATCCGGCATCTGGCGACTCTGCTTCAGATTCACTCGGGTGATATTGATGGAGTAATTTCCTGGCTGGGAGATGTTCCTGAAATCGATGTTAAGCGACTTCGGACACGCTCTCAATGCGCTTTGAATTGGCTGAGGGATTTCGCCCCGGAGGACTTCCGCTTCTCGCTAAGAAACGCGGAAGATGATCCGGTGCCATTGCCGGAAAATCTGAGCGCCGCTGTGGGAGCCTTGGGTGTGTTGGCAGGGGACGCTCTTGGCGATGTGACGGAGAAGGAATTCGGCGTTCGAATGTATCAGTTGATGCGTGAGCATGGTTTGGAATCACCGGATTTCTTCACAGCGATTTACCGTGCCATCATCGGCAAGGACAGAGGGCCGAGGTTGGTGAATTTTCTTCACATACTGGGAAGGAAGAGGGTATTGAATCTGCTTCAACCCTACATCGATATAGAGAATCTGAGGTCAGCGGGTCGCGCATAGCGGTTTGAGCTCCCTATCAGCCGGCCTGCTCCCCTGAACTGTTTATTCGCCTGATCAGAGGGGCTTTGAGACGCCATTTCGCATTCGTTTTCACTTTGATATCGCAGGTGCATTTTCCAGGAGGAAGGCCTGCGGCCACGGGTTTTTCGTCTTGTTCTCGATGAAGCTTGCCGACACAGGGGGCCTTGAGGAGGGGAACTTAACCGCGGAGAGGCGCCGATGCCGGCTGCGGACCCCAATTCCATTTATCAGTAGTCCCCCATTGTCTAGTTCGTCATTGCGCTTTAGTATTACCCTAACGAACCTGAGGGGAAGTCAGCATGGCTCGATATCGCTGATAGAAGTTGGCGATATGATACCCGCGAATCCCAGATTCCCCTGATAAGGCTGCATATGTTCGATCTGAATAAAGATGATAGAGAAGAAAAATTGGAGAAAGACGGTTTTGAGAGGCTTCATGCCAGATTTCTGAAAACCCGTACACTTCTGCTATCTGGAAACATCGACAAGGAACAGGCTGAGAATTTCATCAAGCAGCTGCTTCTTCTAGAAGCTGATGGCGATGATCCCATCAGGGTGTTTATCGATTCTCCGGGAGGGGATGCCGATGCAGGCTATGCTCTTTTTGACATGCTTCGCTTCGTTAAACCTAAGGTGATAACCATCGGCATGGGCACTGTTGCCAGCGCTGCCGCACTGGTTCATCTGGCGGCCGACAAGGAAAATCGAGTGAGCCTTCCCAATGCCCACTTCCTAATCCACCAGCCGCTTTCGGGTATGCGGGGTGTGGCAACAGATATAGAAATCCATGCCAACGAGTTGGAGAAGCTCAGGGAAAAAATCAACACGTTGATAGCCGAGGAAACCGGTCAGGAGGTAGAGAAAGTCTCCAGGGACACCGACCGGGATTACTGGTTGAGTGCCGAAGAGGCTCTGGCCTACGGTCTGATATCCAGGATCATCTCGAGTCGAAGTGAACTAGACTAGGTTCATTGTCATTCCATTTCTAACCCTGCTCTTCATGGGGTTTCCTTGTGGGCATAAGGACCTGTTCATTGACTTGAGTTCCAGATTCGCGTGGACCTCTCCTGAAATTGTGGATATCATGAGATGTCATGCACTATCCTGATTTTAACAGCTATCGAGAGCGACTCCAAAAGGATGCGGTTCTCCCATGGGGGTTCCAGGTAGCAACGACGGCTTTGAAATTCGGCCCTGAGGGGAACTCGGGATCAGAACCCCTGCCTATGAACCTCGCTCTGATTCGCCTGGATGAGCCATCACCGGCTTTCGCTGGGGTATTTACGAAGAATGCCTTTCCCGGCTGGCCGGTCATTGCCGGTCGTGAATTGATGGGTGCTCCCGAAGCGCAGGGTGTCCTAGTCAATAACAAGGTTGCCAATGTCGGGGTGGTGGGAGGATTGGATGCTTCCCGGCATCTCACATCGTCCATGGCAGAGCTTCTGGGAGACAAGGCTCCTTATTTCCCCTCCTCAACAGGCGTGATTGGGTGGTCGCTTCCAGTGGATGACATGGAAAAAGCGCTTCCATCATTGAAAAACACACTGCAAAGTGATTCCATCCTGCCCTTTGCGGAAGCCATATTGACCACTGACGGCTGGCCAAAAATCCGCTCTTACTCATGTGGAGAAGGGAGGATTACAGCAGCCGCCAAGGGGGCCGGCATGGTGGGGCCCGATATGGCCACCATGCTCGCGTTTTTTCTGACGGATATTGACATTCCACGGAATCTGCTTCGGGATATACTCACCGAAGTGGTTGATGAGAGTTTTAACCGCATCAGTGTGGACGGGGAAACCAGTACCAGCGACACGGTACTGTTTTTCTCTTCCAGACGGCGTCCCTATCCGGGAGATGGAGTTTTCCGCGGGGCTCTGGAAGAAACAGCCATGAGACTGGCCGAGGATGTGGTGAGGAATGGGGAAGGCACGGCTCATGTGTTTAGGGTGCGGGTTTCCGGTGCACCGGATGTGAAGACGGCTGTGTTTTTGGCCCGAGCGGTGGTAAACGCCCCTCTTACGAAAACGGCTGTCCATGGCAACGATCCCAACCTTGGCCGAATTCTCCAGGCCCTCGGCGCGGCCTGTGGCCGTATATCTCTGGCACTTCCCCGAAACCGTCTTACGATGACAATCGGTGATATCCAAGTCTTGGAAAATGCTTGTATGCGGTTAAGCGCAGAAGATGAAAAGGTTTTGAGTGACTATTTCAAGTTCAGTGAGTTGCCGATTCCCGATCCTGGCTGGCCGCTTCACGAGAAAACGGTGGACATCAATCTGGACATCGGTATTGGAGATGCATCGGCCTCTGTAATGGGCTCGGATCTATCGAAGGAATATGTGGAAATCAATGCGGCGTATCGGACATAGTAAGGAATTAGTAGTGAGAGCAATAAAAGAGAAAGATCTCAAGGACGCGGGGGAACTCATCCATCAAGTCCGGGAAGAAATGGGTAAGAGAGTGGTAGGGCAGTCTGATTTGATTGACGGCCTGATCATGGGCCTCATCGCAGGCGGTCATGTACTGGTGGAAGGGGTTCCGGGTTTGGCAAAAACACTTGCTGTTCGTACCCTGGCGGATGTTACAGCGGCCCTCTTCAAACGGATTCAATTTACCCCCGATCTCCTCCCCGCGGACCTCACCGGCACGATGATCTATAGGCAGCAATCAGGTGATTTCGTATCAAGGAAAGGACCGATTTTCTGCAATGTGCTTCTCGCGGATGAGATAAACCGGGCTCCTGCCAAAGTGCAGTCGGCTCTTCTGGAAGCCATGGCCGAAGGTCAGGTTACCATAGGAGAACAAACCTATCCCTTACCCGTACCTTTCTTCGTGATGGCTACACAGAATCCCATCGAACAGGAGGGCACATACGACCTCCCGGAAGCTCAGCTCGATCGTTTCTTGGTTAAGGTAGATGTTAACTATCCGGATCCCACAGAAGAGCTTGCTATTCTTGAAAGAATGGTAGATAATCCTGATATTCCTCTGAGTTCCATCCTGGATAGGGAGCGTGTGCAATCGCTCAAAAATGCCACCGAAACGGTGAAAGCTGAAGAGGGCATCAGGCGGTATATCGTTTCTTTGGTTGCCGCTAGCCGCGTGAAGGACCGCAGGAGGCTTCCCTTCACCAGGTACATCGAATATGGCGCGTCTCCCCGGGCAACCCTAGCCATATACCGATGTGCCCGGGTTCGTGCCCTGTTTGAGGGGCGGAGCTTTGTTCTCCCTGAAGATGTTAAATATGTTGCCCCCATGGCGCTGAGACATAGGATTGTTCTCTCATATGAAGCCGAAGTCGAACAGATGGATGCGGATGCCGTCATCGCACAGCTTCTGCTAGCCGTTGCGGTACCCTAAGCACGGATGCGCAAAGACGACCTTCCCGGGCGGGTCCGACGCCTCCATGTGCGGTCCCGAAAACTTGTCGAAAGCCTGTTTGCGGGTAATTATCACTCGGTTTTCAAAGGGCCGGGTTTAGAATTCGATGAGGTGAGGGAATATGAATACGGTGACGATGTGCGTTTCATCGACTGGAATGTGTCGTCTCGCATGGCCGCCCCGTATTCAAAGATATTTAGGGAGGAGAGGGGACTCATCCTTTTCGTACTCATGGATGTTTCGGCCTCGCTTTCCATTGGGAGCAGGGGCATTGATAAAAGGGAGCTTGCAGGCAATCTCTTCGCCCTTCTGGCTCTAGCGGCCATTGCCAACAACGACAAGGTTGGCTGCCTGTTGTTTTCTGATCATATAGAACGCCTGGTGGTCCCCGAGAAAGGGCGGCGGCATGTACTCTGGCAGATTAGCGAGGTGTTGGGTTATCACTCCGATGGCCGAGGTTCCAATCTCGCCCTTGCACTGAAAACCACTTCACAGTCTTTGAAGAGAAAGAGCATTGTTGTCATACTTTCGGATTTTCAAACTGACGGATATCAATCGGAATTAGCCCTTTTGGCCCGGAAACACGATGTCATCGCTATTCGGCTCACAGACCCCCTAGATAAGGAATTTCTGAATGCCGGATTGGTGGAATTGGAAGACGCGGAAACCGGAGAAGGTTTTACCGCATATGCTCGCTCCACTGCCCTGAAAAGGGAATATAGGGAGTTCTGGGAAGACCACCGAAGGCAATGGTTGTCTGATTGTCGCATTGCCGGCGCGGATTCTCTGGAAGTTGGTACTGATGAGGAGCCCGCAGAGAGTTTGCTCGCGTTCTTCAAACGACGACGAGGCAAATAATGCTCCGGCAGCGGCTCATTGTTCTTTTCACCCTGCATTCTGTGGCTGTTTCGCTCGGCGCGCAGGCAGTTCTCAGAAGTCATCAGTTCACCCCGTCGACTTTTTTTGTAGGTGATGAGGTAACGCTTCTCATCGAATTCGATGTTTCCGAACCGATGGCCGTGGAAATACCTAGCTTCTTTCCCGAATCCGAATGGATCGAAATACGTAGCATTGATATACAGGAATGGGAAGGCACATTGGCTGTTCTCATCGCATTTTCGCCCTACGCCCCCGGAACTCGCACTCTACCGCCTATGGAGCTCGGGGCTCTGAAGCTCGTGGATATCAAGATACCGACATATTCCATACTTCAGAACACCCATGATGATGTGAGAACTCTCAGGGGTCAGATGATGCTGCCTGGAACCAAGTTGGCAGTAGCATTGATTCTCACTGTTTTGGCCATGGCTCCCTTTTTGGGCTATGGCTTGTTCCGCTTCGTCCTCAATCAGGTGAAACAGCTCCAGTTGCGTTTTCGATTCAACCAACCGGTGAGGAAGATGCATCGTCTTGTAAAAAAACTGCACACTCGGATTGGTGTGATTTCCGCGCCGCTCTGGTATTCCGAGCTTACTAAGGGAATACGAGACTACTTGAGCTCCCATATCCACCAGGATTGTCGTAGCGCAACAACCGTCGAGATCGCCTTAATGGAGGAATTTCAGAACGACGATTCCCTGCATCAGACACTCCTTATGGTACTTCAAGATGGCGACATGGTGAAATTCGCTGGTCGCCGTGCCAACGATCAGGTCATGGAGAATACTCTATTCAATGTAGAAAGGGTTATTCGAGGATGGGAGAAGTCCCATGCTTAGTTTTGACAGGCCTCTCTGGTTTGCTGCTTTTCTGGTGTTCCCTGTTCTCCTATGGGCGAGGTTTCTATGGCGCGGCAGAGACGGGCGAATAGTTTTTCCGTATCGAATTTGGGGTGGTGACGGTTTTCGGCCCCCCCCAACCTGGGTAAGAGCCGTAGTATTCTCCACCTCACTGGTTTACTGGTTGGGGGCCGCCACGCTGCTCATCGCACTTGCTGGGCCGGAAATGACTGAGAGAGAGGAAATTTACTTTTCGAGAGGCTTGGATATCATGATCGTTCTTGATCAGTCTCCCAGTATGGGCGCTCAGGATTTTCCTCCCGTGAATCGTTTCGATGCAGCAAAGCAAATGATACAACTGTTTGTTTCCGGTCGATCAGGAGACTCGATCGGTCTTGTTACATTTGGCAGTGACGCGGTGCTTCGATGTCCGCCTACAGCCGATTACACATGGCTTTCGGAGCGTATCGATGAACTTGAACTGCGCGCACTGGGTGATGATACAGCCATTGGGATGGGATTGGCTCTTGCCACCCTTCACCTACGCAATTCGACAGCCGTCGAGAAGATAATTCTTCTGCTCACCGATGGAGATGATAATGCCGGGGAAATTCGCCCTGATATGGCCGCCAAACTGGCTAGCGAGCAGCAGATCCGTGTTTATTCGATCGGTATCGGCAGTGAAGGCGCCGCTCCCATCGAACTTGTCGATCCGGAGACTGGAATGGTAACTCGTGGGGTAATAACGACTGACTTCAGTGAACATCAGCTTCGAGCGATTGCGGAATTAACTGGTGGGGGTTATTGGAGGGCGAATAGTCCAGGTACTCTGGAGACTGTCTTTCAGACTATTGATGCTCTCGAGACCGTAGAACGCCGGATAGCGGTAAGCGTGGTAAGCCGGCCTCTTCATCGACCACTCATTATCATTGGTGCCCTGATGATTATTCTCATCTACCTTATTCGAAAGTTCTTGCTGGAAGAAACCCTATGACATGGGCTTACCCGGCAACCTTCTGGGGTTTTCTCATTCTGCCCCTGATAGTTTTGGCCGCGTTATTGAGTGGGAGAAACTCCCGGCATGTCTTGAAAGCAATCGGGAAAGAGAGTGTCTCTTGGGAAGTGCGCTCATTCCTAAGAAGCCTTGCGATGTTGTTTTTTGCTGTATTGGCGACATTGGCCGCGGCCGAACCCCGAAGCGGTCGAAAACTCAAATCCGACGAACGCTCAGGTCTTGATGTCGCCGTTGCCTTCGATGTTTCTCGCAGTATGCTTGCTGAGGATCTTATTCCCAATCGATTACAGCGCTCGGTGATGGCACTCGAGCAAATAACCCGTGCATTGGAAGGCTCACGTTTTTCTCTGACGCCATTCAGAGGCGACGCTAATCTCCTCGTTCCCATGACCGAAGATAGAGTGATACTGAATGTAATAATACCCAGTCTGGGCCCGGGATTATCCACTGCCCCTGGAACAAATGTGGAAGCAGCCCTGAGAGTCGCCTGGAAGTCCTTCCCAAGAAGTGAAAGCCGCAACCGTGTGTTATTGCTCATTTCCGATGGAGAGACGCTCAAGGGCCGAGTAGAACGAATTTCCAGGGAGTTGGCCGAGGTGGGTATACCGGTTTTTGTCATGGCTGTCGGAACGGTGGAGGGTAGCGTCATACCAACGGATAATGGTGGTTTTGTTAGGGATCCTAATGGGAGAGCGGTTGTGAGCCGCGCCGATGTTGCAATACTTCGGCGCCTTGCCGAGGAGACCGGCGGCTCGTTTCACATGCTCTCCCATCCCACCGCGTCATCCAGTCTCATCGCTTCGATTAATGAGCTTCGATGGATTTCCGAGAATCAGGGCATTCATTTCGCGGGTGCGAGCAGTTATCGTACTTTTCTGCTTCCTGCGCTGTTGTTGGTGTTCTTTTATCTGATTGTTAGGATTGTGCCGTGGCGAAAACGTTGAAATTCCTCCAGATTTCTCTTACGATGGCTCTGCTTGTTATCACTTCCTCGTGCCGTGATGCCATGCCCTCGGCTCATGTGCTATCTGGAAACATGTCGTTCACGCGTGGTCTTTACCAGAAGGCTATTCTTCAATACCTGGAAGCCGAAGATGATATGAGCTTCGGCAAAGATGTCGTCTATTATAATCTCGCCAATGTCTATTACTCCCTTGGAGAAGGTGATGCTGCTTTGCAAACTTGGTCAATGGCGGAGGAGAATACTGACAATGTGGATATATTATTTCGTATCGCATTCAATCGAGGCGTACTCTACTACAACTGGGGACGTTATGATGAGGCTTACAGGTCTTTTAGAAGAGCATTGAAACTCAATCCAGCCGATATTGATTCAAAAATCAATCTTGAGGGCTCCCTATCGAGAATTCGGACAAACGTACCACAAAATTCAACAGGAGTGGTGGATGAAGAGGATAGGAGTAGCCAATATCTTCTCGATTATGTTCAACGAAAGGAGGCGGATTCGTGGTCGGGAAAGGCTGCCGCATACGAAGAAGAAGAGGACTGGTAAGCGTTCTTCTGTTTCTGAGTATCGTCTCCGCGTATGCATCGGAGAATGCCACCATCGAAATCGAACCTACGCGAGTTCCCATCGGTGAGCGGTTCACAGTGCGGATACGAACCAACATTCCCTGGAAAGAAGAGGTGCTTATAACTCGCCCCGAGCTTATTGGACCCATGCGGTGGTGGGCCTATCCCTATGCCCGGCCCTGGAGCATAGAAAATGACGATGGCGAGCTTGTGAGGATGGTGGAGGTGTTGGGTGCGGTTAGGGTGGATGGCGTTGGTTTTCATCGTCTAGGACCGTTTCGGATAGGCGTTGGTGATCGTGAGGCGATTACCGAGACGCGGGAAATCATTGGCTTAAAGGCCGATGAAGCCAGTTTCCTCTACCCCGTTCTTGCTGGTTGGAGGGAAATACCACAAAAAGCCTGGCAGGGGCAGGCCGTTCCCATTGTACTAGAGGCTCGCAACTTAACCTCACTCTCACTGGCGGATTCGGTTGTTCTTTCCACTGCCCCCGACGGATTGCTGGAAGACGCACCCAGTCTCGGCAACATTCAAACCCGTCCTCATGGCCATGATATTCTCTATGATGTTCCCATTGCGTCCTGGATATGGACAATTGACGCCCCCGGCCGACACCGTTTTCCCGATGTGAGGGTTTCTGTGGCGGGCTTGAATCGAACGTCTCCGTCTTTCCAGCTTGAAGTCTTACCACTCCCCGAACCTGTGCAGACTTCGACGGCTGTAGGCTATTATTCCCTCACTACCGAATGGGACGAAGGCCCCTATAGAGTGGGTGATGCTGTCTCAGTCAGAATCAGGGTGGAAGGCGAGGGGAATTTGAATGTTCTCAAGCTTCCGGTTCCTCACCTTGAGGGAAGCAGTGTTATGAGCCAAGCATCCACTTCGTCCTATGTCCCTTCTTCCGGGGGATTTCATGGCTGGCGTGAAGACCGGTATGATTTTCAGCTAGAGCGGGCCGGCAATCTTCAACTATCCATACCAGCTTGGAATTGGCTTGAGCCGGGCGCTGGTGGTCGAATCCGTGTGAGACGAGAAGAATCCGTCGTATTAGCAGCCCAGGAATCGCTCAATGTTGTAAGGAAGAGTCATGCCGATTTTCTTCTTGGCAGCGATATTTTCCGTTATCCTACGGCTGCTTTTCACTGGCATAATCCATATTGGCTGTTGTTGGCACTGCCGGGTTTGATCACACTTCTGATATTGTTTTGCTTATACAGACCGCGGAAGCGCATGATGCTGGCCTCATTGATATTTCCCCTGCTTCTGTCATTCTCCGAAGCGTCCACGAGAGAATTGGAGAGCGTTGATCAAGCGGTGAAACTCGCCGGCAAAGGAGATTGGAACGGCGCACGCATACAATATCAGGATCTTCTTACAGATATTGGCGAGTTCCCAGGCCTGCTTCACGATCTTGCGATAACTGAAATGGAGGCAGGACGCGCGGACACAGCTGTCGCGCTCATTCGCCGCGCCTTATATCTGAGGCCGGGTTCACGGAGAATCTCGGCAACCAGAGAGTATATCGAGGAGCGATTCGGCCTAACAGATTATGTACCAGTTCCCCTTCGGCTGCCCGTATCCCTCGTATTCGCCCTTTGGCTAGTGGCAATCAATCTTTTCTTCCTGTCACTGGCGCTTCTTCTGTTTCACCGGGATTCGAGAGAGGTGATAATATGTGTTTCAGCCCTGTTCATATTGGTTGCTTCGAGTTTCTTTGTTGGCTATAGTGAGAGAGCATGGCGTCATGCGACAGCGGTTGTTCGTGCCGATTCTCGCCCCTTACGAAAGATTCCTGGTCCGCTTGCCACCAATTGGATACAGCTGCCTGCGGGTTCGGCGCTGTCCATAACGGCTAGGAAGGGAGAAGACTATCTTGTCCGTACGGGATATGGCCTGGAGGGATGGCTTCCTCAGAGTTCATTGATTCTTGTTATGGAGCCTGTGAATGGATTTTGATAGAATTCTCGATCAGTGGTCGAGGCGCCAAGTTCGGGGGAGACGCTCGAAAATCAGGACTGGGGAATCCCAAGATCAATCGGATGGAGAAGATGATAATTGGTTGGAAAGATATCCCCCCGGTGCTGGCAGCATATCAGCCAAGGACATTGAGCATCCCAAGCCGCAAAGTGGGGCGGGGCGGTCGATTTGGCGCAAGCGTCCCCATCAAGATACCCTCGATCTTCACGGTTTACGAGGTATGGAAGTGAGGGCGGAACTTTCAAGATTCGTCGGGTCTATGATACGAAAGGGTTTGCGCAAAGGTTTAGTGATTCACGGAAAAGGTAATCATTCTCCCGATGGATCGGTGCTTGCCCCCATCGTAAGAGAGTATCTTGAGAAGTCGAAGGAAATCGGTGAATTCGGGCATGCGGCCGGTAAAGATGGCGGATCGGGAGCCACATGGTTTGCATTGCGTTAGCGTTCCCGATAGATAATACGGCCCCGGGTTAAATCGTAGGGGGAGAGAGCAACACGCACACGATCGCCCGGGACAATGCGGATATAGTGCTTCCGCATCTTTCCAGATAGGTGAGCAAGGATGAGATGGCCCGCTTTTAACTCAACCCGAAACATGGTATTGGGCAAGGATTCTTTCACTACACCCTCTACCTCAATGGCCTCTTCCTTCAAAAAGAATCTCCTTGTATTTTCTAATACTGATAGCATGCTATTTCACGGGGCCATACCTCGTCAAGACAACCCGATCCCATCTAGGCCATCTTGGGAGTTCTTGACAAATCCCATGCTATAGTTCAAATTAGCCAGGTTTCTCTTATGGAGTTGATATGGCTGAAGAGTTTAAAAACCAAATAAGAGTGAAACTGCAGGAACTCAAGGCAGAAGTGCTCAGTGCCCTCGTTGCTGAAAACAATGATTTCCGTGTAGCGGTTGAGGATTCAGGCGTGAAAGACCTGGCGGATATCGCATCGAATGATATTGATGCTAGAACGTTGGATGCTATGGGTGCAAAAGACAAGCTTCGCCTAGAAAAGATAGAATCGGCCTTGGCCCGATTGGAAAGCGGCCGATTCGGCCTCTGTATCGGATGTGGAAAGAGAATCAGCAGGGCACGTCTGGAAGCCATACCGTATGCGGTCATGTGTATTCAATGCCAGTCATCATCTGAACGTCGTAGGAATCACTGACAACTCCGATTCATTCCATAGCCTGTTTTTCCCGATAATGAAAGTGGGGGAGAAGCGCTATGGCAATCAGTGCTGTTGCTGGTAATTACGTCAGTATACCCGTGCTGCGCATCGCACAGTTTTCATATTCTGGGTCTAGAATGAGTGTGCCTATGCGTCCCTCACAGTCTATTTTCGCCCACTATCGACATGTTTTCGGTACACCGGCAGCTCTTGGAGAGAAAACAGTGCCATTATCCCGCGTGAGGCTACTCAATCGTCTCATAGACATTCTGCGGAAGAAGAAGAACACCACTGGCATTAAAATGGACATTTCGCTTACGAATACAGCGCGGGCCGATTCACTCATCCAGCAATATGCCTCAGAATTGCATCAAGCAATGAATTCTGCGCCCCTGGCATTCAATGCTCTTGGAACGAACAGCATCACAGGCATGCTGTTCAATACTTCTGTCTGATAGCATGTGTCAACACCGATGATAAATTTCCTAAAAACACCGAAGTAAGATTTCCGGTTTTGAGCCAATAAGAACGGGCAAGCATCCGAAAGATGAAGTAACCACACATTCATCAGAAGGACACCGCCCGTGAAATTCGGTAGTCGATAACGTATAAAATCTTGTGCACTTTCAGATTCTCTTGCAAAAAAGGGGTCTCTCTTGGTTGGATGGAATTATAACAACACCCATAAGGAGACCCCAATGACTCAGGACAAAAAGCCCTCATCGAAGACAATCATAAACATCAACGAAGACCTCGTACAGTCCAGGTATCGGAAATGGTCCGGGATACCGTAGAAGAAACGCTGAATGCCATGCTGGAAGCTGAGGCCGAACGCCTTGTCGGTACACAGCGATATGAAAGAACTGGAGCCAGAGTAGACACCCGTGCCGGCTACTATCAGAGAGGGCTTGAGTGCAAAGCTGGAAAAGCTAACCTCAACGTTCCTCGCTTGAGGAAAATGACGTTCGAGTCGGCCATCATCGAACGATACCGTCGAAGAGAATCATCGGTAGAGGAAGCACTCATCGAAATGTATCTGGCCGGTGTTTCGGTGCGTCGTGTCGAAGACATTACCGAGGCACTTTGGGGAACCAGGGTATCCTCGGGAACAGTCAGCAATCTGAACAAGAAGATCTACACCAAAATTGACGCTTGGCGGAACCGCCCCATCAAGGAACGCTACCCCTACGTCTATCTGGATGGCACCATACTCAAGAGAGCATGGGCCGGTGAAGTGAGGAATGTATCGGTTCTGGTGGCCATAGGCGTCTCTGAGAGCGGCTACAGAGAGGTTCTTGGTGTTTCTGGAAGGGGCGAAAGAGGACAAGGAAGGCTGGAACTCTTTCCTGACTCATCTGAAAAGCCGTGGCCTGAATGATGTTGAGCTGTTTATCACCGACAAGTGCATGGGACTCGTCGATTCTATCGAAGAGCATTTCCCAATTGCATCCTGGCAGCGTTGTATCGTCCATTTCTACCGCAACGTCTTCTCGGTCGTTCCCCGTAATCGCATGAGAGAAGTCGCGGCAATGCTCAAAGCCATCCATGCCCAGGAAGACCTTCTTGAAGCTAGGGTCAAAGCAGTAGCGGTCGCCGAGAAACTCCTCAAAATGAAGCTTGGGAAAGCGGCGAAAAAGGTAGCCGAGTCCATCGATGAGACCCTCAGCTATATGAAATATCCAAGAGAACACTGGCTGAGAATCCGGACGAATAATCCCCTCGAGAGAATCATGAGAGAGATCAAACGTCGTACACGTGTCGTCGGCACTTCCCCGGATGGGGATTCGGCGGTAATGCTCGCGGCAGCCAGGCTTCGTTACATCATGGGCACCAAGTGGAGTACCCGGAAGTATCTGAATATGGATCTGCTCAAGGAGGTGAATCTAGACGCTAGTTGAAGGAACCATGAGAGGCTCCTTTTTGAAAGTGCGCAAAATTCTTGACACTACCGAACGTAGCCATTCTGGTAAACACTATGCTGAGCCCAAAAAACTGAACAGCTTCATTGGAATTTTAAGGTGGAATCTCATGCTTCATGATACGATGAAGAAGGAGATTTCAATTGAGAGAACGAAGACGATTTGACGATGCGTTCAAGGCCAAGGTGGCCTTGGAAGCTCTCAAGGAAGAGAAGACTCTTCAGGAGCTTGCCAAGGAGTATGAAGTTCATCCGAATCAGATCAGCGCCTGGAAGAAGCAATTACAAGGAGGTTAAACAGGCGGCAGCCTGACGGCTAAGGAGTTCCACCTTAGGAATTCAGAATCGCTGTTTGACAAATGGGCGCAGCATACACTGCTATGGAAAAACTCCCATGCAGACATTTCTGGATTCGGTTCATATGGCAAAAGAAAAAATGATCGGATTTGATCAGACAGAAAAATTGTGAATTGGAATGGAGTGTCAGATCAAATACTGGCTATTACAAGTAATACTCCTTCGGGTATTTCTGCTATGCGCTGGTTGAACCCAGCGGATGGAGTCGTATCGAAAGTGAATGAGTTACCGGCAAATACTCACCAGGGTGATCTCAACTTGCTTCGTTCTGATGTAACAGTTGAAGTTGGCGACTCAATCTCATTGAAGAATAATCAAACTCGAGTCGGTTACGTTATTGCCGAAATGTCGAATACCACCAGTTTGGCTCGTTTAGATTCCCTCAGTGACGCTATTATTGAAGTGCGAGAAGTATGACCGTACTGATCCTTAACTGCGGGTTTTTTCGTTTGACTATGTAGATTTCCATCACTTTTTCAGGGGCCCTACCGAAAAGGATTGAAAAAGCGCCCGCGATTGATGAAAATGGCAACGTATATCGCCGCAGTGGTCATCCCAAAACAAATGACCAGTGCCACAACGTCAATGCGTTGGAATTTTCGTCGGCTGTACCAGGTTCTTGTCTTATGTTTTGAGAAACCCCTCAAATGCATGGCATTCGTTATTGTGTCTATGCGCTCGAGGGATGAGAATATCAATGGTATCATAGTGGCCACGGCATTCTTGAATCGATGCCAGAATGATGTTTTTCTGGAGATATCCAAACCCCTTGCCTGCTGGGCCTTGGATATCTCAATGTATTCGTTCTGAATGCCTGGGAAATGCCGCAGGGTGAGGGATACGGCATAAGTAATTTTGTAGGGAACAAAAATCGCATTCAAGCTCGAAGCGAATTCACTGGGATGAGTCGTGAGGAGGAAGAGTATCCCTAGAGGAATAACGGAACTGTATTTGAATAGTTTGGATATTTGATAAAATGCCTGCTCATATGTTACGTTATACTTGCCGGCGATTGGAAACCATAGAGTGTAGGAGTCATAAATTTCCGGCCCGAAATTCGGTGCGAACATATATGATAGAATCAGGTTGAGAAGCAAGAAAACACCGACATAGATGAAGATGTATTTTAGGTCTTTTATCCTGATTCCGGCGACTCTGAGGAGAACGAATGAAAACACCAGGATGGCAAAGAAAACCCTGATGTCGTATACGTACATCACAATGGCCGTTAAGGCCAAGAAGCATATGAGCTTGGTTACGCCAGACAACCGATGAATAACAGTATCTTCGAAACTATAATTGAATAGTTTCACTTTCCCCCCTGGACTCGAAATCAATGAATTTGTCTACCAGAGATTTGGGATCTTCTATTTCCAATTCTTTGGCCATGTGAAACAATGAGGTTTCTTTCAGACTCGCCTTTGAGATGATGTCTGGATTAGTCAATACTTCACTGGAATCGGTATCGATAATAATCCTGCCCTCACATACAACAATCGATCTATGGGTATATTCGAGCATCAAATGCATATCGTGGGTAATCATCAGCACGGTGACTCCCAGTTTGTTAAGCTTATCAAGGAATTGCATGATATCGGTGTAATGATGATAGTCCTGTCCAGCTGTCGGTTCGTCCAGAATCAGTATTTGCGGGTTGAGGGCAAGAATGGAAGCAATTGTGACTCTTTTTTTCTGACCATAGCTTAACGCCGAGATGGGCCATGTTTTGAATCGTGTCAGGCCGCATATGTCCAGCACCGTATCAACCCGTTCATCAATTTCGGTTTTCGGCAACTTCCTATAGCGCAATCCCGAACTTATCTCGTCGTAGATTAGGGTTTGAGTAATCATTTGATTGGGATTCTGCATTACATAGCCCACAAAAGAGGCTCGTTTGGCTATGTCCTGATTGACAGCATCCTTACCATTGAGAAATATCGTCTCCGGGGGGTGTTTCTCGAATCTGCAAATCAGTTTCGCGATCGTCGACTTGCCGGCACCGTTAGTGCCTACTATGGAAATCATCTCACCGGCCCTGATGGATATGTTGATATTCGTGAGAACCGGCTTGTCCTTATAATACTCAAAATTCAGGTTTCTTATCGTCAGTATCTCTTCACCTGTTTCCGTATGCTTCTTCGTGTGAGTCTTCTCATACCAGTTCAGAAATTGTGTTTTTACGCCGGCGAAATTCATCGTGGAGATATAGCCGGGAAGTAGCTTGCTGTTCACATCAACCCCCGCATATTTCAATGCGGTGATATACAGGGGCTCCCTCAAACCGTGTTCGAGCAGATATTGTGATGAAATCATATCGTGGGCGTTCAAATCAGCGACGATAGAGCCATTGTCTATCAAAATAATCCTGTCCACCTCGCGATGAAGAACATCCTCGATTCGATGTTCGATGATAATGGTGGTTTTCTGCTTTTTCTTATTGTCACGATGCCTGGAGGTAACTGATTTCGTAGCATCAACGACATTGTTCTCTTTGTGAATCCTGTCGATTAATTCAATGGCATATTTCCCGGTTTCAGGATCAAGATTGGCCAATGGTTCATCGAAAAGAAGAATGTCAACATCATCGACGAGAATACCCGCTATTGATGTGCGCTGTTTCTGTCCACCGGATAACTCCTGCGGTGATTGGCGGAGCAGTGCATTGACACCAACCACTTTCGAAACAAAGCCTACTTGAGAAATCATTTCGGCCTGAGCTATACAATCGTTTTCCAAAGCGAAGGCGATGTCTTCCGCCACTGACAAACCGACGAACTGGGCGTCGGTATCCTGCATTACCGTGCCAATGGACTTCGATAGCTCGAATATGCTGGACTTACTGCATACATTGCCGTTAATCGTTAAGGAACCCTCAATCTCCCCCTGATAGGAAAAAGGAACGAGCCCATTAAGGCAATGCCCAATGGTGCTCTTCCCACTCCCACTAGGGCCAACGATTAGGATTTTTTCGCCTTCAAAAATTCGCAGGCTTATGTTCCTAAGCGTTGGCTTGGATTGAGCGAAATACTTGAACGAAAAGTTGTCAAAAAAAATAACAGGATTTCGTTCGTCAGAAATCAATAAACTATTCCAGGCTACCTTTTTTGGCGACGGTTTTCGACCAGGCGAAAATCAGCAGAGTGCCAAGTATGCCGCAGCTGATGATATTGAGCAATGCCGCTATCGCACCTTGCGTGAACACCAAGTTTCTGGGTTCGGCATAAATAAGGATGTCCAGCAAAGGCGCCACCACCAACCACGCTAGCAGGTTGCCGATGATTTGGATTACATTCCAGGTTATTATTCCTTTGAGTCGGAAATCACCTACTTCCGCCCCCGTCCGTTTATAGGCCAACCCGAAGATAAAACCACTCACAGCGCTGGCGATTACCCAGCTCCACCAGGGAGACCCATATTGAATGGCATCGCTGAGAGCATGACCGATAAACTGTACCAGCGCACCGACGATCGGTCCAAATATCACAGCCATCAATGAACCCAATGCGTAGGCGGTCTGAAACTGTGTCTCAGGAATCCATGACGGTATTTTTACGAACATGAACAACACCATGAACAACGCGGCCCCAATACCCGTCGCCACAATTCTTTTTGTACCAAATCTAAACATTTCCTACCTCCAGTAGAATCGCACTATATTCTTTCCAGACTTATCGTCCAGTCAATGCCCGATGAGACTTTGTGTTTTTTCACAAAACTTTCCAAGTTTCTTCCAATGGCCAAGTAGCCGATTTCGTTATTGTACAGAATGTCTTCACCTTCGTCGACACTGCCGAAGGATTTTCCATAGAGAACTCGGTTTTTGTATTTGACAGTGCCCTTGTGCATGATAAGCACATCCACCATAGTTCCAAATCCAATACCCATGTCTTCCAAAGCATCGATGGGGATGTTCGTCCACAACATTCCGAAATGCGGATCTTGTATGTCGATCATGCCATCGACTCGCTTCCCGGTAACAACGGCATTCGCTGTGGGATGACATATCACACTGTCCAGGTTTAACGCGGGGCCTACGCCTTGGATGTCAATCACCCCGCTTGCCAGTCGCGCCCCCGTGTAGGCATAGACGTCTCTCCCATGAAAAACATGGGATTTCTCGCTTCCTTTCAGGCGGTTTACCGATTCATCGATTTCCCTCAATGCCGTGATTCCTACATGCTTGTTGATGTGGGTTAGGGTTCCATTATCCGGGGTGACGATGTAATGGCCGGCAGCGCTCAATGCGACAACACTTTTTCGATTCGTGCCCACCCCCGGATCCACTACCGATACAAATACACAGCCGGCGGGGAACATGGGAGCAGTCTGAAATAATGAATACGAGGCGTTCCAGGTATTGAACTTCTCAATGTTGTGCGTGATATCGAACATTTTGAGATCCAGGTCAATCGCCAAAGCCACACCGTACATCTGAGCCACCGTACCCTCGAGAACACCGAAATCACTTTGGAAAACCAGCACTTTATTTGTTTTCACCAGATACCTCAATCATTTTCGAATGTCAGATGCCCGGCTTACAGCATGGCACTTTTTTCGAATCGAATCAGCCATTCGCTGCCGGCGCCAACATTGTGGGCCTTGGCGAAGTTGCCCTGGTTGATGGCAATTCCCACATTCAGAAGGGAGTTGATATAGATGAGAGTTTCGCCGATATTGACATCGCTGAACGACCTCCCAAATTTCAAATTGTTCCCATAGACAATTCTTCCGTGATGGGTTATTTGAACACTGGAGTATTTACCATAGGGCACACCGAGGCTGAGAAAAAGATCTCGCGGGCAATTTGTCCAGAGACTCCCGTAGCGGGCATCGAGAATATCAATCGACGCTTCAATAACACCATCGTGCATTGATGCCGTTGCGGATGGATGGATGACAATCTCGTCAGCCGGCAGTCTTTTGCCTATATCTGCCAGGTTAATCACTCCGGCGGCCAGCCGAGCCCCGGTGTAGGCATAAACATCTCGTCCGTGAAACGTATACGAATCTTGGGAATCTTTGAGACGGTTTCGCGCCTCTTCAATTTCGTATCGCTCTACTATGCCGATTGTCCTTCCGACATGGGTCAAGGTTCCGTTATCCGGCGTAACAATGTAATGACCCGATTCGGTAAGCACCACGACACTCTTACGCTCAGTCCCCACTCCAGGATCGACAACCGATACAAAAACCGTTCCAGGCGCCCAATAAGTGATGGTTTGAATCAAGCGATAGGAGGCCTGCCAAATATCGAACTGCGGTATGTCGTGTGTGAGATTGTATAGCTTGAGGCTTGGAGAAACAGCATTGGCAACACCATACATCGCCGCTACCGCGCCATCTACCAAACCGAAGTCACTTTGAAAAACTATCGTGCCATTGGTTTTCACATAAATCCCCTATATGTCGTAAGAAGTGTGTCCTGAGATTGATTTTCTGACAAGCGGGAAAATGCATTATGACAGCCTAGAGTGATCCTCTCAGCATGCAACGCCTATCATTTGAACTGATATCGCTCAATGGTTAGAATACCCCTGAATCCTCAATCTTGGAGCGCATCGTCATGCAGTCACTGGAGCATATCAAAGGAACCGTTGGATTCATCGGCGGCCGATTTCTTCCCTTTCACCGAGGACATATCTTCGCCATCATCGAAGCGAGCAACCATGTTGAAAACCTCTATGTCGTGGTGAATGCCAGCGAGGAGCAGGATAGGAAGGTTTGTCTCGCCGATGGAGTGCGACCCATGCCTGCTGAAGTAAGACTTAGCTGGATTGGTGAATGCCTTAGCCAATTGGAGAATATCCGCATACTCCATATCAGTGTTGAAAACTGGGGCGAATCCGAGAATTGGCACGAGGGAACCCGTGTCGTCAAGAATGCCATCGGCAGACCCATCACCCATGTTTTCAGTTCGGGGCATGAATACGACGAACTCTTCGATAAGTACTACCCTGAGGCCGAACATGTCGTCATCGACGTCAGAAGAGATGCCGTAGTCGCCCAATCCGCCTCGGAGATACGCCGTCATCTCTATGACTATTGGAATCTGCTGCCCAACACCGTCCAGACTTATTTCGTTAAAAGAATTGCCCTGTTGGGCACTGAAAGTGTCGGCAAAACCACCCTCACCGAGAAACTCAGCAAATACTACAACACCCCCTACGCTCGCGAGGTCGGCCGAGACTATTCCTATCGCTATTCCAACCAGCTCACCATCGGTCATTTCGATCAGATTGCCATGGAGCATTTTCTCCTTACCGAGAAACTCGCCCCGCATTGCAACCGTCTACTACTCATCGACAGCGAAGCCATCCTTACCCAGTACTATCTGGAAATGTACTTCGATGTGCATAGCAGTCTTATCGATGAAATCATCAAGCGCCAGAAATTCGATTTATGTCTCTTTCTTGAACCCGATCTCGAATGGGTGTCTGATGGCATTCGCTTTGCTGGTGGCGAGGAAGAGCGAAAGAGGAACAACAAACGCCTTAAGGAAATGCTTGCTGAATATGGGGTTTCCTACCACACCATTGACGGTGATTACAACAAGCGATTCGTCGAGGCGAGCAATGCTATTGACAGCCTTTTTAAGACGAGCCGACCCTAGCCTCCCGCACTAAACCGCGGCTCAGGGTGCCGAATTTCTAAGACCATGGACTCAGTCAGGGTAGGCGAGATGTATTCTTAAGGGGATTGGAGGCTGTGCTCGCCGCCTGTTTGCCCTCAAGAAGGATAGCCGGCTAGAGGGTATCTCCCACCCATTCCCGAATGCCTTACGAGGCTGTATCTCTGATAAGCACCCTGGAATTCCTCACCTCATCATATTTCTCCCGGCGCTTTGCAGGCAGATCATTCACGCTCCCTTCCTTAAAACCCTGGGCGAGAAACCAGTCGGTGGCCTGGGTGCTCAGGGCGAATACCCGACGGCAGCCCTCATCCCGGGCCTTCTCGAGTAGGCAGGCCACAAGCTTCATTCCGATGCCGAGTTGTGCAAAACGAGGGTCGACGGCGACACCGGCTATTTCCGCGTATTCACCATCATGGCGATGGAGGGCCGCGCAGCCGTGAGCAACACCATCCATGTCATACACCCAGTAGTCTTGCATACGGTACAGGAGATTTTCCTGGCTGCGAGGCACAAGCATCCCCTCGATAACCAGCGGTCGCATGATTTCCAACACACTAGGGACATCGGCGCGTTCCATGGGTCTGAGGTATTCGTAGGCATCGGCATACACCATGGTGCCGACTCCCAGATTGGAAAAACACTCGTGAAGTAGGACCCCTCCCTGACGGCCATCGAGAATATGGGCTCGGTTAATTCCCCCACGGCATGCTTTGGCGGCTGTCTCGAGTGCCTTGCGTGTGGGGATGTCCGGGTTGGCGGCGAGAAACACGCTCAAGGCCTCGGGGGACATACCGAGTAGTCGGCCATCATCCAGCCCGCTGACTCCTTCGCTGAGTTCCCAGTCTGCCGCTTGCAACACGGGATGCGGAGTCAGAAAAAACAGTTTCTGGGCGTGTAGGCCCCTGGCGACGGTGCCTGCCAGTTCGTCGGAACAGAGATTGAGCGGATCGCCGTTTTCGTTATGCCCAACACAGGGAAAAATGGGAACATGTCCATCTTCCAGCGATCTTGAAACCGCTTCTACATTGATGCGGTCGACGCTGCCCGCACGGCCGTAATCAACACCGTCGACTACTCCCTTCGAGCGAGCTCTTGCCCAGTTTCCAATGACGGCGGTAATACCATGGCCGGACAGGGCACTCATTATCCCGTGAGCGATATCAAAGGCCGCCATTTTCACAAAGCTAATGGATTCGGCATCACAGATTCTCATGCCGTCGACAAAGCGTGTTTCGAGACCGAATTGGTTGAGAACTTCGTCGATTCTCTTACGGGCTCCCGGCACGATAATGGTTCGAATACCGGTTTTCTGCAGCAGGGCGATATCCCGTGCGTGCTGTGGGAAGTCTGAGTGGTCAATGATGTCGTTGTCAATCTTGATAACAAAGGTGGAGTTCTTGAAACGTTCAGTGTAGGTAAATACCTCTCTGATGAGTTCGACCCGTTCGCGTATATCGGAGACGTTCATGCATCGAGCCTAGGCCATGGGCTACCGAAGGGTCAACAACGAATTTAGGCCACAGAGCTTCGTCGGTGTTTGATTGATTGGTAGACATAAAGCAGCGCGTATATCAGGGCTAGCACGGCCCCCACTACGATAGTGGGTCCTCTTCCTTCAATCCAGGGAGAACCCGCGAAGAACGGATTCACGACTTTGGATGCAAGCCATCCGGGCATGAGAAGGCCGAAGATCACAACGCTCAGCACGATGGACTCCCACCATTGGAGTTTCAGTCGCATCCAGTTCAGGGTGAGTGACGCGAAGGCAAACATGGCGAGTGTGGCCGTCAAGAATACCCATACGGCATACCAGGGGCGAATCACTTGATGGAGAAGGAGATCGGGATTGAACATGAAGACGAAGGGGAGTATGGCGGTTCGAATGTCGTAACTGAATCCTTGAACGCCGGTTTTAATGGGATTTGACTTGGCAATCGCGGCGGCGGCGAACGCGGCGAGTCCTACAGGGGGGGTATCGTCCGCCAGTATACCAAAGAAGAAAACGAAGAGATGGGCGGCGATGAGAGGAAATACAATGTTATTCGCCGCTCCGAGCTTAACAATGACCGGTGCCGTGAGGGCGGCCATCACGATGTATGTGGCCGTGGTGGGCAGTCCCATTCCCAATAGCAGACTGGCAATGGCCGTGAAAACCAGGATGAGAAAGAAATTACCACGGGCGAGGGTATCAATGGCTTCTGTGATGATGCCGCCCAATCCAAAGGTCACCACACCAACGATGATGCCCGCGGCGGCGACGGCGACGCCGATACCCATCATGTTTTTCCCGCCGGCCACCAAGGCATCCCATATCTGCCTCAATGCCTTCCTCAGGGCGCCTTTCCATCCCGCTTTGATGCCATCCTCGCTCCGAAAGGCCTCCCAAAGATTTTCAAGCGGAATGAGTATGGCTAAAACGACGATGGCCCAGAAGGCGGCCTTATTCGGTGTGGATCGAAAGACAACCAGTTGAATAATTAGGAAGATGAGCGGTATGAGAAAATGGATGCCTTTTAGGAATGTGGGGAGAAAGCGGGGAAGGCTGTCTTTCGGCAATCCGCGTATTGAGAGTTTCACTGCCTCGATGTGGACGATATAGAAAAGTGCCAAGTAGCTGATGATGGCGGGAATGAAGGCCGCACGGATTACTTCGATGTAAGTTACGCCTACGGTTTCGGCAATGATGAAGGCCGCGGCCCCCATGATGGGGGGCATGAGCTGACCATTGGTGGATACGGCCACTTCAACGGCGCCTGCCTTGTAATCGGGATAGCCCACCTTTTTCATGAGTGGAATGGTGAAGGTTCCGGTAGTCACCGTGTTCGCAATGCTGGAACCGGAAACCATACCAGTGAGTCCGCTTGCCAGAACGGCTGCTTTTGCCGGACCCCCCTTGAAACGGCCTAAGAGGCTGAATGCTAAATCGACGAAGTACTGACCGGCTCCCGCCTTGTCGAGCAGGGCCCCAAAAAGCACAAAGAGATAGACGATGTTTGCCGACACGTACAGCGGAATGCCGTAAATGCCTTGGGTTGTCATGGTCATCTTGCTGATGTACTTGGTAAGCGTCACATTCTTGAAACTAAATGCCAGAGGCATCCAGCCGGCTACGAAACTGTAGATAATCATGAGCAGGGCGACAACGGCTAGGGCTGGACCCAGCGAGCGGCGGGCCGCTTCGAGTAACAAGATGGTGAGAAGAACGCCGAATACGATATCTCTGAGAATAGGCCTTCCCTGTCGCGTTTCGATGCCCTGGTAGGCGGGGTTGATGTTCATCATAATGAGCTCGAAGGCGATGTAGAAAGCCGCTGCCGCGGCTACGATGGCCGTAATGTAATCGAGGGCCGTAATGCGATCCTGAGCGCTCAAATACCCCCCGAGCCGCCCCGAAAGCCGTTTTTTGAATGTTGGATGAGTAAGGAACACCAGAAAGATAGCGAAGGTGAGGTGAATCGACCGAATGATGGTGCTGTTCAGTAGTATTGCTGATGGAAGCAGGAGCTGAAAAATCGACCACAGGGCCGCCAAAGCGGGGATGAGCCAATTTCCCGCCCCCTTGTCTAAGTGACGACTACCACCTTCGGCTTCTTCGGCGATTCTCTTTGCTTCGAGTGAATCGCCATCTTGTACAACATGTTCCAATTCAACCACCTTCCCCGATGCGAGTAGAGGCGAACCAGCCCTTGAGATGGAACCCATTCAAGGACTGGTTCATTCATATGCTACTGTATGAGGCCCATTTCCTTGAAGTATTTCTCGGCACCAGGATGCAGAGGAGCGGAAAGGCCCTCGAGCATGTTCTGGGCCGTGAGTACAGAATAAGCCGGGTGCAGTGATTCTGGTTCATTCATATGCTACTGTATGAGGCCCATTTCCTTGAAGTATTTCTCGGCACAGGATGCAGAGGAGCGGAAAGGCCCCGAGCATGTTCTGGGCCGTGAGTACAGAATAAGCCGGGTGCAGTGATTCTGGTTCATTCATATGCTACTGTATGAGCCCCATTTCCTTGAAGTATTTCTCGGCACCAGGATGCAGAGGAGCGGAAAGGCCCTCGAGCATGTTCTGGGCCGTGAGTACAGAATAAGCCGGGTGCAGTGATTTGAATTCATCGAGGTTGTCAAATACTTCCTTTACGATGGCATACACTACATCTTCACTCACATCAGCCGAGGTGCAAAAGGTTGCCTTCACACCGAATGTAGAAACATCGGATGTGTTCGATGCGCCGGGGTAGTTGTCCATTACCGGAATCACCGACTTCGCGTAGAAGGGGTTTTGCGCGACAAGGTCGTCAACAGCCATACCCTCTAGCGGCACGAAATGAGCCTTGCGTGTTCCCGATGTGGCCTCCTTGAAGGAGCCATTTGGATGACCCACGGTGTAGAAATACGCGTCAATCCTGCCGTCCTGCAGCATACTCGCGGCCTCGGCGGCCTGAAGACCTTCAGGCTTAATATCCTCCTCAGGATCGATTCCGGCGGCCATCAAGATATCCATGGCATTCCCCCGCTGACCGGAACCAGGGTTACCAATGTTAACCCTCTTACCCCGGAGATCCTCCAACGTCCAAATCCCGGACGCATCGGAAGCCAATAGGGATACTGATTCAGGATGGATGGCGAACACCGCCCGGAGGTCCGTCTGCGCGTTACCCTCCCAGTCGTTTGTGCCATTATAGGCCTGATACTGACGGTCGGACTGTACAATGCCAAATTCCAGATCGCCGGACATGATGGCATTCACGTTATATACCGACCCACCCGTGGTTTCGACACTTACACGCAGGCCGTATTCGTCGCTCTTGTTGTTCACCATCTTGGAAATGGCGCCGCCGGTGGGATAATAAACTCCGGTGATACCGCCGGTACCGATGGTGACAAAGTGCCTACCTTCGGTCGTGGCACCGTCACCTTGAGCGAATCCCATGCTGACGATGATGGTGAATAATGGGATGAACGATAAGAATCTCCTCATAATTGCCTCCAATTGATGAGATGTATTTCAACATTATCCGGAAAACCGGATAATTCCCTTCCTGATACTGACTGATTCCGCAATTGTATAGATGGGAACGCAGCCAAACCAACGAGTCATAGAGGCCTTTGCTGGGTTGTGAGAAAATATCTCATGCGTAAGCAGCAAAAGTCTCGGCGGCTAGGATAGTCTTACAAACGTAAAGACGCAACCCCCCCAGCATCTGATTCAACGCGATGATTATGCTGATGTAATCGGCGTATTAAATTGCGAAGCGGCCGTTTCGGATAATGGTCGTTTTACGGCCGCTCCTGTCGATACCACTCACTTTGATAGACTCCGATCCGATCATGAAGTCCTGGTGTACCAATGAAACATTGCATCCGGCCGCGATTTTTTCCTCATCGGTATCGAGGCTTTTGGGGGTAGAGAGGGAACGAGAATATCCCGCGCCCAGGGCGATGTGACAGGACGCGTTTTCGTCGTACAGGACTGCGTCGAAGATAAGACCGCTTCGCGCAATCGGCGAGTCTTCGGATACCAGGGCCACCTCGCCGAGCTTCGTGGCCCCTTGGTCGGTGTCGACGAATCCCTTTAGCGCGTCAATGCCCTCTTCGGCCGAATAGTTAACGAGCATCCCCCCTTTGAAAGTTAAAACGGCGTCTTTTACTACAGTACCCCGCAGTTCCACCGGCCGGGTAACCCGAACTACACCGTCACAGCGCAGCCGGTTAGGGGTGGTAAAAACCTCCTCGGTGGGAATGTTCGGTAAGGTAGTTATGCCACGGCACTGCTCCACAGCGCCTTTCCAGATAGACGTTGGCAATAAGCCCACCCATAGATCGGTGCCCCCGCCTTCGAAATGCAAAGCATCGAGTTTGAGGGCATTGAGCCGATTCGCGTATTTCTGCAAACAGCGCGCCTTGGCCTTCCAGGCCTCTATCGGGGTTTTTTGGTCAAGTAGGAGTATGGGCTGGAGTATGTTCCAGAGTTCGGCGGTATTTCTGCCCTTTCCGAGCACCCGTTCGGCCCAATGCGGCCCGGGAACTCCCGCAACACACCATTGGATATCATGGGCGATTATCGCATTCCAGAAATGGGATATGTTTGCACGCAGGTATTTCTCATAAATCATCAGGGCGTTCTGATGGGTGTCTTTGAGCAATCCCAGATCTTCATAGGACTCAAGTTTTAGATAGGCCCATTTCTCGGTGAGCACTGTGCGCTGCCATGCCTCCACCCAACCAGGGATGGCCGCGAGTGCCCTCTCCTTGTTGACTTGAGCCGCTATTCTGGCACGGGTGAGATGGGTGTCCAGTGGATCCATAACAACCAATGTCGCGCCCCGCTGGTAGGCGAGTTCCGCGCATCGCCGAGCCAGAAGAGAACCGCCGACATGGTAGCGGATGATGAGGTTTTGCCCTGGCTGTAGGTTGACACCCAAATCGATAAGGAGCTCGGCATAGCCTGTGTAGTCAATTTCTTCTAGAATCATCCCTGTACTAATCGTCTATTCCAATGAACCGGAGCGATAATTGGGCATCGCCAGGGTCATTACCTCGACAAATTCCCTCACCGGGTGAAATTTGATACCTTTCTTGACATGGTCTGGGATTTCCTCTAAATCCCTGCGATTGGCTTCCGGAATGATTACGTCCTTTATCTTGTGACGTCTGGCGGCTATGGTTTTTTCTTTCAAGCCTCCGATCGCCAGCACCTTGCCGGTGAGGCTGAGTTCCCCGGTCATGGCTAGGTTGGTCCGAATCGTGGTAGCGGTGGCGAGGGAAAGGAGGGCTATCGTCATGGTGATGCCCGCCGAGGGACCGTCTTTGGGTGTGGCCCCTTCGGGTATATGAAGGTGGACGATGTGGGTATTGAAAAATCTCTTGTATTTTTCAATGTTTTCGACGAGTTTTCTGGCCCGGGTGAAGGCGATAGCGGCCGATTCCTTCATCACATCCCCCATCTGCCCGGTGAGCTTGACACCCCCCTTGCCCTTAATGGCCTCGGCTTCAATGATCAGCACATCACCACCCATATTAGTCCACGCCAGACCCAGGGCCATGCCGGGAAAGGCGGCCTTTTTCAGCCCTTCTTCACGGAAATATGGTTTTTTCAGAAAGGATTCCAAATTGTCAGAACTCACCCTAATCGGCAGCATGCCCTCTGTCTCCAACAGCCGTCGAGCAACCTTGCGGTGTATGCGGTCGATGGCCTTCTCATAGGTGCGCATCCCCGCGTCCCGGGCATATCCATCGGCAATGGACACCAGGGAGGATTTGTTATACCGGATCTGCCGCTTCTTGAGCCCATGCTTCTTCAGGCTCTTAGGTATGATGTAGCGTTTCGCGATTTCGATTTTTTCTTCAATGACATATCCCGAAAGACGGATTACTTCCATCCTGTCGAGCAGTGGACGGGGAATGGTGTCCAATGTATTCGCGGTGGCCACGAAGACAACATGGGAGAGATCGAAGGGCAAATCCAGATAGTGATCCCGAAAAAAACTATTCTGTTCAGGATCGAGCACTTCCAACAGGGCCGACGAGGGGTCACCCTGGTAGGAAATACCCAGTTTATCAATCTCATCAATCATGAATACGGGCGCGCTGGATTTGACAATTTTCATGCCTTGGAGAATTTTCCCGGGCATGGCCCCCACATAGGTGCGCCGATGTCCTTTGATTTCCGCTTCATCCCTCATGCCCCCCACTGAAAATCTGAAGAAGGGCCGGTCCATGGCGCGGGCGATGGACATGCCGATAGAAGTCTTACCAACCCCGGGGGGTCCAACAAGCAGAATGATTGATCCCTTCGAATCCTTTTTGAGCTTTCTCACGGCTAGATATTCCAGAATGCGTTCCTTCACATCTTCCAGACCGTAATGATCTTCATCCAGTATGCGTGTAGCTTCGGCGATGTCGATTTCTTCCACCGGCGGCTTCCTCCAGGGTAGGGAGACAACCCAGTCCAGGTAGTTGCGGGTGACAATGTATTCGCTGGAGGATGGTTCCATGAGTTGGAATTTCTCAAGTTCCCTTTCTACCTGCTCCGCCACCTCGCCCTCGAAGGAGAACTTTTCGATGGACTGCAGAAATTTCTGATATTCGCTGGAACGCGCGTCGGCAGGTTCTCCCAGCTCCTTTTTGATGGCTTTGAGCTCCTCTTTGAGAAAGTAATCCCGCTGATTCTTCTCGATTTTCTCATTTATTTTTCCCGCGATGCGCTTCTGAATTTTTGAGAGTTCATGTTCCTTCTTGATGTGTACGAGCACCATTTCTATGCGCCTCTTCACATCCATGGTTTCCAGGATTTCCTGCTGTTTTTCCCGATCTACATTGAGAATGCTGGTGATGAAATCCGCGATTTTCCCCGGGTTGTCGATGTTTACCATGTTCAAGCGCATCTCTTCGGAAAAAAGAGGATTATCCTCACTAATCAATTTCATCTCGGAGAGCAGCGCCCGGGTGAACGCTTTGAGTTCGTTATCCTCGCTGTCATAGACATCATCCAGATACTCCACCACGGCGGAATATGGGCTGACGGCATTGTGGATTCTGGCGATGCGGAAACGTCTGAGAGTACTGATAAAAATGTTGACACCATTCTCAGGCAGGGTTATCGATTTAACGATTCTTGCCGCAGTGCCGATTCGATGGAGTTCATCCGGGTTGGGTGATTCCGTAGTCGGATCGTTGGTGAGCACCAAGCCGATCACCTTGTGGGTTTCCAACGCCTTGTTGACCACAGCGATATCCACAGATTCGGTAATCATTATGGGAGTGAAAATTCCCGGAAAAATCGGCTTACCCTGCAGGGGAAGAACATAGATGTGATGAGGAAGAGCCTCGGTGGCGGCAATAACCTGATTGTCTTTGTCGTCTGACATGTTTCGATTTCCTTCCGTCTCATCTAAAATAAAACCTGATAAGGAGTGGGGCAATCGGATTCTTTCTTCCGGCGGCTGTTTTGGGGAAAAAGTAACGGGCATCCCTCATTACCGCGCTTGGATCCTGCCTAATATCTTGATAAGGAGGATCCGGATGGTCAGTCTTGTCGCTGCGGCCGCTACCGATGGCCATTGCTGCCTGAGGCCTAACAATCCGATGGTTTACTTGTTTTCGCGTGAAATCCAATGTATATTAGGCGGATGACTAGCATCCTGAGGGTGGAAAACCTCAGCAAGAACTATGGGGATCTCTTGGCCGTAGACAATATATCCTTCGACATTGAGGAAGGAATCTGCTTCGGGCTGCTCGGGCCGAACGGTGCCGGTAAAACCACCACCATCGAGATGATGGAGGGCATTCTCAAACCCAGCTCCGGCCGTTCTCTGTTTCGCGGAAAGCCCATCGGACCCCATTTTCATGAGCGGGTGGGCATTCAATTTCAGAACACCGCGCTTCAGGATTACATAACAGTCGAGGAAACTCTGAAACTGTTTTCCGCTCTTTATTCAACGAATCGCGATCTCGAAGAAGTCATAGAAATCTGCAGTCTCACCGATATCCTCAAAAGGGATAATCGGAAGCTTTCGGGAGGGCAGCGACAGAGACTGCTGTTGGCACTGGCCATCGTTAACGACCCCGAAATGGTTTTTCTCGATGAGCCGACCACGGGCTTGGATCCCCAGGCCCGTCGCAATTTTTGGCTGCTGATTGAAAAGATAAAGAAAGAGGGAAAGACGATACTCCTTACTACCCATTATATGGAAGAGGCCGAGATTCTCTGCGACGAGGTAGCCATCATGGACCACGGGCACATCGTCGCGCTTGACGCGCCCTCGAAGATGCTGGAAGAGCACTTCGAGGGGGTGGTAGTTCGATTGCCCTGGGATGAACATAGCACAGTACCCGAAGGGGCTATCCGAAGAGATGATGGTATCGAGATTCACTCAAGTGATGTGGATAAGACCCTCCACAATCTCATTCAGACCGGCGTTCATCTGAATGGCCTCTCCATACATTCCCCGGATCTGGAAGACCTCTTCCTGAAACTCACCGGTTCATCGCTTCGTGCCTAAGGAGAAAGCCAGTGCGTAGATTTTTGGCCCTCATGCACGCGCGCAACATGGAGTTTTTCCGTGATAGGGGTACACTTTTCTGGAACCTCATTTTCCCCGTATTTCTTGTTTTCGGATTTTCATTCGCCTTATGGAGTTTTTCCGTGATAGGGGTACACTTTTCTGGAACCTCATTTTCCCCGTATTTCTTGTTTTCGGATTTTCATTCGCCTTCTCCGGCGGGAACAACACCCTCTTCAAGGTAGGGATTCTTGGTTCGCCACCCGCCGACGGCACCTTCATGAGCCAGTCATTTGTGGAAGCGATACCCTACGAAGACGGCGAAGTGGCCTTCAATCGGATACGGCATCACCAAATCGACATACTCATTGATTTCCGGCAAGGGACATACTACATCAACAACGATTCCCCTAAGGGCGATGTAGCGGAGTCCATTCTACTCACTTCCGATATTTCCGACTTTGTTAGACAGACAGTGAGCGGTAAGCCCATCCGATACATCGACTGGTTCGTGCCCGGGGTAATTGGGATGAACATGATGTTCTCCTGTTTCTTCGGCGTCGGTTGGATTATCGTCCGATATCGGAAAAATGGCGTGCTCAAAAGGCTCAAAGCCACACCTGTAAGGGCCCTGGAATTCGTATCGGCTCAACTCGTATCGCGACTCTTCATCGTCCTCACGACATCCATAATCGTCTATGCGGGCTGCGATCTTTTTCTGAATTTCATGATGGAAGGATCGTATCTGAATCTCATCTCACTCACCACCATGGCCACCGTATGCATGATTGCCTTCGGATTGGTTTTTGCCGCTCGCATCAGAAGCGAGGAGCTGGCCAATGGCTTAATGAATATAGCTCTCTGGCCCATGATGGCCTTCTCAGGCGTTTTCTTCTCCCTGGAAGGCACCCCGTCGATTCTGCAGAAAATCTCCAGAATTTTCCCGCTCACTCACTACCTCGAAGGCGCCAGGGCCATTATGCTGGACGGTGCCGGCATGGCGGACATCATGCCGAATCTTCAGGCACTCATCGTTATGCTACTGCTGTTTTTGTTGCTGAGCTCCCTCATTTTTAAGTGGGAGTAGCCTATAAACCCGTATTTGCCACCCCCAATCATCTTTTCCCCCGCGTTCGCCTTCGATACCAAGTGGCCACTTTTTTCCCCTGGCACGCTTTTTTGCTGATTGTTTCGTTGAAAAAATGTAGATACGGGGTATAATGGCCCTTGCGAAACTGGAGATTACAATCGCCGTAATCAGTCGATACCCATGGAAGGTATCGACGCGGTCGGGGACCGCGAACACATATTTGGCGCGAGGTTAGGATTGGCGTTGTTTGTTCGAGTTCCGCGTCCGCGGTGGGCGGAAGTGTTGTAGAAACCGTTCGTCATGGTGTACAACGGTGCTTCCACTCATTGGCATCCAAATCGAAGGGGTCTTAACCATGTTGTTTTCAATGGAAATTCGAGACATATTGATTATCCTTCCTCTTTTGCTTATGAGTTTATCGATTCACGAATACGCGCATGCCCGGGTATCGACTGCCCTCGGTGATCCCACCCCCGGGATTCAGGGGCGTCTCACCCTCAATCCCATGGCTCATTTGACGCCGATAGGCACCCTGTTATTGCTCGTCGCGGGCTTCGGCTGGGCAAAGCCGGTGATTATCGACATGCGGTATTACAAGAAACCCAATCTGGGACTGGTGTTAACCTCCCTCGCGGGTCCTATGGCCAACTTCGCTGTCGCTGTTTTGCTGCTGCTGCTGCTCAAAGCGCTCCTTGTGCTGCCGCTTTCCAATACGCCCCTTATGTCCTCACTTCTCGTGGTGCTTCAGCAGGCGGCCTCCGTCAATTTACTGCTGTTTATCTTCAACATCCTGCCCATTCCCCCACTGGATGGTTCCCGATTGGTGAACGCTGTTCTTCTTCACAAACGCCCTGATTTGAGTATTCCATACAATCGCTATGGGGCCTACCTGCTGATTTTTGTTATCTTCACAGACCGTTTCCTGCCCGTTGATATCTTCCCGTTGGGACGGTGGACCGCCGGACTCTTTAACAGCTTAGCGGAAACTATTCTCTAATCGTTCTTAGCGCCATGTCCCCTGAGACAGTCAGAAACCCTCATCCCCCGGAACAATTTGCCTGTGGTGGATGGAATTTGAGAAAAGCCTACTGGACATGGAGGGAAATACACATTACGATTGGCAAAAATCGTGAGTCCGGTATCGTTCAATAACCGGCTGTTGGATCGTGAGAACTGAGAGAATTGAGTATTTGAAGCCCGCCTATCCGGTCTTATCCTTTTCCCCTTCCCGTATCAACCGCTCTAGCGAACAATATCATTCTTATGAGTTAAGCGCATTGAGGAGTGAATAATGCCAAAAAAAATCTATGTCGGAAATCTCAATTATTCCGTCGACGACCAGGAACTGGAGAATTTGTTCAGTGTCCATGGGACAGTTACAAGTGCTCGTGTCATCATCGATCGTTACGATAACCGGTCTAAGGGATTCGGGTTCGTGGAAATGGAAGACGAGGATGCGGCCGATGCTGCCATCAAGGCCCTTAACGGTACCGAGAATGGCGGCCGTGAGCTGAAGGTAAGTGTGGCCCGGGAGCGGAACGACCGTCCTCTGCGCCGCGATTACTAGAGCAGGATTTGTCAAGACCGGTTTCCCTCCGGTTTTGTAACCTTCGTTTGTTTACTATAGGAGGTGAGCCGTGGCCCGCAATCATTACTCGTATGAGAAGCAACAGCAGGAGCTGAGGAAGAAGAAGAAACGGGAAGATAAGGAGAAAAAGAAGCAGGAAAAGGAGGGCGGGCCATCGGATGATGCCGCCGAATATCTGGCGATGCTTCGGGGCGAGCCGTTCGAAGAAGTTGCTGAGGATGACGAATCCGAAACTGATAACGATGAATCCTGAAATACCCTGATTCTGACAGCGGGACGCGTATTCATACCGCATTCGCTCCCAGCCGATTTCTTTCGTCAACAAAGTATGGGCATCTCAAAAGCCCCCCAAGGGATGTGACAGAGTCCATCACTGGGGGGCCTGCATGTGTAGTAGAGGGTAGGGGGGCGCCTAGCCCCCTAGCGCGGCCGTTTGGCTTTAGCCTTAATCAACATAGAGGACAATAACGCCTTTTCCGCCAGCGCCTTGAGCAGAATGAGAATTCTGCACACTACCGCCACCTCCGGCTCCATAATGATCGGCTCCCGCAGTACCAGTGACGGTGCCATTACCGCCACCTGATCCTGCGCCCGTAGCGCTTCCTCCTGTACCGCCCCTGCTATTTTGTCCCCCTCCTCCTCCTGCACCGTATTTCACATTGGATTTTGAATCGGTGCAGTTAGCTGGCGGCGTTCCGAAAAGACCAGAACTTTGGGCAGGGTTGTTACCACCGGTGCCACCACCGGTTCCTCCCCCGTTGGCACAGTATCCGCCGTGGCCATTTTGTCCACCGCCCCCAGCACCTGCTCCACCGGCAGACCCTGATGCCTTGGCTCCACCATTGGCCTGCATGATAATCTCACTACCTTTTTTGATGCTACTGCTTCCTCCACTATAAAGAGTGGGATAGGTAGCTCCACCCGCCCCTACGGTGAGGATGAGTGCTTCCCCCGGCTCTACCGTAAAACCGCCAGCACGAATATAGCCGGCTCCTCCTCCAGCCAAATAGGCAGCACCGCCACCGCCCACAACGACGGCGTGGATGGCGTGTAGGCCATCGGGAACTGTGAGGGTGTAGGGGCCAGCCCCGCTAATGTAGGTAGCGAGGCTGCCACTGGCTGGGCTCTGTGAAGACCAGGCCACGGTGGTGCTGGCGACAGTGGCATCTGCCCGCACAAATGGATCCGGATCTCCCCCATTCCCATCTCCTGCCGCCGCCGCGGCTCCCGCCCCCGCGTCGGGGCAGGCCGTCAAGAGACTCGCGATGAGCAAGGAAACAGCAATGAATACGATTCCCTTCGCCTTCTTAAGTGTTATCATTCTTCTCTCCTTTTGAGATTGGTCTGTTGAAGTTCTATTACA